>Ga0265338_10002335_pt1 | contig 28668 bp, 22 predicted proteins | sample 42126metaG_FD_193579 | JGI IMG/M metagenome (GOLD analysis project Ga0265338, IMG submission 193579) | Rhizosphere microbial communities from Carex aquatilis grown in University of Washington, Seatle, WA, United States - 4-21-26 metaG | ecosystem: Host-associated > Plants > Roots > Rhizosphere...
GGCGCATGGATTTATCCCGCCACGCTTACCGGCCAGAATGTCGCGCTGGTGGCGTGGTGGTGCGGCGGCGCGTTGCGAAATTTAAGCTTCATTGTCCTGCCATCGACTGGAGAGCGTGCGAAAAGCCTGAAGGACCAGCTGTCGCAACTGACCTGGGCCGGCGAATTAGAGGGTTGGCTGACGGCGCCGCCAAACTGGCATTTGGTGGCTGACGGCACCGTCGCCACTGACTGGGAAAGTGTCCTGCTCGCGAGCCTGGGTGAACCGGTGCAGGTAACGCAGCCATTGCCGTTTGCGGAATTGGCCGCGCGCACCGCGCGGCGTTCGACACAGTCCGATGTGCGCGCCACATTGCTGCCGGCGGAATTTTCCACACGCTATCACCAGCAATTCGTGGACCGGCTCTGGTTGCGGGGTCTGGTGGCTACAGGAATTTTATACGCTGTCTGCGTGGTGATTTATTTTTGTGCGACCACGGTGCTGGGGTACCGCACGCACCAGGTGGAGCAACAGGTTGCGGCGTTGAATGGCAGTTATACCAACGCATTGCAACTCAAGGCACGCTTTGATGTGCTCAAGCAGCGGCAGGATTTGAAATACGCGGCGCTGGATTGCTGGAAAATTGTCGCCGAGCAACTGCCCGCCGGTGTTTCGTTGCAGCGGTTGAGCTTTGCCGATGGCCAGAAATTGTCCCTGAACGGAACCGTCGCACCGGACCAAATCACTCAGATTACCGATCATTTTTATGACGCAGTTCGAAAGGCGAAACTGAACGGGCAATCCATGTTCGATACTTCGGGTGGTGAGGACCTGATCTATCAACAGCGGGGCGACGTGGTAAGTTGGAGGTTTTCGCTCGCGCTCACGCAAAAACCGGAGGCGGCGCCGTGAAAAAATATTTCGCGCAATTACGTCCGTTGGAGCGCCGGTTGGCGGTCGCGATCCTGGTCGTTTTGTTTCTCGTCTTGAATTACGTTTTCGTCTGGCCGCACTTTTCGGACTGGAGCCGCTTGCAGAATCGCCTGGATGATGCCCGACGCAAGCAGTCGATTTACCGGACAACCATCGCGCAGGCGGTGGACTACGAGGCGCTGGTTAAAAAAATGGAAGGCGAAGGCGGAGTGGTCGCGCCGGAAGACCAGGCCATCAATTTTCTCCGCACGATCCAGTCGCAATCCACGCGCAGTGGCGTCGGCCTGGTCAACATATCACGGCAGAGGGCCAGCACGAATGAATTTTTTGTCAAATTGTCGCAAAACATCAACGTCATCGCCGACGACCAACAACTGGTGGATTTTCTTTACAAGCTCGGTGCCGACGCTTCCATGATTCGCGTGCAAGATTTGGAATTGCAGCCCGACCCCGCGCACCAGCATCTCAACGCCAACATCCAGCTCATTGCCAGCTATCAGAAAGTCACGGCGAAAAGCAATTTGAAGAACACAACCGCAAAACTAAAATGACTGTGAAAACGACCACGCTCATCCTGCTCCTGTTTTTAACCGGCCTTGGCCTCGAGGCACAAATGCCACCCAACTTGCGTTCGGTACCGCAACGTTCCAGCGGCACCCCGGTCAACCCCGCCGTCATCGCCGACACCAACCTGCCCGCCGCGCCGCCGGTCTCAACCGCCGCCGCGTCACCGGCTCCCACCGCCGCATCGGAGCAAATGGTTCCCGCCGGCGACATCAATTTTCAAGGAGTGGATGTGGATCAAGTCCTTGATGTTTATGCCAGGTACGTCGGGCGCACTCTGTTGCGGGCGGGTTTGCCCTCGGTAAAGATTGTGCTCCATACGGAGACGCCCTTGACCCAGGGTGAAGTGGTTCAGGCGTTGCAGGGCGTGCTCGCGCTCAACGGCATTGCGCTTATCAACATCGGCGATAAATTCGTGAAAGCCGTGCCTGTGGCGCAGGCCAACCAGGAAGGCGCGGCGTTCAATAACCAGGACGCCACCCAATTGCCCGATGTCGGCCAATATGTCACGCACATCGTCCAGTTGAAATACACCAAACCGACCGAAATGGCCCCCATTTTGCAGCAGTTCGCCAAAATTCCGAATGCGGTTTTTCCGATCGACAGCAATGGGATTCTGATACTCCGTGACAACGCCGAAAACATCAAACGGATGTTGGAATTCGTCAAACAAGTGGACGTTATTGTGCCGGCGGAATTCGTCTCGGAGGTGATTCCCATCAAATACGCCATGGTGGACGACATTGCCAACGCGTTGAACAGCCTTGGCGGTTCCAGTTCAGCCATCGGCAATACCACCACTCCCAGCACATCGCGCCTTGGCGGCGCTGGCGGCACCACCGGAACCCCATATCAACCCGGTGGCATCAATCAACCAAATCAGGCGCGCCCATTTGGAACAACTCAAAACGGAGCCCCAAGTTCGGGCAACTCGTTCAGTCAACGGTTGCAGTCCATCATCCAACGGGCGGCAACGGGTGGCTCGGACCAAATCCAGCTTCTCGGCTTGACGAAAATCATCGCCGACGAACGGAGCAATTCCTTGCTGGTTTATGCCACGGAGCAGGACATGAAAACGATCAAAGACATCGTGGCCAAGCTGGATGTGCTGCTGCCGCAGGTGCTCATTGAATCCGTCATCATGGACGTGTCGCTGGGAAATTCGTGGAACTTCGGCGTATCGGTGGCGCAAAGCCCGAAAAACTTCAGCCCCAGCCAGAACATTTCCGGTGCGGGCGGCTATAACAACGGCCAGTCGTTCTTTGATTTTGTGGGCAAAACCCTTGGCACCAATGCAAGCCCGATTGCCAACTCGGCTTTTGGCAACAGCCTGGGGAGCGGCTTCAGCTATTTCGGGAACATCGGGCCGACCTGGGACGTGGCATTGGCGGCGGCGGCTTCGGACAATTCAGTCTCCATCATCCAGCGCCCGCGCATTCAGACTTCCCAGGCCAAGGAAGCACAGTTCTTTGTCGGCAGTACGGTACCCTATGTCACCAGCGTTTATTACAACAGCGGCATCGGCGGTGGTCCCAGTTCCTCGTATCAGCAACTGCAGGTGGGCATCACGCTGGACGTCACGCCATTTATCAACCCCAACGGTCTGGTGGTGATGGACATCAGCCAGGAAATTGATGATCTCAATGGCTCCACTTTTATCCAAGGCGTGGGCAATGTTCCCAACACCGACAAGCGCACCCTTTCATCCGAGGTCGCCGTCAAAGATCGCGACACCATCATCCTTGGCGGCTTCATCCGTGCGGAAAAGGACAAGAACCGAAACGGAGTTCCGTTGCTGGAAGACATTCCAATCCTGGGCAATCTGTTCAGCAGCCGTACCAGCAACAAGGCCCGGAGTGAGTTGCTCGTACTCATGCGTCCCACCGTGCTGAGAACCCCGGAACTGGCTGCGGCGCAGACCACGACGGAAGAACAACGATTGCCTGGCATTTCAGAGGCCGCAGCAGAGAACGCAGCCGAGGAACGTAAAGCCGAACAAGCGCAGCAAAAACGGGAACGCTTGCGGTCTTCGTCGCGGGATACATCCTTTCAACCCGTGTCCCAGTATGAGTCCGTTGACACGAACACCGTCGCGCTTCCCGATTCGGGCGCGGTAACAGAAAGGGCCTCGCAAAATCCGATAGAACAACCTCAGAGCCCGGAAAAACCCTCACGCTCTGCGTCCGGGAATGCCTTCTTCCAGCCTCTGTCACCATCCGGTTATGTTGACACCAACGCCACGGTGTACCCGAACCGGTAGGCCCCATTTGGGGATTTTACTTTAACGGCGATGCGTTGGTGTCAGCGCCGCTGGAAAGGATCTCCTCCAGGCTGTGGATCGGGTGCAGCGGCATCATCAGGAGGAATTTGGGAATGTAAACCGGTTCACTCTGCGGCCGTTGGAGTGTGCCGGTGATTTTGTATTCAAACAGCTTGCTGACCGGCCACAGCGCGGTGCTGAGGAGCGGACCAACCACCCAGGTATCACGCAGTAATTGGGCGGTGACGCGGGCGTTCACGCGGCTTTGCAAATCCACCGTGCCGGCGTATTGCATCCGCATCATTGTCGAGCGGATTTCCAGGTCGTCCGCAAATATCACACCGTTGGTCATGTCAAATCGCGACGCCGCGTCCGTCGCGCGGCTGCTGCCCAAACCGGGGGCAAAGGTGTTCAAGACGGGCGACAAAATGCCAAAAATGGGAACATCCCATATCAGTCCATCGTGCAGATTGACCTGGCCGTAACCGTTCCAGGTGCGCCAGTTCTCCGAGCTTGCGCTCGTCATCACGAAGCGTCCGCTCAACACGCCTTCCAGATGGTTCGTCGGCGACGATAAATCCGTCGCCAGCAAATGCATGTTCGCGTTCCTGGCGTTGGCCGTAAATTCGAAATCTGCGCCCTGCTGTGGCCGAAAATCGAAATGGGCATAGCCATCCGCATCCCCACCGTAAAACGCCGCTGTCAGATTGGTCAGAATCAACGTCTCGCCCAGCCAGTGAATTTTTCCCGTAATGCGCGACGTTTTGAGTCTCAACCATTCGAGCGGCGCGTCCTCCGCTTCAAACCATAAATCCGCATCATCCGCACCACGCAACGGCGCGTAACCGTTGACGCGCGCGTGGCACGGCTGCCCAAACCGATAGGGCTCCATCACTTCGCCGACCTTTGGCCCGATGGCGCGCGCCACCGCCCGCGGGTCGGCGGTGCTGAAACCGTTGGTAAAGTAGATTCGCCAGGCGTTGAAATCCGCCGCGATGCCGTCGGCCGTCATTCTTTGCGTGCCGGTTTGCAGGCGTGGATGGAAAAACTCCAGGAAACGGTTTGTGTAGCGAAAGACGCTCTCAACGCTGCCCACCGCCTCGCCGCGGACGGTGAAATTCGTCAGCGCCAGGCGCCCGGCGGCGCTGATGCTGTCATCATCGTATAAACGGCCCGACACGTCCGCGTCCAAAAACAGCGGCTGGCTGAACGTAAAAAGTCCCAGGGCCCGTTCGGCATGGCTCGAGGCCAGGAGCGGCTGGAGGGCGGACGGGGCCAGCGCGCCTTGCACGTGCCAATGATAGGTTTTCGTGGCATCGTCCTCGACATCGGCAAGAGTGAGCGTGCCTTCGGGGCGCGTCACGACAAGCCGCGGCAGCCGCCAGACGAGGTTGGAATAGGAAAAACTTCCGCGCGCCGAGTCAACGGTCACACCGCGAAACGCACCGTTGGTCGCGGCAAATCCACCGGTGAGCCGCACCGTCGGTTGCACTTCCCCGCGCCAAGCGGGCTGCTGGTTCGTCCAAGCGGGCAGAATCAGTGAACCTCCGGCGTGCAATGCCGGCGGCAGTGTCCAGGAAAATTGCGCCAGCCAGTTTTGGGTTTTTTCCGTCAGCAACGCCGCCAGCACGCGCGGATCGCAATACGATGAATTGGTGAACGCGAACTCGCGCGTGTCCACGTTCAATCGCGCTGTGGCAAAGAGCCAACCCCCGCCCAATTCGGCGGACAAATTTGTCACCGCCAGTTCCGGCGCGCGCCAAAATCCGTCGCACCTGATTGACTGGGCATCCAGTTTCTCTGATTTCAAATGTGCCAGCCGCGCGGCCCATTCGATCCGAAACGGTTGAACATTGGTCCACCAGGCCCAGGACGAGTCGGGATTTGCCGGCGCGCCGGCCGGTGCCATCAACCGGGCGGTCAGTTGAATGGCGTCCGCGCGGCCCCACGGGGTGTCGGCGGCGGGAACATTGGCCGTCAGATGAATCCTGAACGAGCCGGGATCGCGTGCGTCACCATTGACGACCAGGCTCAATTGGGGTGTGCTGGCGAAATGAATTTGCCGGAGCGTATCGGCGAATTTTTGGCAGCGGGACCTCCACGCGGCGGCGTTGGTCGTGGGGCCGTGGAACATTTCCCAGTTACGGACTGCCGAGGCGTGAGCGACATCGCCGGACAGCATTAGCTTCGCGCCCGCAAAGTCCGCTTGAAAATTGTCGAGCGACCAGGTGTCATTGGTTTGAAACCGTAAATCGGTCTGAACGCGATCAAGCACCAGGGCGTTGGTCGGGGAGAGCGGCCAGACGAATTTACCCTGGCGCAAAATGATTCCGTCAATTTGCAATTGGCGGCGCAGCAGCGCGTGATAATCCAGCTGCAGTTGAACCTGTTGGAGCGCGAGCGCCGGGCTTCCGGCTTTATCGGCGCGGCCAATGCGAACATTGTCGGCGACCACTCCATGCCGGAAACTCAAGCGCAAACGGACAAATTCCAATTCGACGCCGCGCGCACGCAGCGTTTCAACGAGCGGCCGTTTTAGAAAATCCGGCAGACCGATTTGATTGAGCCAGCCAATGGCACAAACCAAAACGAGAGCGGCTACAATCATGACGCGGCGCAACCGGCGGAACAACGTTCGGCATCTCCGCCCGATGCCAGTTGGATCGCGCATATCAGGGAACCCCGCCTTGCGGGACCGGAATGGTAAGATAACTCAAGACGAGCTGATAAAGTACCGGCGGGAACACGAAGGCCCACCGTTCGCCGTCCAGCGTCGCGGCGGCCAGCGCGGTTTGCGAGGCCGAGACGCCAAAATCCACGGTGCATTTCGCGCCATTTTTAAGTTCGAGGGTAATAGAAAGATTGTCCGGTTTAAGCCCAAATTTCAGGGGTTCGGTTATGTTATGGGCGAGCCAGGCGGCGGCGGTAAGCTGGCCAAGCCGATGCGTGGTTTCCTCGATGGCCGCGGGGACAATGATGCCCTCCGAGCCGGGGGCCACTGACCATTGGTTGGGGCCATTATGAATGACTTGCCGGGTCTTGCCGTTCTGGTGAATGGTGATTTGCGTCACGTCGGCTTCCGTAAAATTCCAGATCCGCCGATCGCGTAACTCCCAGCCCGCTTCCGGCAACTGATTGTAATCCTCCAGGGAGACCGCATAAACAAAATCCTCGTCCGTGCGCCGCACAAAAACTTCATTGGTCTGGGTCGCACCAAACAGCAATTGCGCAATGACGGCGTTGGTATCGTCGGCCGCCGAAAACAACGTAATCTGCCGCGCGGGCGTTGCCAGCCCATAGGCCGGCAAATCCGGTTTGGTCACAACGTCTTTGACGAATTCCGCAACCCGCAGGCTGGCGAGGATTTTGATGAACTGTTGCATGCTTTCGGAGTCCACCGGGAATTTTTCCCCGACCAATCGCCAGCCGTTCGTGCCCTGCCTTTGCAGGGTAAAATCATTTGTACCGCGCACTTCGATTTCAGCGACGGGAGCGGACAATTCGAACAGATACGGGTCCCGAAAATCATTCACCGTACCGAGCCACGGTGACAGCGGGTCTTTGGCAGCGGTCACGATGGTATTCCAACCATCGTGCCGGGCATAAACCAGCGACGAATCGTTTGTCGGGCTTTTGCCAATGTGGAGGGCGGTGACAAAATTCGTTCCACGGCCGATCCACAAATCAAGATCGGCGGGCTGCAAATCAAACGCGGTCAAATCCGCCTTTGGATTGTCGGTAATGAATTGCGAGATGTGTGCGGTCTGCAGGCGCTGGAGTGCTTCGGTAATTTGGCTGCTGTCCGCCCGCGCCACGAGCGGGCGGGTCATCTGCCAGAGATGATTGGTGGCGTTGCAGTGAAGTTCAATGACTTTCGTGCCGTTGGTGAGAACGATCCAGTCGGGTGCGTTGCCGTTGAAATCCACGAGTGCCGTGTTGCGCCAATCGTCGACCGCGCGCGGAATATATTTCAACCAGTCGGCATCAACGACGAACGCGCCGTCGGTTCCAACCACCCGGAGAAAAACCTGATCACCCGGCGCAGTTTTGTTGCCAATCTGAAGTTGCCAGCGTTGACCGTCTTCTGCTTCAACCACGAGAGAAATACGGGGCAGATCGAAGCCGTAATCCGCTTCCGCACCGCGTTGTTCGCGCAGCTCGCCGGCACTGATGCGAATGGCGGGCGTGAGTTTTTGCAACGCCGCCAGCAAGGCCTCGACGGCCGCCGGTTGTGCGGGATAAACCATCGGCCTGCTCAAGAGCCACGTCCCATTGGTGTGATCGGCTTGAATTTCAAGCGCGTCGGCAGGAATCACCTGGACGCTCGTGACGCTGGCGGATTGCAAGCCCGACAAGATGGCGGACGGTTCCGCAACCACCGGCCGTAGAAAATGTTCAAAAGCAAAAATGAACGCGAATAACGCCGCGGCGATGACCAGCCAGATCAAGGTGTTTTTCGAGTTCATTATTTTCTTCGACGCAACCAGACCAATCCTCCCAGCGCCAGCACCCCGCCCGGCAACGCCCCCAACAACAGCCAGCGGACCTGGTTCTGTTGCTGTCGCGTCATGATCAGCCGGAATTCGACGACGGGACGCGGGCCAACGCCCTTCAACAAGGTTGGACGATCGAGCAACCAATTGACCGCGTAACCGGCGAAATCGCGGTTCGCGGCATTATCTATAAGTTGGTTGTCGAGAAACAGCGAATCGCCCGTGACCACCATGCGGGCGCCGCTGTGCGCCGCGGCCACGCCTTTAACTTCGCTTTGTTCGACGGCAACCATCAGGGGATAGCTGCGTGGCGGCAGGCCGCGTTCATTCATGAGCAAGGATTTGTCACCGGAAAAGGCCAGTTCGTCCACCTTTGGCGCGTCGGTGGGCGGGTTTTGCCAGTTGATGTGGCTGACGGGACGTGGAAAGATCAATCGCAAAGCCAGTTGCGTGAGCGGATTGACCACCGGATGTTGGCTGAAATTGTAAACTATCACATCCTGTCCGGAAATCGTATTCTTGGGATCTTGCACCACATCGGCGCCAACATTCACACCCCAATGCCGGAGGATATCTTCCAGGCCGGTGGGATGCTGGATGGAAGAATAATCCAGCAGCAAAAACAGCCGCCCGCCTTGCGAAAGGTATTGGTCAATTTTTTGCAGTTCGAGGTTTGAAAACAGGTTTCGCGGTCCAGCAATGATGAGCAAATTGCAGTCCGCCGGAACCGGATTGTCGCCGAGCAAATTCAGTGGCGCGTTCGTGATATAATTTTGTCCCAAAATGGCGTCGAATTTCAAATAACCGGCTTCGCCGCTGTCGGTGAGCGACGGCTCGCCGTGACCCTGAAGAAAATAAGCTTTGAACGGCTTGGAATTTTCGAGCGCGAGCAAAGTGGACGTAAACATCATTTCACCGAAAAACGCGACCGGCTTTTTCCGAAATTCGCGTTCCTTTTCATTTGGCATTTGTTCGAGTGTGTATTTGGCCAATGCGTCGCCGGGAATGATTTTGGGCCAACGGCCGTCGCCGCAATCAAAGATGATCAGGTTTTTGGCGGTCGGTGAATCGAGTTTGTATTGCACCTTGATTTTCTCCGCCTCGCCCGCGTCGCGCACGTAATCCACGGTTCGGATCGTGATATTCGGGTTTGCCGTGTGGTATTCGTCCAGCAAGGCAACAATGGTCGGATAAAAGTCATCCTGCGGGTCGTAGTACAGCGTCACGGCGACGTGATTCGTCATGGAGCGGAGCACGTCCAGCGTGCGCGAGGACAATTCGACGCTCGTCTGCGAACTGAGATAATACCGTTTAGGGAAAAGTCCACCCAGATAATTTGCCATGACCACGACCGCCAGCACCAACGCCGTTCGCAACACCACGTCGAAGCCGATTTTCCACCGGCGTCCGGACGAGAAACTCAATGGGGGGTTGGGGTTGGCGGCCATCTTATCTCCAGCGCCGGCTTTCCACTACACGCAGGGTCAAAAACAAAAAAAACAGCGTGAGACTGGCGTAAAAAATCACCGTACGCGTGTCCACCACACCGAGAGTGAAATCCTCCATTTGTTTGAACAAATTAAAATAATACAATACGGATTCCACTTGCCACCGGCCAGTTGCAGGAATCACTTGAACATATGCCATCCAAGCCACAATCAGTAAAATCACGCCGACGGCCAGACTCATCATTGCGGCTGCGACCTGGCTCCGTGACAGCGAAGACGTCAGACACCCGATGGAAAGGAACATACCGCCGCTCAGGAAAATGCCCAAAAACATCCCGCACTCCATGCCTTTGTCCAAGGCGCTTGCCTGGTTTGTGAAATGCGCGACAATAACAAGGCAGACAAGAGTCGGCAGCCACATGACCATGTAAAAAATTAATGCTGCAGTGAATTTCGCCATTACCACCTGCAAGTCGCTTACTGACGTCGTCATCAGGTTTTCAAACGTGCCGGAGGCTTTTTCCAATGCGAACAGCCGCATGGTGATTACGGGTGCTACCAAAATGACGATGATCCAGAACAGTTGGCTATTGAAAAATAATCCCGTCACCGGCATCAGAAATGGTTCGGAGCCCATGTTTTTGATAAACATGACGAAACTGGAGCCGATCAAAAGCGTCACGGCCGCGATGATAACGTAACCGGTGACGGAAACAAAAAAAGCCGCCAGTTCCCGTCGTGTGAGCGTCAAAAAAATTCGCATCAGTTTTCTTCCTCTTCACTTGGCTGCGTTACCTGAACATAAATATCTTCCAGTGAATGGCGATTACGCGTCAATTCGCGCAACACCCAGCCGTTTTGCAGCGCCAGGGCGAAAATCACCGGCCGTAAATCCAGTCCGTCACGCGGTGTCAATACGCAACGCTGAAATTCACCTTCGCTGGCCGACACGTCGAAATGTTCAATTTCCGGGACCCGCGACCAGCACTCGCGCAACGCGGCCGCCGGCGCGGCCAGTTCCACGATGATTTGACTGTTCCCCGGCGCCAGTCGTTGCAGATTTTCCGGCGAGTCGGCGGCGAGAATTTTGCCGTCGTACATGATGAGCATCCGATTGCACATCATTTCCGCTTCGGGGAGAATGTGTGTCGAAATCAGGACCGTATGTGCCCGCGCCAGGTTTTTGATCAATTGGCGCACCGTGCGAATCTGGTGCGGATCGAGGCCAATGGTCGGTTCATCGAGGATGACCAATTCCGGGTCGTGCACCAGTGCGTCCGCCATGCCGACGCGCTGCCGATAACCTTTCGACAGTTGCCCGATGATGCGGCGGCTCACGTCCGTCAAACTGCATTGTTCCATCACCGTGCTCACGCGCTCGCGGGAACGCCGCCAGCCCAGGCCTTTCAGCCGCGCGCGGAACTTCAAATATTCCCGCACGCGCATTTCGGAATACAGCGGGTTGTTTTCCGGCATGTATCCAATCCGGCGGCGCACTTCGGCCGATTGATGGAAAACATCGAAGCCCGCCACCCGCACCGTGCCGGACGTTGCCGGCAGGTAACACGCAAGAATCCGCATCGTCGTGCTTTTGCCCGCGCCATTCGGGCCGAGCAGGCCGACGATTTCTCCCCGCGCGACCGTGAACGAAATGCCCGCCACGGCGGTGCGCCCGGCGTAGCGCTTCGTCAAATTTGATACTTCAATCATTGCGTTGTCATTCATCGCAGGCTCGCGCAGCAGCTTAACCGGAAAAACACGGTTTCGGCCAACAAAAACTCACCGCCCGTCAGTTACCTGTTTCTATAAACACGCAAATCCGCCATCCGATGCGTTCGAATTTTTACACGCCGACTTGACTTTGCCCGGACACCGGCGCAAAAGCAATTTCAAGATGTTTCCGCCGTCGGCAATTTTTTACGCTGAGTGGCGCGCGCGGTTGGGCGCAGCGAACGCCCTGCGCGACGCAAACGACCTGCCGGCCGAACGCCTGCTTCAAGCTGTCTGGCTGCATCAACGCCTGTGCCGTGACCAGCTCAAAACTGCGGACGGTAGAACTGTCCGCGTTTATCACCCCGGTTTTGCCAGCGCCGAAGGCGGGCCGGATTTTTTCGGCGCGGTGATTCAATTTGGCGATGAAGCGCCACGCTCGGGCGATGTGGAAATCGATTTGCGCGCCAGCAATTGGCGCACACACGGGCATGACCGCAATCCGAATTTCCGGAATGTCCTGCTCCACGTGGTTTGGGAGGACGTGCGGTGGGTGCCAAACACGCCGCCGATGGTGTCATTGCGCCATTCGCTGGATGCTCCATTGAGTGAGCTTGGCTTGTGGCTCGAAAGCGAATTGCCGCGTTCGTTCCCCGAAAATTTGCGCGGCCAATGCTGTGCGCCGTTGAGTGAATTGGACGAAACCCAATTGACCGGCCTTTTGCGCGAGGCCGCGAGCGTGCGCTTTCAATCCAAAGCCGCGTATTTTCGCGCCCGCGCGCAACACGTCGGTTGGGAACAATCCCTCTGGGAAGGACTGTTCCGCGCGCTTGGCTATAAACACAATGCGTGGCCGATGCAAAATCTGGCTGAATCGTGCGGGCATTGGGCGCGCGGCGCGGATTCAGCATTTGGCTTGCAGGCGCGATTGTTCGGCGTCAGCGGTTTATTGCCGCTGGAATTGGCCCGCGAGCGGGCGGGCGGAGATGATTATTTACGGCAGGTTTGGGATCGTTGGTGGCGTGAACGCGATACATTCAACGATTGTATCTTGCCGCGGGCGGTGTGGAAATTTCACGGTTTGCGCCCGGCGAATCATCCGCAACGCCGGTTGGCGCTCGCCGCGCACTGGCTGGCGGCGGGCGACATGGTCCAACAATTGGAACACTGGTGCGCCATGGATTTGCCGGACACAAGGTTGCCCGCTTCGCTGCGCGAAATTTTTGAGGTGGGGTATGACGATTTTTGGTCGTGGCACTGGACGTTTCACTCAACGCGCTTGAAGAAACCACAGCCGTTATTGGGTGAGGCGCGGGTGACGGATTTGGCCGTCAACGTGGTTTTGCCCTGGCTTTGGACGCGGGCAGTTAAGGGCAAAAATGGGAAATTGCAGCGTGTCATTGAGCGGCGTTATTTCACGTGGTCGCCCGCCCAGGACAACTCCGTTCTGCGGCTGGCGCGGCAGCGTCTGTTGGGACCCGGGCGGGGCCGCCTGGGCAGGAGCGCCGCAGCTCAACAGGGTTTGATGCAGATCGTGCACGACTTTTGCGGGCACTCAAACGCCTTGTGCGAACATTGCCGTTTCCCCGAATTGGTGTGCGCCTGGCGGACTCAATCCGTTATTTGACCTCGATTTTTTCGAAAGAATTGCCCGCAATACCGCCGGATTTTTTATCGGGCGATGTTTGCGGCGGGGGGAGATGATTGTTCACCGATGCCGGGGTGTGGCCGCCTTCGATCGCGCGCGGGTTTTTGGCGCGCTTGGCGCGCGGCAGCGGGCTGACCATCACGTTAATACCGCGCCCGATCAGTTTCGGTTCGAAGTCGGGATGACCGTAGGGCGCAAGTTCGGCGAGAAATTTGCGGATGACCTGGAATCCAAATTCCGTGTGCGCCATCTCGCGCCCGCGAAACTTCAGCGCGACTTTCACCTTCATATCCTCGCACAAAAAATCAATCGCATGGATGACTTTGATGCCAAGGTCGTGCGGATCAATGCGCGGACTGAGTTGGACTTCCTTGACGGTCGAGGCGTGCTGATGCTTCTTCGAGTCCTTGTCCTTTTTGGCCTGTTCGTAACGGAACTTGCCGAAGTCCACAATCCGGCACACGGGCGGCGTCGCCGTGGGGGAAATTTCCACCAGGTCCACGCCCTGTTGCCGCGCCAGCGCGAGCGCCTCGTTGAGCGAGATGACGCCGAGGTTTTTTTCATGCACGTCAATGACCCGGACTTCGCGGGCGCGGATTTTGCCGTTGACCCGGACGAACGAGGCGGAGGAGAAATTGCGTGGAGCAAAAGGGCGGCTCAAGACACCCTCGTCGGTTGTGGCTTAACTGAATGGTTCTGCATCAAATAACCGGCACTTGCCAAAACTAATTACAATCCATAATTAAGCAATTCATTGTGCTTTACGCAAGGAAAATAAACACAATTATCACCCTGCCCAAATGACCCGGTTCGCCGCATCATAGACCTGTTTCAATGGGACTTTCGCCCGTGCCGCCAGCTTTTTGCACGATTCAAATTCCGGCGCGGCCTGAATAACTTTTTCGTTAAACTTGCCCAATTTTACCATGACCTTGCCAAATGGTGTTTTGACTTCCGCGAACTCCCGACGCAATTTACGCCGCTCCGCCACCGTGCGCCTCACGCCAAACGCACTGGTCTGCCGCAAAATCATTTCGCTGAATTTGTCCGCGTCCGATTCCGCGCACAAAACCGTGAGCAACACGCCGGGCCGGTTTTTCTTCATCTGAATCGGGGTGTAAAAAACGTCCAGCGCGTCCGCGGTCAGCGCCGTTTCGACAAACTGGCCGAGAATTTCGGGGTTCATGTCGTCAAGATTGGTTTCAAGGACCGCAATGGTGTCCGTTTCCCAATCTGATTTGGACGAGCCGCTGGTTTGGACCCTGGACTTTGGACCTTGGACTTTGGCCGCCTGGCCCAGTACCGCGCGTAGAACATTCGGTCGCGTCTTATTCTCACGCGTGCCAAGGCCGAAGCCGGTCTCTTCGGCGATCAGATTTTGCATCGGCCCAAACCCTTCAGCGAATTCAGCCAGCAACGCCGCACCCGTGGGGGTGACCAGTTCGTGCGGTTCGTCGCATTGCGTAATGCCGATTCCGCGCGCGCCAAGAATCGCCAGCGTCGCCGGCGCCGGCACGGGAAATCGTCCATGCGCGCAATCCACCCAACCCACACCTTCAACCACCGGTGAGGCGAGCACGCGCGGTTTGCCGAGCATTTCCAACGCGATGCATGCGCCCACAATATCCACGATGGAATCCACCGCGCCGACTTCATGGAAATGCACGCGTTCCGACGGCAGGCCGTGAATTTTTCCTTCGGCTTTAGCGATGCGTTGAAACACGGCCACGGATTTTTTCTTCACCCACGGTGACAACTTGCTTTGCACAATGAGCTTTTTGATTTCAGCAAACGTCCGGTTCCCGTCTTGATGATGATGGCCGTGCCGGTGATGATGTTCATGGTCGCGAGGGCTGGTCGGATGGACATCCAGTTTCACGCCTGCAATACCGGATTTTTGACTGCGCGTGACGTGGAGGTGATAGCCCTCGAGTGTTAATTTCTCCAATTCGCGCTCCAGTTGGTGCGCGTCCACACCCAGATCAATCAGCGCGCCGACGAACATGTCACCGCTGATGCCGCTGAAAAGGTCGAGATAAAGTGTTTTCATTTTTCCGCCAGCGCATTGATTTGGCTCGCGGCGTAGCCCGCGCCGAAGCCATTGTCGATATTCACCGCGGTCAGGCCGCTGGCGCAACTGTTCAACATACCGAGCAAGGCCGCCAGCCCGCCGAAACTGGCGCCGTAACCGATACTCGTCGGCACGGCAATCACCGGTCGTAAAACCAATCCCGCGACCACACTGGGCAACGCGCCTTCCATGCCGGCCACGACAATCAGCACATTCGCGCTTTGAATTGTTTCCAGATGGGGAAACAACCGGTGCAAACCCGAAACGCCGACATCGTGTACGCGTTTGACGCGGTTGCCCATAATTTCCGCCGTGACGGCGGCTTCCTCCGCCACGGGCAGATCGCTTGTGCCGGCGCAAACGACGGCGATAAAACCGCGGCGTTTCGGCAACGGTTTTCTCTCAATGGTTACGCAACGTGCGAGCGGGTGGTGAACGGCGTACTTGAATTTTTTGCACAACGCGCGGGCGTGTCCGGACAGAACGCGCGTGGCCAGTACGCGTTCTTCGCGCGCCAGAATTTTTGCGGCAATTTTGACCACTTGTTCCGGTGTTTTGCCGGAACCAAAAATCACTTCGGGAAAGCCCCTGCGCAGTGCGCGATGCGAATCCACCTGCGCGAAGCCGAGGTCGGCCACCGGCGCGGCTTGAAAGGCACGCAGAACCTTGCCGCGTGAAATTTTCCCGGCGTGGAACGCTTCCAAAAGTTTTATGGCTTCACTGTCTGTCACAAGGAAAGGATGGCTGTTCCGCGACAAAATGGGAAACGGGAAATTGAGATGAAATCACTGGTGATGCCGGAAGAGCCGGTGCCGGTTTTTAAGCAGATACCAGACGATCAGCACATTCAACGCCAGCACGATGGTCAATCCGATTTTGGGATGGGCAAACATGGGTCGCGTTTGGCCCGTCAATTCAGGCCGGCGGTGCACCAGTTCAAAAACCTCGATGGGGATAAAAAAGGCGGATTCGCCAATCGCCAGCCAGATCGCCCATTTGGCACGAAAGGCCAATCCCAGCCCCTCAACGCATAGAAACAATCCGCAGAGAAATGTGCCGGAGGCTACTTCGCGCACGTTGGCGGGCGTGATGGTGTCCAGCCAGTCACCAATGCTCGCAAAAAAATTCCGTTCCGGGTCGAGATGAACCCACCGCAGAAACTGGTCGAACACATCCGACAAATCCTTGTTTGCCAGCGAAAAGACGCCCAGCGCCAGCAATACCAGCGCCACACCTTTGATTAACTTGATCGCAACGATGAGATATAGCGTTGGCGCGGGCTTTTTAGCGGATGTGGCTTTGGTGGCCATTGAGTTTTATATCAAGCCGGTTTCAGGACGCCGCGGGGGCGAAGCGGCTGGTTCGGGTGCAGCCGCGGTGACCTTGTTTCGCGATGCTTCCACCTTGATATAGTGCAGGACAACCGGTGCGAGAATCATGCCGGGGATACCCATCAATTTTTCGCCCAGCACCAGCCCGATAAGCGTCAGCCACATGGGGGTTTTAATCCGGTCGCCAATAATCTTGCTGTTGAGGAAATATTCCAGCTTGTGGATGACGATGAGAAAGATGAGCGCGACGAGGGCCATGTTCGGCGAGATCGTAAAGCTGACGCCGACGACGAGCGTATTGCTGATAATGTTGCCGATAATGGGCAGCAGTCCGCACAAAAAAGTGAACGCCACAAGCACCGTCTTGTAAGGGTAACCGTTCCAGATCAGAAATACGGCAGTCAGCGCGGTGTTGATCATCGAAATGACGATTTGCGCGCCAATTACCCGGGAGAAACTGCGATAAAAAGTCCGGGCGCGAACGTCCAGTTCGCTCACCACCGTCGCGTACAAACTATCCCGTGAAGTGTTGGGATCGTTCTCCGTGCCCCAGGTGGCGTTCAGGAAAAGTCCCGCCGCCACCACGAGGCCGATCAACAATAATACGATCTGAAATGCGGCAACCCGCACGTACCGGCCGGCGTTGGCGACGTCTTCCTTGACGTCATTGATCGCGACCGTTTTCAGACTCGCATAATCGGTGAACGGCAGTTCCACGCCTTGTTTTTCCGCGTATTCGACCACGGCGGGAATCGTGGTTTCGGCAATCTTTGGCACGGTGACGTAAGCCTGGCGCGAAAAATAAAACACGCCTGAGCCGATGGCCGCGACAGCGATGAGGTAGAGCGCCACGCCCAAAAGCTTGCTGCGACCGAGACTGAATTTTTGCAGCGCAAAGTAACCGAAAAGCACGGTCAGCACCAGCGTTCCCAGGTGCAGCCAGCCGATGAGCAGCAACACCACCGCCATGATGATATAGGAAATACGGGCGGGGTTGGTCATGGCAGACTCATATACCTTCAACGGATTTTCGGCAGCAACCAATTGAGTAATTCACCAATCGCCAGGCGTTCCTGTTTGCCGTCATCGCGGTAACGCATCGTTACCGTGTCCTTCAATTCCGGCTTCTCGCCGAGCGTATCGAAATCAATCGTCACGCAGAACGGCGTGCCGGCTTCGTCCTGACGGCGGTAGCGGCGGCCAATGGCGCCAGCGTCGTCGAAAAACACGTTCATCCACGGCCGCAACAGGTCCCGCACCGCCTGCGCCTTTTTCACGAGCTCGGGCTTGTTCTTGAGCAACGGCAGCACAGCCACCTTGACGGGCGCGATGCGGGGATGGAATTTCAACACCACACGCGTCTCCGGTTTACCTTTTTCGTCAGGCATTTGATCTTCGTGATACGCATTGCAAATCAAGGCGAGGATTAGACGGTCAACGCCGGCGGACGGTTCAATCACGTGCGGAATGTACTGGCCCTTGGCCAGACCGTCGGCGTCTTCTTTTGCTTCTTTTTCCGCTTTCGCCGGTTCGACGCCCGTCTTCGTGAGATACTTCAGCCTCGCTTCGTAATAACGTTTCGACAGCCCGGCTTTCCTGGATTCGTCGAGCTTGCCCCACGCCGTGCGGAGTTCCTCATCGAACACGCCCATCGGCTTGCCGGAAAAACGTTCGTGCTGGCTCAAATCAAAATCGCTGCGCGCGGCGACGCCTTCGAGTTCCTCGCCGGTCAACTCGCCCTTTTCGTCGCGTTTGCTGAACGGAAATTTATAGAGAATGTCCACCGTCGCCCGGGCATAATGAGCAAGTTCCTCGGGTTTTTGCCAGTACTCCACCAGCGTCGTGCGCGGCAGGCCAATGCCTTCGTAAAATTTGATCCGTTCCTCGACCCAGTATTGGTGCCACGCTTCCCAGCCCCAGTCTTGATTTCCGATTTCCGATTTCCGATTTCCGATTTCAGCCGCCGTCGCCACGCGACCGGCAATGGCTTCGACGACTTCGTCCGGCTTGATGAAAAACTCCAGTTCCATCTGCTCGAACTCGCGCGAGCGGAAGGTGTAATTGCGCGGCGTGACTTCGTTGCGGAACGCCTTGCCAACTTGCGCAATGCCGAACGGGACTTTCTGTCGCGACGTTTCGAGCACGTTCTTGAACTGCGCGAAAATCGCCTGGGCGGTTTCAGGACGGAGGTAGGCAATGGCCGAGTCGTCCTGCACCGGTCCCACATGGGTTTGAAACATCAAATTGAACGCGCGCGGCGCGGTTTTCTCGCCGTGACATTCGGACACCATCTTGCTGGGCTTCTGCGGGCAGGGAATTTCGTTCGTCTGATCGGCCCGAAATCGGCCTTTGCACGTTTTGCAGTCAATCATCGGATCGGTGAACGTATCCACATGGCCGCTGGCCTTCCAAATTTGCGGGGACATGATGATGGTGGCTTCGAGGCCGACCACGTCGTCGCGCTTGCGGGTCATGTCGTTCCACCAGAGTTCCTTGACGTTGCGCTTGAGTTCCGCACCGAGCGGGCCGTAGTCCCAAAAACCGTTGATACCGCCATAAATCTCGGAGGATGGATAAATGAACCCGCGCCGCTTGCACAGCGATACGATTTTTTCCATGAGAACGTTTTCTTTCAACTCGGCCATATGTCGGGTTGGTCAGTGTTTGTCAATGGCGCGGAGAAATCAATCACGAAGGCACGAATAACAGTCAATTTATAACCGGTGACAAAAACCCGCCAAGGCTTTCCCCATTCGCGCCCGGCTTGTCGCCTTCATTGATGTCGTTGATGCGTGAGTTTCACGCGCGATGCGTGAAAATTTCACGCGCTATGGCGTTTTGCTTTCACCGGAATTCGATTTTCCCGGTGGTTTTGCAATTAATTTCGTTTGGCACCGGTAGTGCTAAGAAAAAAATTAGAATACAGGTTGACAGTCGGTGCGATTTCGATAGAGTCCGCCAACCATCACCAAGACGAACCAAATATAACCAAGTCATCGAACGTATGAAAAGAATTCTAAAACAAACAAGGGCTTTCACACTGATTGAGTTGCTCGTGGTGATTGCCATCATCGCCATTCTGGCCGCCATGTTGTTGCCGGCGCTCGCCGCTGCCAAACGCAAGGCGCAACGCATCAGTTGTGTCAGCAACCTCAGACAGCTGGGCATTTCTTTCCGGGTTTGGGGGGATGACAACCAGGACCAATATCCCATGACGGTGCGCAATGCCTCAGGCGGCGCCAAGGAATTTGTTTATGCTGGCGGGGTTGTGCCTTCTTCCACTTTCAGTCCGGTGATGGTTTATGTGGTGATGTCAAATACGGTAAGCGACCCAAAGTTGATTATTTGTCCGTCAGACAGCACTCGCACCGGAGCGACGAACTTTGACGGGGAATTTTGCACTTACGTTGCCACTGCCACGCCTCCTAATACGCCGGCTGCCAATAGCTATCTCTTGACAAGCTATTTTATCGGCGGCGACGCGATTGATACCCAGCCGCAAACAATCCTGATAGGCGATCGCAATATTTGTGATATCAACAACCTCACTACTATGTTCAGCGGCGGCGCGAATGGGCTCGTGGCTGGTACCACTTCCGGATACGGCAGTACTCCCGCGGCGGTCGCGGCCACCACGGGATTACAAAACTGGTCGTTCACTTCCGGGGATCTCCATTTGAATGCGGGTGACATCGGGTTGGCCGACGGCAGCGCGCAGCAAGAAACGCCCCAAACCATGCAAGCGGCATTGGAACAGGCTACCAACAGTGTGGGGAGTGGCTCTGTGTATTACAATTTTCCGCAGTAGGAACGGTTTTATTTTCATAACCCAGGCACAAGGCATCCCGTCCGGATGCCTTGTGTTGTTTTGAGCGGCAATTTTCGGCCGAAACAACAGGTTGGATGAAAACATCGCCGACCGCCACGGATTTCAAGGATACCCCGCGTTTTATTCCTGCCGTTTTTCTGGAGCACCGGGGGTTTTGGGGGGCTTCTGCAAAAGCCGTTGCGCGGTAAAAAAATTCTGCAACAGGGCGCGGCATTCCGCTTCACGCACGCCCCGTGTGATTTCACAACGATGATTTAATGTGGGAAATTGCAGCAGGTTCATCGCACTTCCCGCCGCGCCGGCCTTCGGGTCACTTGCGCCAAATACCGCACGCGCCACCCGCGTGTGCACCACCGCCCCCGCGCACATCGGGCAAGGCTCTTTCGTCACGTAAAGCGTGCAGTCGGTCAACCGCCAGTCACCCACGAGTTCCTCTGCCTGCGTGAGCGCGAGCATCTCCGCGTGCGCCGTCGCGTCCTTGAGCAGTTCGACCTGGTTGAACGCCCGCGCGATGACGCGCCCTTCGCGCACAATCACCGCGCCGACCGGCACCTCGCCCGCCTCGTAGGCCTTGACCGCCTGGCGCAGCGCTTCGCCCATGAAGTGCTGGTCGCTCTGCAAATCAATGATCGGTTCGTCCATGCGATGGGATTTCAGATTTTGAATTTATGATCGATTCCTCCCGCGTCCATTCATTGTGCCCGTCGGGATGACAATGGCAATGGGCGGCAAAAAAGCCGCCACGATGCTGCCAGAACCACGGCCAGATTTGCTCGCGGTCGGTCTGGGGAATTTTCAACGAGGCCAGCGTTTCCCGGGTGAAAAATTGAAACCGCCCTTCGGCATGCACCGGCGGCAGTGTTTTCAACCTCACCTTTATTTCGAACAGGAACATCAGCCAATGCGTCTGGCCTTGATAGCCATGTTCGCTCACCAGACCGGTCAGATGCAGATCCACCGTCCGAACCTTGATGCCCAGTTCCTCTTCGGCCTCCCGGCAGGCGCAGACATAAGGCGATTCGCCGATATCCATCTTCAACTTCCCGCCGCATGGGCTCCAGAAACCGCGATTCGGCTCCTGCGCGCGTTCGAGCAACAGCACATCGTCGCGCTCATTGAAGCAATAAAGCAGCGTCGCGACTTTGTAAGGCAAAACCATTGCGCGAATTTTGAATTCCGACGGGCAAATGTCGAGCGTGTAAAATTCCGTTGTCACCGCGCGGCAAATTGCTAGCATGACCGGCCTGGTTTCGATTGCCGGGAAAACAACAAATGAAAACTTACGATATTGCTGTCATCGGCGGCGATGGGACGGGACCGGAAGTGACCCTCGAGGCGCTCAAGGTTTCCGAAGCCGCCGCCCGTAAATTCGGTTTCAAACTCAACTGGCATCATTACGATTTCGGCGGCGACCGTTATCTAAAAACGGGTGAAGTGCTGCCCGACAGCGCCGTGGACGAACTCCGCAAGTTCAAGGTGATTTTCCTGGGCGCGGTGGGCCATCCGCAGGTCAAGCCGGGTATTCTGGAAAAGGGCATTTTGCTGCGCCTCCGTTTCGAACTGGAGCAATACATCAATCTTCGTCCCGTGAAGCTTTATCGCGCCGTGGACTGCCCGCTCAAGGACAAAGGGCCGGAGCACATTGATTTCGTCGTGGTGCGCGAGAATAACGAGGGGATTTACACCGGTTCGGGCGGTTTTGTGTTCAAGGGTACACCGCATGAAGTCGCGATTCAGGAGTCGGTGAACACGCGCCGCGGCGTGGACCGCTGCCTGAAATACGCCTTTGAACTGGCGAAGAAACAGCGCGCTGGCAAACCGTGGAAAGGACTGAAGCCGGAGGACATCAAAGCGGGCAAAACCGCGCAACTTATGCTCTGCGGCAAGACAAATGTGCTCACGTTCGCCTTCGATTTGTGGGAACGCGCGTTCCACGAGCTGGGCGTGAAGTATCCGTCGGTGAAACGTGATTACGCACACGTGGACGCCACCTGCATGTGGTTTATCAAAAACCCGGAATGGTTCGATGTCATCGTCACCGACAACATGTTTGGCGACATCATTACCGACCTCGCCGCGATGATTCAAGGCGGGTTGGGTGTGGCCGCCGGTGGCAATATTAATCCCGAGGGCACCAGCATGTTCGAGCCGATGGGCGGCAGCGCGCCGAAATACACCGGCAAGGACGTCATCAATCCCATTGCGGCCATCAACGCCGCCGGCATGATGCTCGATTTCCTCGGCGAAGCGAAGGCCGGTGCGGCGGTGGAAACTGCTGTCGTGAAGATCATCAATACGAAGATCAAGTCACTCGCTGCCGGCAAGATGGGCCATGGCACACGTGAAGTCGGCGATTTGGTGGCGGCCGCAATTTGAAGGCGCGAACGGCGGATGAAAAGTCTGACCGAACACCTCTGGTTCGAGACACCGCACCGGCGCGATTACGTCAACATCACCGACACGGTCGAAAAACTGGTTCATAAAAGCGGCGTGCAGGAAGGGCTTTGCCTCGTTAATGCCATGCACATCACCGCCAGCGTTTATATCAACGACGCCGAGGACGGTTTGTTGCATGATTATGACGCGTGGTTGGAGAAACTCGCGCCCCACGAGCCAACTTCGCAATACCAGCACAACCGCACCGGTGAAGACAACGCCGATGCTCACCTGAAACGTCAGGTCATGGGCCGTGAAGTCGTGGTGGCCATCACCCAGGGCAAACTCGACCTCGGTCCCTGGGAACAGATCTTCTACGGCGAGTTTGATGGTCGCCGCCGCAAGCGAGTACTGGTCAAAATCATTGGGGAGTAGCCACTGCGCCTGGCGTCCGACCGACAGGCAAGGTGCTAGAGCCCGCGTTTTGACAAACTTCAAATCTCGCCGTTGAAATCCTGCTGTCGCAACGTCTCAAGCGAAACCAACGCCGCGCAGTTCGACAGGTTCAGCGACTATAATTTGTCCTTGAACATTGGAGTCCGCCGCCGGCACTCGTGATTTCGTTCCAGCAATTCCTGGGCTAAAAAAATGGGTGAATCCACAAAATCCTGGTTGAAGCTGAAAATTATTGAAAGATTCTGAATTTACCCACGTAAAAGCTGTAGTGCGGTTTTGTGTGATGATGACGGGGTTGACCGCCATTGCGGTTTCGTTGGGAACCAGCGATTGCGAAGGGGGTGATTCGGCCACGAAGCCGGGCAATGACATTTTATACCAACTCCGATTCTAGGGATAGGGTATCGGTTCCAGGGACAAAGGGGTTATCGGGACGGAGTTGGTATTTATAAATATATAAAAAGACACAGAAGAGCCATGGCTCCGATTCCAGACAACCGGAGCGGGATGAGGCGGGGATTTCAGCCTCGGGCAGATCTGTCATATGCAATTAACAAACACGATGTTCCAAGCACGGGAAAAATGGCAGCAGACGGAACGGCAGGCGCATATTCAATCCAGCGCCCTGGAAGCCGCTGCCAATAGCATCATTTTGACGAATAAGGCGGGGAAAATTCTGTTTGCCAACAAGGCTTTTTGTGCCATGACCGGTTACGCCCCGGAGGAAGTCCTCGGCAAAACACCGAACTTTCTCAAGTCGGACAAACATGACACCGCTTTTTACAGGGAACTTTGGGAAACCGTTTTGGCGGGCCGGGTCTGGCAGGGTGAAATTATCAACCGGCGCAAGGACGGGACGCTCTATAACGAGGAAATGACCATCACCCCGATTCGGGAGGCCGATGGAGAAATCAGTAATTTTATAGCGATAAAAAAAGACATCACCCAGCACTTAAGGTTCAAGGAGCAATTGCATCATATGCAGAAAATGGAGGCAGTTGGCCAGCTGGCTGGAGGGGTCGCCCATGATTTCAACAATCTCCTTACCATCATTCATGGCAATGCTCAATTGGTGTTGGCGGATGGAAGCCATCTCAAGGAGGAAAGCCGCCGATGTCTTCAACACATCACCGATGCCGCCGAACGCGCTGCCAATTTGACCCGCCAGTTGCTGGCTTTCGGGCGGAAACAGGACATTCAATTTCAACTCCTCGGCCTGAACCAGGTCATCGGCAATTTCACCAGGATGCTTAAACGGGTCGTCGGCGAGCAGGTTGTGCTGCAATGCCGTTACGCCGAAAACCTGCCTCCGGTCAGCGCGGATATCGGCATGATCGAGCAAATTCTCATCAATTTGATCATTAATGCCCGCGATGCCATGCCGACGGGCGGGTCCATTGCCATCACGACGGAGGCCGTTCGCATTGATGCCGCCTATGTGGACACCCACCCCGAGGCACAACCCGGCAATTTTGTCTGCCTTACCGTAAGCGACACGGGGACGGGTATTTATCCGGAATACTTGCCGCGGATTTTTGAACCCTTCTTCACCACCAAGGAAGCGGGCAAGGGCACCGGTCTCGGTTTGGCGACGGTCTATGGCATCGTTAAACAACATCAGGGTTGGATCGACGTATCCAGTCAACTGGGATGCGGAACTGCTTTTAAAATTTTCCTGCCGGCCAGTGTTTCTGATGTGGTGGAAAAAAGGGGTTCCCCAACACCGCTGCCTCCGGCCGTTGGGCATGAAAAAATTCTGCTGGTCGAAGATGACGTGGACGTCCGGATGATTGCCCGGAACGTTTTGGAGGCATCCGGTTATCACGTCTGGGAAGCTTCCGATGGTTTGGAGGCTTTGAATATTTGGAAGGCCAACGCGCCGCAAATTGATTTGTTGCTGACCGACGTTATCATGCCGGGCGGCCTGAACGGGCGGGAACTGGCCGACCGGTTGCAGGGGGAACGACCCGGCCTTAAAGTGATCCTGATGAGCGGCTACAGTCCCGATCGGTTAGGCACGATCCGAATGTACAATCGCATTTTGTCCAAGCCATTTTCACTCGAAGATCTTACCCAGGCCGTCCGGAGTTGTCTGGATACGGTTTGTCTGGCGGGTTGAAATTTCCAGAAAAATCAGGCCCCGCCCCGCTCTTGATGAAATAACCGTCTGCCGTGTGGGCAGCAACCGACGATCACTCCGCCGCCAGCGCTTTTTGGGTTGCTTGCAGGGCCCGGTGCATTTCCGCCCCCGAGACATAACGCTGCGCCGGGTCCGGCTGGCAAGCTTTGAGGATGACGGTGTTTAACGGGAGGAAATCCGCCGGATCCTCTTTCTCCACCAGGGTCGTGGCAATCTCCGGGAAATAGGCCGCACTACGGCCGGTGCTGAGCACGTAAAGCACCATGCCCAAAGCGTAAATATCCGCCTGCGGTGTGCCCGGACGTTCCGGGGGTGGCGGCATATAACCGGGTGTGCCCACCAAGGTCCGCTCCTGGTCGGGCGGCCTGATTTCGGTGATGAGTCCCAGATCCGCCAGCTTGGGCTGGCCGTTGACAAAAATGATGTTCTGGGGCTTGATGTCGCGGTGGGTAAGACCCTGGCGATGGATGAAATCAAGGGCATCACTCAGTGCCAACCCAATCCGCACGCACTCCCGCACCGGCAGCCTGCGTCCGTGAGAACGGGCGCGTTCACTCACCAAATCACGCGGTTTGTAGGTTGAAGGTTCGTGTTCCCAACCCGGCTTGAGCGGGTCTCCCAACTCCATCACATAATAAAAATATCCCGCCTGCTTCTCGCTGACAAATTCCACCCGTAACAGGCCGGGATGTTTGTCGGAGATCGGCTGGTATTTTTTGATGCCGCTGAATTCGCGTTCGTAGGGATCGGTATTTTGGTCGAAGTTTGCCAGATAAACCACCTTCAAAGCCCGCCATTGCCCGGCCGCGTTCCGCGCCAGCCAGACTTTTCCGTAGGCGCCCTCGCCAAAGGGTGGATTGAACAATTTGTAATCCGGCACATTCGGCAAGTCCACAACTGCAGCCGTAACGCGGGGAAATGACAGGGAAACTGAAACCGTCTTTTTTTTGAGCACGCGTTGTATCCCCGTTGCCAGCGCCCAACCCAGGGCACAGGGCACTTGGCCGCCGACAATCACCAGCCAGGGAAACCAATAGTTGGTGAAGTAACTCCATGAGATTGCCCCGAATGCCACTACCAGGGCAACTCCCACCGCTGCCGCACTGGCCACTGGCAACCGCATCCGGCACAATCCACCACCCAGCAATAATCCCGACGTCACCAGCGTCAGCACCTCCACCCACCAGGCCGGTCGCCGCAACCAGTCGCCGTTCATCAGATTCAGAAAGGCCGCGAGCTGGATTTCCACGCCTCCAGATGCTTCACCGGTCCGGCTCGTATACGGAGTGCAAAATTTGTCCGTCGTGTCACCGCCCGGCACCAGGGTCTCTGGTTCCGTGCCGATAAATACGACCTGTCCGCGGAAATAATTCGTCGGCTGGGTCAAAGCGAACCGGTAACTCAATCTGGTCGCTGCGCCATCGCGACCGTAGTAACGCAACCACCGTTCTTGCGGGTCTTCGCTCAATGAGGCTCCGGCCAGCCGCGCGGCGGTCCAAGGCAGGCTCGGATAAGGTCCCGGCGATGGAAACGGCCAATGCCGGCGCACAATCAAGTCGGGATCCCAATCGAGGCAGGCAACACCCCAATTGGTTCCGGCGGCGCTGAGAAATGGTTCTGACGGCGGTGTTGGCTGCGCTCCGGCCAGCGTCGGGTAGATCACTTGCGCCTGCTCGGCCATCAACACGATGTGCCGCTGCCGCCGCATCGCTTCGGCCAGGGCTTCGTCCTTTGCCGCGTCGTTTGTCTGCCGGAAGAAGGAGTCAAATACCACGAGGGCGCAGCCGTCATCCGCCAACCGGTTCAACAATCGGGCGTGCAATTCCCGGTCCCATGGCTGTCCGCGGGTTTGGTGAAATTGACTGTACGCCGCATTGTCCATCAGGATGAGGGTGACCCGGTTGGTGACCGTGTGCGCGCCAAAGCGGAATAAATAATCGTAGCTGGCGTTCACCCAAGTCTCACCCAGTGGCATCTTCCATAACATCAAACCACAAAGCACCGCCAACGCCGCGCCCAGCGCAGATTTCAAAAAATCACTTCGTCCGATGGCTTTGACCTTCACCGTTGCCTGAGTTTAGAAAAGGATGACGGGGAAATCAGCGATTTTCCACAGGATCAATTGAAAAGGGGGACACGAATGCCACGCGGCACCAATGGATTCCGTCTTTCCGTCATAATAATTTTCCCAAAACGTTTGAAAGATTGGCTCGGTTATTGCGTATCAGTATCTGCCTGATAGCAGAAAGATAAAAACTTGCTGTACAGATTCTAGGGGTTTGTCGGGCGAGGGAGAACGACAGCAAAAACCCATAATAACCCGTAAAACCATGAAAAGACGTATCCCCCATATTGTTTCACTGGTGGCAGTCACCGGATTTCTTGCCATTGCACCAAACATCACCCGTGCTCAAACTACCGACCCGCTTTTGGCTGACCCGGCTGATCAAGCCCAGTTCCCGGTGATAACAGCACAACCGGTGGACCAGGCGGTTATCGCCGGATCGAACGCCGTGTTATCGGTGCAAGCGGTGTATGCCGACAGTTATCAATGGCAATCCAATGGAGTTGACATAGTGGGACAAACCAACAGCAATCTGGTCCTTCAGAACGTCGACGTCAATAATGCCGGATCATACTCGTGCAATGTTTCCCAGAGTGGTGGAGATCCGGTGCCAACCCGCGCGGCGTCTGTTTTGGTTGAGACCGCTGCCAATGCAAACACTGCCGGAAGCGTGACTGCTAATGGCATTATTGGCGGAGGACCAATCACTGTGGCCGGCTTGCCTAAGGCCAGTAATGGCACCATTGGTACCTGCCCAGGCAGTTACGCTGGCTATGTCATTTACACCAAGACCCTTTCCCAAGGCTGGGGTTGGACGCCTGTCTCCGGGGCCACCGTCCTCACAGTTTCCGATGGCGGCGGACGAACAGATACAAAAGTTACGTATTCGGGAAAATATGGCGACAGCGGTTGTGGACAAACATCGGTCACTATTCCCTATCCGCCACCGAGTCCGGCTTACAGATTCGCAATCTATTTTCCGAATAATGTACCGACCACCAACTATAACATCGTCCTGAACGGATTTAATCCCTAGGCGCAGTTGAAAAAGTAGGAGCCGACGTAAGGAGGCTCTAAATGGATGATTGTTTCCAGGGAAGCGCGTCCAAAACGAAACCGGGCTCAATGAAGTTCAGCCCGGTTTTCATTTTCTAACACGTGCACTCCTGATTCCGGTTCGGTGCGATGAACAGTGTCCAAAAGGCCGAGCGGGAAACCATGCCGTAGGACAGGCGTCGCGCCTGTCTCTAACTTTTAAATTTACGCTTTGAGGCGAGGTTTTTTGGCTTGGCAGAAGCGTCACCGTTTTATGAATGAAAATTTGAAGATGGTAACAGGCGCGACGCCCGTCCTACTCCATCACCC
>Ga0265338_10002336_pt1 | contig 28668 bp, 23 predicted proteins | sample 42126metaG_FD_193579 | JGI IMG/M metagenome (GOLD analysis project Ga0265338, IMG submission 193579) | Rhizosphere microbial communities from Carex aquatilis grown in University of Washington, Seatle, WA, United States - 4-21-26 metaG | ecosystem: Host-associated > Plants > Roots > Rhizosphere...
CCCAGGACACGGTGCCGTGTCCTGGGACCACGTGCGGGGAGCCCTACGGGCGCACTTCGTAAACGCGCCCCACCGGATTCAGGTTGCCGGCCACTTCGTCCGCCGCGTACGGCTCGACGACCAGCCAGGTGCCATCAGGCTTGAGTGCTTGGCGGATGTGCCGGGCGGCGGCGAGCGGATCGCCCATGTCGTGCAGGCAGTCGAACGTGGCGGCCAGGTCGTAGCCGGTACCGGAGAAACCGGTCGCGGAGGCGACCTCGAAGCTGATCCGGTCGGCGATGCCGGCGTCGGCGGCGCGCTTCCGGGCGATCTCGATCGACTGGTCGTGATAGTCGGAGCCGGTAAACCGGGAGTTCGGGTACTCCTGGGCCAGCAGGATGGTGGGGGATCAGGTTGTGCGACTGTTAGATGATGAGTTCTCTGCTCTGGTTCAGCTGCCGCGAGCCCGGTCAGGGACCCTCGACGGGGACGCCGGGCAGGCGGCCCCATTCGGCCCAGGACCCGTCGTAGACCCGGACCCGGTCGCGACCGATCAGCTGGGTCAGCACGAACCAGGCGGTGGCGGCACGGCCGCCGACGGTGCAGTAGGTGATCAGTTCTCCGCTGTCATCTAGGACGGCCGGGGCGAACACTTCGCGCAGTTCTGCTGCGGGGCGGAACGATCCGTCATCGCGGTAGATGCCGTCGATGGGCTGGTGGACGGCTGAGGGCACGTGCCCGGCAAACCCGCCTGGCTCCATGCCCCCCGAAGGCCAGAAGCGCTCTCCGCAGTACTCAGCCGTTGAGCGCACATCTACCAGCGTGGTTCCCGGCTGGCCGATGGCCTCGCGTACCGCAAACTGGTCTGCCTGGATGCCGGTATCCGGGTCGGCGAGAGAGAAAGAACCTGAGGGCGGCTCGGCCGCGATGGTGCTCCACGGGTAGCCCTCGGCCCGCCAGGTGTCTCGTGAGCAGTCCAGGATGCGCACGTCGGGATGCCCGTACAGCTTCATGAGCCAGAAACCGAGAGCTGGCCCGTACCCGTAGAACACGACCGTCGAATCCGGGCCGATCCCCGAGCGCGCGACCAGCCGCTCCAGCGCGGCGATGTCCACCAGGCGGTAGTCGGCATCCTTCAGGTCGGCATAGACGTTCCATAGCACAGCGCCGTCAATGTGCCAGTCGTCATAGGCGGCTCGGCTGACGTCGACTTCGACCACGCGCACGCGCGGGTCAGACAGGTGCGCCTCCAGCCATCCAGGATCGACGAGAACCCCGTCAGTGTCAGGGTGCGAACTAGCAGCTCTCGGTGTCGCGGTCTTCATGTGTATCTCCCTGTGCTTGGCTTACTCAACACAGGTCTACGACGGCGCCCTTGCCGCAATGTTGCGGCCGGGTTGGGGAAACCTTGGTGCCCTGGCCTGGGACATCGGCGCGGCGAAACCAACCACGCGTGATCAGTCGGGCGAGCCCGCGGCCCGTCAGGTCGCGCCGAGAAGACGTTCGTAGAGTTCGCGAGTGACCGGGCTGGGTGACACGCCCAGCTGGTCTCGCAAGCATTCGCTCAACTGCGCGTAGACGGCCAGTGCTTCAGCCAGGTTGCCCTGGGCGGCGAGAGCCTGCATGTGGTATCGGTAGCCGCTTTCCCGCAGCGGAGCCAGACGGGTGAGCTGACGGCTGGCCCGGACGGCGGCGAGCAGTTCCGCCCCGCCTATGCCCACGCCGGCCGCCGCGTAGCACTCCAGCGCACGCAGGCGCAACTCCGTCAGCTGATGGCGGTTCTGATCGATCCAGGGCGCGTCCTCGCCGGGGAGGAAGTCCCGCTCAGCCACGAACAGCGTGGTAAGAGCCGGTCCCCACGCCCGTGGCCAGTCGCGCTGGGCGATCGCGGTCTCAGCCCGGTGGATGGCCTCGACGGCCGCCTCGAGGTCGACCCACGCATCGCTCAGGCACAAGCGGACGGTGGAGCGCCCGTCCACCGCATCGGCGCCGAAGACCCGGCGCAGCTTGGACAGCAGCGGGTTGAGCCGGGCGTCGACCGCAGCGGGATCAGGTTCACGCCACAGCGCTTCGGCCACCTCGTCCCTGGGGATGAAACGGTGGCGATTGACCACTAGGTACGTGAACAGTAGCCGACCCTGGCGGCCGGGCAGCCGGGCATCAAGCCGCTCGCCGTCGCGCTCGACGGCCAGCGTGCCGCAGATCTGGATCCGGATCAGGTGTGACGACGCCAAGGTCACGCCAACATCCTGGCATTACGCTATGGCTGCGGCCAGAGCAGGAGGCGCGAGATGAAACTGATCCGGTGCGAATGCGGGTTCGTGGCCCGCGGTGACAGCGATGACCAGGTGGTTGGAACGATCCGGGGGCACATGGCCACGGACCATCCTGCCCTGCTGGAGACGGTCAGCCAGCAGGACCTGATCAGCTGGATCCAGGCAGGATAGAGCTGCCTGGAGCCCGGGCGGCCGGATCGAGTCCATCCGCGAATTCCTCAAGATCACCGCAGTCAAGCCCCCGGCCTGGACTGCGGACTGAACGTGTTGCCACCGATATCTTCGCCGCGCTCCACCGCCCCGATGTCCACCAGGGAGAATCCGCGCGAGGCTGGTCACATGTCCGATGCACCCGCTTCTTTCAGCAGCTCCTCGCCAGCCAACTCCACGGGGCGCGGACGGTCTGGACCGGGCACAACCACGGTGCTGGACGCGGTACCCTGTAGTGTCTGCGCTCGTAGCTCAACGGATAGAGCATTTGACTACGGATCAAAAGGTTGGGGGTTCGAGTCCCTCCGAGCGCGCTCGTTTGAGACAGCGACGGACAGGGCCCTGACCAGCAACCTACTGGTCGGGGCCTAGTTCGTTGGCCGGTACCAGGGTGGCCTTCGTGCTTGTGTGAGGCCGGGTCTCTCACGCCGTCTACCCAACACGGTAGATCCTGGCCGGCGTCTGGCGGCACGGTGAAGAATCGGGTCCGCGGGCAAGTGGGCAATCTCAGCCTGCTCCCTGCCCAAGAGATACCGGCTCAGCGAGACGGAGCAAGAAGACCTGTAGAGCCCTATCCGCTGAACTGTCGGCTCTTACACTCCCCTCACGGGCTCATGAACTGCCACCGGGTTTTTGGTGCGCGTACCTGTCGGATCCTGTTGCCTCGCGTTACGAACACCTCACAGGGTCCACCCTTGGCATAGGTGTGAATAAATGTGCGATTTTTACCGCTTAGGTATGATCGCCGCATGCCTGAGTCCGAGCTTGTCTCAGAGGTGCGAGCTATTGACTGGCTGACGAAGCCTGAAGTCCACATACGGGTCGGGCGAGGTGGTCCGCGACGTGCTCTTGGGGCTAGCGTCACGCGATGAAGCGGAAGTCCGGCGGGCCTGGCGGCGCTGGTTGTTGACCTCGCCTTCCTGTCAACCGGGTACGACGAGCCACCTTCCCCCGCAGCCCGGGTCCCCTCGGGAAAACGAAGGGCCCTACATCGACAGCCCGGTGCTCGAAGCGATCCAGGTAGCCCGGCGCCTGCAAGCCGGAGCCGATGAACAGGCGACTAGCTTCTCCCCGGTCCGCGACCTTCTGATGACCTTGATGGAGTCTGACGGCAGCCGACTGATCAAGTACCCCGGCTGACGCCCGGCAAGGTGTCGGCTTGCCACTGGGAACGAGTCGAAGCCGCCCGCTGTCAGGTCGCTGACGAGACGCAGAAGTTCGAAAAGTAAAGCGGCAGACGAGCCGGACATCTACCCTGAAAGGGGGTCGGATTACACGTTTTGGTGGTCAACGTCACCACTGTCCCCTCGGCTGCCCGTGAAGGCACGGGAAGTACGCGTCAGATAGGGGGAAGACGTGCGGATCGAGTGCGTGGGCGGCGGTCCAGGCGGCCTTTACCTGGCAATACTCCTCAAGCTGCGCGACCCCGGGCATGAGGTGACCGTCTATGAGCGCGGTAAGCCGGGCTCGATCTCCGGCTTGGGGGTTACCTTCCGGGCCACCCTCCTGGCGCAAGTGCAGGGTCAGCACCGCGGGCTGGCCGATGAGATTGAGGCGGCCGCCGTCTGCTGGCGCGGCCAGACCGTTCATGTTCGCGGCGAGCAGGTGAAGGTTCCCAGTGAGGAGTCCTACACAATCAGCAGGCTGCGGCTCGTTGAAATCCTCACCAGCCGGGCGCAGGCCCTCGGGGTGCGGGTAGTGCACGGCACCGAGATTGTCAGCCTGGGGCAGTTGCACCCAGCGGCAGACCTCGTTGTTGCGGCCGATGGCGTCAACAGCGTGGTTCGGCAGCTGGCCGAAGGGTTCAAGACGCACAAGACGCCGGCCGGAAACAAGTACATCTGGCTCGGCAGCGATCATGTTTTCGGCCCGCTCCACTACTTCTTCACCGAGACCGAGCACGGCTGGGTCTGGGCGCACGCTTACAGCATCGACAGCGAGACGAGCACCTTCGCCGTCGAGTGCTCACCGCAGACGTTCCGCGCCCTGGGCTTCGACCGAATGACCACAGGCGAGGCAATCCCGGTAATCGAAAACATGTTTAAAGAATATCTGTACGGCAGCCAGCTCACCGCCGATCTCGGGGACGGCACCATCGCCCGGTGGAGCAATTTCAGGACGATCAGCAACGAGCACTGGTACGCGGGCAACGTCGTACTGCTCGGCGACAGCGCTCATACCACGCACTTCTCGACCGGCAAGGGGACGACGCTAGCGCTGCAGGATGCGGCCTGCCTGGCCGACCAGCTAGCCCGCCAGGCCGATGTCGGGTCAGCGCTGAAGTCTTACGAGCTGCAGCGAAAGCATGACTTGGCGGGAGACGTCGTCGAGGCCTACTGGAGCGCCCGCTGGTTCGACAGCCTGGATCGCTACATCGGCCTCAAGCCGCAGAGGTTCGGAGCGCTGCTCTTCGGGCGCACTTCGTCTCTCGTCGCCGTGCTGCCTCCCAGGCTTTATCACCTGCTCCGCCCGGTGGCGCAGAAAGCACAGCTCGCCAACAGGGCGCGGGCGGCCGTGCAGGGGTTGTACAGCCGACGACGGCTTGCGCGGATCCCGCCTGCGGACAATCAGCGTGACTCGTCTCTCGCCGCGTAAAACGGTCACCTTCACGCCACGTTCCGCGCGGACGGCTGGAACGCCGCCCCGTTGATGCCGACCGAGACAATGCGCCGGGGCCGGATGCGGATCCAGGCGGCGGCGAACTCGAACGGGGCGCCGACCCGGCGGCCCACCGCCTGGCCGCCTTCCAGGTGGGTCTCCGCTTCGCCGCGGACCTCGAGGATGCGCGGGGCCGGGGCGTCGAGTACGACGGCCACCTTCGGGCGGCGCTGCGCGTCGCGGAACTTCTTCGACGAGACCATGACCGCCTCGCCGAACTGGATGTTCGCCCCGATGACGATGGCCTTGGCGTCCGGGTCGTAGAAGACCGCGACCGGCACGACGTGCGGCATGTCGTCGGCCCCGACAGTGGCCAGCCGGCCGAGGCGCTCGCTGTTCAGGAAATCGATCTCGGCGTCCGTGAACGTGCTCATGAAACGAGCCTATGCCCGCGGCGGGTGGACAAGAATCCGTAAACAACTGGCGCCCGCTGGGACAATTGAGACATGGACCTGAACGAAGCGGTGATTGTCCGGCGCAGGCGCGTGCCGCTGCCCGCACCGGTGCCCGGCGACGGGGCGGCCGCCGCCCGCCAGCTCGACGCGGCGCTGATGTCGGCGGGCTGCAAGCTGTCACGCGCGCTGTTCGAGGACCTGGCGGCCCGGGAGACCGGCCAGGTGCTCGACGTCGGGGTGGGCGTGCTCGGCGCGGCCAGGAAGCTGGCGGGGGACCACGTCCAGCACAACCCGTACTTCATCGACTTCCCGCGCAACGTGCCCGCCACCCTGGAGTTCTGGGCCGAGCTGGCCCAGCGGGCGCTGTTCCCCCCCGGCTCCGGCTCGCTGGTCGACATCGGCCGGGGCGAGCTGGTCGAGGCGGGCAGCCTGCTCAGCCTGCCTGGCTACGGTACCGTGCAGCACCGCTACGAAGACATGCTGGCCGCCCACGAGGCGCTCGCGGCGGCGGCCGGGGACCGGGTCACCGTGCTGCACCCGGGCGGGACCGCCGATGAGGAAGGCGACGCCCTGTACCTGGAGCTGGCCGGGTCGACGGTGCCGCTCGCCGGGGAGGACCTGGCGCTGCTCGGGTGGCTCGCGGGCGCCCGCGGGGCCGCGCTGCGCCCGGAGCGCATCCCGGTCCGGGAGAACCGGGCCGTCATCAACGCGGCCGCGCTGGCCGGCGGCCGCCCGCTGCTGGCCGACACCGTGACCGACGTGCTCCGGCTGGCGGCCGCGGTCTCCGGCGGGGACGTGACGCTGGCGGCGCCCGCCCGCTTCCGCTCCTTCTCCCGGGCCGAGCGCCGCTGCCTGATGGCGGCCCTGGACGACTTGATCCGGCAGAGCCCGGCCAAGCTGGCCGACGTCCGGCCGCGGGCCGAGCAGTGGAAGCGGCTCGGGGAGCGGGTGCACCCGCACGAGTACGGCGGCCTCCCGGACGGGCAGCGGGTGTTCGCCGTCGCCCGGGGCGAGGAGCGCGCCGCGTCGCTCGCGTCGCGGGCCGAGCAGGGGTTCCGGTCCGGGCAGCCGCTGGCGGCGGCCCGCGCGCTGGCGGCGGCCCCCGGCCTGTACCTGCGGTCGCTTGACCGCCTGATGCGCAGCGCCACGCCGTCCGAGGCAGGCGAGATCCTGTCCCGGGCCGAGTCGGCCATGCGGTCTGCCTCCGGCCGGGTGCTGCTGTCGGTGCGCGAGCACTTCCAGAACCGCGGCCGCGACGACGGGGCCGGGCTGCCCCGGGTCTTCAGTAACCAGGCCGGGCGGGCCTGGGTAACCCCCGAGACCCGGACCGGGCTCGACCCGGCGGTGCGGCGCGACCTGCTCGGCCTGCTCGACGCCGCGATCGCGGGCCGGCTGCCGGCCGGCGGCCGGCTTGTGGTTGACCCCGACGTGCTCGGGGTTGCCCTGCCGCTGTCCGGCAAGCCCGCCGCGCCCGGCCTGGGCGTGCTGCCCCGCGGGTCGGTGTCCGCCATCGTGCCGGGCGACCAGGACGTGCTCAGCTTCTTCGTCTACTGGCGGCAGCGGCAGCAGCGGACCGACTATGACCTGACCGCGCTGATGACGGACCGGGAGTTCTCCCGCAGCGACTACGTGTCCTGGCAGTCGTACCAGTCGGCCGACGCGGCCGTCGTCTACTCCGGCGACGTCACCAGCGCGCCCGCCGGGGCGACCGAGTTCATCTCCTGCGACCTGCGGCGCATGTCCCTGCCGGTCATCGTCCCGCAGGTGAACATCTACGCGGGCGAGCCGTTCGACCAGGCAGCGGAGGCGTTCTTCGGCTACGCGCTGCGCGGCTCGGCCCAGCGCGGCGCCCCGTTCGAGGCGGCCACCGTCCGGATGAAGTCCGACCTGCGCGGGGCCGGGCGGGTGGCGCTGCCGGTGGCCTTCCTGCGGGGCGAAGACGGGCGGTGGCGGGCCAAGTGGCTGCATTTCTACCTCAAGGGCCGCCCGTCGATGAACGTCGTCCAGCAGAGCAAGCTCAGCACCAGCCTGCTCGTGCGGGCGGTCATCGAGCGCGACTACCTGCGGGTGGAGTACCTGGCGGCGCTGCTGGCGGCGCGGACGCCGGACCTGGTTCCGGTGCTGGCCCGGTCGGCCGGCGAGCTGGCGGCTGCCGTCAGCGCGGCGCCCGGGCCGGTGACCTACATCGGGCTCGAGCGTCCCGACGGCCTGCCGGACGACGCCCGGGTGTTCACGCCCGCGAATCTCGGTAGCCTGATCCCCGGATAACGGATACCGTCGGCGGTACGAGGCTATGAGACGGCTTCCTTCTCAACTCGGAGCTGGTGGTCGCGGGTTCGAGTCCCGCCGCCCGGCCTAGCCGGGGGTAGCTCAGCGGCAGAGCGCCAGCCTTAACCTAGCCGCCTCGCTCTCCTCACCCGCGGAACGCGCAGCCGCCCCGCTGGCCGGTCACCCGGCTCGGCGGGGCGCGGGAACCACCGCCAGCGGGCGGCTACCGGCGCAGGCCGGGCCTGCCTAGGATTGGCGTATCTGCCGGAGCGCGCCAAAGGAGCCTGCCGCATGGCCGACAACGTCCGCCCGCCCTTCCGTGCCGACCACGTCGGCAGCCTGCTGCGCCCCAAGCAGCTGCTCCAGGCCCGCGATGAGTTCAGCAAGGGCGAGATCACCGCCGAGCGACTAAGGCAGGCCGAGGACGCCGCGATCCGTGACATCATCCGCAAGCAGGGTGAGGCGGGCCTGCGCACCGCGACCGACGGCGAGCTGCGCCGTCAGTCGTGGCACATGGACTTCATCTACCAGCTCGGCGGCATCGAGCAGGTGCACGACGACACCATCCGGGTGGACTTCCGCAACAAGGACAAGAGTTACCAGTACGCGCCGCCGTCGGCCCACGTGACCAGCCGGGTCACGCTGCCCGAGACGATCTTCGGCGACGCGTTCACGTTCCTGCGCGACAACGTGTCCGACACCCAGGTGCCGAAGCAGACCATCCCGTCGCCGTCCATGGTCCATTACCGCGGCGGCCGGGAGGCGATCTCCCGGGAGGTCTACCCCGACCTGGCCCGGTTCTGGGATGACCTGGCCGCCGCCTACGCCGAGGAACTCAGCCGGCTGTACGGCCTCGGCTGCCGCTACCTGCAGCTCGACGACACCAGCCTGGCCTACGTGAACGACCCGGCGCAGCGGGAGCACGTCAGGAGCATCGGCGGCGACCCGCTGCACCAGCACGAGACCTACATCGCCACGATCAACCAGGCGATCGCGGACCGGCCGGCCGACATGGCGGTCACCACCCACATGTGCCGCGGCAACAACCAGTCCATGTGGGCGGCCGAAGGCGGCTACGACTTCATCGCCGACACGCTGTTCAACCAGCTCAACGTGGACGGCTTCTTCTGCGAGTGGGACGACGAGCGGTCCGGCGGGTTCGAGCCGCTGCGCTACCTGCCGAAGGGGAAGCGGGTGGTGCTCGGCGTGGTCACCACCAAGCGCGGCGAGCTCGAGTCGAAGGACTACATCAAGCGCCGGGTGGCGGAGGCCGCCAGGTACGCCGACATCGACCAGCTCTGCCTGTCCGGCCAGTGCGGCTTCTCCTCCACCAGCGAGGGCAACGACCTGACCGAGCAGCAGCAGTGGGACAAGCTCCGCCTGATCGTCGAGGTGGCCCAGGAAATCTGGGGCGACTGAGGAAAGTCAACGACAAAGCCGAGACAAGCGGAACGGGTGCGGCTGGCCCTGGTGAGCCAGCCGCACCCGTTCGGCGTGCTCGGGGTTTACTCGGTTCCTTCCAGGCCGACACGTCGTCCCGGTAGGTGTAGGGGTTGTTCAGCGTCTCGTGCTCCGGGATCTCCAGATGCATGCCCTGCTCCCACTCCTGGGGACCGTGCTCGGCCTGCAGGTACTCGATCGTCGACTCGATCGACGACCTGGCTGCGGCCAGGTCTATGCCGACCAGCCGGTGTTCGTACTTGACGACCTTGCCGTTGACCAGCACGGTGTGCGCGCCGCCGCGGTTCGCCTGGTAGACCACGTGACCGTAGGGGTGCAGGATCGGGAAGCCGACCGGCGAGTTGCCGTTCTTGATCAGCACCAGGTCCAGTCGGCGCCGTAGCCGCGCATCGCGGTCTGCCACATGTGCCGGTGGGTGTCCACCATGCCCGGCATCACGATGCCGCCGGCCGCGTCGATCTCCGCCGTCCCCTCCGGGACCGCGAGGGACGAGCCGACGTGATCGAGGACCGTGTGCGCGTCATCCATCGTCAGCACGGTCGCGTTCCTGAAGACAACCGGCTGGCCCGGCTGCGGTTCAGTCATGGGAAACCTCCACGATGAGGCGCTAGGCTCGAACGCTGGCAGGGACAATATGTCCACTGCGCGGACGGGAAGGCAAGCTCTTGACTGATCCGGGTACCCCGCCTGGCCCGCTCGCCGGGCTGCTGGTGGCCGACTTCTCCCGGGTGCTGGCCGGGCCGTACTGCACCATGCTGCTGGCCGACCTGGGCGCGGACGTGATCAAGGTCGAGTCGCCCGGCGGCGACGACACCCGCGCGTGGGTGCCCCCGGTGACCGGGGACGGGGTCTCGACCTACTTCTTGTCGATCAACCGGAACAAGCGGTCGGTCGCGCTCGACCTCAAGGACGACGGCGACCGCGCGCTGGCCCAGGAGCTGGCCCGGCGGGCCGACATCTTCGTGCAGAACTTCAAGCCGGGCGGGCTGGCCCGGTTCGGCCTCGACTACGAGACCGTGAGCTCGGCCAACCCGGCCGTCATCTACGCCTCGATCAGCGGCTTCGGCCTGGCCGGGGGCAAAGAGCTGCCCGGCTACGACCTGGTGGTGCAGGCGATGTCCGGCCTCATGTCGCTGACCGGGGAGCCGGACGGCCCGCCCTACCGGGCCGGCATCTCGGCCTTCGACGTGATGGCCGGGCTGCACGCGACGATCGCGATCCTGGCCGCGCTCAACCATCGCGGGCGCACCGGCGAGGGCCAGCACCTGGACGCATCGCTGATGGCGTCGGCGATGTCCGGCATGGTCAACCAGACCGGCGCCTACGCCGCGGCCAGGGTGGTCCCGTTCCGGATGGGCAACGCCCACCCCAGCCTGGTTCCCTACGAGCCGATGCCGACCGGCGACGGCGAGCTGGTGGTCGCGGCGGGCAACGACACCCAGTTCCGGCGGCTGTGCGAGGTGATCGGCGCGCCCGGCCTGGCCGACGACCCGCGGTTCGCCCGCAACGCCGGGCGCACCGCCAACCGGGACGCGCTGCGGCCGCTGCTGGCGCAGCGGCTGGCGGCCAGGCCCGCGGCCGAGTGGTTCGGCCTGCTGAACGCGGCCGGGGTGCCGTGCGGCCCGATCAACACGGTGGACAAGGGCATCGCCTTCGCCGAGCAGATCGGCCTCGAGCCGGTCGTCACCGCCGGGAGCGGCGACCGCACCCGGCCCGCTATGCGGCACCCGGTGACCTTTTCCAAGACCCCGGCCAGCTACCCGCTGGCCCCGCCGGAGCTTGACGAGCACGGAGCCGAGATCCGCGCGTGGTTGGAGGGACCCGCATGAGCGAGTACCCGACGTCGCTCGGCACGTCCGACGCCGACACGATCAGCCTGCTCGGGCAGGACCTGGCGGGCGACCTGATGGGCAAGGTCGGCTTCGGCGAGCTGGTGACCACAGCGTGACCTGCCCGATGATCACCCTGCGGCCCGAGTGCGACCTGCCGATCGTGCCGGTCTACATGTTCGAACGCGACTACCCGGAGCCGCTCGGGTTCCAGCTCGAGTACGCCCGCCGGCTGTCGCGCTTCACGCTGCCCTATCCTGACATCGCCAGCTGAAATCCCTTGTCGCGCCGACATTATTCGCGCCCTCGCCCCCGTGCATTCACAAGGGGGACGATAGCGTTCGGCTTATGACTACCGAAGGCGACCGGGTTGCCGGGTTCGGACGGCTCGAGGACGGCCTGCGTCAGGCGAGCCCGTGGTACATCTGGGGCCCCTACGTCAGCGAGCGGCAGTGGGGGACGGTCCGCGAGGACTACAGCGAAGACGGCGACGCGTGGAACTACCTGCCGTTCGATCATGCCCGGTCGCGGGCGTACCGGTGGGGCGAGGACGGGCTGGCCGGGTTCAGCGACATCCACCAGAACCTGTGCATCGGCCTGGCGCTGTGGAACGGCCGGGACGCCTTCCTCAAGGAGCGGCCGTTCGGGCTGACCGGCCCGGAGGGCAACCACGGGGAGGACGTCAAGGAGCACTGGTGGTACATGGACGCGGTGCCGAGCCACGCCTGGAACCGCTGGCGCTACCACTACCCGCAGGCCGCCTTCCCCTATGACCAGCTCCGGCAGGAGAACGCCCGCCGTGACCGGCGCACCCCGGAGTACGAGATCCTCGACACCGGCGTCTTCGATCAGGACCGCTACTGGGTCACCGAGGTGGTCTACGCCAAGAGCGACGACGCGTCCGAGTTGCTGGTCGAGGTGCGGGTGACCAACGCCAGCCTGGAAGCGGACACGGTGCACGTGCTGCCGACTGCCTGGTTCCGCAACACCTGGTCCTGGGAGGAGTCGCCCGCCAAGCCGTCGCTCACCCTCGCCGACGGCGCCGGGGGCGCGGGCGACGCCGCCAGCCGGGTCGACATCGTCCACCCGTTCCTTGGCCCGCTTGAGCTGCTGGCCGCCACCGCCTCGGACGGCACCGCGCCGCAGCCGCTGTTCTGCGAGAACGAGACCAACAACGAGCGGCTGTTCAACTCTGAGTCGGTCACCAAGTACCCCAAGGACGGCATCAACGACCACGTCGTCAGCGGCGCCGCCACGGTGAACCCCGACCAGGCCGGCACCAAGTGCGCCTTCTGGTACACGCTGACGGTCCAGCCCGAGCAGACCGCCGTGCTGCGGCTGCGGCTGCGGCCCAAGTCACCGCACGCCGCCCTGTCCGCCTTCGGCCGGGCCTTCGACCAGGTGGTCACCCAGCGCGAGTCCGAGGCGGACGAGTTCTACCGGGCGCTGACCCCGGAGGCGGCCGGCCCCGACGAGGCCAACGTGATGCGGCAGGCGTTCGCCGGGATGCTCTGGTCCAAGCAGTTCTACAACTACCAGGTGGCCAGCTGGCTGGACGGCGACCCCGGCCAGCCGGCCCCGCCGCGGGACCGGGAGCTGAACCGGAACGCCCGCTGGCGGAACTTCAGCTCCCGCGACATCATGTCGATGCCAGACAAGTGGGAGTACCCCTGGTTCGCCGCCTGGGACCTGGCGTTCCACTGCGTGTCGCTGGCCCATGTGGATCCGGGGTTCGCCAAGTACCAGCTCGTGCTGCTGTGCCGGGAGTGGTTCCAGCACCCCAACGGCGCCCTGCCGGCCTACGAGTGGGACTTCTCCGACGTGAACCCGCCGGTGCAGGCGTGGGCCGCCCTCGAGGTGTTCGTCCTCGACGGCTGCAGGGACCTGGACTTCCTGGCCCGGATCTTCGACAAGCTGCTGGTCAACTTCACCTGGTGGGTCAACCGGGAAGACATGTACGGCAACAACCTGTTCGAGGGCGGCTTCCTCGGCCTGGACAACATCGGGCCGATCGACCGCTCGCACCTGCCGCCGGGCGCGGTCCTCGAGCAGTCCGACGCGACCGGGTGGATGGCCTTCTACGCGCTGTCGATGGCGCTGATCGCGACCATCCTGTGGCGTGAGGGCCGCCGTCACGGCGCCGACCTGGTGCTCAAGTTCCTCGAGCACTACGCGTCCATCGCCGAGGCGATGGACAGCATGGGCATGTGGGACGAGGCCGAGGGGATGTACTACGACCACCTCAGCCTGTCGAGCGGGGTGACCATCCCGGTCAAGGCCCGGTCCATGGTCGGCATGATCCCGCTGCTGGCGGTGACCGTGGTGGACGAGTCGATGGTGCGCACCGCGATGAAGTTCGGCAAGAAGTTCGCCGACTTCCTCGACCAGCAGGGCCTGTCGGACGAGACCAAGCAGCGCGAGCAGGGGATGCTCCGCGGCGACGCCGGGCAGAGCGAGAAAATGCTGCTCAGCGTGGTCGGCAAGGAGAAGCTGGCCGTCTTGCTGACCTCGCTGTTCGACGAGTCGCGCTTCCTGTCGCCGTACGGGCTGCGGTCGCTGAGCGCCGTGCACCGGGACGAGCCGTACGTGCTGCACCTGGAGGGGACCACCGCGACCATCGACTACGAGCCGGCCGAGTCGACCACCGCCATGTTCGGCGGGAACTCGAACTGGCGCGGGCCGATCTGGTTCCCGCTGAACTACCTGGTGATCAACTCGCTGCTGAAGTACCACCGGTTCTTCGGCGAGGAATTCACCGTGGAGTACCCGACCGGGTCCGGCCAGCAACTCACGCTGGGCGAGATCGCGGCCGACCTGCGCGCCCGGATGGTGTCCATCTTCCTGCGCGGCGCGGACGGGCGCCGCCCGTGCTACGGCTGGGTGGACAAGCTGCAGCACGACCCGAAGTGGCGGGACAACATCTACTTCAACGAGTACTACCACGGGGACAACGCGGCCGGGCTCGGGGCCGCCCACCAGACCGGGTGGACGGGCCTGATCGCGGACGTCATCCGCCGCCGGCACGGGGCAGTTCCGGAGACGGGCGAGGCCATCGCCAGCCTCCTCGCCCAGGGGGACGCGCAGTGACGACCACCGAAGAGCCCTCGTCGGGCCTCCGGGTGCTGCCTGGCAGCGGCGCGCAGCTTGGCGCGATCCCGGGGAACGGCGGGGTGAACTTCGCGCTGGCCTCGACCGTCGCCGAGGGCGTCACCCTGTGCCTGTTCGACGACGACGGCACGGAGACCCGCCTCGACCTCGAAGAGTACGACGCCGGGGTGTGGCACGGCTTCGTACCCGGCCTAGGGCACGGCCAGGCCTACGGCTACCGGGTGAAAGGGCCGTTCGACCCGGGCCGCGGCCTGCGCTGCAATCCGGCCCGGCTGCTGCTTGACCCCTACGCCCGTGCCGTCCACGGCACCGTGACGTGGGATCCGGCCCTGCTCGACCACCGCCCGGATGACCCCGGCCGGCCGGGCGAGGGCGACTCCGCCCCGTTCGTGCCCCGGTCGCTGGTGATCGACGAGTCCGGGTACGACTGGGAGGACGACGCGCCGCCCGGCCGGCCCTATGCCGAGTCGGTCATCTACGAGGCCCACGTCAAGGGGTTCACCGCCCGCCACCCGGATATCCCGCCGGAGATCAGGGGCACCTACGCCGGGCTCGCCCACCCGGCCGCCACCGGTTACCTGAGCGACCTCGGCGTCACCGCGGTCGAGCTGCTGCCGGTGCACGAGCACGTGCCCGAGGGGTTCCTCACCGGGCGGGGGCTGACCAACTACTGGGGCTACAACACCATCGGGTTCTTCGCCCCGCACCAGACCTACTCGGCGGTGGCCGGGCAGCAGCCGGGCGGGCAGGTCAGCGAGTTCCGGGACATGGTCAAGGCGCTGCACCGGGCAGGCATCGAGGTCATCCTCGACGTGGTCTACAACCACACCGCCGAGGGCAACGAGAACGGCCCCGCGCTCTGCTTCCGCGGCCTGGACAACCCGATGTACTACCGGCTGGTGCCGAACGACGCCAGCCGGTACTACGACACCACCGGCACCGGCAACTCGCTGGACGCGGGCAACCCCTTCACGCTGCGGCTGATCATGGACAGCCTGCGCTACTGGATGTCGGAGATGCACGTCGACGGGTTCCGCTTCGACCTGGCGGCCACCCTCGGCCGGGAAGGCGACAACCGGTTCGACCAGTACTCCGCCTTCTTCGAGATGGTCGCGCAGGACCCGTTGGTCTCCACCGCCAAGCTGATCGCCGAGCCGTGGGACGTGGGCCAGGCCGACAGCTACGACCTGGGCCGCTTTCCCGCCCAGTGGCGGGAGTGGAACGGCCGCTACCGCGACCTGATGCGCGACTTCTGGCGCAGCCGCGATACCGGCGTCGCCGAGTTCGCCACCCGGCTGGCCGGCTCCTCCGACCTGTACGGCTCGGGCCGCCGCGGACCGACCGCCTCGGTCAACCTGATCACCGTGCACGACGGCTTCACCCTGCGCGACCTGGTGACCTACGACGGCAAGCACAACGAGGCCAACGGCGAGGACAACAGGGACGGCAGCAACGACAACCGGTCCTGGAACTGCGGAGCCGAGGGGCCGACCGACGACCAGGAGATCAACGCGCTGCGCGCGCGGCAGTCCCGGGCGATGCTGTCCACCCTGCTGCTGTCGTTCGGCCTGCCGCTGCTGCTCGGCGGCGACGAGATCGGCCGCACCCAGGGCGGCAACAACAACGCCTACTGCCAGGACAACGAGATCTCCTGGTTCGACTGGGAGGCGGCCGACAACGACCTGCGGGACTACGTCAAGCGGCTGCTCAGGCTTCGCCGCGAGCACCCGGTCTTCCGCCGCAAGAAGTTCCTGGCCGGCGCCGAGGCGGCCGAGCTCAGCTGGTTCACCAGCCTCGGCACGCCGGTCAGCCACGATCAGTGGGCCGACCCGACCATGCACGCGATCGCCGTTTACCTGGACGGCGCGGACGCGCCCGACGACGGCCAGGACGGCACGCCTCAGGTCGACGACGACTTCCTCATCCTGGTCAACGCCTACTGGGACCAGCTGCCGTTCACCATCCCGCTGGTCCGGTCGGCGGACCAGACATGGTTCGTGGAAATGGACAGCTACGACCCGGCCGTGTCGGCCGCCAACGCCTTTCCCCGGCACACCGGCGACCGCGTCACCGTCGGCCCCCGCTCCGTCCAGGTGCTGCGCGCGCCGCGGTCGGAGGACCCCGCCGCGGTGAAGTGAGGTGTGCGGCCGGCGGAACGTACCGTGCGTCTAGCTCGGGCTCAGGCGCAGTGGCCTCCCGACAAGGATGACTACACCTACGTTCGGCACCGGCCGCTTGTCTCAGTTTAGGGAACTTGGCCGGCCGGTTCCACTGTGCTCGGCTCCGCTGCGCCGGGCCTGGCCCGGCCGAGGGTGACCGCGGCCAGCAGGCCGGCCGCGATGACCAGCCCGGCCGACAGGTAGAAGGCCGCGTGCAGGCCGTCGCCGAAGGCGCTGTAGGCGGCGCTCTCGACCTGGGTTATCAGGTTGCTCTGGGATCCGCCGAACTTGTTCAGGTAGGTGTTGACCTGGCCGGTCTCCAGCACCTGGATGATGAGCGGCTTGAGCGCCAGGATGGTCGCCTTTTCGCCCGCGGGCACGTTGAGCGTGGCGATGTGGCTGTTGAGGGTGGCGCTGAGCCGGGAGAAGACCAGGGCGCCGAGGATGGAAGCGCCAAGCACCGCGCCGATCTCCCGGCTGGTGTTGGCGGCGGAGGCGGCCATCCCCGACCGCTCTGGCGGCACCGAGTCGAGCACCGCGGTGGTGACCGGGACGACGGTGATGCCGATGCCGGCCCCGGCCAGGGCGAGCGCAGCGGACAGCGGGAGGTAATCGGGGTGCTGGGTGATCAGCGGGTTCGCGATCAGCAGGCCGGCCGCGAAGGCGGCGCAGCCCACGGTGATCGGCCAGCGCGGGCCCACCCGTCCGGTCCAGTAGCCGGCCGCCAGCGACCCGATGATCATCAGGACGGTCATCGGCGCGAACACGAGGGCGATCTTGTAGCCGGAGTCGTTCATGACCTCGACCAGGTACAAGGCGGTGAAGAAGAAGATCGAGAACGTCGCCAGGTAGGTGCAGAACGCCACCACGTTGGGCACGGTGAACCCGGGCAGGCGGAGGAACCGCAGGTCGAGAAGGGGGTGGGCGGTCCGCCGCTCCCAGTAGACGAAGGCCGCCGCGAGCACCACGGCCGCACACAGCAGGGCGATGACCTCGGCTGACCCGAAGCTCGACGACTCCGAGTCGATGATCCCGAACATGAGGCAGGCCAGCGCGCCCGCACCCAGGAACGTGCCGCGGAAGTCGACCCGGGCGGCGGTCGGGTCGGCGCTTTCCGGCACCGTGAGCGCTGCCGCGATCAGCGCGGCGAGGCCGAAGGCCAGGTTGAACCAGAAGATGCCGCGCCAGCTCCAGGCGCCGACCAGCGCGCCGCCGATGACCGGGCCGAGGGCCAGCGCGAGGCCGGAGACGGCCGCCCAGATGCCGACCGCCCAGGCCCGTTCCCTGCTCCCGGTGTACATCTGCCTGATGATCGACAGTGTGCCCGGCTCGCTGGCGGCCGCGCCGAGGCCCATGACGGCGCGGCCGGCGATGAGCGTCTGCGCGTTGGGCGCGAGCGCGCACAGCACCGACCCGGCGCAGAACACTCCCGCGCCCGCCAGCATGACCTTCTTGCGGCCGAGCTCGTCGCCGATCATCCCGCAGGCGAGCATGATGGCGGCGAACGTGAGGGCGTAGGCCCCGATTACCCACTGCAGGTCGGCGACCGACGCCTGCAGGTCGGTTTGCATGCTGCCGAGGCCGACGCTCACCACCGTGTTGTCCAGGAAGGTGAGGAAGAGCAGCAGGCAGAGCGAGGCGAGCGCGACCGATTTGACCCGGTCGCGCCCGCCGTTGCCCAGGCCGGCCCGCGGGCCGGCTAGCTTACCGAGTTGCATGCTGCCGGGATGGTGACCTTCAGGCCACCGGAGTTCTTTGCCAGGCTTAGCAGGCCGCAGAACACGTCGTCACCGAGCTTCCAGGTTCCGTCTTGCAAGACCGCGGTTCCCGGGATGGCCCGGGCCACCGGGTTCCCGCCCGCGAGGAGATTGTACGTCACCGCGGCCTTGGTGGCATAGGTGTACTTGAGGGTGGCCACCTCTCCGGTGATCGACGCCGCCATCGGGCTGGCGGTGAACGCGCCGATCGCGGAGGTGAACTTCGAGCCGTCCTGCAGCAGCGCCAGGCGCTGGGGGATGGGGGTCTTGGCATTGAAGAACTTCACCCAGGCAGCCTTGATCTCGGCGGTGGCCGCAGCCGACCCGGCGGGGGCGCCCGACGGCGACGCGGCCGGCGACGAGGCCGTGGCCGTGGCCGTGGCCGTGGCCGTGAGCGTGGCCGCGGCCGACGTCGTCGCGCTGGACGAGGCGGTCGAGGCCGTGGATGAGGAAGAGCTCGAGCTGCTGCTCGAGCAGGCCGACATCGCGGTGACGAGCACTAGGCCAAGTGCCGGGACCAGGCAGATTCGGCGTGCCGTCGGGGTGAATCGCATCGTTACGCTCCTCGAGTTGCCGCTGTCGAGCGGGGTCACAGATCAAACAGCTTACTCAATTGCCTGTTGAAATCACAGACTTGATTTTGTATATCTTCTGCTTCCCGTGGATCATGGCTTGTCGTCGGCCGTGGTGCGGTGGAGCGGGCATGACAAAGCCGGGCGCGACCGGGTTGACCCGGTCGCGCCCGGCTGGCGGGCTGAGGGCGCGGGCGGCTAGCTGACCGAGCTGCAGGCCGCTGGCACCTTGATGCCGAGCACCGGGCCCCCCTCCTTGAGCAGGCCGCAGAAGACGTCGTCGCCGACCTTCCAGGTGCCGGCCTGCAGCACCGCGCTGCCGGCCGCGCCCTTGGCTACCGTCGACCCCATCGCCGCCAGGTCGTACTTGACCTTGGCCTTGGTGGCCGACGAGAGCGTAACCGAGTCAACCTTGGAGGTCACCGCGGAGGCGAGCGGGCTGGAGGCGAACGCGCTGAGCGCCGAGGTGAACTGCGAGCCGTTCTGCAGCAGCTGCACGCGCTTGCTGTTGGGGGTCGCGGAATTGAAGAAGGTGTTCCAGTTGGCGGTGATCTCCGAGACGGCGCTGGCCGAGCCGCCCGCCGCGGGCGACGACGCGGCCGGCGAGGCCGGCGCCGCCGTGGACGACGGGGCGGCGGCCGCCGCGGACGAAGAAGAACTCGAACTGCTGCTTGAGCAGGCTGACATCGCGCTGATGAGCACCAGGCCAAGCACCGGGGCCAGGTAGATCCGGCGCGCTATGGGGTTGAATCGCATCGTTACGCGTCCCTTGGGTCGGTTCAGCAATCGCCGAATGATTCCTTACGGCCATTCTGTCGTGGACCGGCCGGTGGCGGCCGGAGTTGGCCGACGCGCGTGTCAGTTGGCCGGGCCGTGGTCGCTTCGATTCACGTGAAACCCCTCTGCTACGCCAACCGCGCCAGCGCTAGCGCCTGCGCGGCTCGTTCCAGTTGAAGTGCACCTTGATCGTGCCGAAGTTCTTGGACGGCTTCTCGATCCGCATGTTCTTCACCGACGCGCGCTTGCCCTCGAGGAACCGCAGCACGTGCTTCTTCAGCTGGCCCGACCCCTTGCCCGGGATGATCTCGAACAGGGGCGCCTTCGTCCTGATCGCCTCGTCGAACTTCGACTGCAGCGCCTTCTCGATCTCCGAGCCCCGGTTGTAAATATCGTGCAGGTCGAGCGACACCTTCATGGCCTCAGGCTATACGGGCGCGCCCGCAGGCCAGAGGGTGGCGATGATCTCGGCGGCGGTGTCGGCCGCGTCGCCCTTCTCGACCACCGTCAGCACTCGCTCGTCGGGGGCCGGGGGCTCCACGGTGTGCAGCTGGCTGTCGAGCAGCTTCTCCGGGAAGAAGTGGCCGGCCCTGGTCAGCAGCCGCCGGTCGAGCTCCTCCCGCGGAACCACCAGGAAGACCGCGTACGCAGACGGCCGCCCGTTGAGCAGCAGGTCCCGGTAGGCGCGCTTGAGGACCGAGCAGGCCAGCACGGCCGACCGGCCCTCGGCGATCTCGGCGTCCATCCAGGCGGCCACCTTGCGCAGCCAGGGCTCTCGGTCGGCGTCTTCGAGCGGGATGCCCGCCCGCATCTTGGCCACGTTGGCTTCGGGGTGGAAGTCGTCGGCGTCGGCGAACTGCCAGCCGAGCTGCCCGGCCAGCAGCGCGCCGACGGTTGACTTGCCGCAGCCGGATACCCCGGCGACGATCAGGATCACGCCTGCAACGATATGCGGGCCGGCTGACGTGAGTGCTGGCGGATGCTGGCTAGCGGATGAACGCGCCCGCCGCGACCCCGGCGAACACCAGCGTCAGGTACACGATCGACAGGTGGAACAGCCGCATGGTGACCAGCGTGTCCGCCCCCTGGCCGTCTGGGCCGGTCCGGCGCGACTGCCACAGCAGCCGGTGCACCTCGTAGAGGAACGCGGCCCCGGCCACGATGGCGACCGCGCCGTAGAGCGGGCCCGCCCACGGCCAGGCGGCCAGTGACACCGCCACCATCAGCCAGCTGTAGACCACCGACTCGGCCAGCACCCGGCGGATCGAGGCGACCACCGGCAGCATCGGGACGCCCGCGCGCCGGTAATCCTCGCGGTACTTGATCGCCAGCGCCCAGAAGTGCGGCGGCTGCCAGAAGAACACCACGCCGAACAGCAGCCAGGCCGGCCAGGACAGCGACCCGGTGGCGGCCGCCCAGGCGATCACCACCGGGGCGGCGCCGCAGACCCCGCCCCACAGGGTCGACTGCGAGGTGTGCCGCTTGAGCAGCATGGTGTAGATCACAACGTAATAGACGATCGCGCCGAGGGTGAGGCCCGCCGCCAGCAGGTTGGTGGCGACGGCGAACAGGGTGACCGAGACAACCGCCAGCACGAGCCCGAAGACCAGCGCCGACCGCGGCGACACGGTGTTGCGCACCAGCGGCCTGCTGCTCGTCCGCCGCATGATCTCGTCGATGTCGCGGTCGATGTAGCAGTTGAGCGCGTTGGCGCTGCCCGCGGCGAGGGCTCCGCCGAGCACCACCACCACCGCGACAAGCAGCGAGGGCAGCCCGTGGTAAGCCAGGAAGAGCGTGGGGACCGCGGTGATCAGCAGCAGCTCCACGATCCGGGGCTTGCACAGCGCGACGTACGCGCCGACGGTGGCGCGCGCACCGGGCAGCCGCCGCCTGCCGGCGGCAGTGCTAGCCGGACCAACGGGGATGACCGTACTGGCCGGGCTGGCCGGCTGACGGACGTTAACCGCGCTCACCTGGGATAAGACCACCTTCCAGCCCGCGCGGGAGGCCGGGCACCTCACTGAGACTACACGGCGTCGTAATCTGCCGAGGCGGCAGGCCGAAAGCAGGCCGGATTCTTGGCGCCAGTCCCGGGCGACGGCGGTTTTCAACCGCCAGGCAAGATGAGAAAGTTCTGACTACAAGGCCGGGTTCTGGGCAGTCGGCAGCATGCGTTCGGAAGTGACCGGACGGGGAACCTGTGAAGTAGAAGCGACTTACGGGGGGAATGTGGCCGCTGGCAACGTGCCCGGGGCGCCGGGCTCCACGTACCGGCTGCAGCTGACACCGGAATTCGGATTCGCCGCGGCGGCCGCCACCGCGGACTACCTGGCACAGCTCGGCGTCACCCACGCCTACCTGTCGCCGGTGCTCGACGCGGTGCCCGGCTCGCAGCACGGGTACGACGTCACCGACCACTCGCGCATCCGCCCCGAGCTTGGCGGCGAGGACGGGTTCCGCGCACTGGCCGCACGGCTGCGCGACCACGGGCTCGGCGTCATACTCGACATCGTCCCCAACCACATGGCGGTGCCGCCCGACCTACGGCTGAACCGGCAGCTGTGGCCGGTGCTGCGGGACGGCCCGGCATCTCCCTTCGCCCGCTGGTTCGACATCGACTGGGCGGCGCAGGATGACCGGATGCTGCTGCCCGTGCTCGGCGGCCGCGTTGAGTCCTGCCTCGAGGACCTGCGGGTCGAGCCCGGCGGCGGCCCGGACGGCGAGCCGGCGCTGCGCTACTTCGACCACGTGCTGCCGTTGCGGCCGGGGACGGACCGGCTGCCCGTGCGCGACCTGCTCGACGCGCAGCACTACCGGCTGAGCTGGTGGCGGGACGCCGCCGCCAGCCTCAACTGGCGGCGGTTCTTCGACATTGCCACGCTGATCGGCATCCGGGTCGAGGACCCGGCCGTGTTCGACGCAACCCATCGGGTCATCGCCGGCCTGGTAACCGAGGGCCTGGTGGACGGGCTGCGGGTGGACCACCCGGACGGCCTGGCCGACCCGCGCGGCTACCTGCGCAGGCTGGCGGCGGCGACCGGCGGGGCCTGGGTGGTGACCGAGAAGATCCTCGGGCCCGACGAGGAGCTTCCGCCCGACTGGGCGTGCGCCGGAACGACCGGCTACGACGCGCTGCGGCTGGTCGACGGGCTGTTCCTCGACCCGGCCGGCGGCGACGCGCTCAGCGACGAGTACGCCCGGTTCTGCCGCGCGGCCGGCGGCGGCGCCCCGGCTGGCCGGTTCGCCGAGGTCGCCGCCGAGGCGAAGCGGGAGATCGTCGGCGGTTCGCTGGCGGCCGAGGTGACCCGGCTGGCGCGGCTGCTGTGCGCGGCTTATCCCGGCCCGAGCGCGGACGACGCGCGCGCGGTGCTGACTGAGGTGCTGGCCGCGTTCCCGGTGTACCGCGGCTACGTGCACCCGGGTGAGCCGGCCCCGGCCGCGGCCCGCGCGGCCGTCGGCGGCGCGGTCGACGAGGCCAAGCGGCGGCTCCCGGCCCGGCTGCACGGCCTGGCCGACGCCCTCGGCGCGCTGGCGCTCGGCCAGTGCGAGCCGGGCCAGTACGAGCCGGGCCAGTACCAGCCGGCGGCGGGCGAGCCGGCGAGCGGCGCGGCCGAGCTGATCGTGCGGTTCCAGCAGACAACCGGTCCGGTGGAGGCCAAGGGGGTCGAGGACACCGCCTGCTACCGCTGGTCACGGCTGGTGTCGCTGAATGAGGTCGGCTGCGAGCCGGACCTGCTCGGGGTAGACGTGGCCGGGTTCCACGCGACCGCCCGCCGCCTGGCGGCCGACTGGCCCGCCACCATGACCACCCTGTCCACCCACGACACCAAGCGGCAGGAGGACGTCAGGGCGCGGCTGGCGGTGCTGGCCGAGATTCCGGACGCGTGGGGCCGCCAGGTCAGCCAGTGGCACCAGCGCGCTGGCGGCGCCGCCGCCGGGGTTGACCCGGACACCGAGTACCTGCTGTGGCAGACCCTGGCCGGGGCCTGGCCGATCAGCGGCGGCCGGCTCGCCGGGTACCTGACCAAGGCGCTCCGCGAGGCGAAGCGGCGCACCTCCTGGGTCGCGCCCGACCAGGAGTACGAGGCCGCGGTACTCGGCCTGGCCGCGCGCGCGCTCGACGACCCAGAGCTTTCCGGCTCGGTGGCCGCCTTCGTCGCCGCGCTCGCGGACGATGCCGCCGTGAACGCGCTCGGCGCCAAGCTCGTCCAGCTCACCATGCCCGGCGTGCCCGACGTCTACCAGGGGTGCGAGCTGGCCGCGCTCTCCCTGGTCGACCCGGACAACCGGCGCCCGGTGGACTTCGCCCGCATCCGCCGCGATCTGAAGGAGCTTGACGCCGCCGGCGCCGGCGGCGGCACGTCCGGCGGCCCCGGCCCCGGCCCCGGCCCCGCCGCCTCCGCCGGCTTCGACCTGGCCAAGCTGCTGGTGACCACGCGGGCGGTGCGGCTGCGGCGGGACCGGCCGGGCTGGTTCGCCGGCGGCTACCGGCCGCTGGCCGCCACCGGGGCCGCGGCCGGCCATGTGGTCGCGTTCCAGCGCGGCGGGCGGGCGGTCACCGTCGCCACCCGGCTGCCCGCCGGCCTGCGCCGCGGCGGCGGCTGGCGAGACACCGCGCTGCCGCTGCCGCTGCTTGACGGAACTCAGCCCGATGAAGCACAGCCCGGCGGAGCCTGGGCCGACCTGCTGACCGGGGCCGTCTACCGCGGCGCCGCCATCCCGATGACCGAGCTGGCCGGGCGGCTGCCGGTCGCGCTCCTAGTCCCCGAGGGTGCATAGATTCCCGTGACCGAGTTCAGCGTGTGGGCACCCGCCGTCAGCCAGGTGGACGTCGAAGTGGCGGGCCGCCCGGTCCCGATGAGGCCGGCCGCCGGGCGGCCCGGCTGGTGGACGGCCGAGGCGGACGCCCCCCCGGGCACCCGGTACGCGTTCCGGCTAGACGGCGGCGACCCGCTGGCCGACCCGCGCTCACCCCGCCAGCCGGACGGCCCCCAGGCGGCCAGCCAGACCTACGACCACGCCGCCTTCGGCTGGTCCGACGCTGCCTGGCGGGGCACGCCGGCCGGCGGCGCGGTCATCTACGAGCTGCACATCGGCACGTTCACCCCGGAAGGGACGCTGGACGCCGCCGCCGGGCGGCTCGACCACCTGGTCGCGCTCGGCGTCACCGTGGTGGAGCTGATGCCGGTGGCCGCGTTCCCCGGCCAGCACGGCTGGGGGTACGACGGCATCGGCCTGTGGGCGGTGCACGAGCCGTACGGCGGGCCGGACGCGCTGAAGCGGTTCGTCGACGCGTGCCACCGGCGCGGGCTGGCCGTCTTCCTCGACGTGGTCTACAACCACCTCGGCCCGGGCAACCAGCTGGCGTCGTTCGGCCCGTACTTCACCGATGTCTACGCCACCCCCTGGGGGCCGGCCGTCAACCTGGATCAGCCGGGGTCCGACGAGGTACGCGCGTTCATCGTCGGCAACGCGCTGATGTGGCTGCGCGACTACCACCTGGACGGGCTGCGGCTTGACGCGGTGCACGCGTTCCAGGACCACCGCGCCGTGCACCTGCTGGAAGAGCTCGCGGCGGCGACGGACGCGCTGGCCACCGCGGCGGGCCGGTCGGTCGTGCTGGTAGCCGAGTCCGACCTGAACAACCCGCGGCTGGTCACGCCGCGCCCGGCGGGCGGCTACGGCCTGGCGGCGCAGTGGGACGATGACTTCCACCACGCGCTGCACGCGCTGGTCACCGGCGAGCGGCAGGGGTACTACGGCGACTTCGGCTCGGTCGCCGCGTTCGCGAAGGTGCTCACCCGGGCGTACTTCCACGATGGCACCTGGTCCTCGTTCCGTGAGCGCAGCCACGGCCGCCCGGTGGACACGCTGCGGACGCCTGGTTACGCGTTCGTGGTCTTCGACCAGGACCATGACCAGGTCGGCAACCGGGCGATCGGCGACCGGCTGCCCGCCACCCTGGCCGGCCACCCGGACTCCGGCGGGCTGCTGCGGGTGGCGGCCGGCCTGGTCCTCACCGCGCCGTTCACCCCGATGCTGTTCATGGGTGAGGAGTGGGGGGCCGACACGCCGTTCCAGTTCTTCACCGATCACACCGACCCCTTCTTCGCCGATGCGGTCAGCAATGGTCGCCGGTCCGAGTTCGCCGCGCACGGCTGGGGCTTCACCGACGTGCCCGACCCGCAGGACAAGGAGACGTTCCGGCGCTCCAAGCTGGACTGGACGCAGCCGGCCGCCGAGCCGTACCGCTCGCTGCTGTGCTGGTACCGGTCGCTGATCGCGCTGCGCCGGTCGCGGCCCGAGCTGGCCGACCCGCGTCTTGACCGGGTGCGGGCGGACTTCGACGAGGACGCCCGCTGGCTGGTGGTGCACCGGGGCGGGCTGCGGATAGCCGTGAACCTCGGCCCGGAGCCGGCCGAGGTCCCGCTGGCGGGGGCGGGCGCCGTGTCGGTGCTGCTGGCCAGCGACCAGGGCGCGGCCGGGAAGCCGGGCGCGGTACTGCTGCCGCCAGCCTCACTCGCGGTAGTCGAGGCGAGTTAACCGGAGGACGCCGCCGACGCTGGCACGCCGCTACTCAAAGCGGAACTAAACCGGTAAAGTAACCGGCATGCGCTACGGCTACTTTGACGACGCCCGCCGCGAGTACGTGATCAGCCGGCCGGACACCCCGCTGCCGTGGATCAACTACCTGGGCACGGAGGCGCACTTCGGCACCATCTCAAACACCGCCGGGGGATTCTCCTGGCACCGGGACGCCCGGCTGCGCCGGCTGACCAGGTACCGGTACAACAACGTGCCCGGCGACGCCGGCGGCCGCTACCTCTACCTGCGCGACGACGCGAGCGGCGAGTACTGGTCGCCGTCGTGGCAGCCCACCAGGACCCCGCTCGAAGCCTACGAGTGCCGGCACGGGCTGTCCTACACGACCATCAGCTCGGCCCGGTCGGGCATCGCCGCCAAGACCGACTACTTCGTGCCCCGGGGCGAGAACCTTGAGGTATGGCGGATCGCGGTGACCAACGACCGGGACGCCCCGGCCCGGCTGTCGCTGTTCTCATCAGTCGAGTTCGCGCTCTGGGACGCCCAGGACGACGCCACCAACTTCCAGCGCAATTACTCCACCGGCGAGGTCGAGGTAGCCGACGGGGTGATCTATCACAAGACCGAGTACCGCGAGCGCCGCGACCACTTCGCCTACTTCGCCTGCTCCGAGCCGCTGGCCGGGTTCGACACCCAGCGGGAGGCGTTCCTCGGTCCGTACCGCGGCTTCCACGAGCCGCTCGGGGTGCAGCGCGGCCAGCTCACCGGCTCGGTCGCGCACGGCTGGTCGCCGCACGGCGCGCACCACGTCCGGCTGCTGCTCGAACCGGGCGAGACGACCGAGGTCATCTTCCTGCTCGGCTACTGGGAGAACCCGCGCGACGCGAAGTTCGAGGCGGCCGGGGTGCTGAACAAGTCGCTGGTCAGGCCAGTGATCGAACGCTGGCTGCGGCCGCAGGCGGTGAGCGAAGGCCTGGCTGAGCTGCGGGCCTACTGGGACGGCCTGCTCGGCGTGCTGCAGGCACAGACCCCGGACACCGACACCAACCGGATGACCAGCATCTGGAACGCCTACCAGTGCCTGGTGACCTTCAACCTCAGCCGCTCGGTCTCCTCCTACGAGACCGGCATCTCCCGCGGCATGGGCTTCCGCGACTCCTGCCAGGACCTGCTCGGCGCGGTCCAGCTGGACGGGCCGCGGTCCCGGCAGCGAATCCTGGACCTGGCCGCCACCCAGTTCGCCAGTGGCGGCGCCTATCACCAGTACCAGCCGCTGACCAAGACCGGCAACGACGCGATCGGCGCGGGCTTCAACGACGACCCGCTGTGGCTGGTCCTCGGGGTCGCCGCCTACCTGAAGGAAACCGGCGACGCCAGCGTGCTGGACGAGCCGGTCCCGTTCAGCGACGGCGGCGCGGCCGCCCTCTACGGCCACCTGGAGCGGTCGCTCCGGTACACCCTGGACCGGCTGGGACCGCACGGCCTGCCGCTGATCGGCCGGGCCGACTGGAACGACTGCCTGAACCTGAACTGCTTCTCGGAAACGCCCGGTGAGTCCTTCCAGACGACGGAGAACCAGCCTGGCGGAGTGGCCGAGTCGGTGTTCATCGCCGGATTGTTCACGCTCGCGGCCAGGGAGCTGGCTGCCATCGCCGCCTGCACCGGCCGGGCCAGCGAGGCCGAGGCCTACCGGGCCGACGCGGAGAAGATGGCGGCCGCCACCGCCGAGCACGGCTGGGACGGCGAGTGGTTCCTGCGCGCCTATGACCACGACGGCAACCCGGTCGGCTCGGCGCGGAGCGCCGAAGGGCAGATCTTCCTCGAGCCGCAGGGCATCTGCGTCATGGCAGGCATCGGCCACAACCCTCATCCCCGAACGGAGGCGGCTGACCCCGGCCGCGCCGCCATGGCCGTCCCCGGCCCGGACGGCCCCGGCGCCCATGGCCCCGACGGCCCCGGCCCGGCGGACCGTTCCCTCGCTGAGCGCGCGCTGGCCAGCGTCAGCGACCGGCTCGCCACGCCGCACGGCCTCATGCTGCTCCAGCCCGCCTTCACCACCTACCACGTCGAGCTGGGCGAAATCTCCTCTTACCCGCCCGGCTACAAGGAGAACGCGAGCGTTTTCTGCCACACCAATCCCTGGGTGATGATCGCCGCCGCCATGAGCGGGGACGGCGACACCGCCTTCGACTACTACCGGCGGATCAACCCCTCGTCCCGCGAGGCGATCGGCGAGGTGCACCGCTGCGAGCCGTACGTCTACGCGCAGATGATCGCCGGGCGGGACGCGCCCACCCACGGGGAGGCGAAGAACTCCTGGCTGACCGGCACCGCCGCATGGAACTACGTAGCCGTCACCCAGTGGATCCTCGGCATCAGGCCCGAGCTTGACGGCCTGCGGGTCGACCCGGTGATCCCGTCCGCCTGGCCCGGCTTCACCGCGACCCGCCGCTACCGCGGCGCGTGCTACGAGATCACCGTCCGCCGGGCGGCGGTCCCCGGCCCGGCCGGCGCGGCCGGGTTCCCGGCCGCCGGCGCTCGCATGGGCGAGGGGGCCGGCATCCGGGTCGACGGCCAGCAGATCGCCGGCACCCTGCTCCCGCTTGCCCTTCCCGGCGCCACCGTCCGCGTCGAGGTCGTCCTCCCCGCCACCTAATCCCGCCCGCACCTACCTGC
>Ga0265338_10002337_pt1 | contig 28651 bp, 27 predicted proteins | sample 42126metaG_FD_193579 | JGI IMG/M metagenome (GOLD analysis project Ga0265338, IMG submission 193579) | Rhizosphere microbial communities from Carex aquatilis grown in University of Washington, Seatle, WA, United States - 4-21-26 metaG | ecosystem: Host-associated > Plants > Roots > Rhizosphere...
GGTCACACGGGTTACTACGACCGTCTCGGGATCTACGAGGTCTTGGCCGTGACCGACGAGATGAAGGAGCTCATCGTCACGGATGCTCCGCACTCTCAGCTGCGCGCGCTCGCGATCGAGCAGGGCATGACGACGCTGCGCGACCAGGCCATCCGACTGGTCACGGAGAACAAGACGACCATCGCCGAGGTGCTTCGCACCGTGTACGTGCTGTAACCGGCCGAGGAGCCTGGATCAATGCCCACGTATCGCTACGTCGCCGTCGGACCCGACGGTTCCGAGATCAAGGACCGGCTCGATGCGCCGAGCGAGGACGCGCTGCGCAATCAGTTGCTCATGCGCAACCTCGAGGTCAAGCAGGTCACGCAGAAGAAGTCGTTCAACGAGCTCGAGCTGTCTCCGCAGCGCGTTCCTCGCCAGGAGATCATGCACTTCTCGCGGCAGATGGCCGCGTTCGTCCGTACCGGCATCCCGATCACCGAAGCGCTCGAGGTGGTCGAGGAGGGCTCGAACAACAAGCGATTCCGTCAGATCCTCTCGACGATGCGCGAGCAGATCAACAACGGTGTGCCGTTCTCCGAGGCTTTGGCCGAGCACGCAAAGATCTTCCCGCCTTACTACATCGGGATCTTGAAGTCGTCGGAGCTCACCGGTCAGCTCGACGTGTCGCTCGAGCAGCTGTCGGGTTACATCGAGCGTGATCTCGACTCGAAGAGCAAGATCAAGGCCGCGATGCTCTATCCGATGGTGATCGCCGGCATGTCGGTTCTGACCGTGGTGATCCTGTCCGTGTGGGTGATGCCGAAGTTCGTCGTCTTCTTCAAGAACCTCAAGGCGAAGCTGCCGCTCCCCACGCGCTTGCTCATCGACATGTCGCAGGCTTCGCAGAAGTTCTGGTACGTCGAAGCGGCGTTCTTCCTGCTCTTCGTCGCGGTCATCGTCTGGTTGCAGAAGTCGTCGACCGGTCGGCTGATCCGCGACCGCTTCTTCCTGCGGGTGCCGCTCATCAAGGACGTCGTGCTCTACGCGGTCACCGAGCGCGTATGCCGGATCGTGGGCGCGATGGTGAAGGCGGGCGTTCCGCTGCCCGACACGATGAGCGCCGCGATCCAGGGCACGAACAACAAGGTGTTCGAACGGGGTCTCGTCGGCGCACGTGATCGCATGCTCGAGGGCGAGGGACTGGCCGAGCCGATCAGCGACACCCACCTGTTCCCGCGCGCGGCGACGCAGATGATGCGCGTCGGGGAGGACACGGGAACGCTCGACGTCCAGCTCGAGAGCGCGGCCGAGTACTACGGGCGAGAGCTCGAGTACAAGCTGAAGAAGCTCACCGGTCTGTTCGAGCCGGCGGTGATCATCTTCATGGGTCTGATCGTCGGGTTCGTCGCAGTGGCGCTCATCTCGGCGATGTACGGCGTGTTCAACTCGTCGAACCTTCTCCCGAAGAAGTAAGCCTGACGGTGGAGAACCAGCGGGGGTTCACTCTGGTCGAGCTCTTGATCGTCGTGGTGCTGCTCGGCGTCCTGGCAGCCATCGTCGTGTTCGCCGTCGGCAACACCACGACCAACGCCAAGGCCGCCGGGTGCGCGGCCGAGAAGACGACGCTCAGCGACGCGCTCGAGTCGTACAAGGCGCACTTGGGTGTGTACCCGACCGCCACCGCGGCAGGGGGCGGATCCCACCACGCGATCGACCTGCTCGACGGCGCGGCCGCGACGGTGCCCGCCTCCGGGACGCTGTTGAAGTCGGCGCCGGCCGACTACACGATCGACGACTCGGGAACCGGCGCCATCTCGGTGAACGGCTCGAACCCCAACGGCTGCAGCTGAGTTCCTGCTCGGGGCCGGCGCGCTCAGGCCCCATTCAGGATTTGCCCAGGCGGCGCTCCTAGCTTGGGGAGCGACACCGGAGAGCGGGAACGACTTGCCCGCATCCGATGTTTCAAATCCTGGGCCGCCGCGAAAGGCGCGGCTGCTGCGCTCGACTCGGGAAGGCTGAGATGTTCAAGAATGGTGTCAAGACCGTCGTGCTGTTGGCGGGGATCGGCGTGCTGTTCATGCTCGTCGGCTCCGCGTTCGGTCCGAGCGGCCTCGCCATCGGTTTGGGTCTGGGCGTGCTGTTCGTGGGCGGGTCGTACTGGTTCTCAGACCGGCTCGCGGTGCGCGCGGCGGGTGCGGTGCCCGTGTCGGAGGCCGAGCAGCCGAAGCTCTACGCGATCGTGCGCGACCTCACGACCCGCACCGGCATGCCGATGCCGGCGATCTACCTGAGCCCGGCCGCGCAGCCGAACGCGTTCGCCACCGGCCGGAGCCCGAACCACGCCGCGGTAGCCGTGACGCACGGCCTGCTCCAAGTGGTCGACGAGGACGAGCTCCGCGGGGTCCTCGCCCACGAGCTCTCCCACGTCGCGAACCGCGACATCCTGATCACGTCGGTCGCGGCGGCCGCCGCGATGGGCATCACCTTCGTGGCGCGTATGGCGATGTGGGGAGCGCTCTTCGGAGGTTTCGGCGGCAACAGCCAGCGCAGCCGCGGCGGCCAGAACATGATCGGCGCGCTCGCGATGATGATCCTCGCCCCGATCGCCGCCGTGCTCCTCCAGATGTCGCTCTCGCGCTCTCGCGAGTTCGAAGCCGATCACAGTGGCGCCGAGCTCCTGGGAACCGGCGAGCCGTTGGCCCGCGCGCTGGAGAAGATCGACGCCTACGCGAAGCAGGTGCCGATGAACGTCGACCCCGCGCACGCGACGGCGTACATCGTCAACCCGCTCTCGGGCCGGAAGGTCAACTTCTCCCAACTGTTCCAGACGCACCCGCCCACCGCCGAGCGCATCGCCCGCCTGCGCGGCCGGCAGTGAACCGGGCCGGGCCGGCTGCGGCCCGGGCGCAGTGATCAGAGGCGGATGAGCATCCGGTATCGATAGATCTCTCGGTACCCCATGCGCGCGTAGGTGTGCTCCCCGTACTGCGACGCCTCGAGTGACACGAGCGTCGCACCGCGGGCGAAGGCAACGTTGGTGACCACGCGGGTCACCGTGTCGCCGAGACCGCGGCCGCGCGCCGCATCCCGGCACGACACCCACGAGACGTAGGCTCCCGCTCGGTCGGCGAACAGCACCGCCTGCGCGCCGGCGACGGGCGTGCCGTCGATCTCGGCCAGGGCCACGACGTTGTCTTCCGCGAGCATCGCCTCGGGGTGGTCGACGCCGTCGAGCGCCGCGGCCTCGGGCACGTGCAGGTGCCCGAACGCTTCTGCGGCTATCCGCGCGTAGGCCGAGATGTCGGCCGGCGAGCTCGCGAGGCGAACGGTGACGCCCGCCGCCGGCTCCCGATCACCCAAAGCGTGGTCGCACACCATCTCGGGCGACGTGCTCCACTCGCGGTAGCCGCGCGCGAGAAGCTCCTCGGTGAGGTCGTCGTCGAGCCCGACCCGCGCGTACACCGACGCGAACTTGCCGCGTTCGGTGAAGAACGGGTCGACGACGTCGGCCCACTTCCCCGGCGGCAGCGATCGGTCCGACCGGAGCGCCATCCGGGCCGTGGGGAAGTCGGTCGGGCCCGCGAGCGCGACCACGCCCGCTTCGTCGAGCAACTCGGCGTCGGCGTGGAGCCGCGCGAGCCAGCGCGCGTAGTCGCAGAAGTTCCCGTGCGCGCGTTCCTCGATGCCGACCAACGGTGGCGCGGCCCGGCTCAGTCGCGGAAGTTCGTGAAGTCGAGCGGAACGCCGAAGTCGTGCTCGCGCAACGACTGGATGGCCGACTGCAGGTCGTCGCGCTTCTTGCCGGTCACGCGCAACTGCGTTCCCTGCACCTGGTGCTGCACGCCCTTCAGGCCGAGACCCTTGAGGAACTTGCCGATCTCGCGCGCCTTCTCGTCGTTGATGCCGACGTGCAACGACGCGGTCTGCCGCGCCCGTCCACGTGAGGCCTCTTCGACCTTCCCGTACTCGAGCGCCTTCAGCGACACCTTGCGGCGCACGAGCTTCTCCTCGAGCACCTGTGCCGCCGCCTTCAGCCGCTCTTCGGACGCCGACTCGAGCTCGATCGCGTTCTCCTTGAGCTCGATCGTGGTGTCGGTCCCCTTGAAATCGAACCGCGTCGTGAGCTCACGGTGCGCCTGGTCGACCGCATTCCGCACCTCTTGCACGTCGACCTCTGATACCACGTCGAAGCTCGGCATTGCGTGCTCCTGGAACTCGGGAACGAAATTTTCGCGCTGCTAGATTAGATCCGGGTCGGTACCCGAGTGGCCAAAGGGGACGGGCTGTAAACCCGTTGCGTTACCGCTACGTTGGTTCGAATCCAACCCGGCCCACCATAATTCCTTGTCGGACTCACGCGCGGGGGGCGCCTGCGGCGCGAGGGGCTGGTTCGTCACTCCGCCAGTTCGCTCGCTTTCTCACCCCGTGCGCTTCGCTTGCGGGTCGCTCCGCTCACGGGCCGCGTGCCGGCGCGAGGGGCTGGTTCGTCGCTCCGCCAGTTCGCTCTCTTCGTCACCCCGTGTGCCTTCACTTGGCGGTCGCTCCGCTCACGGGCCGCGTGCCCGGGAGGCGGGTGGCCAATACGATCCACGCATGCGTGACGCGCATTTCGAGACGCAGCGTTGGAAGGTGGGGGCCGCGACGATCACGAGCGTGGTCGAGGACCAAACGGAGCTTCCGCCCGGGTTCTTGTTCCCCGAGGCCACCGAGGAGATCGTCCGGCGCCATCCGTGGCTCGTGCCCGACTGGGCCGACGCGGCCGGCGGCATCGCTTTGCGTACGCAGGCGTTCGTCGTCGACATCGACGGGCTCGTCGTGCTCGTCGACCCGTGCGTCGGTAACGGCAAGGTGCGCTGGCTGCCGGTGTGGAACGACCTCGACTTGCCGTTCCTCGAGCGATTCGCCGAAGCCGGCTTCGCTCCCGACGGCGTGCAGCTCGTGCTCCACACCCACCTGCATGCCGACCACGTCGGATGGGACACACACCGCGAGGTCGACGATTGGGTCCCGACCTTCACCGGCGCCCGCCACCTCTACACGCAGGCCGAGCTCGACTTCGTGCGCACGTCGGTCCTGCCCGGTGAAGACGTATACGGCGACTCGATCGCCCCGATCGTCGAGGCGGGTCTCGCCGACGTGATCGAGCCGGATGCCGACCTCGGGCACGGGCTCCGACTCGAGTCGACCCCAGGTCACACTCCCGGTCACACGTCGCTCTGGATCGAGTCGGAAGGTGAGCACGCGCTGATCACCGGCGACTTCATGCACCACCCGCTCCAGTTCGCCGAGCCCCAGATCGCCGAGATCGCCGACGCCGACGTCGAGGTCGCACGCGCCACCCGGACGCGCATGCTCCGCGAGATGGCCCGCACGGGCGCGTTGGTGCTCGGCACGCATTTCCCGACCCGCCCGGCGGGCCGGGTCGAGGTCGACGGCGACGTCTGGCGGTTCGTCGCCGAGTAGCGAGTCTCCGCCTCAGAGCATCCGTTGCATGAGCACGACGTCGAGCCAGCGCCCGAACTTGCGGCCGACCTCACGCTCCGAGCCGATCTGGTCGAAACCGCATTGCCGGTGCAGGGCGATCGACGTGTCGTGGCCGCCGACGATGCGCGCGATCACCGAGTGGAAGCCGTGATCGGTACCGAGCGCCACGATGTCGCGGAGCAGCAGCCCGCCGATGCCCTTGCCCCGGGCGTCGCGGCGCACGTACACCGAGTCCTCGACGGTGGGCGCATACGCCGCGCGAGGCCGGAACGGCGAGAGTGACGCGAAGCCGAGCACCGTGTCGTCGGCGTCGACCGCGACGATCGCCGGGTGGCCGCCCGAGTGCTCGGTGATCCAGAGCTGCTGGTCGGCAAGGGAGCGGGGCACGATGTCGAAGGTGACCGTCGACTCCGACACCTCGAGGTTGTAGATCGCGCGCGTCGCCTCGGCGTCGCGCGCCTCGGCGAGTCGAGTGCGCATATCCGGCCCACGCTAGACATTGTCCGCCCGCCGCCGGTAAGGAGGCGACCCCTCGGTGGGCCTCGGCTAGCCTTGACGGGCCTTGCCCCCTTAGCTCAGACGGCAGAGCACTTCCATGGTAAGGAAGGGGTCTACGGTTCGATTCCGTAAGGGGGCTCCGGGGCGGGCCCGCGAGGGCCCGCCTCAGTTCGGCGGAGTAGCTCAGTTGGTGAGAGCACACGGCTCATAATCGTGGGGTCGCGGGTTCGAGTCCCGCCTCCGCTACCGGCCCGGCCCCGGTCCGCAACGCAGTACAGCCCACAGTCGATCACGACGCACGAGTTCGGAGCAGCAATGGCTAAGGAGAAGTTCGAGCGCACGAAGCCGCACTTGAACATTGGGACGATTGGTCATATTGATCATGGGAAGACGACGTTGACGGCGGCGATCACGAAGGTGCTCGCGGAACAGAACTCGAAGAATCATTTCACGGCGTTCGATCAGATCGACAAGGCGCCGGAGGAGAAGGCGCGGGGGATCACGATCTCGATCGCGCATGTGGAGTACGAGACCGAGAATCGGCATTACGCGCATGTGGATTGTCCGGGGCATGCGGACTACATCAAGAACATGATTACGGGTGCGGCGCAGATGGATGGTGCGATCTTGGTGGTGGCGGCGACGGATGGTCCGATGCCGCAGACGCGTGAGCATGTGCTGCTTGCCCGGCAGGTTGGTGTGCCGTCGATTGTGGTGGCGTTGAACAAGTCGGACATGGTCGACGATGAGGAGATCCTCGAGCTCGTCGAGTTGGAGGTCCGTGAGCTCCTTTCGGAGTACGAGTTTCCGGGTGAGGACACGCCGGTGGTGCGGGTGTCGGCGTTGAAGGCGTTGGAGGGTGATGCGGAGTGGGCGCCGAAGATCTTGGAGTTGATGAGCGCGGTTGACACGTTCATGCCGGAGCCGACGCGTGATATCGACAAGCCGTTCTTGATGCCGATCGAGGATGTGTTCACGATCACGGGTCGGGGGACGGTGGTGACGGGTCGGGTGGAGCGCGGTCAGGTCAAGGTTGGTGAGGAGATCGAGATCATCGGGTTGCGGGCGACGACGAAGACGACGTGTACGGGTGTGGAGATGTTCCGCAAGCTTTTGGACGAGGGCCGGGCGGGTGACAACATCGGTGCGCTGTTGCGCGGGACGAAGAAAGAAGATGTGGAGCGTGGCCAGGTGTTGGCGAAGCCGGGGAGTATTACGCCGCACACGGAGTTCACGGCGCAGGTGTACATCTTGACGAAGGAGGAGGGCGGCCGGCACACGCCGTTCTTCACGAACTATCACCCGCAGTTCTATTTCCGGACGACGGACGTGACGGGGACGGTGGCGTTGCCGGAGGGCACGGAGATGGTGATGCCGGGTGACAACACGGAGATGACCGTGGAGCTCGGCAAGCCGATCGCGATGGACGAGGGTTTGCGGTTCGCGATCCGTGAGGGTGGCCGTACCGTCGGTTCCGGCCGCGTCGTCAAGATCCTGAAGTAACGTTCCGGGCCAACGAACCGCGCCGGACCAGTCGTAAGGGAACGTCATGCCGAAGAGTGAGAAGCGGGTCAAGGTGACCCTCGCCTGCGAGGACTGCAAGCGGCGCAACTACATCACGATCAAGAGCCGCGTGAACGACCGTGAGCGGATCGAGATGAAGAAGTACTGCCGGTGGGACAAGCGCCACACCGTCCACAAGGAGACCCGCTAGGCGGGCCGAACGTCGGGTTGCGTACGCCCCGGTTGACCCGGGGCGTAACCTTTTGGGGCCCGATCGGGTCGTATTGCCGCATTCTCCGCTGGGAGGACTGATTGGACGAGGCCGAGCTGATCAGCGCCGCGAAGGCGGGCGACCGGGCAGCATTCGACGAGCTGGTTCGGCGCACCTTCGTGGACACGTTCACGCTCGCCCGCCGTCTTACGGGCAACGTTGAGGACGGGCGCGACGTGGTGCAAGACGCGTACCTGCGAGCGTGGCGGGGGATCGGCAAGTTCCGGGGCGATGCCGCCTTCTCCACCTGGATGTACCGGATCACCGCGAACGCGGCCTCCACGAACGTGAAGCGGCGCCGGCGGCAGCAGGCCGATCCGTTCGACGACGAGCTGGAGCCTGCCGATCAGCGCACCGATCTACAGCCCGCGGCGATGGCGGAGTCGGCCGAGGCGCTGGAGCGCATCTCGACCGCGCTCGACGAGCTGCCGCCCAAGCTGCGCAGCGTCGTGGTGCTGAAGGACGTCTACGACCTCTCGCACGAGGCGATCGCCGACGAGCTCGGGATCACGGTCGCCGCCGCGAAGGTACGGCTGCATCGCGGCCGCCGGAAGCTGCGTGACGTGCTGTACGACGAAGGGGCCGAGGCTCATGCTGTGTGACGAGGTCACGGCGCTGTTGCCCGGCATGGTCGACGGCGACGACGAGGTCGACGACGATGCCGTCCGCCACATCGAGACCTGCCTGCGCTGCCAGGCCGAGCTCGCCCGCTACCGCCGCCTGCTCCGGACGCTCGCACTCTTGCGGAGCCGGTACGCCGAGCCGACGCCCGGCCTGCTCGGCGAGACCCTCGCCGCGCTGACCGAGGCGGCCGAGGAGGGAGCGCGGCGCACGCTGCTCTCGGGCCGGCGCCTCGCGTACGCCGGTGCGATCGGCGGGACCGCGGTCGCGGCGGGCGCCACCGCGGCGCTGCTGATCGCCCGGTCCCGGAAACGCTCGGTCCGCCTCGCCGGGTAGCCCGCCCCCCACGCCCGGCGGAGCCGCTGCCGGGAGCCCGGGGCGGTCCCGCTGCTATCCTCGTTTGGCCCGGACCCCGCGCCGGAGGGCAGTAGCTCAATTGGCAGAGCACCGGTCTCCAAAACCGGCGGTTGGGGGTTCGATTCCCTCCTGCCCTGCTCACCCCCTGCTCAAGATCCACTGAAATCCTCCTCTCGCCGACAAGACAACCCGAAGCGGCTGGCATGAACCGACAGGTCAAGCGACAGATGGCCAAGCAGGGCGCCGACCGTCCGCGCTCAGCCCAGAGCGGCGGCGGACGTGGGCCCCTGAACACCCAGACCGAACGGACCACGCCCCGCTCGTACCTCAAAGAGGTGCAGGGCGAGATGAAGCGCGTCGCCTGGCCGCCCCGCGCCGAGATCATGAACTCGACGGTGATCGTCGTCATCGGCGTCGTCGTGATGACCGCCTTGATCTTCTTGTTCGACTGGCTCGCCGGCGGCGCCGTCAACCACATCTTCTAGTGATGTCCGACACTTTCAGCTCGAACCAGCCGGACGACACCGCGAGCGCGGCCACGGCCACCACCACTACCGACGATGCCGCGACCGACGACGCGATCGAGCAGGAGCTCACCGCCGACGACGCGGTGGAGGAGACCTTCGTCGACGCGGAGACCGCGGTGGCGTCGGCGGCCGACCTCGCCGACGCCGAGCTCCTCGACGTCGAAGAGGTCACGATCAGCCGCTCGGAGCCGAGCCCGTTCGACCGTTCCGGGCGCTGGTACGTCGTGCACACCTACGCGGGCTACGAGAACAAGGTGAAGCAGAACCTCGCCAGCCGGGTCCGCTCGATGGCGGTCGAGGATCGCATCTTCGAGGTCGTCATCCCGATGGAAGACGTCATCGAGTTCAAGAACGGCCGCAAAGTCGTCGTGCAGAAGAAGGTCTTCCCCGGTTATCTCCTCGTGCGCATGGGGCTCGACGACGACGCGTGGTACGTCGTGCGCAACACGCCCGGGGTCACCGGCTTCGTCGGCAGCGGCGCCAAGCCGACGCCCCTTTCGCGTCGCGAGGTCGAGGACATCCTCGGCACCGGCGTGAAGGAAGAGGGCGCGCAGCCGGAGAAGAAGGTGCGGCCGCGGCTCGAGTACGAGGTGGGCGAGCAGGTGCGCGTCGTGACCGGCCCGTTCGCAGACTTCAACGGTCTCATCAGCGAGATCGACGTCGACCGCTCGAAGCTCAAGGTGCTCGTCAACATCTTCGGCCGTGAGACACCGGTCGAGCTCGAGTTCGGCGACGTCGCCAAGCTGTAAACACGTTCAACCAACTGAGGAATCATGGCCAAACGTCGCGTAGCCGCGATCGTGAAGATTCAGATCCAGGCCGGCGCGGCCACCCCCGCGCCGCCCGTCGGAACTGCGCTCGGTCCGCACGGCATCAACATCATGGACTTCTGCAAGGCGTACAACGCGTCCACGGAGTCGCAACGAGGCACGGTGATCCCGGCCGAGATCACGATCTACGAGGATCGCTCGTTCACGTTCATCACCAAGACCCCGCCGACGCCGGTGCTCTTGCGCCAGGCCGCGGGCATCGACAAGGGCTCCTCGACGCCCCGCCGGGAGACCGTCGCCAAGGTCACGAAGGCCCAGGTGCGCGAGATCGCGCAGACCAAGATGCCCGACGTGAACGCGATCGACATCGAAGGCGCGATGGCGCAGGTCGCCGGCACGGCCCGCTCGATGGGCATCGAAGTCGTCGACTGAAGCGTTCGCAGGATCGCTGCGGCGGCACCACCTCGGCCGTCGGGATCAGCGCAAGCAACGAGGGAGCTTCTGAAGGGAGCGCACGATGGCGCAAGGCAAGAAGTACGTCGACGCATCGAAGAAGTACGACAAGGCCGAGCTCCACGAGCCGGCTCAGGCATTCGAGCTCGTGAAGTCGCTCGCCACTCGTAACTTCGACGAGACGGTCGAGGTCGCGTTCAAGTTGGGCGTCGACCCCCGCAAGGCCGACCAGATGCTCCGCAGCACGGTCTCGCTGCCCGCGGGCACGGGGAAGGACGTTCGGGTCGCGGTGTTCGCCACCGGCGACGCGGCCGAGGAGGCGCGCACCGCGGGTGCCGACGTCGTGGGCGCCGAGGATCTCGTCGACCGGGTGCAGAAGGGCTTCCTCGACTTCGACGTCGCGATCGCCACGCCCGACCTCATGGGCCAGGTCGGCAAGCTCGGTCGCGTGCTCGGCCCGCGCGGCCTCATGCCGAACCCCAAGACCGGAACCGTCACCACCGACGTCGGCCGCACGGTCGGGGAGTTCAAGGGCGGCAAGGTCGAGTACCGCACCGACCGGTTCGGCAACGTGCACGTGCCCGTCGGCAAGGTCAGCTTCCCGGTCGACAGCCTCGTGCGGAACTACGGCGCGGTGCTCGACGAGATCCAGCGCGCGAAGCCGCCGTCGGCCAAGGGCCGGTACCTGAAGGGCATCACGACCTCGTCGACGATGGGCCCCGGCGTGAAGATCAACCCCGAGGTGAAGGCCACCGTCTGAGTCGTCAGGCGGGCCCGAAGCCGACGCTTCGGCGTTCGGAGCGGGGCGACAGGCTCGGGACCGGCATGCGGGTGACGAGGAACGGTCGCGGCTGCCCGTCGAGGTAGCTACTTGTCGTGCGCCAGAGGTAACCCCGGTGCACGACGATCTCGACGCGACCTTTCAGGAGCGCCTCCACGAACTGCAGCGCGAAGTCGCGGGTGCCGCGCAGGTGCAGCGGCTCGCCGCCGTAGTTGACGACGACGAGGCGGTCCTCCACTTGGAGCTCGACGTCACGGTCCGGCCCGGCCCGGTGCGGGAGGACGACCAGCGCCGCGGTGTCGGCGGTCGTGATCGCGACCCGGCCGCGGTCGAGGCCCGGGGCGTCGGTGGTGTCGAGGAGCTCCTCCAGCCGCACCAGGAAGTCCCGGATCATCGGGGTCACGGACACGAGTACATGATCCCAGGCGCAGGTCCGGAGGCCCGGATGGTGGCGAGAAGCCGCACGGGTGATGGAGGGCCGGAGGTCGCAGCCGCATGAAAGTGCTAGCGTCTTCAGCCGTTACTCGAACGCTGTAGACCTCCGGTCTCGGTCCCGGCAACGGGGCGAGGTAATGGGCCTGCCCGGCCCGCCGGAAGAGGCGAAGCACGGTGCGCGGTCCATTACGGCCGCCGTCCCGCGGTTTGCCTCGGTCTGCACGAGGCCAACCCGCAGAGGACCGCCGTGCCCACCAAAGCTCCGGCCGACAGCGCGCAACAGCAGCGCAAGTCGGAAGTCATCGACGACATCACCGCTCGTCTCCGCATGGCAGAAGCGTAGGTGCTCACCGAGTACCGCGGCCTCACCGTGACCGATCTCGCGAACCTGCGGGCGGCGCTGCGCCCGGCCTCGGCCGACTACAAGGTCTACAAGAACACCCTCGCCCGCCGGGCCGCCGCCGACGTCGGTCTCACCGAGCTCGCCGAGTGGCTCGAAGGTCCCGTGGCGATCGCGTTCGTGCGCGCCGACGGCGACGCGGTGGTCGCGGCCAAGGCGCTGCGTGACTTCGCCAAGGGCAACCCGAACCTCATCCTGAAGGGCGGGATGCTCGGGCCGAGGATGCTGACCGTCGCCGACGTGGAAGCGCTCGCCGACGTCCCGCCTCGTGATGTGATCCTCGCCCGCCTGGCGGGTGGGTTCCAGGCGCCGTTGGTGAAGGCGGCCGGCCTCTTCCAGGCGTTCACCCGCAACTTCGCCTACGGCCTCAAGGCCTACATCGACACGAGACCCCCGGAGGAGTCGCGGTCCGAGACAGCGCCGTCAGGCGCTCCGGACGAGGGCGAATCCGACCATGGAAGTGAAGACGCTCCGGTGAGCGCCACAGACGCTCCGGTGGAAGCACAGACCGAGCCGGAGCCGGCCGCCGAGACCGAATCGCAAGACACGTCAGCCGAGAACGAAGCAACAATGGGAGAAGCGAACTGATGGCAACGATGAGCAAAGAGGACCTCCTCGAGGTCTTCAAGGGCATGACCGTTCTCGAGCTGAACGAGTTCCTGAAGGCGTTCGAAGAGGAGTTCGGCGTGACGGCCGCCGCCCCGGTGGTCATGGGCGGCGGCGGCGGCGGTGCCGCGGCTCCGGCCGAGGCGGCCGAGGAGCAGGACGAGTTCGACGTGATCCTCAACGCGGCCGGCGACAAGAAGATCCAGGTGATCAAGGTCGTCCGTGAGCTCACGAGCCTGGGCCTCAAGGAGGCCAAGGACCTCGTCGACGGCGCCCCCAAGCCGGTGCTCGAGAAGGTCTCGAAGGAAGACGCCGAGAAGGGCAAGGCCAAGCTCGAAGAGGCCGGCGCCCAGGTGGAGATGAAGTAGGGATCCAGCACAGAAGGCGGTTCGGGGGGAAATCTCGGTTGGTGGTTGATACCGGGCCACCCTCGTCGTATCCTGCGCCGACATCGAGCGAGCCGGGGCCCGAATTCGGGCCTCCGGTTTGCCGTTCAGGGTGTATTGGCGTCCGTCGTAGCTTCGCGCTATGCTCGGCCTAGCCGTGTCTGCCCGCTCGCGCCTTCTGAAGTTCCTGGCTTCTGGCGACGCGCGCCCGAATCCTTCGGACGTTCCGCGTCGTAGCCCCTGTCGCGCGTATTGCAGCCCGGCGCGCCCGTAGCGTCATCAAGTCCCGATTGGAGTCGCGTTGGCTCGTCTCGCGTCCCGTGAGCGTCTCTCGTTTTCGAAGCTTCGCGAGGTCAAGGACCTTCCGAACCTCATCGAAGTGCAGACCGATTCGTTTCGGTGGTTCCTCGAGGAGGGTGTCGCGGAGGTACTGCGCGACATCTCTCCCATCGAGGACTTCACCGGTCAGCTGAAGCTCGAGTTGACCGACCACGTCTTCGACCCGCCGAAGCACTCCGAGGACGAGTGCCGCGAGCGTGACATGACGTACGCGCGGCCGCTGTTCGTCACCGCGCGGTTCATGAACGCACAGACCGGTGAGATCAAGGAGCAGACGGTCTTCATGGGGGACTTCCCGATGATGACCGACCGCGGCACGTTCATCATCAACGGCACCGAGCGCATCGTGGTGTCGCAGCTGGTGCGTTCGCCGGGCGTCTACTTCGGGGTCAACGCCGACAAGACGGCTCCCGAGAAGGAGATCGTCGACGCCAAGGTCATCCCGAGCCGCGGCGCGTGGCTCGAGTTCGAGGTCGACAAGCGCGACGTCGTCTATGTGCGCATCGACCGCAAGCGCAAGCAGCCCGTCACGGTGTTGCTCAAGGCGCTCGGCTTCGGCGAGACCGACGAGGAGCTCCTGGCGCTGATCACCGACGAGAAGGGCGTGCCCTACGAGTCGATGCGCAACACGCTCGAGAAGGACCACACCGCCACGGTCGACGAGGCGTTCATCGACATCTACCGCAAGCTCCGGCCGGGCGAACCGCCCACGCCCGACTCCGCGCGCGCCCTGCTCGAGAACCTGTTCTTCAACTCCAAGCGCTACGACCAGGCGAAGGTCGGGCGGCACAAGGTCTCGAAGAAGCTGTCGAAGGAGTACCCGCTCCTCGGCCTGAAGCGATTCGACCTCACCATCCCCGACGCGAACGTCGACGGCCGCAGCGGTGACTTCACGCTGACCAAGGCCGACATCCTCGCGACCGTCTCGTACCTCGTGAAGCTGCACAACCGCGACGCGGGCTACTTCCCCGACGACATCGACCACTTCGGCAACCGCCGGGTGCGCACCGTCGGCGAGTTGATCCAGAACCAGCTGCGTGTCGGCCTGAGCCGCATGGAGCGGGTCGTGCGCGAGCGCATGACCACCCAGGACGTCGAGGCGATCACGCCGCAGACGCTGATCAACATCCGCCCGGTGGTCGCGGCGATCAAGGAGTTCTTCGGCTCCTCGCAGCTGTCGCAGTTCATGGACCAGACGAACCCGCTCGCGGGTCTCACCCACAAGCGCCGCCTCTCGGCGCTCGGACCGGGTGGTCTCTCCCGTGAGCGCGCCGGCTTCGAGGTGCGAGACGTGCACCCGAGCCACTACGGCCGCATGTGCCCGATCGAGACGCCGGAAGGCCCGAACATCGGCCTCATCGGCTACCTCGCGAGCTTCGGGCGGATCAACCGCTTCGGGTTCATCGAGACGCCGTACCGCAAGGTCGAGAAGGGCCGGGTCAGCGACGAGATCGCGTACCTCGCCGCCGACGACGAGGACGAGTACATCATCGCCCAGGCCAACGCCCGGGTCGACGAGCAGGGCAACTTCCTCGAAGAGCGGGTGCTCGTGCGTTCGGGCCGGGGCGAGATCGACTACGTCGCGCCGGGCGAGGTCCACTACATGGACGTCTCGCCGAAGCAGGTCACCTCGGTCGCGACCGCGTTGATCCCGTTCCTCGAGCACGACGACGCGAACCGCGCGCTCATGGGCGCCAACATGCAACGCCAGGCCGTGCCGTTGCTCCGGGCCACCGCTCCGTACATCGGCACCGGTGTGGAGGGACGCGCCGCGCGCGACGCGGGCGACGTGCTCCTCGCCGCCGACGACGGTCAGGTCATCGACGTCGCCGGCGACACCGTGACCGTCGAGTACAAGAAGAACGGTCGGGTCACGCACCGTCTGGCCAAGTTCCGGCGCTCCAACCAGGGCACCTGCATCAACCAGAAGCCGATCGTCTCCACGGGCGAGCAGGTCCGCAAGGGCGACGTGCTCGCCGACGGTCCCTCCACGATGGACGGCGAGCTCGCGCTCGGCAAGAACCTGCTCGTGGCGTTCATGCCCTGGAAGGGTCACAACTTCGAGGACGCGATCGTGCTGAGCGAGCGCCTGGTGAAGGACGACGTGCTCACGTCGATCCACATCGAGGAGCACGAGATCGACGCCCGCGACACCAAGCTCGGCGCCGAGGAGATCACGCGTGACATCCCGAACCTGAGCGAGGACATCCTCAAGGACCTCGACGAGCGCGGCATCATCCGCATCGGCGCCGAGGTCGGCCCGGGCGACATCCTCGTCGGCAAGGTCACGCCGAAGGGCGAGACCGAGCTGACCCCCGAGGAGCGCCTGCTGCGCGCGATCTTCGGCGAGAAGGCGCGCGAGGTCCGTGACACCAGCTTGAAGGTGCCGCACGGCGAGACGGGCAAGGTGATCGACGTGCGCGTGTTCTCGCGCGACGACGGCCACGAGCTCCCGCCGGGTGTCAACCAGCTGGTGCGGGTCTACATCGGCCAGAAGCGCAAGATCAGCGAGGGCGACAAGCTCGCCGGCCGCCACGGCAACAAGGGTGTGATCTCCAAGATCCTGCCGGTCGAGGACATGCCGTACCTCGCCGACGGCACCCCGGTCGACATCGTGCTCAACCCGCTCGGTGTGCCGAGCCGCATGAACGTCGGCCAGGTGCTCGAAGCGCACCTGGGCTACGCGGCGCGCCACGGCTGGATGCCCGAGCAGACAAAGTCGGAGTCGGAGAAGCACAAGACCCGCCCGATCACCCAGCCCGCGGTGTGGATCGCGACGCCGGTGTTCGACGGTGCCCACTGGGACGAGGAAGACGAGACCGGCACCGAGATCCCGACGATCCAGACGCTGTTCTCCAACCTGAACCCCGACGGTGCCGACGGCACCCGTCTTATCGGCATCGACGGCAAGGTGTCGTTGTTCGACGGTCGTACCGGCGAGCCCTTCGACCGCCCGGTGACCGTCGGCTACATGTACATCCTGAAGCTGTCGCACCTCGTCGACGACAAGATCCACGCCCGTTCCACTGGTCCGTACTCGATGATCACGCAGCAGCCGCTGGGTGGGAAGGCGCAGTTCGGTGGCCAGCGATTCGGGGAGATGGAGGTGTGGGCCCTCGAGGCGTACGGAGCTGCGTACGCGTTGCAGGAGATCCTCACCATCAAGTCCGACGACGTGCTCGGCCGCGTGAAGGTGTACGAGGCGATCGTCAAGGGCGAGAACATCCCGGAACCCGGAATCCCCGAGTCGTTCAAGGTGCTCATCAAGGAGATGCAGGCGCTCTGCCTGAATGTCCGCGTGATGAACGAGGCGGGCGAGGAGATCGAGATCCGCGAGCTCGACGAGGACGCCTTCCGCACGACGGAATCGCTCGGTATCGACTTGTCGAGGCCCGAACGCGGCACCGACGAGGAAGACGCCGCCAGCGCCCGCGCCCGGTTCTGAGAAAAAGGGTAGGTAGACGTGTTCGACGTCAATGAGAGCAACCGGCTGACCATCAACCTCGCGACCGCGGGTGACATCCTCACGTGGTCGAACGGTGAGGTGAAGAAGCCCGAGACGATCAACTACCGCACGCTCAAGCCGGAGAAGGACGGACTCTTCTGCGAGAAGATCTTCGGTCCGACCAAGGACTGGGAGTGCTACTGCGGCAAGTACAAGCGGGTGCGGTTCAAGGGCATCATCTGCGAGCGCTGTGGTGTTGAGGTCACGCGCTCGAAGGTGCGCCGCGAGCGCATGGGCCACATCCAGCTGGCCGCGCCCGTCACGCACATCTGGTACTTCAAGGGTGTGCCGAGCCGCCTCGGCTACCTCCTCGACATCGCGCCGAAGTCGCTCGAGAAGGTCATCTACTTCGCCGCGCACCTGATCACCTGGATCGACTCCGAGCGGCTGCACAAGGACCTGCCGTCGCTCGAGGCCGAGATGAAGGCCGAGATGGGCGACATCGAGCGCGAGCGCGAGGTGAAGCTGCGCGAGCGTGACGAGACCTACATCGCCGAGCTCGAGGAGCTCGAAGGACGCGGCGCCAAGAAGAACGAAGTGGAGCGCGCCGAGAAGGCCAAGAACAAGGACTTCGAGGAGATCCGCCTTCGTTACGAGGAGGAGCTCGGCCAGCTCAAGCTCGTGTGGGACTCGCTGCGCACGATGAAGCCGAAGCAGCTCGTCGACGACGAGCGCGTGTGGCGCGAGCTCGTCGACCGCTACCACGACTACTTCGCGGGTGGCATGGGCGCCGAGGCCGTCAAGGACCTCGTGTCGCGGCTCGACCTCGCCGAGGTCGAAGCGGAGCTCAAGGAGACCATCTCCACCGCCAAGGGTCAGCGCAAGGCGAAGTCGATCAAGCGGCTCAAGGTCGTGTCGGCGTTCAACCGCCGCGACGACGCGGGCCGGGTCGTCAACTCGCCCCTCGGCATGATCCTCGACGTCGTTCCGGTGATCCCGCCCGACCTGCGCCCGATGGTGCAGCTCGACGGCGGCCGGTTCGCGACCTCCGACCTCAACGACCTGTACCGCCGCGTGATCAACCGCAACAACCGGTTGAAGCGACTCCTCGACCTCGGCGCGCCCGAGATCATCATCAACAACGAGAAGCGGATGTTGCAGGAGGCCGTCGACGCGCTGTTCGACAACGGCCGCCGCGGCCGTCCGGTGACGGGCCCGGGCAACCGTGCGCTCAAGTCGCTCTCCGACATGTTGAAGGGCAAGCAGGGCCGGTTCCGCCAGAACCTGCTCGGCAAGCGCGTCGACTACTCGGGTCGTTCGGTGATCGTCGTCGGTCCGCAGCTCCGGCTGCGCCAGTGTGGTCTCCCGAAGCAGATGGCGCTCGAGCTGTTCAAGCCGTTCGTCATGAAGCGGCTCGTCGACCTCGAGTACGCGCAGAACATCAAGTCGGCCAAGCGCATGGTCGAGCGCGCCCGCCCGCAGGTGTGGGACGTGCTCGAAGAGGTCATCAAGGAGCACCCGGTGTTCCTGAACCGTGCACCAACGCTCCACCGTCTGGGCATCCAGGCGTTCGAGCCGGTGCTCGTCGAGGGCAAGGCGATCCAGATCCACCCGCTCGTGTGCGCGGCGTTCAACGCCGACTTCGACGGCGACCAGATGGCCGTGCACCTTCCGCTCTCCGCGGAGGCGCAGGCCGAAGCGCGGCTGCTCATGCTGTCGGCGCACAACATCTTGTCGCCGGCGTCGGGTCGGCCGATCGCGGTGCCGAGCCAGGACATGATCATCGGCGTCTACTACATGACCGAAGAGGTCGACGGTGGCGCCGGTACCGGCCGGGTGTTCGCGTCGCTCGACGAGGCGTTCGCCGCGTACGAGGAGCGTTACGGCGCCGACGGCGAGACCGTGTCGTTGCACACCAAGGTCAAGGTGCGCATGCCGGCCGGTAAGTTCCCGGCCGATCGCTTCCCGCGCCCGACGATCACCGACGCGGGCGACGGTGTGTCGGGCACGCCGCAGAGCATCGTGCTGCGCGAGTACGGCAACAACGGCTCGAGCCGGGTGCTGGTCGAGTCGTCGATCGGACGGTTCCTGCTCAACACGGCGTTCCCCGACGACTTCCCGTTCGTCGACCGGCCGATGCGCAAGCGTGACATCACCGAGGTCGTCAGCGAGCTGGTCGTGCTCTACGACAAGGCCGTGGTGGCCGACAGCCTCGACAAGATGAAGGCACTGGGTTACGAGTGGTCGACGCGTGCCGGCCTCACGATCTCCATCTCCGACGTCACGACGCCGCCGGCCAAGGCCGGTCTGCTCGAGCAGTTCGAGGGCGAAGCGGCCAAGGTCGAGAGCCAGTACGACCGCGGCATCATCACCGACGACGAGCGGCGCCAGCAGGAGATCGAGATCTGGACCGACGCCACCAACCAGGTGACGAAGGCCATGCAGGATCTCTTGCAGTCGACGAAGTTCAACCCGATCGACATGATGGTCGGGTCGGGCGCCCGAGGGAACGTCATGCAGGTGCGTCAGATCGCCGGTATGCGCGGTCTCGTCGCCAACCCGCGTGGTGAGATCATCCCGCGCCCGATCAAGAGCAACTTCCGTGAAGGTCTGTCGGTGCTCGAGTACTTCATCTCGACGCACGGTGCACGCAAGGGTCTGGCCGACACCGCCCTGCGTACCGCCGACTCCGGCTACCTGACCCGTCGACTCGTCGACGTCGCGCAAGAGCTCATCGTGCGTGAGATCGCGTGCGACACGGTGCGAGGGATCTGGGTCGAGGACGTGCTCCCCGGCCCGGAGAGCTGGCGCCTGCTCGAGACGAGCCTGCTCGGCCGGTGCCTGGCCGAGGACCTCACGCTCGCCGACGGAACGGTCATCCCGCGCAACACCGAGGTGAACGACGACTGGATGCACCTGATCGCCGACGACCCGAACATCACGCGTGTGCGTGTGCGTTCGGTGCTCACGTGCGAGACGGTCTCCGGAGTCTGCTCGTGCTGCTACGGCCGCATGCTCGCGACCGGCAAGATCGCCGATCTCGGCGAGGCGATCGGAATCGTCGCCGCGCAGTCGATCGGTGAGCCGGGAACGCAGCTCACGATGCGTACGTTCCACACGGGTGGAGTCGCCGGTGAGGACATCACGCACGGTCTGCCCCGCGTGGTCGAGCTGTTCGAGGCCCGTACCCCGAAGAGCGCGTCGTTGATGGCCGACGTCTCCGGTGTGATCCGGCTCGGCGAGAACGACAAGGGCGAGAAGGTCATCACCGTGGTCGGCGACGACGGCACCGAGGTCGAGTACGCGGTGTCGCGCCGCGCGCACCTCGGTGTGCGCGACGGCCAGGAGGTGCAGGCCGGGGATCGGCTCGTCGGTGACGAGAAGAGCCCGCTCGACCCGAAGAAGCTGCTCGAGATCAAGGGTGTACGCGAGACCCAGCAGTACCTCGTCGACGAGGTGCAGCGCGTGTACCGCGACCAGGGCGTGTCGATCCACGACAAGCACATCGAGGTCATCGTCCGGCAGATGTTGCGGCGAGTGACGGTCTCCGAGCCGGGCGACAGCGCGTTCCTGCCCGGCGAGAAGGTGGACGCCCGCCGTTACGCCGAGGAGAACCGCTCGCTGGTCGAGTCGAACCGGCGTCCCGCCGAGGGTCGTCCCGAGCTGATGGGAATCACGAAGGCGTCGCTCGCGACCGACTCGTGGTTGTCGGCGGCCTCGTTCCAGGAGACCACCCGAGTGCTCACCGAAGCGGCGATCGAAGGCCGCTCCGACGGGCTCGAGGGCCTCAAGGAGAACGTGATCATCGGCAAGCTGATCCCGGCCGGTACCGGCATGGGCCTGTACCGCGACATCAAGACGATCGCGCCCGACTACGAGCCGCTGCCGTTCTACACGTCGGAGGCCGAAGAGGAGATGGACCTCGCGACCTGGCTGCGGGAGGCGAGCACGCCGCGCGGGCCCGATCCCGAGTTCGGCGTGGTCGGCGAGGGCACGGTCATCGGCGCCGACGTTCCGGCTTCGCTGCCGGAACCGACGCCCGCCGCGGTCGACGAGAGCGAGTTCACCGACGCGATCAACGCGCTCGAGAATCTCGACCTGGGCGACGGTGTGAGCGACCAGCCGGATGACGAGTCAGGAAGTGCCGCCGCCGGCGACTAGCCGAGGCGGTTGCGAGAAGCGGCAGGTGCCGGGCCCTCGGGCCCGGCACTTTCGCGTCACCCGCGCCCGCCGCGCCGGTCCGTCCCCACCCGAATCCTCATCAGAAGAGGAACGGGGCGTCAGCCGACCTGTTTGTGCATCAGATGCAGGTTCGGGCGTCACGGGATTCTTCGCACGCGCACCTCGTCGACGAGAGCACGGGTACCTCCGGAGAGGATGTCGACCGAGACGTGGGCGTTCGGATCGCACCATGTCGCTTTGTCGCTGCCGAAGAAGTGCACCGGGAAGCCTTCGGGTGTGTGCGCGTCGACCGAGCCCGGCGGTGAGCACGCCTGGGTGGCCGGCGTGTACATGTCGAGGCCGTCGAGCACGATGTCGGCTCCGCCTGCGCCTCCGGCGGATCGGTGCATCGGGGCGGTCGGATCGATCACCAAGAAGCCGTCGGCGGTCTCGTGCGCGCCGAAGAGCGACGCGACCCGGGCGCGGTCGGCAACCGACATCGTCTGCGTGCCGCCGCTCCTCTCGACCTCGATCTCGACGAGCCACTCGCCATACGTGGCCGCGAGCACATCACAGTCGCATTCGGTGGGCAGGTGGTACGAGAAGAACCGGTGGCCGTCGGCGGTCGGGAGGCTGGGTTCGCTCGCGCCGGCCGGCAACGCACCGCGTCTGACGTCGACCGGGAGGATGTTCGGCGTCTCGTTGAGGACGTTCGGCGAGTCGAGCCCGTCGACCCAAACGCCTCCCTGCAGGGAGAGCTGATCGAGCACCGACGAAGGCGCGGTGACGTCGAACGTCGAGCCGTCGAGCGTCGTGATGCGGTCGACCGCCGCGGTTGCCGACGTGTACGCAACGCGCAGGCCGGTCAGTGCGGCGTCGACGAGGTGTTGATCCCAGACGGCGACGCGGACCTTCGCATCGGGATCGCACCACCACGCGCCGTTCTCCGTCGACACCGGCCAGCCTTGGGACGTGTGCCTCTCCGCGTCGCCGGTCGGGCAGCCGGCGGGGTACGTGCGGGGTCCGAAGAACGCGAACGAAGCGCCACTCCCGTACGCGTCGCCGCCGAGCTGGGCGTCCGGAGCGTCGGTCGGGCCAACCTGCCAACTCGGATCCGTGGGTTCGACCACGAGATAGCCGTCGGCGCTCTCCTTCGCGTTCAGCTCGGAGGCGAACGCGGTCCATTGCGCGGATGGGCTGTCGCTCCAGGTCGCCGACAGCCACCAGTCGCCGTACTGCACGGCCGCGGTGACGCCGAACGACGACGTGTGCACGACGAGCTCGTGGCCGTCGTGCGTTCGGTAGCGGCCGACGACGGCACCCAAATCCGTGGGAGGGTTGTGGCCGACCGAGAAGCCGTGGGCGGGTGGTCTCGACCCCGGGACGGCGACCGGGCCGAGCGCGCCGTTGAACGCGGGCTCCAGATTGGTCAGCCCGAGTGAGGGCGGGCCGCTGATCTCGAGCTGCGAACCGTCGAGCATCGTGACCCGCACGTGGTCGACGGTTGGCGGTGCGACTGTCGCGAGGTGCGGCGCGTGGCGGGCCGACCCGGCTGCCAACGCACCGATCGCTCCGGCGGCCAGCACCGACATCGCGGCGGCGACCGCGATGGTCCGGCGGTGCCGCCGTCGCTGCCGCGCCCGCCGCGCCACCGACGCCAGGGGCGGGGGCGCGGGCGCGAGGTCGACGAGTGCCGGCAGCGATTGCTCGAGGTCGATCATGCCGGGTCCTCCTCGGGAGTGAGCATGGAGTGCAGGTGTGCACGCGCGTCGTGGAGACCGCGCGCGACCGTGCCCGGCGCGATGCCGAGCGTCGAAGCGATCTGGCTCTCGGTGAGGCCGGCGATGTAGCGGAGCGCGACGAGCTCGCGCTCCCGGTTGGGCAGCGAGCGCACGGTCGCCCACAAGGCGACGTCGACCTCCGCCGCAACGGCGGGCGCGGGCGCGAGCTCGCGTTCACGCGCGCGGCGCCGAGCGCTGCGCCGCAGCTGGTTGCGAGCGACGGTGAACGTCCAGCCGATCGGCGAGTCCATCGCGCTCACCCGCGCCCATCGTTCGAGGGCTCGGGCGAACGCCTCGTCGACCGCGTCGGCCACCGCCGCGTGGTCGCCCGAGACGAGCAGCACCGACGCGAACACGCGGCGGTACTGCTCCCGGTACCACTCGGCGAATCCGTTGTCGTCCACGGGAAGAAGAGTCGCACCGGGCGCGAACTCTTGGGTGCGTGCCAGTATCGAGCGGCGGAACGACCCGATACCCGCGAGATCTGGGAGGCGAACGCGCCCGCGTGGATCGAGCTGTCCCGCGCCGGATACGACGTGAACCGCGACCTCGTGAACACGCCCGCGTTCTTCGGGATGCTGCCGCCGGTCGAGGGTCGCTTCGGCCTCGACTTGGGCTGCGGCGAGGCTCACAACAACCGCTTGCTCGCCGCGGCCGGCGCCGAGCTCGTGGCGCTCGACACCAGCGCGCCTTTCGTCGCCGCGGCCGCGGAGGTGCCGAGCGACCGCATCCGCTTCGTGCTCGCCGACGGCGCGATCCTGCCGTTCCGCGACGGGGGCCTCGACTTCGTGACCGGCTTCATGAGTTTGATGGACGTCGCCGATCCGGAGACGACGCTCGCCGAAGTCGCCCGCGCGTGCCGGCGCCCGGCGGCTTCGCGCAGTTCTCGATCCTGCATCCGTTCGGCAGCACACGCGTGCGCCGGTGGATCGAGGACGCCGACGGGCGGCGCGAGATGCTGGCCGTCGGCGACTACTTCTACGAAGGTCCGCTCACCGAGACGTGGACGTTCGGCTCACAACCCGACGAGCTCCGGGCCCGGCACCGGCCGTTCACCATCACCTACGTGCGGCGGACGCTCACCGGGTGGTTCGACGCGTTCGCGGGCGCCGGGCTCGCCATCGACGCGATCGGCGAGCCGTGCCCGAGCGAGGAAGTCGCGCGGGGGCACCCCGAGGTTGCCGACGGGCGGATCGTTCCCATGTTCCTCCACTTCCTCGCCCGAGACCGTAGAGGTCGGGCACGTCCCGACCCTACGCGGACTGCGTCCTTCTCAGGCGTTGATGATGCAGACGCCGCCGATCATCACGCCGGCGCATGGCTGCGTCGTCGGTGTCGTCGTCGTGGTGGTCGCGGGCCTCGTGGTGGTGGTCGTGGGCGCCGCGGTCGTGGTGGTGGTCGCGGGCCTCGTGGTGGTGGTCGTGGGCGCCGCGGTTGTCGTGGTGGTCGCGGGCTTCGTGGTGGTGGTCGTGGGCGCCGCGGTTGTCGTGGTGGTGGTCGCGGGCCTCGTGGTCGTGGTCGTCGGTGCCGCGGTCGTGGTGGTCGCGGGTCGCGTCGTCGTGGTCGTCGGCGCCGCCGTTGTCGAGCTGACCGGAGACGTACTCGGGTCGGTCGACGGCACGCAGAGCCCGAAGCCCGCCTCGAAGAAGCGACGCGGACTCGGCGCGACGTGTGCCGCGAAGCAGACCAGATCGGTCGGCCCGGTCGTCATCGGTTGCACGCCCGAGGGCGCGCAGAGGAGCCACGGATCCCCGACGCGCGCCGAGCGCCCGTTGACCGTCACCGGGAACGGCGGCGTGAAGCGCACCGAGTTCCGGGAGGGGTAATGGACCGACGAGCACGAGAACGTCTCGACCGGCGCCACGTTCGCGTGGGCCCGCACGCTCGGCAGCTGGACGGCCGGGAGCACGGAGCAGCTCGCCCGGAAGCGCCCCGCGGTGAGCGGCACCGCGGTCGTGCCGCCGGGGCTGAGCTCGTTGGTCTCGCCGACCGTCGCTCCCGCCGGTCCGCGGCGGGCCTCGGTGCACTGCAAGTGGTCGCCCGGGTTGTTGACGGCGAACGTCGTGCCGTCGGGCAGGGCGACCGTCGTCGGATCACACCCTCCGTGGTGGAACGTCCCCGTACAGAGGTAATGGTCGAGCGCGCCGGTGGCGACCGCGGGAGTCGGCGACGCCCCGGCGGCCGAGGTCGCATGGTCGATGACCAGTCCTCCGCCGGCGCACGCCAGAGCGGCCGTGACCGCTCCGATCTTCAGGAACGGGAGATGAAGAAGCCCTCGCAACTTTTCTACCGGCCTTGTCGTTCACGCCGGCCCCACTCCGATAACGGCAAAACGATGCCGAAATCTTGAGCGCGGAAGTCAGGTTGGTCACGGACCGTCGTCGCTGGTACTCTGGCTCGTTGGCTTCGGCGGCGGTTACGCGCGCTTGCAGCAACCGCCCCAGCCCGTTCGCCCAGCAGTTCTCGCGAAGGAACACGCGTGCCCACGATTGCCCAACTCGTCCGTAAAGGTCGAGAAACCAAGGCCGAGAAGACGAAGACGCCGGCCCTCAAGGGTTCGCCGCAGCGCCGGGGCGTCTGCACGCGCGTGTTCACCCACACGCCGAAAAAGCCCAACTCGGCACTGCGCAAGGTGGCCCGCGTCCGCCTCACCACCGGGGTGGAGGTCACGGCCTACATCCCCGGCATCGGCCACAACCTGCAGGAGCACTCCATCGTGCTCGTGCGCGGCGGTCGCGTTCGGGACCTGCCGGGGGTTCGCTACAAGATCATCCGCGGAGCGCTCGACGCGTCGGGCGTCGTCAACCGCAAGCAGGCCCGCAGTCGCTACGGCGCCAAGAGGGAGTCCTAGATGCCGCGTAAAGGTCCGGCGCCGCGGCGCGAGCTGATGCCCGACCCGATCTACCGGTCGGTGGTGGTGACCCAGCTCGTCAACAAGGTCCTCCTGCGCGGGCAGCGGTCCACGTCGGAGCACATCGTCTACAAGGCGCTCGACGAGATCAGCCGCAAGACCGGCGGCGACCCCGTCACGGTCCTCAAGCGGGCGGTCGAGAACGTCCGGCCCCAGCTCGAGGTCAAGAGCCGGCGGGTCGGCGGTGCCACCTACCAGGTGCCGGTCGAGGTTCGTCCCCGCCGGGCCACCACGCTGGCGATCCGGTGGATCGTGGGTTACTCCCGACAGCGCCGCGAGAAGACGATGGCCGAGCGCCTGTCCGCCGAGCTCCTCGACGCCAGCAACGGCATCGGAGCGGCGATCAAGCGCAAGGAGGACCTGCAGAAAATGGCGGAGTCCAACAAGGCTTTCGCGCATTACCGCTGGTGACGGCGCCTGCCGGTCCGATCTAGAAGTAGCAGTACCGAACTTGTGAGCAAGCCCTGCGACGGCGGGGTGACGAGAGCCGGAAACGGCGAGAGCGAGAGCTTCATGGTGATCCGAGCAGTGACACGGGAGGCGGCGTCCGGGCGCTAAGAGCAACCGACGCTGAGCGGGTCAGACCCGCGCTCCCGACCGGGCCCCTGGGCCCGGTCGAACACTGTCCGGGCTCGAACACCTCGCAAAGGACCGAGAGAAACATGGCACGCGCATTTCCACTCGAGAAGACCCGCAACATCGGGATCATGGCCCACATCGACGCGGGCAAGACCACCACGACCGAGCGCATCCTCTTCTACACCGGCCGCACCTACAAGATCGGTGAGGTCCACGAGGGCGCCGCGGTGATGGACCACATGGTCCAGGAGCAAGAGCGCGGCATCACGATCACGTCGGCCGCGACCACCGCGCAGTGGCGCGACTGCCAGATCAACATCATCGACACGCCCGGCCACGTCGACTTCACGGTGGAGGTCGAGCGGAGCCTGCGCGTCCTCGACGGTGCGGTGGCGGTGTTCGACGCGGTCGCGGGCGTCGAGCCCCAGACCGAGACGGTTTGGCGCCAGGCCAACAAGTACTCCGTTCCCCGGTTCTGCTTCGTGAACAAGATGGACCGCATCGGCGCCGACTTCGAGCGCTGTGTCGACATGATCCGCGACCGTCTCGACGCGGTCCCGGCCGTCGTGCAGCTGCCGATCGGTGTCGAGGGGGACTTCCGCGGCGTGATCGACCTCGTTCGCATGAAGGCGATCGTCTGGCCGCTCAGCGACGACACCGAGGGCGCCCAGTTCGAGGTCGTCGACATCCCGGACGAGTTCCGGGAGGCCGCCGACGCCGGGCGGCACGAGCTGCTCGAGACGATCGCGCACATCGACGACGCGCTGCTCGAGAAGTACCTCGCCGACGAGGAGATCTCCACCGCCGAGGTGCAGAACGCGCTGCGGCTCGGCGCGCTCAAGTTCGAGTTCGTGCCCGTGCTCTGCGGCTCGGCGTTCAAGAACAAGGGTGTGCAGCCGATGCTCGACGCGGTCGTCGACTATCTGCCGTCGCCGCTCGACGTGCCGCCGACCCAGGGCACCGACGTGAAGGGCGAGGAGACCGTCGAGCGCAAGGCGAGCGAGGACGAGCCCTTCGCGGCGCTCGCGTTCAAGATCGTCGCCGACCCCTACGGCAAGCTCACGTACTTCCGCATCTACTCCGGCACGCTCGAGAAGGGCGCGGAGATCTACAACTCCACCAAGGACCGCAAGGAGCGGATCGGCCGGATCCTGCGCATGCACGCGGATCAGCGCGAAGACATCGACGTCGCGTACGCGGGCGACATCGTCGCCGGGCTCGGCTTCAAGCAGACGACCACCGGCGACACGCTGTGCGACCGCGCGCACCCGATCGTCCTCGAGCGCATGGAATTCCCGACGCCGGTGATCTCCGTCGCGATCGAGCCCAAGACGAAGAACGACCAGGACAAGCTCGGCAAGGCCCTGAACTCGCTCTCCGACGAAGACCCCACGTTCGTGGTCCACACCGACCTCGACACCGGGCAGACGATCATCGCCGGCATGGGCGAGCTCCACCTCGAGGTGCTCGTCGACCGGATGATGCGCGAGTTCAACGTCGACGCGCACGTCGGCAAGCCGCAGGTGGCCTACCGCGAGACGATCACCCAGCCGGTCGAGAAGGTCGAGCAGCGATACGTCCGCCAGACCGGCGGCCGCGGCCAGTACGGCCACGTGGTGATCGCCCTCGAGCCGACCGGTCCGGGTGGCGGTTACGAGTTCGTCGACGAGATCAAGGGTGGCGTGATCCCGCGCGAGTACATCCCCGCGGTCGACGCCGGCATCCAGGAGGCAATGGAGGGCGGCGTGCTCGCCGGCTACCCGCTCGTCGACGTGCGCGCCCGGCTGACGTTCGGCTCCTACCACGACGTCGACAGCTCGGAGATGGCGTTCAAGATCGCGGGCTCGATGGCCTTCAAGGAGGCCGCCCGCCGGGCGAAGCCGCAACTCCTCGAGCCGGTCGCGTCGGTCGAGGTCGTGACCGCCGAGGAGTACATGGGCGACGTCATCGGCGACCTGTCGTCACGCCGGGGCAAGATCGGCGGGATGCAGCAGCGCGGCAACTCGCAGGTGATCAGCGCGCAAGTCCCGATCGCCGAGATGTTTGGTTATGCTACCGACCTCCGTTCGCGCACCCAGGGGCGCGCGACCTACACCATGCAGTTCGACTCGTACCAACCGGTGCCCGAGGCGATCGCCCAAGAGATCATCGCCCGAGTCCGCGGCGAGTAGTCCGTCTGTTTTCGTCCGTCGTATTCGTCATGTCGTCGTTTTCGAAAGAGCAGAGGTTGTTTCATGGCTAAGGAGAAGTTCGAGCGCACGAAGCCGCACTTGAACATTGGGACGATTGGTCATATTGATCATGGGAAGACGACGTTGACGGCGGCGATCACGAAGGTGCTCGCGGAACAGAACTCGAAGA
>Ga0265338_10002338_pt1 | contig 28647 bp, 20 predicted proteins | sample 42126metaG_FD_193579 | JGI IMG/M metagenome (GOLD analysis project Ga0265338, IMG submission 193579) | Rhizosphere microbial communities from Carex aquatilis grown in University of Washington, Seatle, WA, United States - 4-21-26 metaG | ecosystem: Host-associated > Plants > Roots > Rhizosphere...
GACCAGTGAGCCATTTTTGCCGCTCGGGCCGGCCATGCCGAGCGTCAGGGTGGCATTCGAACCGCTGCCTTGGAAGACGCCGGTGCCGGCGATTTGCAGATTGGTGTCGCTGGCGGTCTGGGTCAGGATCGATTGACCGATGCTGCCGTCGTTGAGCGCGCTGTTGTAGACCGGGATGATATGGACGTTGCCGATGGTGCTGGTGGTGACTCCCCCGCCGAGGCCTGTGCAGTTACCTTGTTTGGTACAGATGTCGTAGCTACCCGGCGCGGTGGTGTCGTTGAAGTTGAAGGTAACCGTGCCGGGGCTGGTCGGCGTGCCGGTGAAGGCGAGCTTGGTGATGTTGTGATCGGTGGTGCTATCGGTGGCGGTGACGACGGAGCTTTGGTTGCCTTGAAGCGTGAACGGCAGCGTCGTGGCACCGGCGGTCAGGCCGGTGGTGCCCGGCGTGATGGCCAACGCGCCAGTGCTCGCTAACGTGGGTGTGGTCACGGTACCACTAAACGTAGGATTGTTTACCACAGCAATGCTCGCGGTAGTGCCAGCGCTGATAGTCGCGATATTTGAGCCGTTGGTCAGGAAATCGGTGATGTTGTGGAAACTTGGGACTGAGCTGCCGCCATTGCTTTGAAGCAATTGACCTGTGGTGCCGGCGAGGGTTGTAGCTACCGGATTGATACCATTACCCACCAACAAATCACCGGTCGTGAAGCTACCAACACCAGTGCCACCGACACCAACAGGGATGATAGCGGCCAAACTAAGCGCACCGGCCGTATTGGCCGTCACTACCCCACCGCCACTAGATGCCAGACCACTAAAAGTAACGGTCCCACTACTACTCAAACCAGTCAGGCTACCGAGCGTGCCAGCGATGGTCGAGTTGCCGGTAACCGTGATGCCACCGCCTTGGACCGTGATGTTGTTGGCTATCGTGGCGCCACCATTCTGGACGGTCAAGCCATTTTGGATGGTAGTGGCGCCATTGTATGCAACCACAAATTTGTCGACACCGGCATTGTGAGCACCTTGCGTCAGTTCGAGCAGATCGCCAGAAGCAACCGTCTTATTGATAAGTATCGAAGATCCCGAGCTAAGACTATCCTCTGGCACAGCCGGATCGAGCAGGACTGCCGAGCCGCCGCCAGAGGCACAGCTAACTGCTTGTGTACAAATGACCTGAGGGCTGGTAGCACTGCCGGTTGGTAGCGTATATGTTATTCCGTTGGCTATAAACGATATGCCATCATTGCCAGCATCAATGGTAATATTTTTGCCGCTGGTGGTGTGTGTGATCTTGTTGGCGATAATACTGTTGCCATCGTCGACTGTCAAATTACCCTGGAAATCAGCTGTGCCGGCAATGGTCAGGGCCGAGCCGCTTTGTTTGATGATCGACTGGCCGATGCTGGAGTTGCCAGCCGGGTCATACACCGGAATGTAACCGAGATTGGTAGATGTGTCAGTGGTGACGCCGGTGCCGCCGACGCCCGAGACTTTGAGGTCGATGGTACCGGCTGTGCTAGTGTCGATAGTCACCGTACTATTACTGCTGGTTAGATTTGCTACCGTGTAACCACTAGTGGAATTGCCGGCCAGCAGTTGACCGAGGCTCGGGACAGTAGTAATGCCAGTGCCGCCCTTGCCTATCGGCACGGTGCCGAGCTGAATGATGCCCGATGTGGCCGTGGTGAAACTAAGTGGTGAATTCACGCCGACCGCCACGGTGCCGGAGCTGTCCGGCAGATGAATCGTCGTGTTTGAGCCGACCGAATTGTCGGCTTTGACACTGATAATGTTGCCGCCTGCAGTCGTGAACAGAGCGATAGCGGGATTGCTGGAGTTGCCAAGTGTCAGCGCGGCACTAGCCGGACTGGCACCAATCAGTGACAGCGAGTTGAAACTGTCGTTGGCACTGGTAGTGAGGCCTTGGGTGGTGCTGATGACGCCAGCAGTGGCCGTGAAGTTGCCATCGAAAGTGGCGATGCCTTTGGTGCTGGAATCGGCTTTGGCATCAGCAATTGTGACGTGCGTGCCAAAGCCATTAGAATTATCAAGGATAAGATCACCATTGATGCCGTCGAGCTTGGTGACCCCACTACCGGTCCCGCCACCGCTGACCAAGCAGCTGCTGGCAGTGAACGACAAAACGCCCGAGCCATCTGAAGTCAAACACGAACCACTGGCGCCGGCTGTATCCGGCAGCGTGAAGACCAAGTTGCCGCTGGCCAACGAACCGGTGCCGTTGGGCGATCTGATGGTGACAGTGTTTGTGGTGGCGGCATTTTGGAGCACAATCTGGCCAGTGCTGGCATGTGTCGCGCCAAATCCGGCACCGAGTTTCACGCTGGTGAATGCACTGTTGACATTCGGGGCGATTGCAACTGTGTTGCCGCCACTCTGGCTAAGCAGTGAGTTGCCGATGGTAAATGACGGGCCGGAATTCGTGAAGACGGGGATAACGCCGCTTGTGCCCGCGCTGGCCGAGACGCCGCCAGAGGCACCGGTACAATTGCTATTACCACCAATCTCGGTACAAATTGTGTAAATACCCGGAGTCGCTGAGGAGTCAAAATTGTATGTGACGTTGCCGCTAGCGGCGCCACTGAAGCCGACTTTGGTGACATTGCCACCACCATCGGTGGCAGTGATAATCGAACTCTGATTTCCTTGGAGCGTGAACTGCTGACTGGTGGCGCCAAGCGTCAGCGTGTCGCCGGTACTGGTACCAGACGAGATCGACAGACTGTGAGTAGCGTTGAGAGTCGGTGTGGTGACGCTCGTGGTGAAGTTTGGATTATTGACTACTCCAATAGTAGCCGTGGCGCCAGATCCCAGCGTGGTGATATTGCCGCCGCTAGCAGCGCTCAGCAGACTGGTAATGCTCGTGAAGGTTGGCGCGGTACCGCCGGTACTGGCTAGCAGTTGATTGGTGGTGCCAGCACCGGAGGTGAAGACATACTTACTGCCATCGCTGTAAGCAATTGAGCCGGCCGGTCCGATGGCGGCGTTGGTGTTGGTGCCGCCATGCCCAACACTCAGTATACCAGTGATGCTGAGATCGCCAGTGTGGACGTCGAGATTCAACGGCGCCTCAGCCTGGACTGCCACGGTGCCGCTATTATTTGGTAAGACAATGGTCTGCGTTCCGGCCGTGCCTGAGTCGACAGTCAGTTTGACCCCGCCGCCGCTATGAGTCGAGTCGCCGAAGAGATAGAGGTATTGGAATGGTTTGGCCGCGGTGCCGACACTGACCGTACTGCCCCAAGCGGCTGGCTGGAGGTTGGTGTTGACGGCGAGACTTCCGTCAGACACGAGGTTTGAGAGGTCGGTTTTGGCACAGGTGCTACAAGTGGTGACAGAGATCTTGATGTTGCCGGCGGGGACGGTGTTGTCCGTGCTGTGGGTGTCGATAGTGATGCCATTGCCAGCCGTCAGAGGATTCAAGGCGAAGCCGGTACCGTTGCCGATGAGAATCTTGCCATCTGCTGGATTTGCCGTGGTCAAGCCGGTGCCACCATTGGCTGGACTGATCGCGCCGGTGTTGTTCGCGCCGATGGTCAGTCGCCCGGTCGTCGTATCGATATATAGAGGCCCCAGCGTCGATGTCACGAGCGTACCGCTACTATCGGGGATCTTGATGCTGTTATTACCGCTCGGCGTGACGAAGCTCAGTGTTGTGGTGTGCCCGCTATCGGTGGCAGCCAGAGTCGAACTGGCGCTGCCTTGGATGGTGAAGGCCAGAGTTGAAGCACCAACTGACAGCGGGCCACCCGATGAAGCAATTGAGTTGACTGACAGTGGCGCGTTGACCGTCACAGTAGTTCCGTTGTCATTTATATTGGAGCTTTCGAGGATACCTGAGGCAGTAAACTTGGCCAGCGACCCAACGGTACCACCAGGTGTCGTGACGACGCCACTTGCGGCTAGACAGGCGCCGGCGTTGGCGTCGGTGCAGATGGCGTGCGAGCCTGCCGCGGCCGAAGTGTCGAAGTAGTAGGTGATGTCGTTGGCTCCACTGCCCTGGAAGGCAATCGTAGTGTTGTGGCCATTGGCTTGCGAGATGATGGTCGAGCTACCGTCACCTTGCAAAGTGAACTTCTGAAGAACATTGCCGATGCCAAGATCAGCACTTGGATTAATGGCATTCGTATCAACTGCCCCGGCGGTCAAGGTGCCATTGCCGCCACTGCCGATCGTCGTGTTGCCGCTGTTGTCGACCACGAACTTATCGTCGCCGTTGCTGCGAATTTGTACCAACTTACCGCCACCGACATCGTCAAGGAAGATGGTTGGGTTGCCGTTGGTATTGGTCTGGACGACGTCGGGTCCGACCGCCACCGCCACGCCGCCACCTGCTACACAAGTGATACCACTGGTACAGATCGTCTGCACCGGATCGCCGGTATTTGGCAAGACAAATGTCCGACCACCAGCCGTGAAAGTCACTGCCGAGAGATTGACACTGTTGAAGCTTGGGTTGGCACTGACCCGGAGGTCCTGGGGCAGGTTGATGACGATATTGTTGCCGGATTTGCCAAAGGTGACACCGCCAATTTGGCTGGTCAAGCCGAGGCTGCCATTGAGGCCTTGGAGCGATAGAACGCCGGAGTTGTTGAAAGTGGTACCATTGATGCTGATTCCTTTGCCAGCTACAAAAGATATTGGTCCGGTCTGGCCCTGGATGCTTTGGACTGGATTGAAGCCAGCGCCTGCCACCGCAACATAACCACTGCCGTCGTAGAAATACAATGTCTGGGTGGTTTTGTCGAGGTAAATCTCTCCTGACACCGGGTTGGCTGGTCGGTCGATCGGTGCCAAGATGATTTGATCGTTGATATTGAGTTGGCCATTGACGTCGATTTGCTGACCACTGGCCGAAGTCTTGCCGGTCGATAGACTACTCGAGCCGAGATTATTTGGCAATGAGGTTTGGTTGAAATCCGAGCTGTTGACGACGGTGTGCAATTGCTTGTCATTTGAGTGTGACCACAGCACCCAGCCGGTGATCGCTGCAGTGATTACTAGGGCGGCGGCGATTGGCAGCCACAACCATCGCTTGAAACCATACCAGTGATTGGCGATAGGCTTTTGAGATCCGGCTGGCCGAGCTATCGATGCGGGATCAGTTGGAGTCGAGGCGAGCAGTGCCTCGGGCGAAGCAGGGTCAACCGAAATACCCCCACCCATAGGACTGGTTGCGTCCAAGGGTGTTGCTTCGCCAATTGGCTGATTGGGGCCTGGCTCGTAGGCCTCACCTGGTTTCATATTTCATGCCGTATTTTTATCTCACACTTGTAGTTCTATTTTACTGCTTAAGCTTAAGTACTACAAGGTGAAAACAGCGATTTTTGAGCTCAAATTATTAGAAATTTGCGAGCACCAAAACATCGTCATCCGAAACGTATATCAGACCACGTTTGAGTGGGAATTGATAGTCTTTTTGGCTGGTTCGGAACACCAAATCGCCGGGTGTCAAGAGAGCGATGAATTTGGCATGCCCCGGCAACACATCAAACTGACCCTTGGCATTATTGGCAGTCAAGCTCAATGCCGGACCATTGTAGAAAGTCTCGACCGGCGTCACCACACGGACACTCAGCAACTCAGCCGATTTGCTTGATGTCATCGCTTCACTCACTGGCAGCCAGCAGCCTTTCGACACTGGTTAGGACCTCTTCGAGACTGAAGAATTGACCCTTCTGACCAGTCAAATGCTCAGTCGTGAAGAGGTTTTGGGTGAAGAAGTGAATTAAGTTCTTGGCACGAGCATAATCCAAGCGATCGACGCGAGACAGCTCATTGGTGCCGACGATGCTGACGGTAGTTTGTAGCGATTCGTACTTCTGAAGCAAGATTTGGACCGTACGCACGAGGTTATAATGTCGCTGACCGATAATCTCGGGGGTCAGCAGTGAAGAACTGGTAGCCAGCAAATCGACAGCCGGATAGATCCCCGATTCAAACACTTTGCGCGACAATACAATCACCGAATCAAGCTGCTGCGAGATCTCCAGGACCGCCGGATCGGTCAAGTCATCGGCCGGCACATAAATCGATTGGACAGACGTGATGCTGCCATTGGCGTTACTATACAAGCTGCCCTCCAGCGAACGCAGCTGACTATACATGCTTGGCTGATAACCACCTTCGGCAGGGATTTCACCGAGCATGGTCGACAATTCGTTGTTGGCTTGGACGAAGCGGTAAATGTTGTCGACGAACAGCAGCACATCGCGTTTGCCTTGATCGCGGAAGTAGCGGGCCGCACGGGCCGCACTGACCCCGACCAAGCTCCGCAAGGCGGCGTTTTCATCCATCTGGCCGAAGTACAAGATCGTGTCATCGAGCAGTTTGTTTTCCTTGAGATTTTGATAGAGCTCGAGACCCTCACGAATACGCTCACCAACCCCGGCGAAGATCGACAGCGCCTTGCTATCTTGACCGATGTTGTGCATCAACTCGTTGGTCAAGACCGTCTTGCCGACACCGGCTCCGCCGACGATACCGATTTTGCGACCTTTGACGAACGGCGTGAAGAAATCGATCGCCTTGATACCAGTCTGGAGCAATTCCGTCTTGGTACTTACATGATCTTGAATCAGATTGTCGGTATCGAAGACTTCGATTTGTTCGACGTTTTGGAGAGGTACTGAGCCATCCATAAGTTTGCCAGTGGCATCGAAGATATGTCCCATCACCTCCGGGCCGACCGGGATGGTAAACATCTGACCAGTGTCGAAGATCTCGTCGCCATTGGCCAGTTTGATCATGTCGGTCAGATTGAGGGCGGCGATGGTTGTAGCGTCGATGTAATCATGGAGCAACAAAATGGCCGGTGTTTGACCGCTTGTGGTCAACACGCAATGCAACGGCGGTCGATCTTCGGCGAGCTTGATTGTCACCATCAAACCAGAGATCTTGGTGATGTAGCCAATGTTCTTATGGCTAGAAATGGGGGCGTTCGGCGTCGGTGTCATCGCAAGAGATTCCTGGCTACGATGGTTTCTTTGAGCTGGGTGTCGCGAATTTGCCGACGAGCGCGCAGATAATCAAGCTTGAGCTCGGTCTGCAAGTCCTTGACGCGCTGATTAGCATGCGCCATGGCAGTGAAGCGACTGGCGTATTGCGCTAATTTCGACTCCCAGATGACTTGATTGAGACCGATGCTAACCATGATCGATTGCAGATAATCAATCACCGTATCCTGATCCGGTTCGACGATGTAGCGATCGAGATAGATCAGATCTTCATCTCGATGCTTGGCTTGTGCATCAGAGAGTGTTTGGACCAAATCTTGCAACTCGATGGCTTTGACATGCTGGGTGCTGAGGTTGACGAAGCTTTGATAATAGACGAGCTTGCGATCATAATGCGGCAGCAAGTCAGTCACCGGGCTGACGTCGATCTTCTCGGCGTTGTCAGGGAGTGGTACCACCAGTTTCGGCGTCAAGTTGTATTCCTGAAGCAAGCGAACGCCATGACGACCAAAGAGTACAATGTCGGTGGTCTTGCGATCGGTGACTTTGGCTAGTTGTTTGACGATTTGCTCATCGATCGAACCGCTAAAGCGACTCTCCGATGTGATGCCGATTAGCAAGGTGTGTTTGTGATCAGACTTCGAAGATTTGAGTATTCTTTGTTGCTCAGACTGACTTTGTTTGACGCGCAGCAGACTATAAATATGCCACATCTCATTGAAAAACCCGCGAGAATTGATGACGCTATCCTTGATCTCGATGATCCGAGCCGCGGCGATGCCTTCAAAAGCTGTCGTGATCGTACCAAGCGTCTCGACTTGATGAAGTTGGGCGGCGAGCTCTTTGGGCTGACTCATGTCGTACTCGTCCCCTTCAAGGACTGGCTAAATTGGATTTTGGCGGCGACCTTGGTAGCAGTGGCGTCAAGTTGCTGGATGCTGGTCACCCCAACTGCTGCCTGGGCAGATATTTTGCGTAATTCATCGATGTGGATAGCAGTGCTATGCTCACGCAGCGACAAGATCGCCTTGAGTACGATATATTGCTCATTGAGCGTGAAATGCTGGTCGGCCGTTTGTTGAAGCGCAGCCAACAGTTGCTCACCGACGCGCAGATCGACTTGCGTCTGGGCCGACACTTCAGAACCAAATTGGGCGTACTCCTTGGCCTCGTTGTAGCGCACGAGGCTGCGTGAAATTTCTACCGCCACGTTCTTGAAAGTGGCATGTTGGGTGATGCCACCAACCCGGCTAACCGACAAGCCAGTATTGACGGCTGGCTGGCGACCTTTGTGTGCTTCCTCGAGGTCAAAGACGATCTGACCGTCGGTGATCGAAATCATATTGGTCGGCAAATATCCGGTGATGTCGTTGTTTGGACTGATGAGCAGCGGGATGACCGACATCGTCTTGCCGTTGCTCTCGAGCTTGCCGGCGCGTTCGAGCAGCGATGAGTGGAGGTGAAACATATCACTGGGGTAGCTCTCACGGCCAGGGTTAGCATTCATCAGCAATGATAATTCGCGATAGGTCTTGGCATGCGCCGAGAGATCGTCGTAAATCACCACCACATCTTCGTTTTGTTGATGCCAGAAATACTCACCGATGGCCGCAGCCGCGAAGGGCGCCAAGTAACTCACCGGCAAGGCGTCGAAGATATCGGCCATGACGATGATGAAGTTTTGTCGGACAGCGGCGGCCTCGATCTTTTGGTTGATTCGGCCGACATCATCTTTGCGTTTACCGATCAGGCAATAAATCACCGTCCGGCCCAGGCGTGCTTGGTAGATCGCCATTTGAAGCGCGAAACTCGTCTTGCCGGCCTTGCTGTCACCGATGATCGTGATTCGCTGGCCAAGTACAATCGGGAAGAGCATATCGACGACGACGACACCGCTAACCAGTTGCTCTTTGAGCGGCGCTCGCTCGATCAAGGCCGGTGCCTGGGCAAACAGCGGTTGTGAAGCCGTGGTCTCGATCAATCCAGTGGCTTCTCGCGGTCGACCCAGCGGATCGACGATTTGCCCCTTCAGAGCAGGACCGACCGAAATCATCAGGTCTTGGGCATAGAGCACCGCCAGCACTCCAGTCGTAATTCGCGTGGTATCGAGTTGGAGGACGGTGGCGATTTGCTCGTCGATGCCGTGTATGAGGCCCAAGCCACCGGTCTCAAACATAATCACTGAGCTGACGCTGACCCGCGACAGGCCACGCACTTGCAAGACAAAGCCGTTGACAGCTACGACTTCACCTGTCGGTTGGCCAGCAGCCACGAGTTCGGCGAAATTCTTCACGCTATCTGCCACCGACCACCTCCTGTGGTTCGGTCTCATTGAGACGAGCAGGGCTCAGGCTGGCCGCATTCGCCAGCAGTCGAGTATGAAACGACCAGTCGTATTGACGAGCCGGTGTCCGCACGATCATACCGCCGATCAACTCCGGATCACAACCAAACTGAAAGAGCAGATTCGCACTGAGATTCGCGCGAAACCACTGCACCAACTCAATCTTCTGAGGTTTCTGTAGTTGTGTCGCTAGCGTGATGCGGATCAAGGGCCAGTTCGAGGCGGCCTTGACAGTAATGATGAGCTGTTGGATGTCGGTGGCTACGAGATTAGTCATCGACATGTTTTGCAAGAAATCCAACATGTCTGGAGATAGTTTGTCGGCGTCTTTGTCGATTTGGATGACTCCCAACTTCGTCATGATCTGGCGGCGCTGCAGGTTCTCAGACAACAGTTCCAACTCTCGACCGAGATCGAGCACTTGTCGTGAAGTGTAGACCGAAGGTGGCAGGTTAATCGACTTTGACATTGGAGATATCCTGCTTGAGTTGGGCTTTGTTGTGTTCGAGTGTCGAGAAGATATAGTCGCGCTGAGCACCAAAATCGACCGGACCGAGACTGCTGATGAGGTAATTCACCAAGATCATTTGGAGTCGGGTATCGATTTGCTGCAACAGTTTTTGTTTGGTTTGAGCGATGACTTGTTCGAGCTCGCCCTGGGTCTTCTGGTCGTAGGTGGTGGCAGTCGCTTGATTCTTCTGGAGCAGTTCCGCGGAATTTCGCTGCAGTTGTGCCAGCATCTCGGCATAGGCTTTGGTTTGATTTTGGACCGTGTCATTGAGCGACTGATTGAGCTTGGTCAGGTAGAGCTGCGACAGGTCATGGACTCCGCGGGTCAACTGACGGGCTTGATTTTGAAGCGATTCGTTCATCTGATCGACATCGGCGTGGCCAAGTGCATGTACCAGCTCGTTGAGTTCGCGGCGGCTACGCACCAATTGCAAGCTGACAATGGTCAGGACGGTGACCATGATGGCGAGAAGTACTACGGCGATGATGATAAATATTGTTTGCATATCAGTGAGTCAAGATGAAATATGAACTAAGAAAGGCGCCACCAAGCAGAAAAGCTACCAGCAAAATCACAAAGACCAGACTCATATTGACGCTCCGATGTGACAACGGGTTACGACCAATCGCCCGGATTGAGGCGCCAATCGAAGTGAATACCACGATGGTCGAGACAATCAGACCGATCAGTAAGATGAGCAAGCTCAGCAGGGTGCGGGTCGTAGAAATCGGCTTGCCGGCCACGCTCGAGAGAAAGGACTGGATGTTGCGGACGACACCGTTGCCGCTCGGCACGACAGGCTGATAGAAGGACACATCGATCGAGACGGGGATCTGTCCGATGAGGATGTTGTGCGTCTTGCCAAGCTTGTCGCTCAGTGATTTGGTGGTAGCTTGGCGAGAGGTGCTGGTGAGATCTTGCTGAGCGACACCGACTACCTTGCCGGCCGCTGCCGTCTTCATGCCCACGCCGTCGATCGGCGAGGCGGTGACGCGGTCGTTTTTCTTGATGTCGCCGTTGATGTTTGAGACTGTGACGTAGAAGGTGCCGGAGGTGCCGACCTGGACCTTGTTCTGGCTGGAGAAATCAATGGCCGAGGAGTTCTTGGTCACCGTCACACCTACCAGGTTGTCGACATTGTCGATGGTGGCCAGCGAGACCTGCGTCAAGTCGGTCGACGAAGTACTGACCAGCATCCCCAGCGGCAACGAAGTCGCGCTGGAGTAGCCTTGCGATATGGTTGCAGCATCGGCCTTGACGGTGGCGGTAGCCAGGCTCAGACACAGAAATACAGCCGTGATCATTAATCCAAAAGACCAGCCAATGCAGCGCCCTAGTTTGGTGACAATTCTGCTCATTTGCTCGACAGTAGCACCTATTCTCCTCGCTCAAGCATAGCAAGTTTGAGGGTGTACGTCTATGCGGCTGGGATACAAAAAAACCGGCCATGTGGCCGGACTTATCATATCGTGGTGGAGCACGCCGGTCTCGAACCGGCCACCTCCTGCTTGCAAAGCAGGCGCTCTGCCAAATGAGCTAGTGCCCCGAGGAATGCGATGAAAGCTGGTGGGCGATGCAGGAATCGAACCTGCGACCTCGTCATTATCAGTGACGCGCTCTAACCGTCTGAGCTAATCGCCCGCTTGCCGCTATCGTAGCGATCATATGCGACCACACTATTTAAGCAGAAAATGGACGATTTTTCAAGGTCGAAGTGGTACAATACGCTTATGATACTTCTGGGCTTAGTCTTCATCGTGCTTGGTACGGTCATGCTGGCCGGCAACCGTCAGATCTATAATTTCACCGGACGGCTAGATTTCATCGAGGATCACTTCCGCGCCGGCACGCCCGCCGCGCTCAAGCTCTTCGCCGTCGTGATGGTGTTGGTGGGCCTGTTTATGGCTACCGGCCTCGGTCACTGGCTGACTGATCCAATCGCCAATGGCTTGGGTAGAATTTTTCCCACAAAGCAATAACCAAACTGGCCTTGACAGAATACCCCCAGGGTTTACAATAAGCGTAAGAATTATAGAAAGGTATTTCAAAGCATGGCCACAAAATCAAAAAAGAAAACGACAGTAAGCAAGTCCAAGAATTTATTCTTCCTCAAGCGAAAGTATAATCAAACCCAGGCCATCGCAATCATTGTGATCGTCGTGGCAATCGGGGTGGCGATTGTGCTGTTTGCCCATGCTGCCGCCAGTCCTGTGCCAGCAACATATTATGAGAATTCACCAGGAATCGCCCATACGGCTGGCTTCTATGTCGGCAAGGAACCCGTCACGCTCAATGGTCAGGCCATGACGATAGCCAACGTTTGGAGCTGGGACAATTACAATAATGCCCAGCCATTTCAAGATAATCACTTTTTGCAATATGGGCCTTATGTGAGTCTATCAATCCCTGCCGGCAAGACGGGCCTGCACGTTTGCTACTACTATGCCGCTTACAATGAAAACAATACGACAGGTTATTTGGCAGTTTATACCGACGTCAATACTTCTGTCCCTACTTTCAATCCCAAGACGGTGCTTGTGTCTGAAGATCTCCAAGACAGAAATGGAGCACACCCGATACATTCGCTTTGTACAAACTACGCAATGTCTCAACCCGGAGCATATCAATTCAATTATCAAAAAGTCGAGTATCGCCTCAAAGTCACCGGTTCGAGCGATGGCCACGGGGTCTTTGCTCTCTGGAAAACGACGGTAGATTACTACTAAGTCGCGTCGCCACTTCATACTCACACAAACGCCCGAGCGAGAGTCGGGCGCTTGTGGTTCGCGTTTGACCGGTAGGTAGTGCTAGTAAAGTTCGAGTTCAGTAGTAATCTGGATCTGTTCTGATAGAAATCAGAACAGTGTCAGACTCGACCTGGAAGTCTCGCATAATTGAGTTTCGCAGTGGATGGACTCAATTATGGCCGTAGGTTATCCTACGGAGCATCTTGCGATGCTAGTTCTCCCTAGAAAGGAGGTGATCCATCCGCACCTTCCGGTACGGATACCTTGTTACGACTTAACCCCAATCGCTGGATTTACCTTAGAGCCAGCAAGCTGGCGCTTCGGGTACCCCCAACTTTCGTGATTTGACGGGCGGTGATCGCGGTCAGGTAATCTCTGCCGCACCCCACTGGACGTGCGTGTCTAACGCATCCAGCGAGTCCTTGTGTTTGATCTCTCGAATTCGATCTACTCCTTCAAGCGTTAAATGTTCTTTGCGCTTCATCATGTCTGCAATCAGACAAAACTTCACAAAGTCAAAACGTTTCTTAGCTTGTAATGGATTTGCCTTGAAGAAGGGGATGACTTTGGTGTAAATATCTTCAAAGTTACTTACTTTGAGCTTGACATGCGACTGCCATTTAGCATAACGCGCGTATTCAAGCCGATAAATATTACCACAATCAAGTGTTTGTTGTATCCTTCGCAAGGTTGGTTCGTCATCAGCACGTAATTCGATCTCAAACATGAGACGAACTTCGCACAAAGGCCGATTTGTCTTACAAAATGCGACACAAAAACATCCTTCTCCATCGACAAAACCTGCTATATAGTCTGGATTCAAATCTAACACAGTAGGTTCGCTCCTTCATCATCTATTATACCGAACACGGCACAAACAGACAACTACTATGAGCTCTGCTGACTTCCCAAAACCCACATTGATTACACTCGGTTTTGGGATCTCCCTGGGTCACACATTGGGCTGTTTCCGACATTTCTCACCGGCTGTTTTTGTCGCTTCCGCTCGGTACACACGAGCGTCACGACACCATGATTTGTGAGAACTACCGTTTGTTTATAGAACCCTTCAGGCTTTAACTTACGCTAGAAGCCCTGTTCGCAACTATTCCGTTCTTTCGTGAACGGAAGTTGGATTTACACCAACTAGTCCAATGCACTGCCAGGCGCATTTATTTTGTACAAGAGCCGGGAACGTATTCACGGCAGCATGCTGATCTGCCATTACTAGCAATTCCGACTTCATGAGGGCGAGTTTCAGCCCTCAATCCGAACTGAGACCGCTTTTGATGGGATTAGCTCCGCCTTACGGCTTGGCAAAACCCATTGTGACGGCCATTGTAGTACGTGTGTAGCCCGAGGCGTAAGAGCCATGCCGACCAGGCGTCATCCTCACCTTCCTCCCGGTTACCCGGGCAGTCTCGCGTGAAAGTGTAACACGCGACAAGGGTTGCGCTCGTTGCGGGACTTAACCCAACATCTCACGACACGAGCTGACGACGGCCATGCAGCATCTGTCACCGCGTTCCAAAAAGGCACATCTCCCTTTCGGGAGACTTCGCGGGATGTCAAGCCTCGGTAAGGTTTTTCGCTTAGCATCGGATTAAACCACATACTCCACTGCTTGTGCGGCTCCCCGTCAATTCCTTTGAGTTTTAAACTTGCGTTCGTACTTCCCAGGCGGGATGCTTATCGCGTTAGCTGTTTGGCACAAAGGGTCGAGACCCCATACCAATAGCATCCATCGTTTACGGCGTGGACTACCGGGGTATCTAATCCCGTTCGCTCCCCACGCTTTCGTGACTGAGTGTCAGGTGCGGCCCAGCAAGCTGCCTTCGCCATTGGTGTTCCTTGTGATATCTACGCATTTCACTGCTACATCACAAATTCCGCTTGCCTCTACCGACCTCGAGCAACACAGTTTCAGATACCGTCTATACGGTTGAGCCGCAAGATTTCGCATCTGACATATGTTACCACCTGCTCACGCTTTACGCCCAGTGATTCCGGATAACGCTTGGATCCTACGTATTACCGCGGCTGCTGGCACGTAGTTAGCCGATCCTTATTCATGTATTACCGTCATAATCGTCATACATAAAAGCAGTTTACACTCCGAAAAGCGTCTTCCTGCACGCGGTATTGCTCCATCAGGCTTTCGCCCATTGTGGAAGATTCCTTACTGCTGCCTCCCGTAGGAGTCTGGGCCGTATCTCAGTCCCAGTGTGGCTGGTCAACCTCTCGATCCAGCTAAACATCGTCGCCTTGGTGGGCTTTTATCTCACCAACTAGCTAATGTTGCGCAGGCCCCTCCCGAAGCGATAAATCTTTACTTATGACGAGCATAAGACTATGGGGTATTAGACCATCTTTCGATGGCTTATTCCCCACTTCGGGGTAGGTTCCAACGTGTTACTCACCCGTCCGCCACTCGCACCGAAGTGCGCGTTCGACTTGCATGTATTAGGCATACCGCCAGCGTTAATCCTGAGCCAGGATCAAACTCTCAATAGTGAATTGAGTAGACTTATGACCTCCGAAGAAGCCAAAGTCATTCTGGTTTGTTCTAAATTTTTGTTGAACTTACTAGCACTACTTACTGGTCAATGGTAAGCAGTGATCATTCGGTTTTCAAAGTCCGATTCAGAGCGACGACATCAGTCCGTCTATTTGGATCAACGAGCGATAAAAATAAACGCAGCGTTTTGACTGCCTTTATGTTCGTTTTCTATGCTTCCGTTGTGGGGGAATGTAAAAGTCGTTGTCGCTAGAGAGAATTGTACCGTATTTCTCGATGAGTGTCAACGAATTTCGTGAAATCTCGGCTTATAGTCTTCTTGGTCGACCAAAAGCATGCTGATTGGTCTCCGCCCGGCATACTTCTGGTCGCAAGCTGATTGTGTTTTGGTGATTTTTGGCAGACTAGATGCGCGCCTTGGCAAACTTGCGCTCGAGGGCGATGCCGCCGGCGAGAACACCGAGGCTGGCCGCGAGAGCTGGCAGCGGTGAAGTGCCGCCGGTCTGGGGCAGCGTGGTCGCGCTGCCTGAGCCAGTCGGCGTGCTACTGCTTGGGCTCGTCGGCGTGACGCTAGACCCGCTACCTTGGCCGACGCCGACTGTGGTGGTCGTGCTGTTGGTGCAGCTGGCGTCGCCCGATGTGCTGCCGCCAGTTGTGGTGTTGCCGCTGTTGTTGGCAGTGCCACTGTCGCAGGTCTGGCCGGACGTGTTGTCGACGCTGGTGTTGTTGTCGTTGGTCGTGCTCGACGAAGTGTTGTTGCTCTGGTCAATCTTGTTGCCAGAATCCGAACCGGTGTTGCCGATGCTGTCAGCGTGAGCCGCAGTCGCGACCACACCGACACTCAAGATCACCAGCAGCGAAACGGCTGCGAGAAAAATTGCTTTGCTTTTCATATTGTTCACCTCCTTCCACGCGAGATTTGGGAATTAAAAACCCGGCAATTAGTTCCGCTTATGCCGGGTCGAACTAAATGCAGGATTTTCAAGCAGCGCGTTTTTGGTTCACGCGCATATAAAAAAGGGCGTTCACCCTCTATCTGTTAGTTTACGGTGCCAACCTGGTAACTGCAAGCATAGGCGTAACACAAAAACGACCTCTGATGAGGCCGTTTTCGGACGAATCGTTGAGTACTAGCTACTGACCACTGCCAACGTGAAGCGTGCAGCCTGCATTGACAGCTGCAACCGCTGCTTGACGAATAGGCAGCAACGATGAAGATATCTCGCCCGATATTGCATAGTTATTGCAAAAGGCTGCCCATGTCTTCGGGCCAACCACCCCGTCTACGTTTGTTCCGTAGTAGCTCCGATAGTATTTCTGATATGCTCCGACGGTGAATGCTGTTGCGGCAGTGTACTGACCATTAATCGGTAGTTGCGGTGATATCGGGGAAAGTCCGTGTATAGTTGGGTTATTAAATGCATTCAACATATATTGAATATCTGAAACACAGGCGCCACTGCTTCCCTGACCAAAAGTTGAGTTAATACATTTCGCAGACGATGCATGAGCAAACAGGGCGACTGCAATCGCAGCTGCTACTAAAATCACACCGATCGAGACAACCTGAATCCGACTGAATTTGAGCTTCTTTGAGATTGTCTTTGGTTTTTTCTTACTGGCCATATTTGTGTTTCCCTACCTGTTTTTATAGTTATTATGCTTCATTATAAGCTGCCCCCTGAGATGTAAAGCTAAGGCTAATTCAAAATCTTGAAAGTCGTCTCGATCGGTGTACAAGCCTTGGTCACGAGATTGACGTGGGTGGGTTGGACCATCCAGACCCCGCCGATTTGCTTGAACGATTCGCCGATGAACGAGGTACCGCTGGCGGTGATGATTTGCGAGGAGATGATCGTGGACGGTGTGCCGTCGAGGCAACCGAAGTAGCCGCTGCCACCACCACCGGTATAGCCGAAAGTGTATGGGTAGTAGCCGGTGTCGGCCACGAAACGCTCGGTCGAGATATTGTAGAAACCGCCACGTTGTTGGGTGGTGACGTTGAAAGCTAGATTGCTATACTGGGTGCAATACAAAGTCCGCCCCGGCCCGATCTGGAGATCCTGAAACTGCGAGTAACCGCAGATGATGCTACGGGTGGGCGTAGGATACGTGATGCCGGAGTACTTGGCCAGCGGGAAGGCAGATGCGTGCGCAAACATCACGACGGCAATTGTAGAGATGACGAGAGCCACTCCAATCGACACGAAATGGATGCGGCTGAATTTGAGCTTCTTGGCGATGAGTTTGGATTTCTTTCTTTTGTTTTTGTGGGTGGTCATGTTTGTTTTGCCTTAACATTGTAGTGATGCAAAGATGTTATGCTCTATTCTATGGATGGTGCCGCGAGATGTCAATGGTGGGGTGGCGCCACGAAGTAACTTAGTAGCAGCAATTTGAGAAAACACCAAGACGAAACACCAAAAAATTGGATCTCTTGCGAGGACTGTCTAAGCAGCGGAGCTGTGAGTTCCGCAGCAACCAATTTTTTGACGTTTCGGTGCTGGTAGTTTTTGAGCTTGCTGCTACTAAGTTACTTCGCGGTGCTACTTGCGCTTGGCTTGCTTCAGCCAGCGATCACGACGGGCAGATTTGTCGACGCGATTGCGAGCTTCATGCAGATGTCGGATGTGATGCCAATATACCACTCCGAGCGTGATCAGAATTATCGCCCACGAACCAATAGCAACGCCAGCGCTCCGAATCACGATGATGTTTTGATTTGCTGAGAACAGCAACAGGCCAAGGATGATAGCGGCCAACAAACTATAATACAGCAACCAATTAACTTGCTTGCTTGCGGCTTTGTTGACGCTGAAACGTCGACCAGCCCACCACCAAATCGCAGCCGATAGGACGATGAGTGCTGCGATTGCGTAACCATACAGCCGCATTTGCATCAGCGTCATGGTGTGACCGAAGAATCCAAACCGCTCGGCGATATGATGCCACTCGAAGAACGAACCGCCGATCACACCGAGTATAGCACCGACTAATACTTCAAGTGGGCGATGTCCGAGAATCTCGCGCAAGGTCTGGTTGTCTTGATTGTTGCGAAGAATGCCATTGTTGTGTAGATCACCGACCAATTGATTTAGTACACGGGCTTGCTCGCCTGAGCTGCGGCGAACACCGAAGCTGTCATACATGACGATGGCGGCGAGCACCACCGAGACACCGAAGAGCGGGCTGGCGAAGCCTTGATCAAGCAAGGCGATGGTAGCCAATGAGCAGACCACTGCGGCATGGGCGCTTGGCATACCGCCCGAGCTGATTAATGAGCGGATATCGGCTTTGCCGCGGATAAGATTGATGACAAATTTGATCAGCTGGGCGCTGACCCAGAGGATAAATGGTCCGAGCACGTAGACGTTTGTCATGCGGCACCTGCGCTTGGGCGAAAAATCAAGCCATAATGATAGCCTGGTGTGGTCAGTAAGCGTTCGAAGGTCCAGCCGCATTTGCTCAACAACTGCAATGCCTGCTCGCGGCTGAGCGCGTTTGGTTTGGTGAATTCGGTCTCGGCCTCGACATCCCAGTCGAGCACCAAGATACGCCCGGTCGATTTGAGATATCGCGAGATACCGAGGCAGAAGTTGTCGGCATGGGCGGCATTGGACAAGACGTTGGTTATGATTATCAGATCGAGACTATGGTCGGTAGCAGCTTGACCAGCCAGGACATGACTGAGTAGCGTCGTCTTCGTATGGACGTGATCGATCTCATCATGAAGCTTCTCGAGTGCCTCGGAGCTGGGTGCGGCAATGATCATCTCACCCTCGTCACCGATGACAGCGTGCAAGGCGTGGGCGAAAAATCCAACCGGTATGCCGAGCTCGAGTACCCGCCAGCCTTGATCGACGCCAAGCTGCCGCACGATATCGGACGGATCAATCATTCGTTTGGCGAATGAGGCTTGGATTTTCTTAGGCAAGCCTAACAACATTCAGATTCTCACTTTGTATTATTATAGCAATCTTTTACCCACAGGTATAGGAATGTGTCATAGGGGTGGTTATAAACTGTGTCGTCTAGACAAGTGAGACTTTGTTGGCGCGTTTACTGCGCTTGAGAGCGAGAAGTCGTTCACCACCAATTGCGAGGAAGATCAGTAAGCTTGCGCCTGTCAAAGGCAGACCAGGGTTGAGCTTCGATTTGACGAGGCTAGCTTGGAGACTACTAGTCGGACCATCGGTGTGGCTGCCGGCGGCGGCAGTTTTGCTGGTCTGATTGCTTGAATCTTGGGTGATTTTGTTTGATGAACCGGCACCAGTGTTGGAGATTGAAGCGGTGTTGGCTTGATGCGGCACGAATCCGATAAACGGTCCACCGCCGACCACACTAGCTCCACCTTGACCGCCTGCTACTGGCGCATCTCCAGCTGAGGTGTTAACCCCGACGCTACCTATCCAGTTGCCGAAGACATTGATGAAGAGGACGCCAAACCAATTGCTGAGATTGAGATCGCTCATGCTGATGTTGGCCACGTTGGCAGCGATATTGGCATTGCCGCTGGTAGCGTTACCGCCAGTGGTGTTGTCGCCTACGGTGGCGTCACCGCTCTGGGCACCAAGGTTCAAGTTGTTGTTGATGGCGTTGTTGGCGGTGTTGTCGACCGTGGTGTTTGAATTGTTGCCCGTCGTGATGCCGTTGCTAGAGCTCGGACCAGTCTGACCGATCGAATTGCTACCGCCGGCACCAGTAGCCGTGTCAGTCGCACCGCCACCAAGCAAGGCGCTATCGGTGCCTTGCGGCGCGTTCATGATCAGCCCCACCCAATGTCCGAGCACATTGACCATTACTAGAAAGGCGTTCTTGCCGACGACCTGCTGACCAGTGAGGTTGAAAAGCGTTACATTGCTATTGGCCGCGCCTGAGGTGGCACTTCCGGCCGTAGTGTTGCCGTCTACCTTGGCGGCACCAGAAGTAGCATCGGTCGTAATATTGTTGTCGATGGTGTTGTTGGCGGTGTTGTTGAGTGTGTTGTTCGCATTGTTTGTATCGCTGATGGTGTTGCCGGAGTTCGGCCCAGTACCATTGATAGTGTTTGTAGTGCCAGGCTGCGTAGATGAACCTGTCGACAAAATGCTGTCGAGGAAGCCGGGCGGGAAGAGGATGTCACCATTGAGGTTACCGAAGATATTGATCATGCCGACGAAAGATTGTCCGGCCGAGATCGACGAATTGATCACATTCATGAGGTTGGCGACGACATTGGCCATGCCGCTAGTGGCATTGCCGCCGCTGGTATTATCGGTGACTGCAGCGTTGCCGCTGAGGGCGCCGAGATTGAGGTCGTTGTTTATGGTGCCATTTGATTGGGCGTTGACAGTGGTCGTAACGCCGTTCTGATCGGTGATAGTATTGCCAGAATTAGATCCGGTGTTACCGATCGAGTTGGTGCTGCCAGTGCCAGCGCTGCCACTACCGGCGATAGCATTTGGATTGAGTGTCAAATCACCAGTCACATTGCCATAAATATTATCAAAGAAAGTCGAGACATTGCCACCAGCCAGCGCCCAGACGGAGTTGAGCATATTGACGACGTTGTCCATCACCGAAGCGTCGCCAGTCGTGGCGCTGCCACCGGTGGTGTTGCCGGTGACCGATGCGTTGCCGCTGAGAGCAGCCATGATTTGCTGATTGGTGACGGTGGCGTTGTTGAAGTATTGGAAGAAATTACTGCCACCAGTCAATGGGTTGCTATTACCGCCATTGGGGCTACTGTTGGCGGCTGCTACAGCAGCAGCCATCGCTTGGGGGCCGGTCGGCGTCGTCGGCAAGCCCAGTGCAGCGGCGACCGCCGGATTCAGGGGCGTCGGTGTCGAGGTATATTTGCCAGCGGCCGGATCATAGGTCCACTGCGTGGTGTTCCAATGGCCGGTGGTAGGATCATAGCTGTAGCTGGTGGGTGTCAAAGGAGCTGATTGGCCGGTGGCCGGATCCCACGAGTAAATCCCGTTTGACCACAGCCCGGTGGTCGGATCGAAGGTGTAAGTACCAGCATCAGCGCCGGTTGGTTTCTGGGGACCAGTAGGAGATTTGGGGCCTTTTTGCTTCTGTTGACCCTGTGAGCCTCCCGAGTTGCTTGGGTTGTTTGAAGTGCTCGCAGGATCCGGGGTGGTCGTGGTAGGTGGTGTGGTACCAGGATCTGGGGTGGTGGTCGTCGAGGGATCTGGGGTCGTCGTGGCGGTGGCAGGATCCGGAGTGGTGGTAGTAGTCGAAGGGTCCGGTGTAGTCGACTGGGTGGTGGTTGGTGTCGTGTTGTCAGCCGGCGGTGTGCTGTCGTCAGCCATCGCGGCCAACGGCGCCATACTCAGCAACGCCATAATCACACTGGCGATCGCCAGTTTGTGTAGCGTGTTTGTGATCTTGAATTTGAGTCTCGTGAATTTCATATTACTTGCCTGTACCTTTCTTGTGGCGCCGCCGAACCCTCTTAGTTTACCCTCTTGTAAAATGATGTACTGATGTACGGTGAATCGAGAATTGAATCTAGACTGATTCATGGATGATTCCTGGCTAGCGGGTTGCCCCTAAGCTAGCCATTGCTCCGTGCTCTCACACTCTTAACTGAAATATACTTTAGTTAGAGATGTCGAGAGTGGTTGTAGTACTGTTACTGGCTGAAGCGGCGCCTGAAGTGGCGTCACCACCAGTGGTGTTTCCAGAGACAGAAGCTTTGCCGCTTTTGGCACTCTGGTTGTTCTGGTTGTTCACAGAAACGTTGTTGTAGTTCGAAACAGTTGAAGTATTCGTGTTTTGGAACACAACGCTGTTCCATGAGTTTGGACCGGTCGTGTCGATACTTGCGTCATCGGCGCTTGGGTCTGAGCTCGTTGAGCAACCACAGCTGCTGCCGTTGCTGAGAGTCAACGAAGTGTTCGTGTCGTTCTCGAGCGTGGCGTCGCCGCTGGTAGCGCTGCCGCCAGTTGTGTTGTTGTCAACTTTGGCATCGCCTGAAGTGGCTTTCTGAACGTTATTGTTCGTTACACCAACAGTGTTGTTGTTTGTAACGTTAGTGCTCATCTTGTTCTTGAAATCGATCTTGTTGTTTGAGTGAGGACCGGTGTTGCTCAAAGTTCCTGAGCTAGCCATTGCCACACCACCAGCCAATCCAAGACTTGCGACGGCGATAGCGCCGTAGCGTACTAGTTTAGTGATAGTCATTTGTATTTCACCTCCCTTCTTATGTGGTCTCGGATCTTATGACCCGGCCTCCGGCCAGCGGACTGGACGGCGGTCGAATTACAAGCTCGGATCAGAAATTATGATGCGTGTTCTGGACAACCTTTCCGTTTTGCATGACGAAGCTACTTGAATTGCCGGTGGTTTTGCCGTTGCCATTGGTGGTGGAGTTGACTGAGACATGGCTATCGGTGCTGGTATTTGAGCTCGTATTGGCGGCACCACTGGTGTTTCCAGAGCCACCGTCGGTCGAGAATGATTGGTTGGTAGTGATGGTGATGGAAACGTTTCCGGAAGTATCCGTGCTCGTCGTGTCGGGCGTGGCTTGATCACTATTTGACGTGGCTGACTGGCTGTCGGGAGTGTTTGTGTCAGCCGGTGCTTGAGCGCTGATGTTCGCGCCATCACTACTGACACTGAAGAAGTTACTGACTGGACTCTGGCTAGTATCGGCCGCTAGCACGCCACTGGTCGATTGGATCGGCTGGCTGGCACCGACGGTCATAGCCGCCAGCAATCCCACGGCTGCGATCGGCACAATTGCGATCAGCGGTGTGCCGACCTTGCCGAGTATTCGTTTCGTAAATGTTGAAGTGCTCATACTGTTCCTCCTCCTGGTAAGCATAAGTAATAAAAAGCGGAGTTCGGCAAAATAGCGCCCAAACTCCGTTTCAGTGCGAGACCGAAATTGACATTGCTAAGGGTGTGTGAGCGCGGAGCATAGCTATAGCCACCACGTCGCCAGAGCGCCACAATACCAACACCCAGTATTGCGGCGGCGAGTAGCAGCCAAGAGGCACTTTGTGTTTTCGCAAGCGAAGTAAGGGTGAAGAGTGCGGACAGACGGCTGATATGACTGGTCTGCCAGGCAATCAAATGCGTGAAAGCGGACTGTTGTGCCGTGGTGAAACTACTGGCGCTGACACCAAACTGGCCAAACATCAGAATCATACCAGTAGAAGTCAAAGGATTGATCGGAGGCATGGTCGGTGCTGGTAGCTGGGGCGAATTTGCAACCGGAGCAGCGGGTGTGGTAACTGGCAATTCACTGCTGGCGCTGGACTGCATAACCGCGTGCGTCCATCTCGATGTCGAACCAGCGGCCGGGCTAGCCGGTATGACAAACGAAGCGGTCGTGCCTGAAGACTGAGTTGTGCCGTTTGTAGTGCCGCCGCTGGCTGTGCCACCACTTGGGTCGCCAGGATTCGCTGAGTCTGTCGAGGCACTCAGCGTCTTGCCGCTTGACTGTTGATCGGTTCCGGCTTGGTCTGATTTCGAGCTAAGGGTTTGGTCGACACCATTGACTGACAATGTATTACCGCCTTGCTCGATTATGGCGCTGCCAGTACCATTGCCACCGGAATCAGAACCACCACCTACTATAGTAGTAGTGTTTGATGATGAGGTCGAAGATGATTGAGTCGATTGATTATCACTGACAGTCACGACGCCGTTGGCTAGTGGTTGATCGATTTGGTCAGCGACTTGATTGGCAGGGGCGGTGTTTGTGTTGGGCGCCGTAGAAGCCGGACCAGCTGCTGCGACGGCTTGAGCAAAGACAACTGACAACACAGACAAACTGGTCGTGATAATGACGAGAGGCAACAGCCGTAAGCTATATTTGACAAGCTTGAACATAAGTTGACCAGCATCCTCCTTAATTTAAGCCGCCCAAAATTGGTATGAACTTTTACTTTTTATGTCGTTATATCCAACTTAAGCAATTAGCTAGGTGTTGTCAAATCTAGTAATTCGATGGAATAATGTTGCGATAAAAATGATGATTTTTTTGAGTACGGATTTCCGAATAAACAACGAACTTGCGGGTGTCAAAAATTGTTATTTCTTCGGTTTCGGCGACGATTTGATTTCGCCGCTAGTCGATGGATCGCCACCAACTTCCTCAAGAACGGCCGCGAAGACCAGCGCAATCGACGCAATTTGGTCGCTGTCGGCCATCTTCATGATGCGCACACCCTGGGTCGAACGGCCGATCACCGAGATGCCTTTGAGGTGCATGCGGATGACTTGGCCACGGCGACTGATGATGATGAGGTCGTCGTCGAGCTTGCCAACGACGCGGACATCGACCACCCGGCCAGTCTTGGAGTTGACCACGCCGGCGCGAATACCGACTCCGCCACGAGAATGGGTGGCAAATTGGTTGAGCTTGGTGATCTTGCCGTAGCCGTTTTCAGATATGACCAGCAAGTTTTCGTGACCACTAGCCACATCCATGCCGACGAGTTGATCGTCGCGTTTGAGCTTGATGCCGCGGACACCACGAGTGGCCCGACCCATCGGCCGGGCACCGCGCTCGTTGAAGCGGATGGCCTGCGCTAGCTTGGTGGCGATGATGATGTCGTCGTTGCCAGTGGTCATCTTGACCCAGCGCAGCTCGTCGCCGGCGTCGAGCTTGATGGCGATCAGGCCATTGGTGCGAATGTTTTCGTACTCGGCAATGTCGGTCTTCTTGACGATACCGTTCTTGGTCGCCATGAAGAGATACTTATGATCTTTGCGGTCGCTGGCCAAGACGTTGATCGAAGTCACCATCTCGTCGGGCGACAGATTGAGGAAGTTGACGATCGATTGACCCTTGGCGGTACGTGATGCCGCCGGAATCTCGTAGACTTTGAGCTTGAAGACGCGGCCTTTGCTAGTGAAGAAGAGGATGTTGTCGTGGTTGTTGGCCTGGACCAGGTGCTCGACGACGTCTTCTTCCTTCGTCGTCATGCCCATGATGCCTTTGCCGCCACGCGATTGGGCACGGAAGGTATCGATCGAGATGCGCTTGATGTAATGGCCGCGTGTCAGCGTAATGATAACGCTTTCGTTTGGTACCAAGTCTTCCTCGCTGAATTTGCCAAGGCTGCTCTTGATGATCTGGGTTTTGCGTTCGTCACCGTATTTGTCGCGCAGCTCGATCAGCTCGTCTTTGATGACTTTGAGGATGTTGGCGGCTGAGGACAGGATCGACTCCAACTCCTTGATGACTTTCATGAGTTCGTTGTATTCGTCCTCGATCTTCTGGCGCTCCAGACCAGCCAGCGTGCGCAGCTGCATCTCGAGGATGGCCTTGGCTTGGATCTCGGAGAGCTTGAATTGCTTGACGAGGTTCACCTGCGCAATCTCGCGAGTTTGTGAGGCCCGAATCGTCTTGATGACGGCGTCGATCTGATCGAGGGCGATTTTCAGACCCTCGAGGATATGGGCCCGATCGCGAGCCTTCTTGAGCTCGAATTCGGTGCGGCGGCGGACGACTTCCTGACGGTGCTTGAGGTACTCCTGGAGCACCATCTCGAGGGTCAGCACGCGCGGCTGGATGCCGTCGACCAATGCCAACATGTTGACATGGAAGGTGCTCTGCATCGGCGTCATCTTGTAGAGTTGGTTGAGAATCTTCTTGGGATAAGCGTCGCGCTTGAGATCGATGACGATGCGAACTTGGTCCTTCGCTGTCTCGTCGCGCAGGTCGGAGATACCAATAATCTTCTTGTCGTTGTGGAGCTCGGCAATCTTCTCCACCAGAGTGGCTTTGTTTACCTGGTAGGGGATCTCAGTAATGATGATGCGGCCACCACCTTTGTCGCCCTCTTCGACTTCGGCCACGGCACGCATGACGATACTGCCCTTACCGGTGCCATAGGCTTGAGCGATGCCACCGTCGTCATAAATCACCGCGCCAGTCGGGAAATCAGGACCTTTGACGTGCTTCATCAGGTCTTGGAGGGTAGCGGCTGGGTTGTCGATCAACTCGATGACGGCACCGATAATCTCGGTCAGGTTGTGGGTCGGGATATTGGTGGCCATGCCGACAGCAATGCCTTGGACGCCCATGAGGAGCATATTTGGCAGCTTAGCCGGCAAGACCGTCGGTTCGTTTTGACTGCCATCGAAGTTGGGCATGAAATCAACCGTATTCTTGTCGATATCGGCGAGCATCTCTTCAGCCAAACGGGTCATTCTGGCCTCGGTATATCGATAGGCAGCCGCACTGTCGCCGTCTATCGAGCCGAAGTTACCTTGGCCGTCGACGAGTGGATAACGCAGACTGAATGGTTGCGCCATTCGAACCATCGAGTCATAGACTGCCATGTCGCCGTGTGGGTGATATTTACCGAGCACATCACCGACGATGGTGGCAGATTTGCGATAGCGCACATTAGAACGCAGACCGAGCCCGTGCATCGAGTAGAGGATGCGGCGATGAACCGGTTTGAGACCGTCGCGGACATCCGGCAGAGCGCGGGCCACGATCACGCTCATGGCGTACTCGAGGTAGCTCTTCTCCATCTCGGTCTCGATCGGCTGGAACTGAATCTGGCCGATGCCGCCACGCTCGAGCTCTTGGTTGACTACTTGTTCGGGTGTCGTATTTTTCGGCGACTTGTCGGGCTGAGCTGGAGTTGATTTCTTGGGTTTTTTGTCGTCTTTGGCCATGATTACTTCCTATATATCCAGATTTACGACTGATTTGGCATTAGCTTGGATGAAAGATTTGCGCAAAGACACTTCGTCACCCATCAGCTTGTTGAAGATAGCGTCGGCCCGCTCGGCATCGTCGATGGTGACCTTGAGCAGGATGCGGTTGGCCGGATCCATGGTCGTCTCGGCCAGCTGATCGGCGTTCATCTCACCCAGACCCTTGTAGCGCTGTATGGTGACGCCGGCGACCTTGATCTCACCGTCTTCGCCGGTCGATTCGGCGGCTGCTAGATCAATATCGGCATTGGCAGCTTCCTGAGCTTCAACGTCCAGCGCCAACTCGGCCAGATCCTCGGCGGTCTCGACGGCTGTCGTCTCGAGATCGGTTGCTTCAGTGTCAGCTGTCGCTTTGGCTTTGCTAGCAGCTTTTTGATCCTTGGTTCCAGCCAGTTCGGCGATGAATTTGTCGCGCTCCTCATCAGAGTAAGCGTAATGGCTGACTCGACCTTTGGCCACCCGATAGAGCGGCGGCTGAGCGATGAAGAGATGACCACCCTCGATGACGGCTGCCAGATGGCGGAAGAAGAACGTCAGCAGCAATGTGCGGATGTGCGCACCATCGACATCAGCGTCGGTCATGATGATGACGCGGTCGTAGCGCAGCTTGGAGGCCTCGAAATTCTCAGCGATGCCGGTGCCGAGCGCGATGATTAAGTTCTTGATCTCATTGGAGCCGAGCATTCGATCAAGTCGCGCCCGCTCGACATTGAGGATCTTGCCCCGCAGCGGCAGAATCGCCTGAAACTCGCGGTCGCGTCCTTGTTTGGCCGAGCCGCCGGCCGAATCGCCCTCGACGATGAAGAGTTCACTCTTCGACGCGTCGCGGCTGGAGCAATCGGCCAATTTGCCGGGCAAGGTCATACCCTCGAGTGCGCCCTTGCGGATGACGGTGTCGCGGGCGGCGCGGGCGGCTAGGCGGGCACGGGCGCTGAGCGCCACCTTGGCGATGATCTTCTTAGCTTCAGAGGGGTTCTCGTCCAGATAGTAAGCCAGCCACTCGGTGACGACGCCGTCGACCACATTGCGAATCTCGGGATTGCCGAGTTTGGCCTTGGTCTGGCCCTCGAACTGCGGCTCGGGCAACTTGACCGAGATGATGGCGGTCAGACCTTCACGGACATCGTCGCCGGAGAAGTTGTCTTCGTTGTCTTTGAGCAGCGAATTCTTGCGGGCGTAGTCGTTGATGACACGAGTCAAGGCGGTCTTGAAGCCGGTCAGGTGTGAGCCACCCTCGACCGTGTAAATGTTGTTGGCGAAAGTGCGGACATTGTCATTGTAGCTGTCGCAGTACTGGACCGAGGCTTCGACCAGGACATCACCGACCATGCGCTCGACGTAGAACGGCGGTTGATTGAGGACTTCGCGGCCCATATTGAGGTGCTCGACGTAGCTCTTGATGCCGCCTTCGAAGTAGAAGGTATAATCGCGACCGGTCTTCTCGTCGGCGATGGTGATGCGGACGGCCTTGGTCAGATAAGCTTGCTGACGAAGGTGATCGAGCACCGTCTGGTAGTCGAAGTCAATTGTCTCGAAGATCGACGCGTCCGGTTTGAAGCGAATGGTGGTGCCAGTCTCGGTTGATTTGCCAACGACCTTGGGCTCGGATTTGGGGACGCCTTTGGCATAAATCTGCTGGTAGACCTTGCCGTCGCGGCTAACTTCGGCGATCAGGTCGGTCGACAGGGCGTTGACGACGGAGACACCGACACCATGCAAGCCGCCGGAAACTTTGTAGCCGTCGCCACCGAATTTACCGCCGGCGTGGAGCACCGTCAGGACAACTTCGAGAGCCGATTTGCCATTCTTATGCTTGTCGACCGGGATGCCGCGGCCGTCGTCGGCCACCGACACCCAGCCATCGGACGTCATGG
>Ga0265338_10002339_pt1 | contig 28646 bp, 26 predicted proteins | sample 42126metaG_FD_193579 | JGI IMG/M metagenome (GOLD analysis project Ga0265338, IMG submission 193579) | Rhizosphere microbial communities from Carex aquatilis grown in University of Washington, Seatle, WA, United States - 4-21-26 metaG | ecosystem: Host-associated > Plants > Roots > Rhizosphere...
GGGGCCAAGGAAACCACGGCTGTCATGCTGGTGGCAAATAGTGGCCTAAACCGCTCTTCGAGGGCAGCATGGGCAGCATCAATCGGATGCATGCCACTGCGCCGAGCCTGGTTAGCAAAGTCTGTCAGTAGAATCGTGTTTTTAATGCTGAGGCCAAGTAAGGCAAAGAAGCCAAGTAGCGCGAAGAAGCTAATGGCATTGTTAGTCAAGTACAGGCCGAGCATGATGCCGAACAAGCTAAAGGGAATAGCCATAAAGATTAGCAGAGGTTGGAGGAATGAACCAAACTGAACCGCGAGCAGTACAAACATAACCGCCAGAAGGAAGGGGAAGGCCAGTACAAGTGTGTTAAAGGAGCTTTGGTTACCACTCTCCTGGCCTAGGTTAAATTGTAGTGCGTCTTTGTTGAGGCCATAACTAGCTAGCTTAGAGGTGGTAAACTTCTTTTTCACCGCACTTTGACCAAGATTCACCAAAGTTGTCGTGTCATTACCGTCAAAACTAGTAGAAATCGTCACGACTGGCTTGGCTTGATCGGTGTTGGTATTATCGCGCTGGTAAGTATTCGGGCTGGAAACAGAGACATTCGTAAAGTGTGCGATTTTACCACTCGTCCGCTTCAGTGTCGTCTTACTGAGGTAACTGGCCAGATCATTAGCTGCCCGCTGGGCTGCCGCTCGGTTGGTTGCATCGAGCTCTATGACAAAAGAGGCTGAAGGTGGCCCAATATCTACTTGCCCAACGGTTACCTGGGCGTCTTTAAAGGTAGTGTCAAACTTGGTTTGAAGTTGTTTGACTATGGTTGGTGATGCAATTGAGCGCTGAGAGTAGGGCGTAATATCCATCTGGAAGGTGGCTGTTTGAGCGCCTCCAGCACCAAAGTACGAGCCTTGGACAAAGTTTGGCCCAATTACTCCTGCAGCAAGGCTATCAGCCTTATCGGCAATGGCCTGCGCCTGATCAATGGTGGTATTAGCTGGAAAGTTAAGGGTAAAGACAATACCATTGGTGTTCTTGGTTGGTGGGAAGATATTAAAGACAACCTTTGTTGCAATAAATAATCCACTACCAATAAAGATGAAGCCAATGATAATGGCCGAAATACCAACCGAGAAGAGGCGCTTTTTAGAACGCCTTGCCCAGAGCATCGGCCAGGCAATAAAAGCAGCTACCTTATTTTCAATGCCAGCAGCGACTTCCTTAACGCCTTGTTTGCCCATCTGTTTTTTGCCAAGCAGCACGAAGCGCGCAAAGAATGGAATAAAGATGAGGGCTACAAGCAAGCTAATTATGAGTGAAGAGATGATGGTGACGGGGATGGCTTTAATGAAGCCGCCGAGAATACCCCCGACAAATAGCAGCGGCGCAAAACTCAGGGCAGCAGTAGCTGTGGCTGCGACCATCGCTCGACTAATCTTGCCAGTCGCTTCCTTGATGGCTGCTCGTGGAGTTTTGGCATCTCGCCGGGCCACATCAATAGCTTCAACCATAATGATGGTGTCATCAACAACCAATGCCAGACCAAGAATCAGCGCAAACAGCGTAATGACGTTTAAGGTATAGCCAAGTAGGTAAATAAAGCCCAAGGTTGTTAGTAGCACCGTGACCATCGAAACGACGGTGATCAATGAAGCGCGGATAGCAATAACAATCGAACCGACCACTAATACGGCCACCAGCCCCTCGAGGAGCACGCGCTGGAGTTCACTCAAATTATCTTTAATTGATGGAGCAAAGCTCGCACTAACCGCCGCATGATAGCCGGCAAACTGTGGCTGCGACTGCAGACTGGTAATGGCACCACGTAACTGTGAATCAAGCTTAATAACGTCAGCGCCGTTAGTCCGAGCAACTCCGATTAAGACTGAGTTAAAAAACGAGGTCTGATTATCACTGCGCACGCCATAGCGGTCAAAGGTGTGCTGCACCGTTACTGCATGACCAGTTGAAGGGTCAGTAACGTTTTCAAAGGGACTTTTTACAAAAACCGATTTAACGGTCGATAGGTGCTGAGACTGTAGCCAACTCGCCGCCGCCTGCGCTTTGGCTTCAAGTTGAGTGGTTGTCAGGTTCTTATCACTGCTATAAAAAGATAGGGCAGCGTCAACTTGTTGAATATCGCCACCAGTGGCACCAAAGTACGGCACGTCGTAACTGACTTTTGCGCTCGGTGGTAGATGAGCGCTTGATTGGACCGATTTCTGCAGCGCTGCTGCGGCTACTTTAGCGGAGACACCGGACTTGTACTGGATAGTGACATTAAAGAAGTTATCGGCACTCTGCGTTTGCAAGCTATCTACGTTACCTTGCTTCAGTGCCAGGTCAGCAATCGGTTTGGCAACCGTGCTGTCAACTTTGGCTGGATCGTTGGCGAAGTAGGTACCACTGACAATCGTGAGAGGAATATTGACATTCGGAAAGCCTTCTCGTCGTAAGAATGTTGTGTAGCTCAGTGCGCCGAAAACAATAAGGGTCAACCAGATCCCAGCCGTTAGAAGAGGACGATCAAAAAAGGCGGTAGTTAGTTTTGGTAAAACTTTATCGCGCGGTTTTCTTAGTGTCTTTTTGCTCATAGTATCCCTCGCTGAAATTGTTACTCTCATCCTACCAGACAACCGAGTGCTGTCCAATGTTGTATACTGAAAGACTGCTATGGGAGCACAATTTACCAGTGAGTTTTTCGAGGCCAATCGACGCAAGCTACAGAGCCTGTTTACTGGTAAGGCACCCATCGTCCTGACTGCACATGGTCTACTCCAGCGAAGTAGTGACGAGACATATCCCTTTCGCCAAGATCGTAATTTTTGGTATCTAACCGGTATTGAAGAGCCAGACGCAATCCTCGTTATTGATAAAGCCAAAGAATATCTTATTCTATCCGAGGATCATCCGCACCGTGTTCGCTTCGATGGCGCATTAGATTATGAAGCGCTAGCCCAGGTATCTGGTATTGAAGAGGTGCTCGATGCCAAGGTTGGGTGGTCACGGCTACAATCACGTCTTAAAAAAGTAAAACATGTAGCAACGCTAGCAGCCTCACCTGCCTACGTGCCGTTTTATGGTTTTTACGCGAACCCTTCCCGCGCCACCTTGATTGAGCGGATTAAAGACGTCAACAGCCGAATCGAACTACTCGATTTGCGTCAGCATCTTACTCAGATGCGTATGGTTAAGCAACCACTTGAGCTCGATGCGATTAAGCAGGCTATCGCAATAACCGAACGATCGATCAAGGCGACCATGAAGAAAGCCTGGAGCGAGCAGGCAACCGAAATTGATATAGCCAACGAACTTTCCGCGCAGTTTAAGAAGAACGATGCCGACGACCTAGCCTTTGATTCGGTCGTCTCGTTCGGAGCGCATACGGTGGCCATTCATCATCGTCCTGACCGGACCGTACTGGGCAAACAAGACTTGGTACTGCTCGATGTTGGCGCAGAATCAAACCATTACGCCGCAGATATCTCCCGCGTATTTAGTGCAGCTAAGACCTCAAAGCGCACAAGGCAGGTATTTGCAGCAGCCCATGAAGCACTGCAGCAGGCGCTGACTATGTTAAAACCAGGCCTCACCCACCAGAAATTTGAGACTGACATGGAACAGGTGGTCGGTGAGAAATTGCGCGAACTTGGTCTTATTAAAACGATTGACCGCGAATCGGTACGCAAATACTTTCCAACCTATACGGCTCATCAAATGGGGCTCGATGTCCACGATGTCCATGAACTTGAAAAACCACTTCTTGAAAATATGGTGATGGCGGTTGAGCCAGGCATCTATATCCCTGAAGAAGGGATCGGCATTCGGATTGAAGAAGACGTGCGTATTACGGAGAATGGCATAGAGCTTATGACTAATGCCTTGCCCCAGGACCTCGTCTCACTTACAATGAAGTGAAGTTTATGAAGCGTCCATTTTCGCGATTTCTAGTACGGTGGTTGGTCTGTAGTTTAGGCCTGTGGATCGCGGCCGGCCTACTTGGTGGTGGGGTGAGTTATAACTCGCACATCGCAGTCATTATTATGGCTGGTCTTATTTTGGCAATCGTCAATGCCATCATTAAACCCATCGTCGTCATTCTGTCACTACCCGCAATATTATTTAGCCTTGGCCTGTTTATGATAGTCATCAATGGCTTGATGGTTTTACTGGTTAGTAAGCTCTATAGTTCTTTGCATGTTACCAACTTTGGTGCCGCTATGCTTGCCGGGGTAGTCATTGGCTTGGTAAACTACCTAGTGACGACCATACTGGAGGAACGATGAGCCTATTCAATTACATAACGATTATCAGCATGCTCCTACTATCGATTCTGATTCTTGTGCAAACGAGAGGGGCTTCACTTGGCGCAGGACTAGGTGGTAGTGGTGAAGTAAACACTGTACGTCGTGGCTCAGACAAAACCCTCCATCAATTAACTATTCTGCTCGTCGTTGTTTTTGCCCTGTCCTTAATACTGGGCATTATTACCTAAGTCTGACTATCCATGATTGACCGCACCACACGACTTCGGTGGCGCCGCCGCTTGCGGCGCGGAAAACGGCAAGTTGAAGATATAAGCTATCAGGCCGAAGAACAGCTTGAGCGTCATTTTTTTAGACGATTGAGCCGGCTACCGAATGTGCTGCGTTTTACCACGGTCTGGGTCCTGCTCATAGTTATCTTGATCGTGGGTGTTGTAGTACAGACTAGGGGACTTGATGGTTACTATCTGAAGACTGGACCTGCCCCAGGCGGTACCTACACAGAGGGCATTATTGGTTCGTTTACGAATGCTAATCCGCTCTATGCCACCAGTGATGTTGATAGCAGTGTATCGCACCTCATTTTCTCTGGCCTCTTTAAGTACAATCAAAACAATCAGCTGGTTGGAGACCTTGCTACTGGTTGGCAAGTCGATGCTCATAACACGACCTATACCGTCCACTTAAAACACAATCTCGTCTGGCAAGACGGCGCACCACTGACAGCGAGTGACGTGGTCTTTACCTATCAACTGATACAAAATGCTGACACCGATTCGCCGCTTGTATCAAGTTGGCAGGGCATAACCGTGAGTTCGCCCGATCCTTATACCATAGTCTTTGGCTTGCCCAATCCACTCAGTTCCTTCCCGAGTTCTATGACCAATGGCATTGTGCCCAAACATATTTTAGGCAGTGTTAAAGCTTCACAGCTTCGTTCGGTCAGTTTTGATACCGTGAGTCCGGTTGGCTCTGGCCCATTCCGTTGGGACGCCATTGAGGTGAGCGGGCAAACCCCTGAAACACGGGAAGAACAGATCGCGCTATTACCTAATGATAGCTACTACGGCGGCAAACCTCGTCTTGCGAAATTTATCATCAGATCCTTTTTTAGTGAAAGTAAATTAATCACCAGTTTTCGCCACCAAGAACTAAATGGCGCCTCCGGCATCACCACCCTACCTAAAGATCTCGCTTCAAGTAGTGCCAACACGCAGTATAATATTCCCCTTCAAGGCGAGGTCATGGTCTTCTTGAAAAACACTGCCGATATCTTAAATGATGTGAAAGTTCGTCAAGCCTTAACTGCGGCGACCAACACCGGCAAAGTAATCGCAGGTCTTGGCTACCCGGTAAAGACAGCGAATGAGCCACTGCTCACGTCACAGCTCGGTTATGATAAAAGCTTTGCCCAGATGGGTTTTAATCAAGCTACGGCCAGGCAGCTACTTGATAGTGATGGCTGGGTCGTTGGCCCAGGTGGCATTCGAGTAAAGAGCGGTAAGCCACTGAGCTTTACGCTCTATTCTCAGGACAATAGTGAATACGCCTATCTCACGAAAGTTCTAGCCCGGCAGTGGAAAGCGGTCGGCGTTGATGCGCGTATTTATTTGCAAGGGGGATCAGATTTTCAGACTACCTTATCGCTCCATAGCTATGATGCGCTCGTCTACGGTATCACGCTCGGTAATGATCCGGATGTCTTCGCCTATTGGGACAGTAGCCAAGCCGATGTTCGCTCAGCTAACCGACTTAATTTCTCCGAGTATAAATCTGCTGCAGCAGACCAAGCCCTCGAAGCCGGTCGAACACGCAGTGACCCAGCTCTGAGGGTTCTTAAGTACCGACCATTTCTTGAAGCCTGGCAAGCCGATGCTCCGGCTATTGCCCTTTATCAACCACGCTTTTTATACCTGACCCATGGCCAGCTCTATAACTTTAACCCTACGGTCATGGTTACGAGCATCGATCGTTATTCGAACGTTAATAACTGGATGATTCGTCAACAAAAAGATCTCAAGTAGATAATTCCAGGCAAATTTTATAAGCTTGGTTGCTGCAGTCTGTATTTTCGACTACAATACCCCTGTTCGTGCCGCAGTGGTGAAATTGGTATACACGCTAGCTTCAGGAGTTAGTGGGGGCAACCCCGTGGAGGTTCAAGTCCTCTCTGCGGCACCAAAGACTATTAGAAGAATTGCCCACTACTACGCAAAATATTTTTACCCTCTGCGTCAGTTGCAACTTCTACATATTGCATCCATGGCTCGTCGATGCCATGCAGCTGGCCAAAGGCCTCTAGCTGTTCGGCTGTCGTTACTTGTGCACTCGTCTCTAAATATTCTCTAAACTCTGGATCTACCTGGCTAAGCCTGATACGAGCGCCAGTCTCATTTATAAAACTTGGATCAACCCAGCGCCGCTTAAAGTCTTGTAGCGGAATGTAGACCCGGTCGGTCTGGCTGGCCAGATAGTCTTTGGGTATGGCACTATCAAAACCTTTCATAACCTGCAGGGCAAGCCTCGGTTGCTGCAGCATTCGCAGCAGCTCCTGCACGACCTCATTCCCGAACATCTCTAATTTAACCAGCACCAACGGATCAACCGTATCCATGTCAGCTTCCGTGATAGCACCGGTCTTGACGCCCTCATCAATAGCCACGAGCAGCAACTTTTCTCTAACGGCATGTTCGGTCTCGGACCAGTGCTCCCAGTACAGCCGGTGATAATTATCGGCAAATATCCGCGCACTGGCTTGGCTTTTAAGCACGATCATCCCGTCTTGAACCAGTAGTTCTTCGATTAGTCTCGGCACCTCGTCAGGACAGGTCCAGCGAGCAAATTCCCGCAGTGCATAATCGACTCGATCTACGCACAGGTCAGGAGCAGAATTCTCAACAAAATCTGGTGGTTGTTTTTGGACAAGGGCATCAACGCTAAAACCGCGCATTTCGAACATCCGATCAAGACCCCAGTAGGCAAGGTGTTCATGCATGGTTGATTCATGGAAGTCTTCTGGCCCACCAACACCTTGTTTTCGCCAATCATCTAGATGGCCAAAGGCTTTTTTGGATATGTCATGAATTGCGGCTCTAAGTTGCTGCTCGGCGCTGCCACCCAGCCGCCGCACAAGCAGAGCACAACCCAGTGAATGTTCGTAGGTAGTGTAACGAGCTGCCTCGGGTTTGGTCGCAAACTGTTCGGGTAGGATTAATTGCTCTATCAGCGCCAGTCTATTAAAGGGCTCACTCACAACAAGATCAAGCAGGGCTGCATCACCGGGAACCGCATAGTCAAAATGAAACCTGCCATAGAGCGGATCTTCGATCGTCGCACCGGAAAACCGGCGCTCACCGGTCTGCTGCGAATATTCCCAATCGATAAGCTGTCTGAGCGGCTCATCACTTGCTCGAAACCACTGTAAATCAGGAACTTCTAGACCATTTGGGGGCAACGCAGCATCGCTCATACTATTTACATAGTATGAAACGGTTTAAAAACTATGCAAGTGAAACATTCTTTAGACAGCTATTTGCGACGCTTATGGTTGTGTATCTGATGCGAGGATGGCATTATTGTTAATCTATGTCAGCGCCCACTAGATCAGCTCCGCAAATGAGACATCCTTCATCTATTCGACTACACCGGGTACTTGACTATACCGTGCCACCTGAACTACTGGCAGATGTACAGCGCGAATTCCCCAAGGCTCGCCTGGACCTACATGTTAAGCGAAGTAAAAGGTCGCTCCGGATTGTCAAGCAAGGCGAGATGGGTCTGTTATTCCAATCTCTTGGCGAGCGGCGTCTGTCAGCGAATTTTATCATTAATCGGGTAGTTGGTGGTGGTCCGCCAACCATGCGGCACGGAATCGATCTGCCATTGATTGATGTGTATGGAGAGCCGACAAGTAGGGGTGACGTCAAACTATGCGCCCTATTTGGCGATATCAAAGGAAATATCCATACAGAAAGAGATTCAGCACTTCGAAGTCTTGCGTCGGTCGGTGGCTTAGTGCTTGATAGGCCAGAACAGCTGTGGGAAGATGTGCCGGATGGTGCGTATAAGATGGACGTAACTTTTGGTTTTGGGCGTGGCGAGTTTGCTGAAGCCGTCGTTGCAGTCGACGCATTAGCTGCCCGACTTAGGGAACAGCTAAGTGGCCAATTGCTATCTTTTGAAAGATTGACCGGGGTGAGTTAGTGGTCGTGCTACATACAAAAAGCGTGCTCGGATATGCTATCATAAGACACGAACATTGATAACGATTAACGGGTGAGCGATTAGAATTTATGAGCAAGGTTGCACACTATTTGCAGGAGCATTTACTCGGCGAAGTAATTGACACTCCACAGGCCCGCAAATACTTTGCTACAGATAGCAGCATCTTTACCGTCACACCTTCTTTAGTTGTCTACCCCCGCAACGAAAACGATATTAGAAAAGTAGCCCGTTTTACCTGGCAGCTTGCCGAACGTGGTCGTGTCATTCCGATCACCGCTCGAGGCATGGGCAGCAACCAAAGTGGTGCCGCGATTGGCAGTGGCATTGTCATGGCTTTTCCCGCTCACATGAATCGTATCGTCGAGCTCGATGGTAAAACAGGTGTTGTGAGTGTTGAGCCTGGCCTCACCTATGGCAAGCTCCAACAGACCCTGTATACACACGGCCGTTTTCTGCCACCTGCTCCGGCTACCAGTGAATACAGTACGCTCGGTGGTGCAATTGCCAGTGACAGTAGTGGAGAGAAATCGGTTAAATATGGCACGATTCGACGCTACACCAAGGGCCTGAGGGTCGTACTTGCTAACGGGGAAGTTATTGAAACGAAGCGCCTCAATAAACGGGAGCTTAGTAAGAAACTGGGACTAGCTACCTTTGAAGGAGAGATATACCGCTCTTTAGACACGCTGCTTGAAGAAAATCAAGATAAAGTGAGTGGCTTACAACTTGGGGTTTCAAAGAACTCTGCCGGCTACGCGCTGGCTGATATTAAACAAAAAGACGGCTCATTTGATCTCACGCCGCTATTTGTTGGCTCACAGGGAACGCTAGGCATTATTTCCGAGGCAACGTTAGATACCGAACTATATAACCCAACCACGACGCTTATAGCTGCGCTGGTTGACGATCTCGGTGTGGCCGAGGAAATCTTAACTGAGCTGAGCAAACTGCCGGATGGTCCGAGTTCGGTTGAGGCAGTTGATGGGCAACTACTTAACTTTGTAGATCAATATTCTCCCAATCAACTAAAAGGTGTGCTTAATAAACCTTTTCCAAAACTCTTGCTGCTGATTGAGTTTGATAACTTTAGCCCTCGCGTCCAAAAACGTATGGCTAAAAAAACTGAAAAACTTTTGTCTCATTACCAAGTTAGTTTTCAGACTGAAACCGAAGAGGCTGGACAGCAGCGACTCTGGAAGGTGCGCCACGCTACCGCCAGTGTACTTGCGCACAGTGAAAATCATCTCAAGGCTGTGCCCTTTATCGAAGATGCAGTGGTACCACTTGATCGTTTCCAAGAATTACTCGGCAGTATTTATGCGCTGCTAGCAAAGCACCATCTGCAAGCTGCGGTGTGGGGGCAAGCAGGTGATGGCAACCTCCACTTACAGCCATTTCTGGATCTGGCGCAAATTGGCGATCGGCAAAAACTGTTTCGATTGATGGACGAGTACTATGCACTGGTTATAAGTCTCGGCGGTAGTACGAGTGGTGGTCATGGTGATGGTCGGATACGTGGTGCGTATCTTGCCAAACTTTACGGTGATGATGTCTACGCACTGCTTGATAAAGTTAAGCAGATTTTTGATCCGTACAAAACACTCAATACCGGTGTTAAAATCGGCGTAAAGATTGAGGATATTAAGCCACTGCTGCGTGATGAATACGCAAACGATCAGTTGTGGGATCATTTACCTCGTTTCTAAACTTGAGTTTTAGGGGAAAAAAACGTAAGATAACACCTGTCCGCTCGCGCGAGTGGTGGAATGGTAGACACGCTTGTCTGAGGGGCAAGTGCCGCAAGGCGTGGAGGTTCAAGTCCTCTCTCGCGCACCAATTTCGTGGGTGATTAGCTCAGCTGGCTAGAGCACCTCGTTTACACCGAGGGGGTCGGGGGTTCGAATCCCTCATCACCCACCAAAGAAACCTGCTAAAAAATGTGCTACCCTAGGTATAGCTAACTGATTGCGGAAGGGAACGTATATGCAACAAGGAACAACGAGCGCCGGCCCAGTGGTCTTTATTATTCTAGTTATTATCATTTTAGTGATCATCGCCCGTGGGGTGAGGATTATCAATCAATACGAACGCGGAGTTGTATTCCGGCTTGGTAAGGTCCGAGATGGTGTCAAGGGTCCTGGTCTTCGCCTGATTATCCCAATCATCGATCAAATGCGTAAAGTTGCTATGCGCACGGTAACGCTGCCGATCGAAACCCAGAAGATTATCACCAAAGATAATGTCTCGATTGACGTTGCCGCCGTAGCCTACTATCAAATTGTTGATCCGGTTAAAGCTATTGTTGAGATTGAGAACGTTGTTTCAGCTACCTACCAGATCGCTCAGACCACTGTCCGAAATGTCGTAGGCCAGACCTCACTTGACCACGTACTAAGCGAAACAGCCGCCCTCAACGATAAAGTGAAAGCTATTTTAGACCAAGCCACTGAAAAGTGGGGAATCTATGTCAGTAACGTTGAACTGAAAGACATTCAGCTACCAGACAGTATGCAACGCGCTATGGCCAAAGAAGCTGAAGCCGAACGAGAAAAGCGAGCTAAGATCATTGCTGCCGAGGGCGAACAGCTCAGTGCGGCGAAACTTGGTGAGGCAGCTGATATCATAAACGCCCACCCAATCGCCCTGCAGCTTCGGAACCTCCAAGTACTGAGTGAAATTGCAGTAGAGAAAAATAGCACGATTATTTTCCCAAGCCAGTTCATGGATACCGTTCAAAGCGTCAAAGATTTCATCTCCAAAGAGCGCTAAGCATAGTCCTCTCTTGAATAAACTTCTTAAATACCATAAAATACCGCAGTTATGGCTCTGTAGCTCAGTTGGTAGAGCAGAGGCTTGAAGAGCCTTGTGTCCACAGTTCGAGTCTGTGCGGAGCCACCACACATTAGAAAGTACCCTGGATAGTGAGAAAAAGTACCGTTACAACGCAGCAAGACGCATCAGGATCATACGAAACTGAGATCTTTGATTGTGCTTCACCGAAGCGCGTCATTATAACGGCACACGGCAATGGCGTGCGGCGTTGGGACGGCGGAAAATTCTATTACAATGTAGCAGAGCACTATGCTGACGCCGTCGTTATGTTAGTAGATCAAAATCAAGCAGTTGGCGACGGTTGCCAGATCAACCCTTTGCCAATCCTCGTGAGCCGAGTACAGCGTCTTATTGATATCGCAAAGCAAAAGTATGGCGGCGTTCCGATCATCGTAATCGGTCACTCTATGGGTTGTGGAGTTGTTACGCAGCTCAACCTTGATGCTGTTGAAGCGGTAATTTTTGTATCTCCAGCAGTTGGTGCGCCAGCGAAATCTCTTGTTTCAAGGTATGGCGCAGATATCGTAAATGGTAAGACTGTCAAAACCTCAGATGGACTTACAAAGATTATAACGAAGGAATACTATCAGTCAGTTCAGTACATCGTCTGGGAAGACGAATACCAGAAATTAACAGAGCGCTTTTCGCCGGTCTATGTCTTTGAATCTGGTGATGACGAGATCGTTGGCGAAGGTAGATTTGCACACAGAACACTGCCGTTTACGAGCTATGAAATTATAAACGGAGCAAAACATAACTTTTCTGGAGCTGCTCTTAGTGAACTACTTAATAAGATAGATAAAGTTCTTGTGTTGCGGTAAAGAGTAAAACAGGTTAAAATCTTCTCTGTTCATGCGGGTGTAGCTCAGTTGTTTAGAGCGCTTCCTTGCCAAGGAAGAGGCCAGGGGTTAGAGTCCCCTCACCCGCACCAAATGTTTGAATTTTGAGCCGAAAGGCTCTTTTTCTTTGCTTCAACGATTGTCTTAAAGGGGTCATTAAGTATATAGGACAACTTTTTGTCATTGAGTTCAATGTTTGAAAGTACGTATTCCAAAAGTTTCTGCTGTAACCCTTCATCGCTCTCTGTAAACAGCTTTTCAGCTCGCTGAGCCAAGTCTAACAGGTACGATGCAGTCACTTGGAAGCTCTTATTGTCACTTGTTAGCATCTTTAGCTTGTCATTAAGTTCCTGCTGCCTATGTGCTTTTAGGTCGTCAATTTTTAGTTCAGTATTTGTAACAAATTTTTCGGTCGGTGGCACTAACTCGCCGTCTTTTACATGACCCACAGTAAGTTGGCCTTTTGCGCTGCGTACACTAACGTAGTTTACGAAATGTCCGTCTACTAACGTATTATCTAGATAAAAGTCGATAATTTCACCTCTTCGTAGTGCCCGTGAACCTTCACCATGCCAATACACGCCGCCTGCAATATCTAATTCGGGAACTTCTGGATAAAACGCAATTTCAGCAGGACCCTCTCCCTCGACGGTAGGATGGGAGCATAGGCAATCAGAGCCGGCCCGATACTCCACCCTTCCCCAACCAACCCCTTCTCGGCGACCTGGATGTAGTATGGTTTCTCGAACAACTGGCAAAAATACTACTTGGGTAATACCCGTAACTAAACTCCTGATCCGTCTTTGATTGGCTGCAACATCAAAAAGTGCTTCACTCATAAGTGTATTATATAATATATATGGTAGGCCAGCAATCTACGATACTAACGTTGCACCAGAGTAAACAAGATTTGTAATAAAACAAGAAATATTGTACAATATTACTATGATCTCCAGGGAACGAGTACTCGATGTAGCGGGCCAAGTCGTTGGCGTTCTACCTAACTATCATCCTGATGCTGCCGACATTAATGAGGCACTTGATGATGGCGTTGCTAGTTGTGCGGCACGCGCGTATGCGGCTGGCTTATTGCTCAGGGGCGCCTATCCAAATCCCGATCTCTACGACATTAAATTTGGATTTGCTCCCGAACACGGCACAGAGTATGCCGGTAGAGAAGGCACCTATGTGCGGATGGGCCACGCTGTAGTTCGTTTTAGCGTTCTAGGCTATAAACCCATGATTGTCGAAACATATACCGACGGTGCGGTAGAGGTTATGAGCCCAACTGAAGTGCATGAGGGCTACACCTGGATGGAACTTGACGATGGCTATCAGACTTATTTAGACAAAGCTGAACTTGATCTTGTGATCAGACCACGCGAACTGCTCAGTCATCTTCTGCGATGCGTGGCAGATGCGTAATATAGTCTGAGTCAGCTGCGCATTCGTGCCGGGTTTATGCGCACAAAAAATGGGCTTGCATGTTTATGGCCACCAAGATGTATAATGTCGATAGTATTGGCTGAGGACGGTGGGCGAAACCGGATACGCAGGGCAAACATAAAACGGGAGTTGGGCGGGATAAGAAACAAATAGTCGTATTGTCTCTAGGGTAATGAGGCCAGAAATAGGATATTATGCCAGCGCCACTTTTTGATAGGTTTCACGAACTGCAAAATACAGTTCGTTGGTGTACGCCTTCAATCCATCCTGATATGCCTCCTGTCTCGGACATATACGCGAATGAGATGAGCATCTCTTACCATGCTCTGGGAAGTCCGAACAACAATACCGGTGTATTTGCAGAGGCGGCTGATCTTGCTGCCGAAGCCTATCAAGCAGATCACACGATCTTTGGCGTGAATGGCACAACTGGCAGCAACTTTGTGGTTATTCGAGCCCTTCAAGAACAAATGCAGGGCGATCTAACCGTACTGAGTAGTCGCAACATCCACACATCCGTCACGACTGCCGCTGGAGACTATCGAGCCGAAATTGATTTCATCCCACCTGTTATCGATGATGAATTGCAAGTATTCTTACCTAATTCCGTCGATCAAATTTTAGAAGGTCTACGCCGAAACACGCCAAATGTTTTGCTCCTATCTAACCCGAGCTACGAAGGTGCATCAGTTGATCTAACGACAGTTGTGGCGGCAGTACGTGAGAAATTTCCTGACGTGATTATCTATGTTGACGAAGCGTGGGGCGCGCACTTCGTCTTTTCTGATCAATTGCCGACCTCAGCGATGCAGGCAGGTGCCGATGTTTGTACGCAATCAACACACAAACAGGGCAACTCGCTGCAGCAGACCTCAATGATTCATTGGCTTGATGGCAGAATTGACGAGCAAATACTCAGACGTTCACACCGCGCACTGTCAACGACTTCTCCCTCCTTCCACTTATTAGCAGCGCTGGATGCCAGCCGCGAATTCATGCAGAAACAGGGTGGGGCAGAGATAGGCAAGCTTATTGATCTTTCAGAAAGATTCAGAGGCCTACTCCAAACAATTGGCCGGTGCAGCGTCCACTCCTTCAGTGACCCCACCAAACTGCTGATACATTTCCCAGATAGAAGTGCACCGGCAGTCGCACATGAACTTGAGGAACAAGGCATAATTTCCGAAAAAGCTGATACCCATAACATGCTACTGATTGTCGGTTTTCAAAATACCCTTGCTCAGGCCGAACAAACCGCTGAGGCAATTGAAAACGCGATTAACCTATTGCCGAGTGTCACCTCATCTATGCCGCCGTTTCCGCGGAGTATTGAAAAAGGGGAAGCCGGCGGTCAAGCCGTCTTAACGCCGATACATGAGGCTGTTGGCAGAACGTGCCTTGAGCACGTCATCCCCTATCCACCAGGCATTCCTGTTCTGACGGTTGGCGAGCGCATAACGGACGAGCATGCCGCCTACTTACTGGCTGCAGCAGGTAATTCGCAGATTGAAATATTGGCGACTCGCGATGGTCACATCCTTGTTGCCGAATAAGGCACCGGCAATCCTAGAATTGACCGAACACCACACTTATTGTATAATAGTAGTGTTTTGACCGAACGTGACTACGTACAACCTGGTGATAGACCAGATTTTATGGAAGGCTGGTTTGATGTAGACGCTCTTGCACAAAGAGCTGGTATTCCTAATCTTGTCGTACAGTCACTGTGTCGTATACTTGACCTTTCTCATCAAGCAATTGAGCAGCTCGGACAATCATACCGTGGCTATAAGGTTGGTGCTGCGGTTTTAGCTCATGATGAATTTGGTGGGCGCCTCGGTATTTATTTCGGCGGTAACTACACACCCTATAAAGGTGCAACGTGGAATTGTGCTGAGAAACGGGCCCTTGAAGTCGTGCAAAAGCGCGGATTTAATCGGGTGCTTGCCGTGGCCATTTCCGGTCCAGCACCGCATGTAGACGAAATAAGTGGTGTGGAATCACCGACACGCCACCCATGTAGCAAGTGCAGGGGTATGCTCAGCGAATCACCGCTCATTGCTCCTGATACTTTGATAGCAACCTCAAATCTGACCGAGGATGCTTATGAACTGCACACGGCTGAGTCAATCTTGCAGTTGCATGAAACTGGTGAACCGCAAGACTTTCCAGATTATGACCGGTTACTGCCCATCTATTGGCTACAAATTCTCAGATATAACCCAGCTGCAGAACGAGCCGAACTGGCGATCTTGCATAAAATCGCTGCACAACTTACGGGTAGGCTAGACCCGTAAAAGGGTTTGGTTTCTGGTTGTATTTCACGCTATGCTGGCCAGTAGTAAAATATATGGTACATTATGTAATTAGTTGAATGGGTGGCTTTTGAGGGAGATCACTGTACGTGTCAGCTAGCGGCCGTTTTTATCGAGATAGTGAGCGAGTATTTTTTATTGATGAACTCATTGTCGGTGACTCGATAAAGTATAAAACCTGTAGCGAAATTGGACGCACAACACTACGAGTGGTCACCTATCAACGAGACTTGCCAATCGTCGAAGCCAAGTGGCACTCAAGCCATCAAATCGTGGCACCGGAAGTTCTGCAAAGTGGGAATGACTGTGAAAATGTACCAGACCGCTACGCCAGAGGGACGCTCATTGGCTGCGTACATGCATGTAATGAAGAACCATTTATTGAGCAGGGCATGCTGATTGAGGGCGGTTCACCGATAATCAGCAGCGGTGGCGTATTGGTGTGTCTACCGCCCATGGATGAACGAATATATGTGAAAAAAGCTCAGATCGTTCGCGGTGTTGTTATCGCGGGATGAGCCCAAACTAGCTGTGCATGGCTGTATAGTAGATACCCAACAGCCGCTCACAGCGCTTAAGGCTATAGTATCCACCGTTAATGTGGACATTACAAAGGAATGGGCGCCAGAGGTCACCGTTACCCTTCGCTAGGCGTTGACAGTAACTTCATAAAACGAGGTAAGAAAAAGCCTTCAGCTAACTGATCAGCTCACCATGACTTATTTCCTTAAGCGGGATATAATGCTCTGTAATGAATGACACCAGGCACCTCGGTAAGGCCCATTGGTTTGAAATGTATTTGCTGGTTGATAGCCTTGATAAGGCGCAGTGGCATAAGATACTCCTGGCCATCTCTCAATATATTGGCGTGCTAAAAGGCTGGAATTTTGTTGTTACTATTGAAAATAGCTCAGTTCGTTACTTCATTGGCACCAACAAAGACATAGGTCTGCTATCTAACAATCTTGAAGGCGTTGTTCTGCGGCCAGTTGGTTCGGAAGTTGTCAACGTTCCAGAGGCGACCTCTAAGCAACGCTTTATTAGCTTTGTGAGCGGCGGTAACTTACTTGATCTGCGCGAAAAGTATCAAGTCAAACGCTCGGTTGCACTCGAGCAGATTGTCTTTTCAATTAAAACTTTCAATCCAACGAAGGCAATTATTAAAGCCGAGCTTTATTTTAAGGATGCCGGCGGTGGTATATCAAAAGCTAGAAAATTCATGTTTAGCTTGCCTTCACATCTGCTATCTATAGATTTCGTCGCCAATACCAAGTACCTGCGCCGTAAGCAACCCACCTATCTGGATATCCAAAAAAGTATCCACATGATGCAAAGTGAAAACGTCAACGCTATCTTTGAAGTCGATACCTTCCCCTATCTACCGCGCAATTATTACTTGCCAATTTCTGCCTATGACTTTGAAAAGCACTCCTTCATCATCGGCGCCAGCGGTAGCGGTAAATCAAAGCTTATTTCGCTGTTTGTGGACAGACTTAGTAGCAACACTACCTTTCGACAGAACTACCGGGTGATTGTTATTGACCCACACGCTTCGCTCGAAAACGATTTACAGGGCATTGAAAACTCAACTGTCGTTAACTTTAAAAGCGATGAGCAATCCACTGAGCTATTCGGCGGAGCAGGAACAGACGTCTCTGCTGCTACTGAACTAACCGGCACGCTCTTCAAATCACTGTTAGCGGATCAGTTTAATCCAAAACTAGAACGGGTCCTTCGCTTTAGTCTGTATGTACTCATGACTGCTCAGACCATGTCACTTGATATGTTGAAACGCTTTATTAATGATGTCGAACTACGTAATCAGATTCTTGAACACGTCAAAGCCCACGTGCCAACTAATATCGTGCAGTTTTTCAATACCGACTATAATGAAATGCGCACCAAGTATTATAACGAAGCTATTCTGCCCATCATCTCACTGGTTGATGAGATGCAGATCCAAGAATCACTGTCGGGCAATCAGGAAAATTCTGTTTCGCTCGCCAGCATCATCAATGCGAATTTCCTGTCTGTCTTTTCACTCAACAAAGTCAGTATGGGTGAAAAGGTAGTAAAGACAGTAGCCGGTTTACTTATTCAACAGATATTCTTGCTGGCTCAAGCCCATGCCTTTAATGAAAAAGTTATTCTGATCATTGATGAGGTGTCGGTGGTCCAAAATCCTGCCTTATCGGCAATCTTAGCTGAAGCACGCAAATATAATCTTTTCGTTTTTTTGACGCAACAATATTTTGGACAAATCGAAAAGCCACTGCAAGAAGCTATCTTTACGAATGTTTACAACTACTACGTCTTCCGGGTATCTGAAGAAGACGCGCGGGCACTGGAGGGTAATCTTGCGATTGAAATACCAAAAGAAATCTTGATCGCCGAAAAAGACAAAGGCCTGAAGCAGAGTGATGTACGCGTACGCATGCTCACAAACCTCAATTCCCGGGAGTGTTTACTTAGGCTTAGTAGCGGCGGCCAGATACTACCCTGCATCAAAGTACGAACGCTAGATGTCGAGCCACACATGGCCGTTAAGAACCAGGCACCTTTAAAGTCGTATAAAACACAGGCTGTCGCCCCTCAGCCAACAAAATTCAAAGAACGAACCACCGCAGCAGCACCACCAACCATTAACGCTGCACCAAGCGCTAGCCAGACCACACCGGCTTCCGTACTGCCTAGCCCAATGACAACCGCTCAACCTCACGCTATTGATACCGCAGCGGCTCCGGCCATGCCCGCTCCCGGTGTCCCATTACCCATACCAACAGCATCCGGCCAGCCAGTAGCTGCTGCAACAGCGGCACCACTGCAAGGGGAAGCAGCGGTAACGCCACCTGCGGCCAATGCAGCAGAGTTTACGGTTGGAGCTGAAGTAAATCTTCAATCTCTAAAGCCGCTCAGTCCTGAGCCAGCCGACGCCCAACAGCCGCCCTTACAAATGAGACCAATCAGCAGCCTTGCCGAACTACTCGCTAGCCAATCATCAAGTCGTAATAAAGTTGTACTGTAAAAGGAGACATCATGGACACCCAGGCAGCCAAGAACATTGTAGATAAAATCGTTGGACAAATCTTCGGGTATCAAAATCCTTTCACACTTGAGCAGTTTATGGCAAAATTTGCCTTTGATATTCGTCTCCCTCAGCAGGTTTATGATTCTACTACGAATGAACCAACTTGGGCCTCTTCAACCAATCCAGCTAAGTTTATTAGTTTCGCAAACTCCTTGAAAAAGCCTGAAGGTTTCTGGGATCGACCAAAACGACCGATTAACTCGATGCAAGATATCCTTACCTATTGGAATGAAACCAACGATATGGCCACCGAACGATATCTTGATTCGCTTGATGTTGCTGAATCCGACGATATTCGCCACTCTCAAAGCGTGTTCCGTTCGCAAAATGTTGAGAACTCAAAAAATATTATCTTCACTGATGGGTCTTTCAATAATGAATTTCTAGCGGCCTGTCAGCGGTCGCAGTCTTCAAATTTCTGTATACGCCTCGAGGATAGCGGCGAGTGTTCAAACAACTTCAGCGTTTCGTGGAGTACGAAGATATCTAACTCATTCTTTATCCAAGACTGTGCCAATATGCAAGACTGTATGTTTTGCTCACACATGAACTCTAAGCGTTTTTGTATCGCCAACATGCAATATGAAGAAGCTGAATATATGAAAATCCGTGATATGGTTATCCGCTGGATCCTGACCGCATAGTCGGTAGTTTTTCGCGTTTTACATCAAAAAAATGTGCTACAATCAGTGCCAATGAAATCAATTGAGCTACCTGACCAAAGTCGGGGAGTGGGCGATTACCTAAAGCCAATTGCTGTTGGTGGCCTTGGTCTAGCTGCCCTTGGCACATCTGTCTATCTGCACTTTAAAGAAATAGATCCCGTGCTTAAGGCTGCCTCAATCTTGCCGTACTGCGAAGATATATCAAATGAACTAGACGGTGATTATGAGGCGGTGGTGGTCGGTGGCTTACCGATCGATGCCATTAATGACGAGACGTCAGTTATTAATGCAAAAGCGCGGACAATTACGGTATCTGATGTATTTCGCTCTCCACTTCTACGTAAAAACGGTACCGTGCGAGATTTTGACATTCTCGTCTTTTACCGTGACGATACTTCGGGCTTTGTACGTCTGAGTGACGAAACCGTTGATACGATGAAGTCACGAGTAGCTGAGGCGGCAGGCAAGCGATCACGGAACAATAATCTACCAGTACCGGATATGTCACTGTTTTCATTCGAGAGTCACGATAGCCTAGTGCATAGCGCGACTATTGCGACAGAGGATGGTCGGCTTGTTCTTGAACAGGGATATGTTCGCCAAGAGCTTCCCGAAACGACTATGGAAGCCTGGCAGCTCCTACTCCCCGGCGGTATGGCGGTACAAGTCTTAAACCCGTGGGAGCAATATTGGCGTTCGATGGTCCGTTTTTCGTCTGGGATGAAGGTAAAGGACACAGAGAAACTCGCTGCCATGCGTGATCGACTGCGTCAGACGGACGGGCTAGCAGACCAAGAGCAGGGTGAGCTATGTAAGGCGTATGAAGTCTTTTACGATGCCATGCGCGAGCAAAACACCTTCGCCGCGATGATCGAGGCGATACAGGATCCAGAAAGAGATTGGGGAAAGGTCAGTAAACTTGGCCAGCTTGCGGCCATGAGCGGCGTATTATCACTTGGCCAAAAGATTCCTGCTGCCCAGCGCCTCGTACAGGCTACACCACGTCTGTTTCACCCATTTGTCAGTAGCAAGTAATTCACTCGCTCTTATATTAAGGACATGGTATAGTAATCGTTACCGTGAAAGCAGTTCATATACATATAAGCTTTTTTACCGACTCCACACACGGGGGTCTGGTTAACTTTACCAGCTAAAAGAAAAAAAGAATTTTGTCATCATAAGCCCCAACCAGGGGCTTTTTTAATATAACTAAGGAGAAAACCATGGAAAGAACATATATACCACTAGAACAAAGAGCGGCTGGGCTTGAGCTCAACCGAGTCGAAACAGCTATTGGACTTGGCAAGCGGGCTGTCGGCGAATTACTTGGATGCGAACCAATAGATTGGGCAGCCATAGCCGAGAAACGGGCCCACATACACGAGCTTCGGCTCGAGCGCAACGAACAACGACATAACCTTAAAGCCGTTAAGCTAAGGTATGCCCCACTGCCAAAATATGTCTGGTAATGTAAAACAGCTTTTTTGCTATCATGTAGTCATGAAGACGATCTTAATTACAGGTTCAAGCAGGGGTATCGGGAGGGCAGTAGCTGAACTAGCGGCTAAGCGTGGCTATAAAGTTATAGTTCACGGTAGTAGTGATTCTGAAGAACTTGAAAAAACACATAAAGCAATCGAAGGCTCTATTAAAACCTTTTTTGACATAAGCAATAAGCAGGAAGCGCAAATCAAAATAAGCCAGCTTGGTCACATTGATGTTCTTGTTAACAACGCCGGCATGGGGAAAGCGGGTATCAAAGACATAGCAGAAGTGGATGACGAACAAGCACTCACGGAATATAGTGCCAATGTTCTCGGCACCCTACACTGCATACAGGCGGTTCTTCCGGGTATGATCAAGCAGGGCTCAGGCAGTGTCGTAAATGTGAGTTCTCTTAAAGGGCATTACCACTTAACCACATTGAGTAGCCTGACCTATGGACTCAGCAAGGCTGGAGTTATCGCTATGACGCAGGCCTTAGCTAAGGCTTATCCGGCAGTTCGTTTTAATAGCGTCTCTCCGGGTTATGTTAATACGGACATGGCTAAAAGCTGGCCAGCCGATACGTTCGATCGTATCAATAAGGGGACCTTAGTTGGTCGTATCTCACAACCTGAAGAAATAGCTAAAGCTATTCTTTTCTTGGCCTCAGAAGACGCAAGTTATGTTACGGGGACTGACATATTGGTTGATGGTGGCTATAACTTAAAAGATAAATAGACCATGATAGAAGTTACGGAAAAAGTTCATCGAATTTTAGCTCCTCGCCTAGTGGTAACAATTGGCACAAGGTCAGCTGACGGACGCAAAAACATCATCCCTATCAACAACATCACATCGATCAGCACCGATCCATGTATGGTTCTTATTGCAGTCTACTACCCCTGGATAACAGCGGAGAATCTAAAAAAGGCTGAAGGGTTTACGGTATCAGTGCCTCACAGGGAACAATTAGAATTGATATGGAAGCTCGGCAAAAAATATTCAGGTTATGAGACCGACAAAGAGAAGGTTGATGAATTCAAAGATAATCTTGACCTAGATTTTTCGGACCATGGGCCTGTGCTAAAAGATGCTTTGGGTTGGATTGAATTTAAAATCATTGATCTACCAAAAGATGTTGGTGGCAACCACCTCATGGTCATTGGTCAATATACGAAGGCTATGGTTAATCCCAAGTTCTACAACAAAGAAATATCGCCAGAAGGCAATCCAAAACCATTCATGCAATGGGAGCGTAATAACTTTGCTGAAGCGTCGGATATCTTTAGTATTGATTACTTCAAAGATCCGGGATTTTAAAATGAAAAAATTTATTCTTGCCTCTGGCTCTGAACCAAGAAAACAGCTGCTCGAGAAGACTGGCATTGCCTTCACTGCTGAGGTAAGTAACTACGAAGAAGATATGACGCTAGACCTGTCCCCCGGAGACCTTGCCAAGCGTTTATCTAAAGGCAAGGCAGAAGCCGTTGCTGCTCGTCACAAAGACGCAGTGGTACTTGGGGCGGATAGCTTCGTTGTCTTTCATGGGCAGCTTCTGGGCAAGCCACACACCAAGGAAAGAGCCTATGAAATGCTTGCGATGCTCAGCGGTGATTGTCACGAGTTTGTTACTGGCTTTACTATCGTCGACAGCTCTAGTGGTAAAAGCTACTCTGAAGTTGTCGTCAGTAAAGTCTATTTCTGCACATTGACAAGCCAAGAGATTGCTCGATATCTTGCACGAGAAGATGTACTACATAATGCCGGTGCCTACCGGATCCAAGACATCGGCAGCGTACTGGTTGAGAAAATTGAAGGCAGTTACAGTAACGTCGTCGGCCTTCCCCTGTCGCAAGTAGCAGACGCATTGAAACCTTTTGGGATTACTTTCTTCTAGCTATGTGTGTTAAAACGTAGCTATGGATTCACAAGTTGCTGTAAAAGCAGTCATTCAAAATAAGGCGGGCAAATTCCTAATTGTTCGTGAAGGAAAGCGTTGGCAGGCAGTTGGCGGCCGCTTAGATAAAGGTGAAAAACTGGAAGATGGCCTCAGGCGTGAGGTCAAAGAAGAAACGGGCATTACTGATTTAGAAATTGGAACCGTCATACATGTCGACGAATGGTTTGCGAAACCCGAGGGCGAGTTAAAACATATCGTGGCGCTGTTCTTTGTGTGCAAAACAAAGGCTGAAGTGGTGGTCCTAAGCCACGAGCATGAGGCCTATGCTTGGATATCATCTAGCGAACTCATTAAGTATGAGGGTTCGATCGAAAAAGAGATTAAACAAGCTATTATGCTCGCCAGCCAAGCTGAACGGTAGCGTAATCACTACTGTCATTGCTACAATGTAGTTTGTTTTGGCGCGTTGGCCGAGAAGTTAGGCACAGGTCTGCAAAACCTGGTAGACGGGAGCGTTACCCGTACGCGCCTCCATATTTGGTATACTTTGGCTATGAAATCCGTTGTGGTGTGTGGTTCTAAGAGATACAACAAAGAAATTAAGGCTTTTTGCAAAAAACTAGAGAAGCAGGGCGTCTGCGTCTTTGAGCCGAGTATTGACCAGCCAATCATGGAAGATGTAAAAATCGGCTCAGATTACGTGACTAGTAAGATCTTCAAGGGACTAACCCTCGAACATTTTGATTGGATCCGAAAAAGTGAAGCTTGCTTCATTTTTAATAAGGGTGGTTACGTCGGTACGAGCGTGACGCTTGAGATGGGTTTTGCGAACGCTCTTGGTAAGCCTATTTTCGCACTTGAACCTACGACTGGTGATCCCTGCCGGGATGTACTAATTGATAAGATTGTAAAAACGCCAAGTCAGCTTATCAAACTTTTGTAAACTTCAGGTATAATTTTAGTGGTTCGTTTGGGCGAGTGGCGGAATTGGTATACGCGACGGACTTAAAATCCGTTGGCTGAATAAGCCTTGTGGGTTCAAGTCCCACCTCGCCCACCAATAGATTAATAGTTACGTTTTTTCTAGACCAGAGTGGTATAATACTAGTGTAATTAACCTTCGGAGGAATACAGAAAATGCCCTGGATAATTGTCGCTGTCGTCGTCGTTCTTATCATCGCTATCTTTGCCGGAATGTATAACGGCTTGGTGCGTCTAAATGTTCGCGCGCAAGAAGCTTGGAGTGATATTACTGTTCAGCTCAAGCGCCGATATGATTTGATCCCCAACCTGGTTAATACCGTTAAAGGCTATGCCGAACATGAAAAGACCGTTTTTGAAGATGTTACCAAAGCTCGTGCCAATGCTCTAAACGCTCAGGGTCCAGCCGAGACTGCCAAAGCCGAAAACCAGTTTAGCCAAACCCTAAAGAGCCTATTCGCCGTTGCTGAAAACTATCCTCAGCTAAAGGCTAACGAGAACTTCAAGGCTCTGCAAGATGAGCTCGTTGATACGGAAGACAAGATCCAAGCTTCACGCCGTTTCTACAACGGTGTTGCTCGTGATTTTAATACGAAGCGTAAAGTCTTTCCAACCAGCCTGTTTGCAAGCATGCTTGGTTTTAACACTGACCGAGAGTTCTTTGAACTCGATGAAGCCGAACAAGCTGCCGCTGCTGAACCAGTTGGTGTCAAGTTTTAAGATAATGACCGATGCGTCTTTTGCTAGACTCACCACGAGCGAGTACTACCTATGTATAGCCAAATAACTGCCAATAAACGTAAAACAATTCTCATTCTTCTGGGCTTTATCATCTTTGTAGCTGCCCTCGGTTGGTTGTTTGCCCTCTACACTGGCCGTCCTGCTATTACGCCATTTGTCCTGATTGCAGCCCTTATCTACGCCCTCATAACCTATATCACTGGTAGCAAGTTATCTCTTGCCGTAAACGGAGCCCAGGAGATCGCTAAAAAGGATAATCCGCGACTCTACCGTATCGTTGAGAATCTGGCGATTACTGATGGTCTTCCAACGCCGAAAGTCTACATCATTGATGATCCAGCCCCTAACGCATTTGCAACTGGCCGTGACCCAAACCACTCAGCAGTTTGTGTAACCAGTGGGCTGCTAGAAATCATGAACGACAATGAACTCGAAGGCGTACTTGCTCATGAGCTCGGCCACGTGAAGAATTACGATATCAGGGTTTCAATGGTTGCTTTTGCCATGGTCGCTGTAGTTGGTTTGCTAGCGGACATCATGCTGCGCATGAGTTGGTTTGGCGGCGGCGGTCGCAATAACGACGAGGGTGAAGCTGGCCAGATCTTCTTTATCTTGGGTATTGTCGCTGCCATTTTAGCGCCGATTATTGCGACGCTCATTCAATTGGCTGTTTCACGAAAACGTGAATACCTGGCTGATGCCACCGGTGCCTTAACGACACGCTATCCCGAAGGGTTGGCTTCTGCACTCGAAAAAATTGAGCAGACAGGCAGCGTACTACGCAGACAAAACACATCAACAGCGCATTTCTTCTTTGCAAACCCACTCAAAGCTCATTCGGTCACAAATCTCTTCAGTACCCACCCACCTATCGATGAACGGATCCGTCGTCTCGAAAATATGGAGACCCACGCCTAAGCTCACTAGCCGCCTGACCCCTCTCTCCTGTAAAGTACTACTATGGCCAAAAAAGCGCGCACCAAACAGACTAAACGAAAAAAGACTACTAAATCAGTCAAGCTAGCGCCAAAGCAGGTCGTTAAACAAACTCCGAAAGTCGAACCTGTTACTCACTCACTGTCCAGCTCTTTCCGGCTCTTCTACCGGGCGCTTCGTCTTCTAAAAGATCATTGGAAATTATTTCTTGGTATTGCACTAGTCTACGCCCTGTTAACTATCGTACTGGTTCGAGGGATTGGCGGCGGCATTAACCTGACCAGCTTGAAGGCTAATCTGAAGCTAGGCTTTAAGGGGCGATATAGCGGCCTGGCTACTGGCACCGTGCTATTTAGCTATCTACTCGGCTCTACCGGCTCATCGTCCACGGCAAGCGGCGGAACTTACCAAACCCTATTAATTCTTATCGTGAGCCTGGCGACAATTTGGGCACTGCGTCAGGTGATAGCCGGCAAGCAGATCCGAGTACGGGACGGCTTCTACCAGGGTATCTATCCGCTGATACCGTTCATCTTGGTACTGCTGGTGGTTGGACTGCAATTATTGCCTCTGACAATCGGCGGCTGGCTCTACGGCACGGTAGTTGGTAATAGTCTTGCCGTGACCTTGTTAGAGAAAGTCTTGTGGGGAGCGCTATTTCTTGGCCTCGCCACTATTTCGCTCTACATGCTGTGCTCATCAGTCTTTGCTCTTTATATCGTAACCTTGCCCGATATGACGCCGATGAAGGCTCTACGGTCAGCGCGTCAGCTTGTCCGCCATCGACGCTGGACGGTCCTTAGGCGGATACTATTTCTGCCGTTTGCGCTTTTAGTACTTGGAGCGCTGATTGTTATCCCGCTCGTATTGTTTGTGACGCCACTTGCTGTCTGGGTATTTTTTGCTCTCAGCATGCTTGTCCTGCTCGTCGTGCATAGCTATATGTATAGTCTGTACCGGGAGTTGTTATGAACAAGGACACTGCGGCTAAGCGGGCGATAACCCTCAAGCAGTTACTAGCGAAGTACGATTATGACTACTATATTTTAGATACACCGAGCGTCAGTGATGCCATCTACGACGGTCTGCGAACTGAGCTCAAACACATCGAGGCCGAATTCCCAGAGCTCATTACGCCTGATTCACCGACCCAGCGTGTCGTCGGAACGGTTCTCGAAGGCTTTAAAAAGGTCGAACATACTACGCGGATGCTCAGCTTAAACGATGTCTTTAGCCGAGAGGACGTGGAGGAATGGGTCAAGCGAACCCAGAAACTAGCTCCTGAGCACAAGCTAGCATTTTTTGCAGATATCAAAATGGACGGACTGGCTTGTGCGCTTATATATAAAGATGGCCTCCTGAGTAAAGCGGTCACGCGGGGCGATGGTTTTGTTGGCGAAGATGTCACCGCCAATGTCCGTACTATTAAATCGGTGCCCCTGAGCCTGCGTATCAATAAGAAAAACCAGACCTTTTTACGTGGCCGAACCGAAATACGTGGTGAGATTATCATGCTCAAAAAGGATTTTGAAGCACTCAACAAGAAACGTGAGGCTGCCTCTCAGCCAGTATTTGCTAATCCTCGCAACCTGGCTGCTGGCACCATCCGTCAACTAGATCCGAAGCTGGTAGCTGAACGGCCACTCAATTTTAGAGCCTACGATATGCTTCGAGCTGATCCGAGCGAAATACCTACCTACATCATGGCTTATGAAACACTGCGTGGTTTGGGTATTGTCGCTAACCCGCAGGCAACTGTCTTCACCTCGCTCGACGAGGTCATGCACTTCGTTGATATGTGGGACACCAAGCGCCACGAACTGCCGTTTAATACGGACGGGTTAGTGATTAAGGTGAATGACCGTCGTTTGTACGCTCGTCTTGGCGTCGTCGGTAAGACTCCGCGGGGAGCCGTGGCGTATAAATATGCTGCCGAAGAGGCTACCACCATTGTTAAAGATATTGTGATCAGCATTGGTCGAACTGGTGCCGCTACCCCAGTTGCTGTCTTTGATCCTGTTGTTGTCGCTGGCACAACAGTTCAACATGCAAGTCTCCATAATGCTGACGAGATTGCTCGCAAGGATATCCGGATCGGCGACACCGTCGTCATCTTTAAGGCCGGTGATATTATCCCGCAGGTTCAAAAAGTGCTGACTGAGCTACGTCCCAAGGATGCCCACGAATTTAATATGGAAAAAGAGCTTCGTCGCCAATACCCCGAACTCGAATTTATCCGACCAGCCGGTGAGGCTGTCTACCGTGTCAAGGGAGCAACTGGTAAGCTGTTGCTCAAACAAGCCCTCGAACACTTTGCCAGTAAAGGTGCTCTCGATATCGACAGTTTAGGAGAGAAAAATGTAGCTGCGTTGGTCGACGCGAAACTAGTGCACGATCTGGCGGATATCTACACACTGCGCAAAGACAACGTTATCAAACTGGATAGATTTGCTGAGCTATCCGCCAAAAACCTTGTTGATGGCATTGCTGCGACGACGCATCCTAGCTTGCCACGATTTATCTATGGCCTTGGTATTCGCCACGTTGGTGCTCAAACGGCGATTGATCTAGCCAACCACTTTAAACGACTTGATAGCCTTGGTAGTGCGACGTATAGCGATCTTAAAAGCGTTGAGGGCGTTGGCGAAATTGTGGCCGAGTCAATCCTTGCTTGGTTCTCTGACGAAGATAATCAGGAGCTGCTAGCTAAGTTTAGAAAACTCGGTGTCTGGCCCGAAGAGATCAAACACGTGGGCGGTAAATTATCTGGTAAGAGTTTTGTTATTACCGGCACACTCAATACCATGAGCCGGGACGAGGCGGCCGAGAAGATCAGGCAACTTGGTGGCAGCTTTCAGACCAGCGTAGCCAAAGACACAACCTATCTTGTTGTTGGTGAGAATGTTGGAGCTTCAAAACTAAAAAAGGCTAGCAAACTGGGAACCACCCA
>Ga0265338_10002340_pt1 | contig 28642 bp, 22 predicted proteins | sample 42126metaG_FD_193579 | JGI IMG/M metagenome (GOLD analysis project Ga0265338, IMG submission 193579) | Rhizosphere microbial communities from Carex aquatilis grown in University of Washington, Seatle, WA, United States - 4-21-26 metaG | ecosystem: Host-associated > Plants > Roots > Rhizosphere...
TCACGCAGCACGGTCTGGTCCTTGGGACTGCGCAGTCCGAAGGGCTTGCCGTCGCGCACGCAGGCCATGAATTCATCGGTAATGTTAATGCCGTGATGCAGGTTCAGGCCTTTGCGGTTGAAGTCATCGCTGTCTTTGCGGATCTCCAGAAACTCCTCGATCTCGGGATGGGAGATGTCGAGATACACCGCCGCCGAGCCGCGCCGCAGCGAGCCTTGGCTGATCGCGAGCGTCAGACCATCCATCACATGGATGAAGGGAATGATGCCGCTGGTCTTGCCGGTCTTCACCTTCTCGCCGATGGAGCGGACCTTGCCCCAATAGGTGCCGATGCCGCCGCCATTGGAGGCCAGCGCCACATTCTCGTTCCAGGTGCTGACAATGCCGTCCAGCGAATCCGGCACGTCATTGAGGAAGCAGGAAATCGGCAGGCCGCGGTTGGTGCCGCCATTGGACAGGATGGGCGTCGCCGGCATGAACCACAGCCGGCTCATATAGTCGTACAGCCGCTGGGCATGGTGCACGTCGTCGGCATAGGCGCAGGACACGCGGGCGAACATGTCCTGGAAGCTCTCACCCGGCATCAAGTAACGGTCGGTCAGGGTCGCCTTGCCGAACGGTGTCAGCAGCGCGTCGCGCGCACGGTCGAGCTTCAGGTCCGACGGCTTGGGCCGCGGCGCCAGCGGATACGGAAGCGGCGGCTGGCCATTATGGCGTGCGCCATCCTGCAACAGATCGGGCTGCGCCACAGGCTTGGCCACAGATGCGGGCCGGGGCGCCGGCTGGGGCGCGGGCTTGGTCTCGACGGTACGGGTCACAACGACCGAACGCTCGAGCACCCGTTCCGACGGCGACTGCACGACCATCTGGCCGTTAGCGTCGAAATCGCCATCCAAAACGTGTTTGCCGAGTGCTGACATCGTATTCCCCTGTTCCAAGCGGGGAATCGGAAGCCATTGCCGCGGTTGATTACCGCTGCCCACAGCCCCTCGGGACGCCCCGCCCCAAAAGTCTCAATCCCTGTTCGCGGCAGGTCTCCTGGCTCGCGGCCCTTTTTCCGTCCGCCTTCCCGAGGCAACCCTCAGTGGCATTTGGCCGGAAAATCAGCCGTTTACAGTTGCGGGGGCAGCCCCGGTTTCGGTCCCACCAAGACCGCTCCGAAGTTCCCTTGAATCCCCTATCCAGAGCATTCGAGTGACCGTGAACGACTACATCTAGGGGCCTATTCGCGGAATCCGTCAAGCCGGAAATCTTTCACACAGGCGTCATTTTTCGCTTGGGGACAAAAGTGTGAATCCCCGCGAATCTCTGGTGCCGAAGGCCTGTGCGCGCACCCCGAACGCCCTGTGGATGATTTCTTCTGTGAGCAGATCGCTGTCGTTTATGACCGCGCCATCCACAAGAACGATGACCCGCGTGGGGTAGCGCGCCGCCAGGGTCAGATCATGCAGCGAGGCGATCACCAAAGTGCCGCTCTGCGCGAAAGATTTCAGAAGCGTCATGGACTGCATGGCATGCAGCGGATCAAGGCCGGTAATCGGCTCATCCACGATCAATATTTGCGGATCGCCGACAATGGCGCGGGCCAGCATGGCGCGGGCGAATTCACCGCCTGACAATGTGGTCGCCGGCTGCTCTGACTTATCCACAAGGTCACAGGCGCGAAGCGCCTGGGCGATAGAAAGAGCAAACTCCTCCGGCAATCCGCCCGTGGCCGGCAGCTTCGGCGTCAGGCCCAGCGCCACCAGCCGTTCCACCGGCAACGGCCATTCCAGATGCGGGTTTTGCGGCAGATAGGCGCGCCGCGCCGCCAGCTCGCGATAAGACAATGCGCCGAGCGATTTGGCATCCAGCATCACCTCGCCTTCATCGGGCTTGATCAGTCCCGCCAGTGCTTTCAGCAACGTGGACTTGCCGGCGCCATTGGCGCCCAGCACGGCAATAAACTCGCCGGCATGGGCCTGAAACGTGATCTCGTTCAGAATGGTTTTACCGCCCCGGAAAACGCTGATCTTCTCGGCCGCCAGCACGGTCATGGCGCCACCTTCCGGATGCGCACCACCAGCCAGAAGAAGAACGGCGTGCCGAGCAGGCTGGTGAAAACACCCAGCCGCAGCTCCGGATTGGTGTGCACCAGCCGCGCGGCGATATCCGAACAGAGCAGCAGCAGCGCGCCCGCCAGCATGGCCGGCAGCAGCACGCGGCGCGGAGAATAATCCACAAAGGGCCGCACCAGATGCGGCGCCACCAGGCCGATGAAGCCTATCGCGCCCACCACCGAGGTGATGGCGCCGACGCTGAGCGCTGTGCCCCCCACCACCAGCGCCGCCAAGGTCGTCAGATTCACGCCCAGGCTTTGCGCCTGCGCCTCCCCCAGGCTCAGCGCATCCAGCGCCCTGCCCGTCAGCGCCAGCATCGCGGCGCCGACGACGGCAAACGGCAGCACCAGATAGACCTGCGTCCAGCTCTTGTCGGCCAGCGAGCCCAACAACCAGTTCATGATCTCGTAAGCCGCGTACGGGCTAGGCGCAAAGTTCAACGCCAGCGCGATGCCTGCGGCAGTCAGGCTGGAAACAGCCGCACCCGCCAGCACCAGCGCCACCGTGCCGCCATTCTTTGACCCTTGGCCCAGCGCGAAAGTGAGCGCGCAAGCGCCGACGGCGCCGATGATGCCCAGCACGGGGCCGATCACCGGCGACAGCATCGCCAAGCCGAAATAAATCGCGATCACGGCGCCCAGCGCCGCACCGGTGGAAACGCCCAGCAGCGCCGGCTCGGCCAGCGGATTGCGGGTGAAACCTTGCAGCACCGCGCCCGAAAGCCCCAGCACTGCACCCACGATCACCGCCAGCACGGTGCGCGGCAGGCGGATGTCATAGAGGATCAGGCCCGCCATGCTGTCATGGGGCGCAAGCAGATCCCGCGGCGGCAGCCACACCCGCCCCGCCAGCAGCGAAACGGCAAAGGCCAGCACGATCAGCAGCAGAAGCGAGAGGTTCAGCTTCATGGCGCGCGCCCTGCGGGCGCGGGGGTGGCGATCTCGCGCAGCCTGTCCTGAAGCTGCTGGGCCGCATCGGCCACTTCCGGTACGCCGCAACTATAAAGCGAGCGGTAACTTATCCGCTTTCCGGTATAGCGCTTCATCAACGCGGGATGCAGGTCCTGATCGGAACGCAAGCTCGCTGTCCCCTCATACGTGTCGCCATAGACCAGCGCATCTGGGTGCGCCGCGATCAGGCCCTCCACGTCGTAATAGCCACCTTTGGCGAGATTGCGGCCACCGGCGGCGGTGACGATTGTGTCGAAAAGGCCACCTTTGCCGGGCACAAAGCCACCCAAACCCCATTCGGCCACGGTCAGCGCCTTTGCCGGCTTATGTTTTTCCAGATCGCGCAGTGTTGCATCCATGTGTGCGATCACGGCCTCACCCCGCGCCTCCTCGCCCACGGCTTTGGCCACCAGCCGGACCGTGTCGCGTATTTGCGCGAAATTCTCCGCCGGCGGGACTTCCACGATCTTCGCCCCGCTTTTGGTCAGAATGGGCCGCAAGGCCGGGGCCATGAAGGGATCGGTGAGGATCAGGTCTGGTTTGGTGGAAAGGATTTCCTCCGCCGTGCCGTGGCTGACGGGAATGCGCGCGCCTTGCGGCCACACTTTCAGCGAAGCCTTCTCGCGCGACAGGAAAGTAATGGAAGCAATGCGGGAAGGCGGCGCCAGATCGAGCAGCAACTCGTCGGTGCACACTTTCAAAGACATGATGCGTTGAGGTGGTGCGGCCGCCGCCGGCGTGACCAGCAGCGCAAGAACGATGACTGCGCAAGTCCGCTTCATGCCTTGCTATCGTTATGGTCCTCATGCTTCGACAAGCTCAGCATGAGGACTTGTTAGAATCTCCTCACCCTGAGCTTGTCGAAGGGTGAGGAGTTGCACAACTTAGAGATTCACCTTGATCCCGCCATAGGCGCCGACCCCCGGGCGCAGGAAGCCATCCGGGCTTTGATAGTTGGTGTCGGTGGCGTTCTCAATCCGGCCGAACAGGCTCCAGGTCTCGGTCAGCTTGTAGCTGGCCGCCAGGTTCAGCACCGTATAGCCGCCGATCTTTTCCCGGATGCCGCTTTCGCGGCCGATATCGGCCTGGGGACCCGTCACCAGCAGGGTCGCATCCAGGTTCAGCTCCGGCAGCGCCTGCCAGCCGCCGGTCAGGCTCAACTGGTTGCGCGGCCGCCGCAGCAGCGTCAGCCTGGTCGCGGCGTCGATGGCGTCGGTATAGGTGTAGTCGGCGCGCAAGGCCAGCGTGTCCAGCGCCTTCCAGGCGATGAAGACTTCCGCCCCCTGGGTGCGGGCGCGGCCGATATTGCCGTAGGTGAAGTTTGGCGGCGGCCCGTTGACGATCAGGTTCTTGATGTCGTTGTGGAACCAGGTCGCGCCGCCGCTGACCTTGTCCCACAGCGACTGTTCGAAGCCGGCGTCATAGCCGGTGCTGGTCTCGGGCTTCAGCAATGGATTGGCGCCAAAACCGCCGAACAATTCCTGCAAGGATGGCGCCTTGAAGCCGGTGCCGAAGCTGGCCTTCAGCTTGGTGCCCGTGGCCGCGATCAACCAGGCCGGCGCGATGTGATAGGTGACCTTGTTGCCGAAGCGGCTGTTGTCGTCATAGCGAATGGCGGCGTCGTTGTGCAAACCGTTGCCCAGATCGGAATCCAGTTCGGCATAGCCCGCATTGGTGGTGACGCCGGTGGCAGGCCCGCTGGGAAAGCCGAAGGAGTAACCCGGCCGGCTGGCATCGCGCGCTGTTTCCGCGCCCAACACCAAGGTCTCGCCCTGTGTCAACCCGATATTGCCTTGATAGTCGAGCTTGGTCCGCTGGCCCTTGTCCAGCACATAGCCATTGTCCGGATCGGCGCTGGAGGTGATGGCGTCCGTGAAGCCCAAGCCGATGGTCTGATCCAGCCGGCCGTCCCACAACACCAGATGCGCGGTGGCGCGGCTTTCATATTGCAAGGTGGCGATGCGGGTCTGGGTCCGCGACGGAAAGCCGGCGAAGGTGACGGGATCGAAGGAATCGTTGGTGACCTTGCCCAGGCTGGACCCGTAATGGCCCACAAACCCGATGTCGAAATTATCGGCGATGTCATAGCCGATCTTGGTCGAAGCCTGGATGCCATCATAGAAGTCATTGTTGCGCTTCTCGCCCGGCAGCAGCAGCGCCGGCGGGGTCACAGCCACCGAGCCTTCATGCACATGATCGACCGTCAAGGCGTAATGGAAGGCGCCTTCCGAGCCCGAGGCCGAGGCGCGCTGGTTGAAGGTGTCGAAGCTGCCGCCTTCGGCCTGGGCGGTGAGCTTCAACGGCCCCTGCCCGCTCTTGGTGGTGATGTTGATCACCCCGCCGATGGCATCGGAGCCGTAAAGACCCGATTGCGGTCCGCGCAGCACTTCCACCCGCGCGATGTCGCCGGTCAGCAGCTTGCCGATATCGGCGGCATTGGTGGGGGTGGAAGGATCGGCGATATCGATGCCATCCAGCAGCACCTTGGTGTGATTGGAATTGGTGCCGCGCATGAAAAGCGAGGTCTGGCCGCCCAGCCCGCCGGTCTGTTCGATGAAAAGGCCTGGCACGGTCTGCAAGGCATCCGGCAGGCTGCGGTCCTGGCGCGCCTCGATGTCGGCGGCGGTGACCACCGTGACACTGCTGGCGACCTGGCTCGCGGGCGTCGCCAGCCGTGTGGCGCTGACCACAAGGCTTTCGTCGGCCGTGTCCCCCAGGTTGAAATTGGATTGGGCGAAGGCGGGCGCGCAAAGCGCGACCAAAGCTGCGGAAGAAAGAAAAAAGCACTTCATCATACGTCTCCAGGCAAGGGAGGCGTGCGCTCTCAAAAGATAAGGGTTTTCAGCCCCCGCGAGCGGCGCCTTCCGGCTTTGCCGCCATGCGGGTTATCTCCCGCTGCGCCCCGCACACCCCGGCAGGCCACAAGACGACGGTGCGAGGCAGGTTTCCTGGCTAGCCGGGTCAGTGCTTTTGCCCGTCTTCCCAAGACTTTGCGTCTCAGTGACGTTTCGTGATGGCATCAAGCTCGCCGGCGACAGTTGCGGGGGCAGCCACGGCTTGGTTATCCGCGTTCCCTACACCTTGCACCTGGGCGGGCTTATGACCCCGGCCCGGCCGGGCGTCAAGTTTTCGCATGGCAGGCCCCACTGACAGGACAAAGCCGCCTGGGCTAGGCTCTCGCTGCTTTAAGAACCGAGGAGTGCCCCATGCCGCTGGCCATCAACGAGACCGCCCCCGATTTCACCGCCGACTCTACCGAAGGCAAGCTGCACTTCTATGACTGGGCCGGAAACAACTGGGTGCTGTTCTTCTCCCATCCCAAGGACTTCACCCCGGTCTGCACCACCGAGCTGGGCGCGGTGGCCAAGCTGAAGCCGGAATTCGACAAGCGCGGCGTCAAGGTGCTGGGCCTGTCGGTGGACCCGGTGAACAATCATGAGAAATGGGCCGCCGACATTCTGGAAACCCAAGGCGCAGGCCCCAACTTCCCCATGATCGGCGACACCGACCTCGCCGTCTCCAAGCTCTATGGCATGCTGCCGGCGGATGCGCCCGGCACCTCCGAAGGCCGCACGCCCGCCGACAACGCCACGGTGCGCAATGTCTTCATCATCGGGCCGGACAAGAAGATCAAGCTGGTGCTGGTCTATCCGATGACCACGGGGCGCAACTTTCAGGAAATTCTGCGGGTCATCGACTCCATGCAGCTCACTGCCAAGCACAAGGTAGCCACGCCCGCCGACTGGAAACAGGGCGGCGATGTGATCATCACCGGCGCTGTCTCCAACGAAGAAGCCGACAAGGTGTTCCCCGGCTACAAGACCCACAAGCCGTATCTGCGGACCACGGCGCAGCCCAAGTAGATGGTGGCCAACTTGCTGGAGAAGATCGGCCTTGAATGGCCGATCATCCAGGCGCCCATGGCCGGCACTTCCACGCCCGCCATGGCCGCGGCCGTGTCCAATGCCGGAGCCCTGGGCGCGATCGGCGTGGCGGCGGAAAGCACTGTGGCTGCGGAAAAGATGATCCGCGCCACGCAAGGCCTCACCAATCGCGCTTTCAATGTGAATGTCTTCTGCCACCGGCCTGCCATTCCGGATGCGGCGGTGGAAGCGGCCTGGATCCAGCGCCTGAAACCGGAATTCACCGCCCTGGGCGCCGAACCTCCCGCGGCGTTGCGCGAGATCTACCAGACTTTCCGCGGCAACAAGCCGATGACCGAGATGCTGCTGGCCACGCGGCCCGCCATCGTCAGCTTCCATTTCGGGCTGCCGGAAAAAGATCAGATCAGAGCGCTGAAAGAGGCCGGCATCATTTTGTTCGGCTCAGCCACCAGCCTTGCCGAAGCCAAACAACTGGCCGATGCCGGGATCGATGCCATTATCGCGCAAGGCTATGAGGCCGGCGGCCATCGCGGGTTGTTCGACTATGCCGCCGATGACGACCGGCTGGGTACCTTTGCCCTCACGCGGCTGCTGGTGAAGAACTTCGATCTGCCCGTGATCGCCGCAGGCGGGATCATGGACGGCGCGGGCATCGCCGCCGCGCTCAGGCTGGGCGCCACCGCCGCGCAGATGGGCACCGCCTTTGTCGGCTGTCCGGAATCCTCCGCCGATCAGGGCTATCGCGCAGCACTCGCCAGCGAAGCTGCCAATCACACCACCATGACCCGCGCCATTTCAGGGCGCCCTGCCCGGTGCCTCTCCAACCGCTTCACCAGGCTCGCGGAAAGCGTGCCGGATGCGGCCATTCCCGACTACCCGATCACTTATGATCTGGGCAAAGCGTTGCATGCGGCGGGCAAGGCCAAGGGCGAATTCGGCTTCGGCGCCCAATGGGCTGGTCAGGGCGCGCCGTTGTCGCGGCCCATGCCGGCGGCGGATCTGGTGCGGGTGCTGGTCGCGGAAATGCGGGCGGGGTGACTTTTCATGCGATTCATGACCGATAAGCATGTACGGCTTTTGACGGTCCTTTGGCTTTCGCTGATGACCCTTCCCGCCCGGGCCGACAACGAATTTTTCCAACGCGGCAATTGGCAAGATCCAGCCATTGAATTCCGCATTGACATGCAGCCGCTGCAGGAAAACGGTCTCACCGGCGAATTGTATCTGCCCAAAGGGGCAGTGCATCGCCCCGCGCTCTTGGCGCTTGGCGCTTGCACCCAGCCAACGCTACGCGGAATGGCGCAAGGCATGGCGGATCATGGATACCCCACACTCGCGCTTTTCTATTGCGGCCCAGGTACGTCGCGGCCGGATTTGCGGGAAACGCCGATAGAGATTTTTAAGGCCGCCACAGATTGGCTGGCGCAGCAACCCTCTGTTGATGCGGCTCATATGGGGGTTATCGGCGCTTCTGCGGGTTCCACCGCCGCGTTCCTGGCTGCGGCCAACGATCCGCGACTTAAGGTGGTCGTTGCAATAGTGCCTGGCAGCGTTGTGTGGGAAGCGCCGGTACCGGGTGTTCCCGCTGCTTCCATGTATGCGGTCGGGGGAATCCCGCTGCCGTTTGTGCACGGCCCCGACGGCACACTGCCAAAGGAGGTCCTGCTTGCCAAAATGCGCGAGAGCCTCCGCACTCCTCCATCAGGAGCGATCATTCCGGTCGAAAAAATTAAGGGCGCAGTGCTCCTGGCTTCTGGCCAGGAGGACCGCAGTTGGCCTTCAGCGACGATGGCTGACCAAATCGCGACCCGGTTAAAGGACAAGGGCTTCACCTTCCCATTCGAAAATGACGTCTATCCCGACGCTGGGCATGGTTTTTTTGCCGCGCATGACTCTAGTGATCCCTGGTTCGCAGCGCTGTATCAGCGCTTAATGACCCCGGCCGCCTATCCAGAAATGGGCGGCACAACTGAAGGCAATGCGGCTGCACAAAGGGATTCCTGGCCGAAAGTCCTTTCGTTTTTGCAAAAGTATTTGTGATCCGCATCGACGCGCGAACTAGCCGAACGCAAGGCGCATGTTGATGCTGACGCCGGAGGCGTCTTCCTCCGCGTCGCGCTGGGTCACGATCCTGAACCCCAGCTTGTCATAGACGCGCCGCGCGATCATGTTGGAGCCATATACCCACAGCGACATGGCTGTATCCCCGCGGGTCCGGGCAATCCCGATCAGCTCCGCCATCAGCGGGGCGGAAAGTCCCTTGCCCCGCGCGGCGGGCGCGACGCCGAAGCGGTTGAGATAGGCCGTGCCGTCCGGCATCGCCTTCAGCCCGGCCATCGCCTGGATGACACCGTCCCGGTCGGTCCAGACCCAGAAGGCGCCGGACGGAAATTGCGCGATCAGCCACTCCGCCGTCAGGGGATCGGAGACGGTGGGGCCGCCCCACCACACCGCATCGCGCCGGGTCGGAAACCAGCCAACAATGACCGTGGCGTCCGCCTCCGTCGCCTCGCGTCGCCTGAGGTCCGGCGTCACAGACTCGGCTGGTTCTTCGCCCGCTTCTTCCACTTGTAGAAGTTCAGCGAATTCTTCCAGAAGTATTTCTCCGCGGCCGCACGGCTGCGGGTGGCGAAATAGGCGCGGGCGATGGAGACGATCTGCGCCGGCGTCGCGGTGCCCCAGCTGTTGGGCCAGTCGCTGCCGAACACTACCCTGTCCTCGCCGAAAGCGTCCATCAGCTGGTCCAGCCGCGCCTTGTGGGCGGCGAGCCCGCGCTCCTTCATCGAGCGGTGATCGATTTCCGACAGCTTGGCGTAGATCTTGGGCCGGCCATGGATCTCCTTCAGCACGGCCTTGTAACCCGCATCTTCCTGCGGCGTGGGATCGAGCTGGGGCAGATGATCGATCATAATGCGCAAGGACGGCACCTTGTCATTGATCTTCACCATGGTCTGCAGCAGCTCCACGGTGGGATTGGCGCTGTCCATGACCAGGTCGGCATCGGCGACGCGCTTGAGCCCATCAATGAACTTGGGATCGTTGATCTGCTTGGAAACCTCGCGGTTCCAGATATTGCCGCAGCGTATTCCCAGGAACAACGGGTCCTTGCGGAAGCGGGCCAGCTGATCGGCGAAGTCCGGCTTTTCCGGCTCCAGGTCGCCCACCGTGCCGACAAACATCGGGTCGGTATGCTCCTGCTCCAGGACCCAGAGATTGTCCTCGATCCAGGGGCTGGCCTCCAGCTCGATGGCGCCGACAATGTTCAACGGCACCGCATAAGCGCGATAGGTGGAGGGCAGCGCCACACCGTTATGCTCCTTGGCCCACTCGGGCGACCCGGCGTAAGGCACGCCCTGAGGCCGGCGAGAGTCGAACAGATGGACATGGGTGTCGATGATCGGAATGTCGGCCAGCGGCTCGGCCGCCTTGGCCATATCAGTCCAGAAGGCGGCCGCAGCCGCAGCACTGCCCAGAAATTCGCGACGCTTCATGGTCTACTCCGAAGGATGACGGTCGAGGCCCTTGGACTTCCACAAGGGATCGTAATTCGAGCCAAGCATATAGGCGATGAAGGCCTTGGCCGCGTCGGCTTGCGTCGATCGCGACGACACCGCCACGCGGGTATCCAGATAGGCGTGCAACTGCACCGGCACCGGGCCCACCAAGTCCAGTTCCGGATGGTTCACGATCTCGCAGATCAGCTGCAGTGCCATGTCGGCTTCGCCGTGGATCACCGCCTGGCCGCCCTCGCCCTTGGTGCTGATCTTGTCCTTGACGCCCTTGAAGACGGCATTCTGGCGCAGCATATCGTTGATGATGCGCGCCTCCATGCTGCCGCTGGCCGGATCGGAGTAAATCACCGGGCCGCCCGCCTTCAGCGCCGCCGCCAGTTTGGCGGGCGTGGAAATGTCGGGATGCGGGGCGCCCTTCTTGACCGCCAGCCCGATGGTGACGCGGCCGATATCCTGGGCGGTGCCGGGCGCGGTGGCGCCCATCGCATCCATGCCGTCCATGAAGGAGACCGGCAGGACGATCACATCGGCGACCGGCGTGCCGGTGCGGATCTCGCCCACGATCTTGCCCATATTGAGGTTCTTGATCGTGACCTTCACGCCGGTCTTTTTGGTGTAGTCCGCCGCGATGTCCTGCAGGCCCGCATTCCAGACCACGGCGGGGGTGAAGACATTGATCTCGGTACCTTGCGCCATGGCTGGTGCGGCCAGGCCCATGAAAGCCGCAGCGAGAAGAAGTTTGCGCATGGTCTGCTCCCTATTCAGAAGTCTAAACGGTGCGCCGGCCCATTTCCACATTATGCGCTTCCGGCCCGAAAAAGGTCAGCGTGGCGATCAGCAGCGCGGCGCAGCAGGCCACAGTGATCATCGCGATCCGGTAATCGCCGCCCGCCGTGTCGGCGATGTGGGATTGCAGCGGCAGATTGACCGCCGCGATCAGATTGCCCAACTGATAGACCGTTCCCGCGAAGGTGCCGCGCGCGCTGGCCGGCGCAAGCTCGTTGAGATGAACCGGGATCACGCCCCAGGCGCCCTGGACGCAGACCTGCATCAGGAAAGCGCCCACCGCCAGGGTGACCGCGGTTGCCGAATAGGCCCACAGATAACTCACCGGCAGCGCCAGCAGGGTCATCATGATGATGGTCCTGCGGCGGCCAAAACTCTGGCTGAAGGAGCCGAAGAACAACCCGCCGATGATGGCGCCCAGATTGGCTATCACGGCGACATTCTTCACCATCGCGGGGGTGTAGTGATGCTCAAGGCGCAGGAAGGTCGCATAGATGTCCTGCGTGCCGTGGCTGAAGAAATTGAAGCCGGTCATCAGGCAAATGGCGAACAGCGCCACCTTGCCGTGGGCGCGCAGGACGGAGAAGGTAGAGGCCTTGCCGCTCCTGGCCTCGTCGCGGCTGAAATGCTGCGATTCCGGCACGCACAGATAGATATAGAGAATGATCAGCGCCGCCGGGATGACGCCGACCATGAACATGCCGCGCCAGCCGATGCTGGGATAGAGAAAGCCGAAGGCCAGGGAGGAGATCAGAAAGCCGGACGGATAGCCCGACTGCAGCACGCCCGAAACAAAGCCGCGAGCCTGGGGCTTGATGGTCTCCATCGAGAGCGAGGCGCAGATGCCCCAGACCCCGCCCATGGCCACGCCGAAGGCGGCACAGGCGATGTAAAAGGCCCAGATGTTGGGGGTGAAGGCGATCAGGAAATTGAGTACCGAATAGCAGGCGATATCCAGCATCAGAATGGGCCGGCGGCCGTAATGGTCCGCCAGGCGCCCGAAGATGAAGGCGCCGATCGGCCGGCAGGCCAGGGTCAAGGTCACCGCGACCGTGACCACGGTGATGGAGACGCCGAACTGTTTGGCGATGTCGGGAAAAACGAAAGTCAGAAGGAAGAAGTCATAGGCATCGAAGGTCCAGGCCAGATAGCTGGCGGTGACCGTGTGCCTGGCGGTCGAGGACCAGCCCTTCAGTGACTCGAACGCCGCCATGCCATTCCCCTTTATTTAGGCGCGAGTATGCCGGGGTTGGCGATTTCAGCAACCCCCTAACCCGCTGACGCGTCGCAGCAATTCGCCTCAGATCACGTCGATCTTGAAGACATATCCCGCGCTGGGGCTGTTGAGCGGCGGAAAGCCGGGATGCCCATATTTCGCGTCCAGCGGCCAGCCCGGATGCTCGCCCGCATCCACGCCGTAAAGCTGGCCGTCCAGCACCGCGACGTCATGCATGTCGCAGGAGCCGGGCACGAAATCCACGAACAGCACCGGCTCGCCCGACTTGATGTCGTACTTGATCAACCCCGGCGTGTAGCCTTCATAGCCCGGCACATTTGGATTCTGGGTGCCATAGACCTGCCAGATGAAGCCGCCTTCCACTTCGATGCCATGCAACCGGTCCACATGGGCGGCTGGGAACATGTAATCGCATTCCCAGGTCACCGGATTCATCCGCAGCAGCGCCTCCAGCCGGTTGGCCTGAATCCACAGCCGGCCGCCGTCGGCATTCTCCCAGGCCAGGCCGTGGCAGGAGCCGCCATTGTTCTTGGGCCCGAAGGGAATCTGGCGATGGCTGATGGTCTTGCCGTTCATGTCGGTCTGGAACACGCCCTCCACCGGCGGGTCGGGCGGATTGTGCACCGAGGCGCCGTTGGCGCCACTCCAGATAAAGCCATTGCCCACCGCCATGCCGCTGCAGTCTTCGCACTTGGTGACGACGCTGTGCAGCACCTTGCCCTTGCGGTCCAGCAGCCATGCCGTTTCCGGACCGCGATCATGGCGCTGCTGCTGCACCCAGAAGCCGCGCCCTTGCGGATCGGCGGTGATGGCATTGGGCCAAGAGGGCGGCGTCAGGAACAGCTTGGTGGTCTTGGCTTTGCGCCGCGGCACGGCCTTGGGTTTCATGCTGGCAAGGGTACGGCCCAACTCGTCCGTCGCCTGCTTCTGCGCCAGCGCGGGCGTTGCGGCCAATACGGCCGCAGCAGTGATAAATTGTCGCTTGTCCATCAGACCTCCCTGCCCTCACCCTTCGACAAGCTCAGGGTGAGGATTTTCGCCACCTCCTCATGCTGAGCTTGTCGAAGCATGAGGAGGCATCTCAATTCGGCTGACGACGACCGCCTTCAAACCAGGTCGATTTTGAAAACATATCCGCCACTGGGACTGTTCAACTCAGGAAAGCCCGGCCGCGCATATTTTTCGTCGATCGGCCAACCCGGATGCTCGCCGGCATCCACGCCGTAGAGCTCGCCGTTCCACACCGTGACGTCATGCATGTCGCAGGAGCCGGGCACGAAATCCACGATCTCCAGCACCTGGCCGGTGCGGGAATCGTATTTCACCAGTCCGGGCACATAGCCCTCATAGCCGATGACTTTCGGATCCTGGGTGCCGCAGACCTGCCAGATGACATTGGTGTCCGAACCGATGCCGTGCAGGCGCCCGATCTCCTTGGTCACCGGGAAGATGAATTCGGTTTGCCAGCTTTTCGGATCGATGCGGATGATGGCTTCCATGCGGTTGGCATAAAGCCAGAGCTTGCCATTCTCCCAGCTCGCGCCATGGCAGGAGCCGCCATCGTCCTTGGGCCCGAACGGAAGCTGCCGCCAGCTGATCTGCTTGCTGTTCATGTCGGTCTGGAAGATGCCGTTGATCGGCGGATTGGGATGCACCTTCTCCGAGCCGCCATTGGCGCCCGACCACATATAGCCGTCGCCCCAGGCCGCCCCGCTGGTGTCCTTGCAGTTGGTGGAGATCTCATGCAGCACCTTGCCGGTCTTGAAATCCAGGCACCAGGCCTTCTCGGGCTTGTTGTCGTGGCGCTGCTCATGCACCCAGAAGCCCTTGCCCGGCTCGACCGAGATGGCATTGGGCCAGCAGGGTGGCGTCAGGAACATCTTCGTGGTTTTGGCCTTGCGCCGGGGGATGACCTTCTTGCTGCCTTCGCCGCCGCGCCGGCCGAGATCGTCCGTCATCTTCTTCTGTGCGAGTGCGGGTGTCGCGGCCAGCGCAGCCGCGCCCAAAGCTGCCCGCGTGAGAAATTGTCTTTTGTCCATAATGCCTCCCTTTTTAAGGGGCGGTCCGGCTCCCGCCTAACGCCCTGTGCCTCATGCTTCGACAGGCTCAGCATGAGGAATTTATAACCTCTCCTCACCCTGAGCCCGTCGAAGGGTGAGGAGAGCGTTTCTTCTACGGCAGGAACACCATCACGGCGGGACTGCCGATGCCCAAGAACTTGCCGGTGAACTTCGGCACGCCATCCGCGCCCAACCGGAAGGTAGTGAGATTGTCGGCGCTCTGGTTCATCGAATAGATGAACTTGCCGGTGGGATCGATGGTCAGGCTACGCGGGATCGTGCCTTCGGTATGGGTGTTGGCGATCAGCTTGACGCTGCCATCGCCCTGCACCGCCATGGTGGCGATGGTGTCGTGATTGCGGTTGGCGCCATAAAGATTCTTGCCCGCCTTGTCGATCAAGAGCTCCGATGTGGTGTTGCTGCCCTCAAAGCCGGCCGGCAAGGTCGAAATGGACGGCCCCTTCTGGGTCAGCTTGCCATTGGCAAAGCCATAGACCGTCAGACGCGAGTCCTGTTCCTGCTGCTGATAGAGCGTCTTGCCATCGGGCGAGAAAGCGAAATGGCGTGGCGCCGCGCCGTCCACCGACTTGGTGACCGAGACCTGGGCCAGCTTGCCGGTATTGGCATCCAGCTTCCAGACAAAGATCTGGTTGCGGCCGGCATCGGCGCCGACCACATATTGCCCCGAAGGATCGGGCAGGATCATGTGACCGCGCGAGCCGTGCGGCTCCATGCTGCCGAACATGCCCGGCGGCTTGTCCTTGGCGTTATAGACCGACATGGGACCGGAGGGTTTCACCACATCGGTGGTCTCGCCCAGGCTGCCATCGGGCTTGAGACGTATCACCGCATAGCTGCCGCCGGTGTAGTTGGCCACCAGCAGGAATTTTCCGCTCGGATCGGTGACGGTGTAGCAGGGAATGGAGCCGCCGGAATCCACCGTGTTGAGCCTCTTGAGGGCGCCGCTTTTGGAATCCACCGCATAGGCGGTGACCGAACCGCTCTTGTTGGGGCCATAGGTGGCGATCTCGTTCACCGCGTAGAGAAACTTGTGGTCCTTCGACAAGGTGATCCAGGAGGGCGACAGATCCTTGGCCATCAGGCGCAGGTGCGAGGGCGCGCCAGTGGCCTCATCAACGTCCACCATATAGATGCCCTGGCCATTGCCGCCGCCACCGGCGCCGGGCGCCGCCGCCGGGTCCCTGGTGTAGGTGCCGATATAGGCGCGCGCGGCCCAGGCGGCATCGGCCGAGGTCAAAGCCGCCATCAAGGCGGCGACGGCGACTGTGGTGCGAAACAGTTTCATTTTCCCTCCGTGGACGAGTGTCAGATTATCCGCGCGGGGCATGACAGCGCCCCACCGCAAATGCCCATAGAATGCAAAGACATTCCCCGCCTGCCCGAATTCTTCTTGTTATCACTAGTGGTCCGATTCCAACATTCGCATCCCAGTTGCGCCAGGCACTTTGCGAATGTTGGAATCAAAGGACCACTAGCAACTACATGATTCTAGTGGAGCTTTGGATTTGACATTCGCTTCCGGTGTTCGCGCCAGGCAGGGTAGCGAATGTCAAATCCGCTCCACTAGGTTCTAGCATGACGCCGGGTCATTCCCAAGCTTGTGCAGATGCAGCATCTGAAAACATTTTCACAAAAACAAAGGCTTCACAGCAACGTCCTTCTGTCCGTTTGACCGCCGGGCTGTCAGCCGCGTAAATCGCGTATCGATAGTTGGGACGGAACACGCCATGCGGATTGCTTTCGCACTTACACTCGCCTGCGGCCTGGGCGCCAGCACTCTGGTAGTGGCGCAGACGCCGCGGCCGCAAGCCGCCGATGTGGTGAACAACCCCTTCGCCTCCGATCCGCGCGCCATTCAGCAGGGCGCGACCCTGTTCGACCGCACCTGCGCGGGCTGTCACGGCCCCGGCGCGACGGGTGGCCGCGGGCCCGCCCTGGCCGGCGGCACCTTCCAGCATGGCGGCAGCGACAACGAGCTTTTCACCACCATCAAGAGCGGCGTGCAGGGCACGCAGATGCCATCCTTCTCCGCCCTGCCCTCGGACGATGTCTGGCGGCTGGTGACCTATATCAAGAGTCTCTCCGGCCAGACCGGCGCGCAGGGCGTCGCCACCGGCGATGCGGCGAACGGCGAGACGCTTTTCTTCGGCAAGGGCGGCTGCACCAGCTGTCATGAAATCAATGGCCGGGGCGCGGACCTTGCCGCCGATCTTTCGGCGGAAGGCGCCAAGCCCGTCGGCGCCATCAAGACCGGGGTGCTGCACCAGATCCGGCGCCGCTTCCCCCCCATGCCGCATTTCGCCGATGTGGCGACGGCCGATGGCAAGACCCTGCACGGCCTGGTGCGCAACGAGGACGCCTTTTTCATCCAGCTGGAGAAGACGGATGGAAGCTGGGCGACCCTGGACAAGAAAGACGTCCGCAAGGTCACCGACGCGGGCAGCCTGCTGCCCACCGATACCGCCGCCAAATTGTCGGCCAAAGAGATTGACGATGTCGTCGCTTTCCTGGCCAAACAAAAGGCGCGCGACTTCACCCAAACCGTCAAGATCAATCCCGCGCCGGTGCTGCCCTATGCGCGGCTAGCCGATCCCAGATCGGGCGACTGGCCGACCTATTGGGGCGATTATCAGGGCACGCATTTCAGCGCCCTCGACCAGATCAACGCCGCCAATGTGAAGAACCTGCAGATGGCGTGGATATCGCCCCTGCCCGGCACCTACACCACCGAGGCCACGCCCATTGTGGTGGACGGCATCATGTATGCGGCCGGCGGCTCGGGCGATGTCTTTGCCTTCGACGCCCGCACCGGTCACCAGATCTGGGCGTTCCATCGCAAGCAGGACATCAAGAATCCGTATCAGAACAATCCCAACAACAAGGGCGTGGCGGTGCTGGACGGCCGCGTCTTTGTCGGCACGCTCGATGACCTTCTGATCGCGATCGATGCCCATACCGGGCGCGAATTGTGGGAGGTACGCACCGACGACACCCTGGCGGGCTATCAGCTTACCGGCGCGCCCTTGGCGGTGGACGGCAAGATCATCATGGGCATGTCGGGCGGCGAGCTGGGCGTGCGCGGTTATCTCGACGCTTATGACCCAGCCACCGGCAAGCGGCTATGGCGCACCTACACAACACCGGCCCCCGGCGAGAAGGGCAACGAGACCTGGTCCGGCGACAGCTGGAAGACCGGCGGTGGTCCCACCTGGCTCACCGGCAGCTACGATCCCGAGCAGCATCTGCTGATCTGGGGCACCGGCAATCCCGCCCCCGACTACAATGCCGAAAGCCGCAAGGGCGACAATCTCTATACCGACAGCGTGCTCGCCATCGATCCCGACACCGGCAAGATCAAGTGGCACTATCAGTTCACGCCCAACGACGATCACGACTGGGATTCGACCGAGGATTATGTCCTCACCCGCATGGCGGTGAACGGCAAGGAGCGGAAGGTCATCCTGCATGCCGACCGCAACGGCTTCTTCTATGCGCTGGATGGGACCAATGGTCAGTTCCTCTGGGCCAAGCCCTTTGTGCGCACCAACTGGAACAAGGGCTTTGATGCAAAGGGCCGGCCGATTATCGATCCGGCCACCATGGCGACGCCTGCGGGCGTGACGGTGTTTCCGGCGGTGGGCGGCACCAATTTCCAGGCGCCCACTTATGATGCGAAGAACAACCTGTTCATTCTGGAATATGTCTCGGCCCAGGGCTTCGCCCAGAGCGCGCCGGTCACCTATGAGAAAGGCAAACTTTATCTGGGCCGCGGCGCCGGCGGAGGCCCTACTTCGGTGGCGACCGATCAGGGCATTGAGGCGATCGACGCCAAGACCGGCAACATCGCCTGGAAATTCCCCATGGCACGGGTGGGCCTGTCGTCGGGACTGGTCGGCACGGCGGGCGGCATCATCTTTGCCGCCAGCGCCGAAGGCCAGCTTCTGGCGCTGGACGAAAAGAGCGGCAAGCCGCTGTGGCATTTGCGGCTGAACGGCCCGGTCAACTCCTCGCCCATGACCTATATGGCCGGCGGCAAGCAGTTCATCGCCATCACCGCTTCGACCCAGCTTCTGGTCTTCGGACTGCCGGATTAGAGTATGTGTTTCCAGAAGAATTCATCCTCACCCTTCGACAAGCTCAGGGTGAGGACGTAGCGAAAACTCCTCATGCTGAGCCTGTCGAAGCATGAGGATGCAAGCGGATATGCTTGCAACAGCGCCCAAAGGAAAACGCATGAAGCCAGACCGCCGCGCCGTGCTTGCCGGAACAGGCGCCCTGGCGGCGGCGGGACCGGCCGGCGCCGCGCCGCCGCCTGAAGTGACCCGTATTCTGGCCAAGTATCTTGTCGGCGCGCGCTTCGGCGACATTCCTGCCAAGGTACGCCGCGAAGGCTGCCGCACCTTGTTGAATTATGTCGGCGTCGCGATCGGAGGCTCGCGCCATGAAACAGTGACGCGGGCACTGGCGGCGCTGACGCCGTTCAGCGGCAAGCCGGAAGCGGCCATCCTGGGCCGACGCGAGAAGCTCGACATCTTGAATGCCAGCCTGATCAACGGCATCAGCTCCCACATCTTCGATTATGACGACACCCACCTGAAGACCATTATCCATCCGGCGGGACCGGTGGTCTCGGCGGCGCTGGCCCTGGCCCAGCACAAAAAAGTAAGCGGCGCGGACTTCTTGCACGCCATGCTGCTGGGCATCGAAACCGAATGCCGCATCGGCAATGCGCTCTGGCCCAGCCATTACGACATGGGCTGGCACATCACCGGAAGCTGCGGGGTGTTCGGCAGCGCCGCGGCCTGCGGCAAGCTGCTGGGTCTGGACGAACAGAAGATGACCTGGGCGCTGGGCATCGCCGCCAGCCAGCCGGTGGGACTGAAAGTGCAGTTCGGCTCCATGACCAAGAGCTTTCATCCCGGCCGCGCGGCGCAGAACGGATTGACCGCGGCGCTGCTGGCGGCGCAAGGCTTCACCGCCGACGAGACGGCGCTGGAAGGCAAGGACGGTTTCGCGCAAGCCCTGGCGCGGGGCGTGAAATGGGAAGAAGTCACCGAAGGCCTGGGCACGCGCTTCAAAGCCGCGCTCAATACCTACAAACCGTTCGCCTGCGGTATCGTCACCCATCCGGCGATCGATGCCGCCATCCAGTTGCGCAACGAAAACAAGCTAAAGCCCGGCGACATCGCCGCTGTCGAACTGATCGCCAATCCGCTGGTGCTGTCTCTGACCGGCAAGACCGAACCCAAGACCGGCCTGGAAGGCAAGTTCAGCATCTATCACTGCATCGCTGCGGGGCTGATCTACGGCGCAGCCGGCGAACGCCAGTTCCAGGATGCGGTGGTACGCGATCCCACGGTCGTCGCCCTGCGCCGCAAGGTAACGGTGCATCCCGATCGGAAAGTGGGCGCGGCGCAATGCACCCTGGTGGTGAAGCTGACGGACGGCCGCACCCTCACCCGCCGCATCGAGCACGCCATCGGCAGTCTGGAAAAGCCGATGAGCGATGCGGCGCTGGAAGCCAAGTTCACCGATCTGGCCGAGGGCATCCTGGCCAAGGACCAGGTACGCCGCGTGATGGACATGTGCTGGTCCATCGAAAAGGCGGCCGACGCGGGCGCGCTGGCCGAGGCGGCGCAAGCCTGAGGAGATAACAATGCAACGTCGATCCTTGTTGCATGGGTTGGGAGCGCTGGCGCTGACGCCTTTTCCGGCTTTGGCCGCGACCATCCGCAAGCAGCCCATCGTCACGGGCCTCGAAGTCTTTCGTGTTCACATCAACAAGCGCGGCGACTGGGTGCTGCCGCGGCTCAAGGCAGAAGGCGGCCTGACCGGCCTTGGCGATGCCTCGCATGGCGGCCGCGATGCCGAGACCTTGCGCTGGCTGGACCACTTCGCGGGAATGTTGAAGGGCCGCAGCGTTTTCGACATCGCCTGGTTCCGGCAGGCCACCCTGCCCGAGGTTCTGCAAGCCGGCCTGCCTGCCGCGGTCGCGGCCAGCGCTCTGGAGCATGCGCTGTGGGACATCTCGGGCCAGGTTCTTTCGCTGCCGGTCCATGCCCTGCTGGGCGGACGTATCCAGCAACGCATCCGGCTTTACGCCAACATCAATCGCTCCACGGAACCCCGTACGCCTGATGGCTTCGCGCAGATGGCGTCACGCGCGGTCGCCGCCGGCTTCGATGCCGTCAAGCTGGCGCCCTTCGACGACATGCCCCAGGGCGCGACTGACCAAGCCACCCGCGAACGCTACACCGCCGAAGGCATCGCGGATGCAGAGGCCGTGCGCGATGCCATCGGGCCGAACCGCGACCTGCTGATCGATGCGCACAGCCGCTTCAGTTTGCAGGAAGGACTGGCGCTGCTGCCACGCCTCGATCCCTTGAAGCTGTTCTGGCTGGAGGAAGTCACCCCGACCAAGCCGCTATCCGATCTCGCCACCATCAACCGCACGGCCAAAATGCCGACCGCCGGCGGCGAAAACATCCATGGCGTGGCAGGCTTCTATCCTTACATTCGCGCCGAAGCCGTCGATATCGTGATGCCCGACGTGAAATATTGCGGCGGCATCCTGGAATTGAAAAAGATCGCCGCGCTGGCGGAAGGCGCGGGCCTTCAAACTTCCCCGCACGGACCGGCAAGCCCTGTGGGCAACATGGCCGCCGCCCACGCCATCGCCGGCGCGCCCAATTTCAACATCCTGGAATTCTCCTATGGCGAGGTGCCCTGGCGCGCCGTGCTGGTGGACCCGCCGGAAGACACGACAGGAGGCGCCCTGGCGCTCTCGGACCGGCCTGGCCTTGGCTACAGGCTCAACGAAAAGACCGCCGCGCGCTACGCCGTGATGTGAAAATTGGCCCCCATGCCCGGAATCTGGGCAGGCTTTTCGACCGCGCGCCACTGACAAGGCAACGCATCGGCGTGGCAAGGCCAAGCGAGGTGTGAGAAGCTGTCCGCAATAGTCAGTGTCGGGGGGCGCGCATGAAAAGGGTCGCATGGGCCGCGGGCATCGCGGTTCTTTCCACCGGGGCGGTTGCCCAGACCGATGTGGATTGGCCGCTCTATACCGGCGACCTCGCCGGCAGCCGCTTCAAGCCGCTCGATCAGATCAACGCCTCCAACTTCTCCAAGCTGGAGGTGGCCTGGCGCTTCAAGACTGACAACATCGGCAATCGGCCGGAATTCAAGCTAGAAGGCACGCCCCTGGAGGTTGGCGGCGTGGTCTATGCGACCGCCGGCTCGCGCCGCGCCGTGGTGGCGCTAGATGCCACCAGCGGCGAACTGCTCTGGGTGCATGGCGAAAAGGAAGGCTCGCGCGGTGCGGCCGCGCCGCGCCAGCTTTCGGGCCGCGGCCCTACCTATTGGAGTGACGGCAAGGACGCGCGCATCCTTTATGTCACACCGGGATACCGCCTGATCTGTCTGGATGCACGAACCGGACAGCGGATCGACTCCTTCGGCGATCACGGTGCGGTGGATCTGAAAGCCACCGATGACCAGGAGATCAGGCCAGACCTCACCACCGGCGAGATCGGCTGGCAATCCGCGCCCACGGTGGTCGGCGACACCGTGCTGGTGGGTTCGGCCTTCCGCGAAGGCTTCACGCCCAGCAGTTACCGCAACAACAAGGGTTCGGCGCGCGCCTATGACGTGAAGACCGGCGCCAAGCTGTGGGAATTCCACACCATCCCGCGCAAGGGCGAGCCGGGTTACGAGACCTGGCTGAACGGCGCGGCGGACTATACCGGCAACACCGGCGTATGGACCGAGATCACCGCCGATCCGGCGGCGGGCCTCGCCTATCTGCCGGTGGAGTCGCCGACCTCGGACTTTTATGGCGGCAAGCGGCCCGGCAACAATCTCTACGCCAATTCGCTGGTGGCGGTGGACCTGAAAACCGGCAAGCCGAAGTGGCACTTCCAGCTCATCCACCACGAAGTGTGGGACTATGACATGTCGTCCCCGCCGCTGTTGATGGACATCACCGTCGACGGCAAGCCGATCAAGGCGGTCGCCGCGCCCACCAAGATGGGGATGCTGTATGTGTTCGACCGCATCACCGGAAAGCCGGTCTGGCCCATCCCCGAAAAGCCGGCGCCAAAAGGCAACGTGCCGGGCGAATGGTATGCGCCCACTCAGCCGATGCCATCCAAGCCGGCACCTTATGCGCGCACCGGTGTCAGCGTGGACGAGTTGATCGATTTCACGCCAGCGCTGCGCGCCGAAGCGCTGGATCTGGTCAAGGATTATAAGATGGGGCCGATCTACACCCCGCCGGTGGTGTCGAAAGAGCCCAGGCCCAACGGCGCCGGACCTCTAGGCACCCTGGCGCTGGGCCCAGCCAATGGCGGCACAAATTGGCCGGGCGGTTCCTTCAATCCCGAGAACCACACCGCCTATCTTTATGCCTGCAACGCCTGTCTGTCGGCTTACGGCCTGGTCAAGCCGCCGGCGGGCATGAGCGATCTGGATTATGTCGAAGGCCATGCGGGCGAGCGGGTGGTGATGATCAACGCCGCCGGCGCCGATCAGGGCGCGGATGCGCCGCTGAAGCGCGCGGCCGCGCCGCCAGCCGCGCCGTTGCCACCGCCGACACCAGCCCGGGGCCTGACCGTGCAGGGCCTGCCGCTGGTCAAGCCGCCTTACGCCACCATCAGCGCCATCGATCTAGACAGCGGAAAAATCCTCTGGCAGGTGCCGCATGGCGAGACGCCGGACTATATCCGCAATAGCGCCGCGCTCAGGGGCGTCACTGTCCCGCGCACGGGCCAGACCGGCTTCAATATCGGCACCCTTGTAACCAAGAATCTGGTGATCGCGGGCGATGCGACAGTCACGACCACGCCGGACCATCCGCGCGGCGCGATGCTGCGCGCCTATGACCAGAAGACCGGCACGGAAGTGGGCCATGTGCTGATGCCAGCCGGCCAGTCGGGATCGCCGATGACCTATATGGTGGGCGGCAGGCAATACATCATCGTCGCGGTATCGGGCGGGAATTATTCCGGCGAGTACATCGCCTACACTCTGCCGCGCAATTGATGCGACCTTCAGAAATCGTCTAACGACCTTGCGACGCGAATGTCAGGATCAGTATTGCGCACGTTGATATGACGAACGCATACAGAGACACGCGAAACCAAATTGGAAAGAGAGGCTTCGGCGGCTCCGGCGCGCTCATGGCGAACGACAGCTTGGCCATGCGTGTACCTCCGATTTAAAAAATGGCCCCACGGACCAGTGCAACCTTAAGCTACTTAAGCGCAGCCGTTGCTATTACTGGATGGACTGCTCGCAAGTCGGCTTCGGTTTGTGCCAATGTTTGCGACGAGATTTCACCATTCGACAATGCAGCGATCACACGCAAGCTCATCGATTTAAACATCGGGTAATGCTTATCCTCCAGCAGGCCCGGGATGTCCTTGCGCAAAACTGAAGCCGTCTCCCTATCAGCAGCCAACTGTTCAATGGGCACATCAAGGGTCATGTGGGCAGGATCAATCTCCCGACCTGGATCGGGCGAGGTTTGCGCGCACCCAGCCAATGCAAACAAAGAAATAAGAGTGAGTGTGAAGGTGTATCGCATCTCAAACCCCCGCAGCGCGAGAATACTGACGGGTTAGATGTTAACACCGGCTTCTTTTGACGCGTGCAAATGGAGAGATGACGGAATGTTCATCCAGCCAATGATGCCGCTGATGTCGTTGTGGCTTCTCGATCGCTCGAGACCTGATGGGGTTCATCGTCAGGCATCTTAGAAAGAGGCGGCACCCCGAGCCAGGTGCCGCCCTAATTGCTGCCGACCTTACTTCGAATCGTGGTCGCCGTGATGATGGGCGTGGGCTTTGCTCGCTTCGGCGGCGTGATGATGCGCATGATGACCGTGTCCCGAGGCGGTGTGGGCATGGTGCGCGCCGCTTTCATGGTCATCTTCTTCGTAGTGCCGTGCCGCTTCGCGGTGATGATGGGCCGCCTTTTCATGGTGCTCTGCGGCGGTGTGGTGATGACTGCTGGCAGGATGTTTCTGGGACATTCTCATTCTCCAGTAGGCTAGACTCATCAAGGACGAGCCGGGAGTTCACTGCACACCGGGATTGCGAACGGGGCGTGTCAAACCCACGTCATTGCCGAAAAGTAATACGGGTACTCAGGGGTTGCCTTGTGCGGCTGTAGGAGCCTGAACGACCCAAAATTGTCGGGAACCACAGTAAGGGTTCCCATGTTGTGACGACCAGAGTTCATCCGGCGAAATGTCAAGTCAAGGAGGTAGTCATGCGAGACACATTGAAAGCGACGTTGGCCGCTTCCGCGCTGCTCGCATTGGCAGGGTGCGTCAGCCCAGGCGGGCCTGTGTACAACGACGGTTATTACGATGGCTACTATGGCCCTTTATACGATGGCTATTGGGGTGACGATAACTTCTTTTACTATTCCGGAGGCGCAGGTCGGCCCTTCGTTCGTGACGAAGGCGGTCACTTCCGGCGTGGCGCCGCTTCGGGCTTCAACTCCTTCCATCAAGCCCATATGGGACCACACGCAGGCCATCCTCACGAACCTGGCCATCGCTGACGCGAGCAGAGCCCAGCGCCTTACCGGAGCAGGAAAGGTGCGCGCTAGCCGAACACTCCCACAAGGTGCCGCGAGTTCATGGCAATGGCGCCGCGAGCACAGGTATGCGGCAAGGGCAGCAATGATCTAACCGCCAAATGGCACTGGTGCAGTTGGGTTCTGAGGGAGACAGGTTCGCAGAGGTGTCCAACTTTTAGCGCTTCCGCCTTGGTTTCCGGACGAAGCGGCGTAAAATACTCGTGCTATGCGAATCGTAGCCCTTTTTGCCGCTCTACTACTTCCGGCCCAGACTTTGCCCCAGCCGGCCCAGTCATTGCCTCGGCTGGCCCAGTCTTTGCCCCAGCCGGCCCAGACTTTGCCCCAGCCGTTTGACCGTGAGGGCGCAACCAAAGTGCTGGAGAACGATCGCGTTATCGTTTGGGACGTTTCCTGGCTGCAACGCGCCTATCCCACACACCGCCACGTTTACGATTATGCCGGCGTTTATTACACCAGCGGCGACCGGGTCGTTGTGTCTCCGGAAGGCATGCGTTCGCCAACCCACACCATCGCCTGGGATACTTTCTTCTACCGTAGGGGCGTCACGCACAGTGAAGAAGGGGTGGGCACGGAGCCGCTGCGGGCGGTGTTCCTTGAGCTTAAGGAATCCGCGCCGGTGGGCACCGCGGACACCGCTTCCGCAGGGCTCGGCAGGAAGGTCCGCGAGAGCGACCGCTTGGTCATTTGGGAGGACATTGCCGCGCAGGATACTCAGCCGCCGGCGCACCGGCATGAAAGGGATGCTGTGGCCGTCGCCTTCACAGGTCAGAAACCACGGATCACGTTCGTTCCGCGCGGCACCGTGGACCACGGGGAGGAGACCGCAGGCGCGGAGCGGACATATTTCTTCGAGTTGAAGTGAGGACGCGCTAGATCGGGCTGAGACCCCGCAACTTCCGTTATTTCAACGTCCTAGGAAAGGCAGGCTACGCCTCTGCTTGTCGCAAGTTGGCGGGGGCATGTTGGGGAAGACTGAAACGGACCAGTCTCGACGTCCGCTTTGGGCCAATAGCGGACATTCAACCCCTTTCCGGGAAAGTCAGCGTCCTAACGCGCCGCTTCCGCCGGGACCGCGTCCGTATCTCCGGCAGCTATGGTTCCGCAACGCGCCAGGAGTGCCCGCAGGTCGTTGATCGCCGGGAATACTTCATTGTTCCAGTCGGCTCCCTGGGCATCATGGGCCGCCTGTTCCGCTTCGACGATGACCTTGTCTTCCTGAAAAATGCGTTCGGTGAACCAGGTGATGAACGGCCAGGCCAGAGCGGTAAGCGCCGGAATCTTGGATTTTCGGACTGACAAAAAACCAAACGTGCGGTTTGTGCGCTGGGCCGCGTCGAGCGGGGTGTAGCACAGCCAAACATCAAGCGCCGGCTCGGTCGCGTCCCCAACCCATACTTTGAGGCGCTGGTACGGATATTCGGTGCGGATGGTCATGAGATCCCGGTACTTTCGGCTATCACCGGTCTGAAGCGCCGATAATATCGCTGCTTCGCCAACCGACTGACGACCCTCCGTGCGGCTAAAGGTGTAATCAACTTCGCACCAATCATCGCCGGCCCGGCGCCCGAGGCATTGTGCTTTGATCAATCCCATATTCCGGCGATGCAGAAATTGGTGATTCATATCGAACAGGTTTTCGTGCAGGAAAGTGTAATGGCACGCGACCTCGCGGTTGAGATGGCGTGTCCGGTAGCGGTGGTCGGCGAAGCTGCCCAGGCGGGCTGGCAGGCGCGCTTCCGCGAGAGCGGCATTGCCGGGAAACACGAACACCAGGCCGTCTCTCTCTTGCACCGGGTAGCTTTTGACGCCATTGGGTAGCCGGCAACTGCCCAAGTAAGGCACGTCAATGCAGGCTCCGGCGCGATCATAGGCCCAACCGTGATAGCCGCATTTAAGAGTTTGCCCAGCCACAACACCCATATGCAGCGGCACCTGCCGATGGGCGCAGCGGTCCTCAAGGGCTCCCAGCTTGCCGTCCGCCGTGCGGTAAAGCGCGATGGGCTCCCCCGCGAAGCGGCGACCAATCACTTTACCGGCCCTTATTTCGCTGCTCCAGGCCATGGGATACCAATAGTCAGCATTTGCCCCGACCTTTCGGAGGTCGAACGGCAATTTGGGCACGGCCGGCAGAATCATATTCATTCGAAAAATACCCAAATCGCTCTTCGGCGCGGCATTATGACTGCGAACGCATGATCCGGCAAAAGGTCCATGCGTGCTGCGTGATTAAAGTGGTGGTTGAGGGAATTATGGTCGCCGCCCGCAGAGAGAACGCCCGCTTGGGACCAAGACCGGATGCGTCCGCATTGGGCCAAAAGCGGACATCGCCCTCCCGGAAATCCGGGGGTCAATCCAAGGTTCGCCTGAACCGCAGCAGAGCGATGCTGCCCGCGATGAGCGTGAACAGGAACAGCGGCCACAGGTCCGGCCAGATTTCCGGCATGCCGTTATCCTTGAGCAGGATGCCGCGCACGATACGCAGGAAATGCGTCGCAGGCAGCACTTCGCCGATCACCCGCGCCCAGGCCGGCATGCCCATGAAGGGAAAGGCGAAGCCTGACAGAAGAATCGCGGGCAGCAGGAAGAACATGGTCATCTGCATCGCCTGGAGCTGATTCTCGGCGATGGTGGAAAAGGTATAGCCGACCGCCAGATTGGCGACGACATAGACGGCGAGCGCCCCGGCCAGCAGCAGCAGCGAGCCGATCATCGGCACATGAAAGACAAAGCGCGCCATCAACAGGATGATGGCGCTCTGCACCGCGCCCACCAGCACATTGGGCGCGATCTTGCCGATCATGATCTCTAGCGGCGTCGCCGGCATGGCCAGGAGATTTTCATACGTCCCGCGCTCCCGCTCGCGGGTCAGCGCCAGGCAGGTCATCAACACCATGGTCATGGTGAGGATCACCGCCAGCAGCCCCGGCACCACATTATATTGGGTGTTGGATTCCGGATTGTAGAGAAGATGCTGCACCGGATTGAAAGGCGGCGGCCCTTGGGCGCGCGCCGCCAATGGCCCGACCAGATCATCGCGCAGGGCCGTGGTGGCGAGCTGGTTGAAGGCCGCGATGGCAAAGGAGCCGGCCGCTGGATCGGTGGCGTCCGCCTCGATCAAAAGGTCAGGGTGATCGCCGCGCACAATGTCGCGCGAGAAATTGGGCGGGATCTCCACCACGAACAGCACCTTGCCTTCCTGCAAGAGGCGGCGGGCATGGGCCGGATCGTTGGTCTGCTCGACGATCTTGAAATAGCTGGAATTGGCCAGCCCCGCGACAATGGAGCGGGCCAAGGGTCCCGGATCGTTGATGGCGATGGCGGCGGGCAGATCGTGCGGATTCAGGTTGATGGCAAAGCCGAACAGGAAAATCTGCATCAGCGGCACGCCCAGGATCATGCCCAGGGTCAGCCGGTCCCGCCGCATCTGCAGGATTTCTTTGACCAGGATGGCCCAGATGCGGCGGGGCGAGAAATTCACTTCGCCG
>Ga0265338_10002341_pt1 | contig 28640 bp, 21 predicted proteins | sample 42126metaG_FD_193579 | JGI IMG/M metagenome (GOLD analysis project Ga0265338, IMG submission 193579) | Rhizosphere microbial communities from Carex aquatilis grown in University of Washington, Seatle, WA, United States - 4-21-26 metaG | ecosystem: Host-associated > Plants > Roots > Rhizosphere...
TCGGTGCGCGAGCGTCGGCGCCAAGCTCACCTTCATTGTCTGTGTACTTGCGGCTCTGATCATTTTGACCTTAACCTTGACCGTGACCCGCTCGGCGGGATCCTTGGTCAGCGAGCAAACGCTCGCGCGCATCGACGACCAGAATCGCTCCATCGCGACGATGATCGGCCTCTACGACAAGGGATTGAGCTCCGAGGTCGAACGTTTCATGTCGTTGTTTGCCAGTTTCCTGCCGCCAAACTACACACTCGATGAAACCCAGAAAATCGACATCAACGGGGTTGCAACACCGATGATGAAAGCGGGCGACAAACCGCTGAACCTCGATTTCACGATCCCGGACCAGTTTCTCGAACGTAGCGGCGCGATTGCCACGATCTTCGCGCGCAGTGGCGACGACTTCATACGCGTCACCACATCCTTGAAAAAACAGGACGGCTCGCGGGCGATCGGCACACTGCTCGATCGCGCAGGCCCGGCTTATGCGCCGGTGTTCGCGGGCAAGCCGTATATCGGCCTCGCTCCGCTATTCGGCAAACAATACATCACGGAATACAAGCCGATCAGCGATGCCAGTGGCCGTGTTATCGGCGCCCTCTTCGTCGGCGTGGACGTGACCCGTGAAGTCGCCGTGGTGCAGCAGACGATCGCGGATTTGAAGCTCGGCGAGCACGGCTACTACTTTGTCATCGATGCTTCGGCGGGCCCGAATCGTGGCCGTTTCCTGGTCCATCCCACGGCGTCAGGACAACCGGCGGGCGAGTTCGATCCCGCGTTCACGCGAATGCTCGACGCCCATGCGGGGGAATTGACGTTCACTTCGGCAGACGCCACCAACGCCACTACACACGAAGCCGATGCGAGATTTGTCACGGTGCCACAGTGGCAATGGCTGGTCGGCGGCGTCGCCGATCGCGATGAGTTGCTTGCGGGCGTCACTCAGACTCGGAATCGCTTCCTTTTGATTGGATTGGGCTTGATCGGCGCTTTGATGCTGGTGCTGCTGCTCGCCGTGAAAGCGCTGGTAAGCCGGCCACTCCACGACGTAACGCGTGCCTCGGAACGGCTGGCTGCGGGCGATTTGAGCATACGCTTGAATACCGTGCGTGAAGATGAGATCGGTCGTTTGATCCAGGCGATCGACGGTATCGGCGCCGGTCTTGCACGCATGGTTGCCCAAGTACGCGAGGTCTCGGTCGTGATGACAGCGCATACAGAACAGATTGCAGCGGGCAGCGGCAGCATTGCCAGCCGGATTGCGACGCAAGCCAGCAGTCTTGAAGAAACGGCTGCGAGCATGGAGCAGATCACTTCGACGGTACAACAAAACGCCGACAACGCCACACAGGCCGATCAACTGGTGGAGAGCGCGTCGCAAGCGGCCGTGAATGGCGGAATATCGGTGGAACGCGTCGTGGCCACCATGGAGGAAATCCATCTGTCATCGCGCAAGATCACGGAGATCACCTCGGTGATCGAAGGTATTGCATTCCAAACGAATATCCTGGCGCTCAATGCCGCGGTTGAAGCCGCGCGGGCAGGAGAACATGGCCGTGGCTTCGCGGTCGTGGCGGCCGAGGTGCGGGGCCTGGCGCAGCGCAGCGGAAGTGCGGTCAAGGAGATCGAAGCGCTGATCACGGAATCGAACGGTAAGGTCGAAGCGGGCTATCGGATTGCCGCGCAGGCGAGCACCGCGATGAAGAGCATAGTCGAAAGCGTCGAGCGGGTCAGCGCGATCATGTCTGAAATCACGACGGCGTCGCATGAGCAATCGGGCGGTATCGAGCAAGTCAATATCGCGGTGATGCAGCTTGGACAGGCAACCCAGCAGAACGCCGATCTCGTAGCCGAAGCCGAGCGCTCGGCGCAGGAACTGCGCAACCATGCGCTCGACCTGACTCAGGCAGTCAACGTGTTCAAGCTTGAGCGCGGATGATACGCCTGTGCGCCGGGGCGCATACCCGCCCTGCTTGTGCTCGTGCTCGATCTCTTAATGCGGCTCAGCCTTGTTCCGTCGACAGTGCCGCCGTAACGAAGTCGCGAAGAAACGCCACCCACGTTTTGATTTTCGCGTCCAGGTACTCTCGCGACGGGTATATCGCGTAAATTGTCCCACTCTGCAGCTCGTATTGCGGCAGTATGCGCACCAGCTGCCCGCTACGCAGCAAAGGCAAAGCCGATAGCAATGGCAAAGGCCCTACGCCCAGCCCTTCGGCCAACGCCACCGCCAACGCATCGGACGAATTCACGCGCAGCTTTCCCGGCGGCAAGTCGATTTGCGTTACGCCCTCCGGCCCCTCGAATTTCCAGCGATCGACCGGGAAATAAGGCGTAACCAGTTGCAGGCATTCGTGTCGATGCAGGTCCGATACCGCTTCGGGCACACCATTGCGCTCGATGTATTTGGGCGATGCGCAAAGTACGCTGGGTATGTTGCAGATTCGGCTCGACACCAGTGCGGAATCCGGCAATTGGGTTGTCGTGACTTGCAGCGATACGTCGAACCCCTCGTCCAGCAGATCGGGAATTCTCTGTGAAAGTGTAAGATCGACTCGCACCAGGGGATACGCTTCCAAGTACCGTATCAGGGCAGGCACGACGTAGACCTGGCCGAAGCTCGAAGGTGCGTGAATCCGAAGCACACCCGAAGGCGACCGCTTCGCCGCGCCCGCTTCCGCCTCCGAAAGTTCAAGCAGCGCCAGAATTTCCGTGCAGCGTTTCAGATACCGATCTCCGGCCTCCGTCAATGCGACCCGCCGCGTGGTTCGATTGAGCAAGCGTGTGCGCAAATGCACCTCAAGCTCGGAGATCGCGTGAGAAGCCTGCGCCGTGGTGACCTTTAATTGTTGCGCGGCGAGCGTAAAGCTACCGACCTCCGCTACGCGAACAAAAACTTTCATGTTGCGCAGCATATTCATCGCCCGCAATCCTCTCTGCAATGGTTAAAAATGACAGTCTCGCCTGCGTGACGGCCGAAGTGTATTCTTGCGCGAATGAGAAAAAAAGTGCCGGAAAGATAAAGGACTTTTGCCGAATTGGGCAACAATGTGTGCGGTCGTCGCGTCAATCATTCATGCGCATTTTTTGCGTGCCGCAACGAGTACATCCGGCACTCGCCGAAGCTCTTGGCCATCGGCTGCAGGCCGGCATATTCGCACACATAGGTATCCCTCGCGGTTTCAGCATATTCGACACTGGCCGACTCCTCGAACGCCTTCGCGAAGCCGCCGAGATAAAAAGAGCATGCCGTGGCGGCGCCTGGCGACGTGTCATTGCAACAGGCGATCGACACGGCCAACCTGGAGAAACTCGGCATCGATCCGGGCTCGACCAAAGCCGCCATCGTCGAGCGTTGGCGAGATCGCATGCGCCGCGATCCTGAGCTAGCCCCGCTGCTTGCCAAAGGAGCCGATCTTGGGATGATTCCTACGTCCGAGCCACGGCAGCGCTCGCAATTCTTCACCGACGGCATACTGCGCCTTTCTCGTGAGGATCGCTCCAGCCTGTTCGACCTGACAGAAAAAGTACTGGATCGTGCTCCGCCGGATTGCGGCGGCACCAAGAGCACTCCAGTGGTGATGTCGCGCTATCTGTCGTTGGCAACAATGCCCGACGCCGACGTCGACACCTTCTTGCGGCTCGCGTACTCGCTGCTCAAGCAATCCGCACTGCATGCGCCGAGTGCTCAAGTCACCGCGGAACAGCGTACCCAGGCCCAGGCAGCGCTTTTACGATCATTGAACGAAACGCTGAAGAACGACCCCGAAAACACGCGGCTGGTCGCCAAAGCCGTAGTCGATCCGGCGGGCGTGACACCCGAAGTATGGTGTCGCACAATGCGGATCGACTTGCACGCGATCCTGGCGATGCCGCAGCCGCAACGCGACTGGGTCATCGTGGCCTCCAGCGGCGACGCTACGCGCGGTTGAACGCTCGAATCCCATGCCTGCGGATGCGGCCGGCCAAACACCCACGGTATTCACGGCCGTTTTTCGTCCTTGATCCAGGAATTTGGGTCGTGTCAGTTCACGGTACCCATTCGATTCGATATTTTTTCCCGCTCAACTAAAGAAAAGGTACAGACCGACCGTTAACTAGCTCAAATACGGGGCTAGCCTGCCGCAGGCCGACGATCCGGTTACCGACCAAAGCCAGCACCCGAGGTGCGATGGCGGTCTACCTTATTCTTTTAAAGGGAGATTAAATGACGAGCATTTCCAATGCCATCCCGGGGACGCAGAACACCCCTTTCCCCGCATCTACCTTTAATGGCGTGTTTCAGGTCGCGGGCGGTGAACAAGCGACCGAGACGGCCGACGCTTCCGTTTCCCTGAATGCCAATCTCAACGGCGTAACGGCCGCCACCGGTACCGGTGAGCTTGCGCTGGAATTCGCGCAAGCGATAAAAGGCGCCACCGAGGTCGATCCCGCGACCGGCCATCGCGAAATCGTCGCCGGCGCAGGCGCCCAGTTGACGACGACGATCAATAATCTGCTGCTCCAAAACGGCTTCAGCACCGAGCAGGCTTCTACGCTCAGCGCGAACCTCGCCACGCAATTGGCCAAAGGCGGGCCGATTACCTTGTCAGCGGCCTACGATAACATCAGCCAAACCAGCCAAGTCAGTATCAGCAGTTATACCGCGGGCGGCGTCAGTTTGGCTTCGTCGGTGGCCGCGACCGATCAATCGGGCTCGATCTCGATCGGCATCAATCTCGATACCGGCGAGCTCAAGGTTGCGCTGCAAGAGCAGACGTCTGCCAGCTATGAAGCCTACGGCAATATCACGACAACATCCGACCCGCTCACGGCCACGGTCAATCTGTTGTCGTCGACCGTGGGAGCTCTGACGAGCGAGTCCGGCGCAACCGCTTCGAACGGGGCCAATTTCGGGCAACTGCTGAGCGGTTCAAACCCCGCAAATTCGGGATCCAGCGGTGCGTCGTCGGGGGCAGCGTCTGCTTCCGGCAAGTCGCCGCTATCCGAAACGGAGGTCGATACCTTCGCGCTCACAGCGCTGGCGGCGGTGGCAGGGGTTTTGTCCTCACCGAGCGACGGTGCAGCGGGAAGCCAGGCGCCATCGCAGAATGCGCCAGCAGATTCCGCCGCGAACACGCCGCAAGACGGGACATCGAACAACCCATCGCCGTCATCCCCGTCAAACAGCGACAGTACGGACGCCGGTCTACAAGGTTTGATCTCAAGCCTGAACAACACCAGATTGGTTTCGCAGCAAGAACTCACAGCCTTGCTGCAAAGCCTGGCCAAGATCGCCGCACAGGCACAAGCTGCAGCCAACGCGGCCGAGCACAAGGCTGCCGCTGCCGGAGACACGAATGGCGGCGCGTCGAACGCTGCAACGCCTACCGGCATTCACGCGGGCGCCACCAATGACTTTGAGATCCAGTTCGGTTTCACGCAAACCACCTCGATTCAACTGCTGGACCTGAACGGCTATGGCTCGACGCTATATAAACGGCCCGATGGCAGTTTAGGGAAGATCACGACGCAACCCGTGAATGAGTCCGCTTGATTAGGCCTGGGTTGGAAGCGTGCGGTTTGAAACGTCGGTTTTAAGCTTCGGCTCGAAATGTCGTGCGCAGACATCTTTCGGAATCGTCGTTCCAGCTGCCGCTGAATCGAGGTAACGGGGCCACAACCGTGTAACTACGGATACAGATAGCGCGAACAAAGTCGCGATCGAAACTCTCTAACACGGGTTGTGGAGAGCTCATCATGATCAAGACTTTTTGTGCGCTCGCTGTTGCCGCCTTACTCAGCGGTTGTGTCGCCGCCCCTCCCTACGGGTACGGGTACAACGGGTACGATTACGGGTACGCGCCTTATGGGTATGGCTATTACCCCTATGGGTACGGATACGGTCCGTACTACGGGTACGGGTACCCCTACGGCTTTTACGGCGGACCCGTCGTGGGCATAGGCGTCGGGTTCGGCGGCCGTTTTGGTGGCCACGGCCCGGGCGGTCACTCCGGCTGGAGCGGCGGCCCGGGCGGTCATGCCGGATGGACTGGCGGGGGCATGCACGGCGGGGGCGGGGGTGCCGGTGGAGGCGGCCACGGACGGTAACGAACTTCTCCCGCCTGCCTACCGCGATAACGCTATGCGAGAGGTCAAGAGTTCGAATCCTGCCACACCGAATACGACGGCCAGAGCAGCTAAAGTCCGCCGCCGATCTTGATCGCGACAACCAGTTGCGAATAGCTGGCGAGCACTGCCGATAAACCTAACGATGCCAGCAGTGCCCAGCAGAACGAGCCTGATATCACACCCATGGCAAACGCCAACCCCGCCCTTCTTCCCGTGTTCATGGCGATACCCATGATGGCCAGATTACTCGGCCCCGGGCTGGCGGTGCCGACGAAGTAGGTGGAGTACGCGAGCAGAACATTTCATTGGCGCCAATATCCGTAACCGTATCCATACCCATGATGCCAACCGTAGTAGTGCGGATAGTAGGGGCGCCCGTAATACCCGACCACTACGGGTGCCCGATACACGGGCGGCGGTGCGTAATATACCGGTGGCGGCACGTAGACCGGCAGCGGTACGTAAGCCGGATACACAGGCCCAGCGAACCCTACACCGACGAATACGTGGGCCTGCGCTGAGGCGGCCAGGCCAAGACCCATCGCGGCCGCAACCATGAACGGAACGATCTTTTTCATTATCTTCTCCCCCCGCTCGGCCAACTCATCGGTTGGCGCTTTGCGGCGCTATGTAACTCGATGTGGCAACGATCCGCCAGTTCGATCCAAGAATTTTCCTGCTTGACACGCTCAGTCAGCAGTGTGGTGTCAGGAATCCAGCACTGCTCATGGACCAAGGCCATTTTGACCCGCGAGAGTGAGCGGAGAATTAGCGGCGGCGGCCCTTGAGTGGAACTTGGGCGCAGCGCAAGCGCGTTGCGGCAAGACGCTACAGCCGCTAGAATCAGCCCGAACCGACCTTCGCTGATCGGGCCGCTCGCGCTCAACAACGACTATTCCATGCGCGCCGAATCAACGCGTTTATCGGAGATTGACGGCACTCATGGATTCCGCTTATTTCCGATCTGTCTTCAAGGGCCGATCGTTGAGCGCGCGATTGATCGTGACGCTGGGCCTGCTCATCACCCTCTTCGCCATCCTGCAAGGCGCGAGCTCGTATCACCTCGCGCGAAGAGGCGTGGACGCGCTACTGGATGCCCGATTGAGCCAGGTTGCCGCGCGGATGCGCGATGTGTACGCAGACGCCATTCCTCGAAACCCCTCGCGCGGATCGCAAAATGCGCAGGATCTCGTGATCTTGGTCTGGAGGGGAGACGACGCACTACCGACGCGCTCCACGGAGCCGACCGTGCTGTTCGACCGAAACGCCGCCCCCGGCTTCACCGACCCGATCGTCAACGATCAGCGCTGGCGACTCTATACGCTGCAGTCTGCCGGCAAGATCGTCCAGGTCGGCCAATTGCAGTCGGTTCGCCAGCGTTTGGCGGGACAAAGCGTCATCAGCGCCCTCCTGCCGATTCTGGTGCTGATTCCGGCCGTGTGGCTCGCTGTCGTCATCGTCGTGCGGCGGACGTTTCGGGAGCTCAACGCGCTAGGGAATACGGTGCAGGCCATCGACCCGACGCATCTGACGCCATTGCCAACAGCCGAGCTGGCAATCGAACTGCAGCCCTTCGTCAGCTCGTTCAACTGCATGATCGAACGGCTCGTCGATTCGATAGAAACGGAAAGAAAATTCATTTCCGATGCGGCGCATGAGTTACGCACGCCTTTGACCGCACTCCAACTGCAAGCAGACAACTTGCAGCAAGACATCGTCCCCAGCAACCAGGAGCGTTTCCGGGAGCTGCAGCGTGGTATCGAGCGTAACTGCGCGCTGCTCGTGCAGTTGCTGCGGCTTGCGCGCGCGGACGCGCAGGTGCTGTCGTCTGACCTCGTTTGGGTCGACGTGCCCCAGGTGATGACGGACGTCGTTTCCGAGATTCTTCCGATTGCAACCGCGCGCAACATCGACATCGGCGCCAATGAAGTCGCCGATGCCAAAGTTCACGCCATCGAAGCGGACGTGCGTATCGTCGTTAAAAACCTGGTGGGGAACGCGGTGCGTTATACCCAGGATGGCGGAACGATAGATTTGCGGATCTGGGTGCAAGCGCAGACCGTGGGCATCGAGGTGATCGATAACGGACCCGGCATCTCGGAGGCGCTGCTGCCGCGTATTTTTGACCGCTTCTTTCGCGCGAATCCGAGTATCGAAGGCAGTGGCCTGGGTTTGTCCATCGTCAAGGCTATCGCGAACCGGTACGGTGGGGAGATCCGCGTGGTGAACCGGACGGACGGCCACTCGGGGATCGTCGCGACTGCGATTTTCCCGCTCGGCGTGTAAGCGAAAGGCTTACCTACTTGCCGTCCGACGATGCAGCTCGCGCGGCACGAGGCTTGACGGTCAATTCCGCTGCCCACCCCAGTCCTCGAACGTTGCGGATCACGTCGTGGCCGAATTTCTTCCGCACGCAATGGATGAGTACTGCGACGGCATTGCTCTCGACTTCCGCGCCCCAGCCATAGATGCGATCTTCGAGTTGCGTGCGCGAGAGAATGGCGCCTGGCCGTTCCAGCAAGGCTGCCATGAGGTCGAATTCCCTGGCCGACAACGGCTCTGCCTGCCCCTGGAATGTCAGTTCGCGCGTGCTGAGGTTCAAGCTTAAGGTCTCGTCGCCCAGCAGCGACACGGCAGCGCCGGCGTGGCGGCGCATCACGGCGCGGATCCGCGCGAGCAGCTCGGGGGCATTGAACGGTTTGACGAGGTAGTCGTCGGCGCCGATATCAAGACCTTTGACACGCGTGTCGATATCGTCGCGCGCTGTCAGGATCAGCACCGGCGTTGTGCAGCCCTCGCTGCGTATCGATGTGAGCACGTCGATGCCGTCGGCGCCGGGCAAGCCCAGATCGAGCAACACGACTGAATAGGAGCCTGTTGATATCGCTGTTTTGGCGGCCGCGCCGTCGCGTAGCCAGTCGACGCTGAAGCCTACGTCCTTCAAGGCGCGCAATAGGTTCTTGCCGATATCGAGATCGTCTTCAACGATGAGGATGCGCATGATCGTTAATCGTTCCGGATTTTGGGTGCGGTGCTCAGGTCGGATTGGAACGATCCCGTCGTCCTGCCACGGCGCGAGGGTGAGAGGTCGGCACTCGGTGGCGATCTCGCTGCATGGCAGATATCATAGCAGTTGGCTCGGCGTGGACCCGATCGGCCGGGTCGGTAGCGCCGGAAGGACGTTCGCAGGGGCGCTAAAATTGCCGCCATAGGCATTGACCACTTGCCCCAGTGAGCGATGACTGAAGAATGCGGCATATGCTGCAAAAACTCTCGATCATGCCGTTATCGTCGACTAATCATCGACCCACCCGCTACACCCGGGAGCGGCGGCCGCAAGGCGCCGTTCAACGAGAGCACGCGCTTTTGCATGCATCTTCCTGGTGGTTTCGCGTACAGTGCGGCTCTAGATAACATATTTAACCCGGCCAACGACGTGAAAGGTGCTGTCGTCGCTCATCGCCCAGGCAGACGCGCGGCACCGTAGCTCAAATCCAGACTCTAATGCGTAAGACGCCTTATCGCCCCATGTCATTCGGTCAGCGCCTCAATGTGATCGCGTTATGCTTTCTTGTGCCGATAGCGTTCCTTGCGGCCGGCAAGTTGCAGCAGGAATGGCACGCGTACTCCTGCGCCGACGCCGCGGTCAAGGCGTTCCAGCGGTTCCGCTTAGGCTTGTCCGCGATGGAAAAAGTGTCCGCCGAGCGTGGCCCGACCAATAGTTCGCTGGGCGCGGACCCGGAAACGGCGATCGCCTGGGCCGCGCGCCTATCCCAAGCTCGCCGCGACAGCGACCGCAGCGTCGCAGACCTGCTCGACATGTTGAAGGCGCCTGATTGCGCCGACTGTTCCAGCGCGCAACGCACCATCGAAAAACTTCGCGCTCAACTAACCGTTGCCCGCAACGATGTCGATCGCTTGTTGGCGATGCCCAAGCCGCAGCGAGATCGCCATTCGATCTCGGGCGCGGTGAATCAGATGATCGACGTTATTCCGATCTTCGCGCCGGTCGTCAATGCAAGCGCTGCGACCGTAGTAGAAGGCGATCCCGCGTCGCTCAATTGCCTGCTGGTGGCACGGCTAAGCGCGGACTTGCGTGAGCAAGCGGGCCAGCTCGGCTCCGTATTTACAGCGGCATTGAGCGCCAATCGCCCGATGACCGAGGAGGAAATCTTTAGACTCGAGCGCACAGATGGTCGCATCGATGAATTGCGCGCATTGATCTTCGCCAGAGTGGACAACAACACCGCGCTCAATAGCCAGGCATTCCACAATCTGGACACCGGCTATTTTGGAAAGGGCCGGCAATACATTCAAGACGTTCGCCGAGCGGCGACGCGGCCTGGAGGCGCGAATCTCTCACCGGCTCAACTGGCCACCGTTTACGTACCGATGATGTCACCGATCTCGCTCTTTCGCGAGCAGGTGTTGGGCATCGCCGAGCAGGAAGTCACCGCACATCGCGAGCAAACCTTATCGTTATTTGTGGAAACCGCGGTCACCACGGTGTTGATCCTGCTCGTGATTTTTGTCGCGGCAGAAATGTTCCGGCGACGGTTCGTGCAGCCGCTCATCGATGCCACGGATGTCATCAAGGCAATTGCCGGCGGTGAACTCGCAACGCAAGTCCCGCAACGCGGCTTTCAACCGGAAATTCGGCGGCTGTTCAGCGCGATCGAGATCCTCAAGGAAAACAGCATCGCGAGAATGCGACTGCAGCGCGAGCGCGACGAGTTGATCCGGGAATTGGAGCGCACGGCAGACACGGATTTCCTGACGCGCCTGCTTAATCGGGGCGCATTCGAAAGGAAAGCCTGCGCCCTGTTAGAGCAAGTAACAGGTAACGAACAAACGCCTGTGCTGGCTATTTTCGATATCGATCGATTCAAGCTGATCAACGATACCTACGGCCATGCCGCCGGGGACCGCGCGCTTCAAATGATTGCTCGCGTGTGCGCCGATATCTGGAGCGCGCCGGATATCGTCGCGCGCATTGGGGGCGAAGAATTTGCCGTGTTATCGGTCGCCGACGATCCGCAAGTCGCCATCGACGCGGCAAATCGGATGCGTCTGCGCATCGAGGCGATGAGGATACCGATCGAAAGCACAGGCTTCTCGATGACGGTGAGTATAGGCATCGCCGTTGCCACCCAGGACAAATCCGCGACCATGGACACACTCTTGTTGCGCGCCGACAAGCTTCTTTACCGCGCGAAACTGGCCGGTCGTAATTGCGTGATGTCGGACCTGGATCCCGAGGCGTCTTCGTTGCTCGCGCACGCCGCAGGCACCCCGAGCATCGCGTCAAGCCAGACTACACCTGGATAACAGGTGATGCCGATCGAACCGCTTCGGATGAGGCACAGCGTCGCCCTCGCCTAGCAAGCCGAATTCGACGGGACGACCCAATTAGGCGCCGATGGCAGAAGACGCCGTGCGGTTGGCAGGCAGCGAAGGGTCCGGCGAGTTGATGCACCATGGGTTTGCGCTCAGACTGTATTCATTGGAAGCAGGCAGCCGCCGCTTCCGACAAAGCAATTTGAGCAACCACGCCGCTTCGACAGTTTTGGTCGGACTACCGCATCGAGCAAGCGGCGAAACGCCCTTCTGGAGAAAGACATGAGCAACACGATCGCCGGTATCAAAATCCCCGACAGCAAGATGGCGCGCGACGCCGCACAATTGGTGCGCGACACTGAGTCGGACCTGCTGTTCCATCATTCGAACCGGGTTTTCCTGTTTGGTGCACTGGCAGGCGAGCGCAAACAACTGAAATACGATCCGGAACTGCTTTATATCGGGGCGATGTTCCATGACATGGGGCTCACCGAAAAACATAGCAGTGTGCAACATCGCTTCGAAGTCGATAGCGCAAACGCGGCGCGCGATTTCCTGCGGCAATATGGCATTGCCGAGACTGACGTCGAACTGGTGTGGGACGCCATCGCGCTGCATACCACCCCTGGCATTCCGGAGCACAAGAAGCCGGTGGTCGCACTGGTGACTGCAGGCGTCGAAATGGATGTGCTCGGTCTCGCCTATGACGAATTCACCGAAACGCAGCGCAAGCTGGTCGTGGCAGCGCACCCGCGGGTCGAAAACTTCAAGGAAGGCATCATCGATGCGTTTTCAAAAGGCATGATCCGCAAGCCGGAATCGACCTTTGGCACAGTTAATGCCGACGTGCTGGCATTGAAAGATCCCAACTACAAACGCCTGAATTTCTGCAGCATTATTCTGGGATCCGCCTGGAACGATTCGAACCATGACTCGGCAACCTGCCGCAACCCGGCGCACGGTCACGCCTAGTCAGGAACACCGCCCGTCGGACAGGCCCTTTTCCGTCACCGGATGAGGGCTTTTTTCGCCATACGCATCGTGGGACCTTCGCAACAGGCGATCGGCGCCGGTAGCCCACCCTCCGCCAACCATCGACCGGAGGCCTCTACTGCGCGTTCGCTGGACGATGCCCGCTCACTTCGGCGCCCGCGTCGCTACCCAGGCCCAGGAACGATACGACGGCCAACAGCACGAGCGAGGCAACCACGAGGAACGCAATGCGAAAATCGGCAAGCTCCAGTTGTCCTCTGTTCCCGTGTAACCAGGCGGCGAAATGCAATGCCATCGCGCCGAACGCAATACCAAGACCTATCGTCATCTGCTGAACCATACTGAAGAACGTGCTGGCACTGCTCATCATCGGCGTAGGCACGTCAGCAAACGCGAGCGTATTGATGCTGGTGAATTGCATCGAGCGGCACAAGCCCCCCATGAACAACACAAGCACAATCAGGGCGCGCGGTGTTTCGGTGCCAAGCAGAGCGCACGCGGCGATCGTGCCTGCGGTCAACAAGCCATTGAAAACCATCACATTTCGAAAGCCGAAATTACGCAGGATAGGCGTGGTGACCGTCTTCATCCCCAGGTTGCCCGCAGCATAGGCCAGCACTAACAGGCCGGCTGCAAAGGCATTGAGCCCGAAGCCGATTTGAAAAAATAGCGGCAGGATAAACGGCGACACGCTGACGGACACAACATAGAGCGAACCACCGCCAAGCGTGGCGCGAAATGTCGGGATACGCAGCGACGACAAATTGATCAATGGATGTGTGGCGCGCAGTAAATAGATGACCGCCGCCGCACCGACCACCGCGCCGCCGAACAAAATCGCCACTGTTAGCCGCCAGTCGGCATCGCGCTGCCCTAACAACTCCATACCGTACATCAGACAGGTCAGCGCGATACCGCTGAGCACGAAACCGATCGAATCGAATGGCCTGCGACCGGGTTCGCGGTGGTTACCAATGAAAATAGCCGTCAATGCAATGCCGACAATGCCGATCGGCACATTGAGCAGAAAAATCCATCGCCAGTTGAAGTAGGTCGTGATGAACCCGCCCACGGCAGGTCCAATGACCGGCGCGGCCAGGCCAGGCCACGTGATGTAGGCAATCGAGCGCATGAGGTTGCGCTTCTCGGTGCTGCGTAGCACGACCAGCCGTCCGACCGGTACCATCATCGCGCCACCCATCCCCTGCAGCACGCGGGCGACGGTAAATTCCCACAGGCCGCTGCTCAACCCGCACAGCATCGACGCCACAGTGAAGACAACAATGGCGGCACCGAACACGGTGCGCGACCCAAAGCGATCGGCCACCCAGCCGCTGATCGGGATGAACACGGCCAGCGCCAGCAAATAGGCAGTCATGCCGATGCTCAAGCTCACGGCCGTCACGCCGAACGACTGCGCCATGTGCGGCAACGCGGTCGCGATTACCGTCGCATCGAGGTTTTCCATAAAGTAGGCACTGGCGACGATCAGCGCGATTACGGTCGCATGACGGTGTTGTTCGGGCATATCAGGCAAGCAATGGGGCCGGCGGGTTAGATCGAGACATCAAGCTTCGCGAGCGGGCGGCGCCATGAACTCCGGCCCGACGGGGTCCTTGATATGCTCGGCGAGCAATAGGTCGATCTCCGCGAGATCGAGCTTCGACAACGTCCATCCGAACGCGGCATTGATGCCCTCCAACTGTTCGGGACGGCGTGCTCCCCACAGTGCAATCGTCGGACCTTTGTCCAGGATCCAGCGTATCGCCAGCGCCAGTACAGTCTTGCCATGATGTTGCCGTGCGAACCTGTCCAGCGCCTCCACAGCCTTGAGGTACTGCTCGAAACGCGGGGCACGGAACTTCGGATCGGCGTTGCGCAGGTCGTCCCCGTCGAAGGTCTTCGCCGCGTTCATCTTGCCGGATAACAGCCCGCGGCATAGCGCTCCGTAAGCCAGGACGACCAGTTCATGGCTGCGCGCGTACGGCAATATATCGGCCTCGATCCCCCGTTCGAACAGATTGTACGGCGGCTGCACGGTAGCGAGCTTGGCGCCTGCCTTGAACGCATCCATCTGCTCGGGCGCGTAGTTGCTCACGCCTATCGCCAATACCTTGCCCTCCTCGCGCAATTTCTCCAGCTCGCGCGCGGTCTCGTCGATGGGAACCAGCGGATCAGGCCAATGCACCTGATACAGGTCGATGTAATCGGTTTTCAAACGTCGCAACGAGTCTTCGATTTCCTTGCGTATGCGCGCGGGCGTCGAATTGCGAAATACCTTGTCGTCCGACCAATCGAGCGCCACCTTCGTGGCGATCACCGCCTTGTCGCGAATCCCTTCGAGCGCCCGGCCGACGATTTCCTCGGACCGGCCGAAGCCGTAGACCGGCGCGGTATCGATTAAATTGATGCCGCGTGCGACGGCGTCGCGTATCGTGGCGATCGATGCCGCTTCATCGGTGCCACCCCACATCCAACCGCCGATCGCCCAGGTACCCAGGCCGATGCGCGAAACGGGTTGAGCAATTCCTTCGATCCTGATCGTTTCAATAGTCATATTCGTTAATTCCCGTTTGAGTCGCTTTTGCTCTCGCTGTTGCTATGTTTGTTAGGTTGAAAGGACTTCCCGTGCGAGACAGGAGCACGATTTGCGCTCGACGCTAGGTCGCATACGCCCGCATGAAAACGTCGAGCACAGCGTCTATCAATTCATCGCGCGCTTTTTTACTAAGCCGCCTGCACTGCCCAATCAGCATCCGATGTTCAAGGTCGCCCGTTAGCATGTCATGGAAAAATATGGCGGCGCGCTTCGGATCGAGCGCACGCAGACGACCCGCCGCTTGGTGCGCGGCGATAAAATCCGCGCAATAGCCGTAGGTACGCTCAGGTCCGGCGGCGACCCACTCCCGCGCGATTTCCGGAAACGTGGGCGCTTCGGCGACGACCAGACGATGCAGTGCGAGCGCCTCCTTGCTCAGGACAATCGCCAGCACCGTTTCTGCCAACCCCCGCAAGCCCTCCTCTAGCGGCAATTTTTCCAGGTCATTCCCGGCTAGCGGAGTCAGCATGTTGTCGAGCAATTTATGCACACTGGCCAAGAACAGCGCTTCCTTGCCCCCGAACCAGGAATACACATTCGTCTTGGACTGGCCCGCGCTCTTGACCAGCTCGTCAACGCTGACGGCAGCGTAACCGCGAGCGAGAAATTGATCCGTGGCTATGGTCAAGAGCCGATGGCGCTTGCCTATCGAGGTCTGTCGTTCCATCACTGATCTTCCTCTTTGTAAGGCGGTTGCGCTGATCAATCACGCGCCTGGAGTACACATTTGGGAGACGCGTCGGATACCCGTTCCCAGGCGGCGCTCTCAATAGCATTGTAAAATAATACCATACAGTATCGTTCATATTCTGGATGAATGTAAAACGCCGACGGTAAAACACACCGCCAGCGATGAACAAACGCGTGCTCAGATCTTATGTTCAGCGGAGACCGGACGCGTCTCGCCGGTTTCAACCAGCGTACGGGTTGCCGTGACCGACGCGTACGTCCAGAAAATCTTCATCGGCTTATCGTTGGACATGTTGCGGAAGCGATGCGGCACGTTCGGCGGAATCCATGTCGTATCGAGCGCACTCATCCGATGCGCTTCGCCCTCGATATCGAGGATCGCTTCGCCCTCGAGCAGCATCACACTCTCTTCGCAGTTGTGGCTGTGAAACGGGATCGCGACGCCGGCGGCGAACTCGGTGATGCCGTTGATAAAGCCGCTGGCGCCAAGCGCCGGCGACACCAGAGGCGTGGTGCGCGCACCGCCCCCTCGGTCATAGCTCTTGAGCTCGTTGGGACGCAGTATGGCGGGGCGTTGCGCACTGGAGGAGGTCATGGCAATCGATTCCTGTTGATAGTGTGTTAAATAGCTAGCTCTGGGGTCAGCGTCGGGGTTGCCGTCCGGGTTGGCGTCGGCAACGACTTCAAGCCCAAACGGCTGCGTGTGTGGATACGCTTAAGAAAACTCGGCGGACGCATCAGTGGCGGACCAACGGGGCCAAGCCCATTTGCATGGCCAATTGATCGAGTTCGCCGAGGATCGCCGGTGCAATCGGGATGCCGGTCGTGGCGTATTCGCCGCGCCGGGCATGGCTCTGCTCACCGGGCAACCAGATGCGCTCGACGCCCGGCAGCCGCTCGCTGGTGCGGATGTCGCGCACCAGCCGATCGACCGCATGTTTGAAATCCTCGGGCTCGCCAAACGCCTTGAGGTCGATCACCAGTATCGCCTGCCCGGTATTGGTCGGCGTGGTGTGGTCCTGGTTGAAATCGACGACGTCGCGCCCCATCGCGGCGCCTTGCAATGTCCCGGCCAGCAGGCCCACCACGAGTGCCAGGCCGTACCCCTTGTGGCCGCCGATCGGCAGCAGGAAGCCTTCATGGGCGCGCGTCGGGTCCAGTAGCGGCTGCCCCTGCCTGTCTATCATCCAGCCCTCGGGCATCGGCTCGCCGCGTTTGGCCTTGGCCTTGACCTTGCCGTACGCGGCCACCGTGGTAGCCATGTCCAGCACGACGGCCGGTTCGCTGCCGGCGGGAATGCCGACCGCGATCGGGTTGGTCGACAGCAACATCTCCATGCCGCCCCATGGCGGCAAATGATTGGCATTGCCCACGGCAAAGTACAGGCCGATCATGTCGTGTTCGATCGGCATGCGCGCGTAGAGCGACGCAGGGCCGGCATGATTGCTGGCGCGCGTGCCGACCCATGCAACACCTGCCGTACGCGCTTTCTCGATCGCCACGGTCGTAGCAAAGGACATCACGAGATGTCCCATGCCGTTATCGCCGTCGATCACCGCCATCGCGGCCCGTTCGGTCGCGATGCGAATGTTCGGATGCAGGTTGATGCCGCCCGCCTGCAGCCGTTTCAAGTACTGCGGCAAGCGAATCACGCCATGCCCATCCGAGCCCTGCAAGTCAGCCTGCGCCATCAGCCGCGCAACGGTGCCGGCGTCGGCCGCGGGCAAGCCCGCACGAACGAATACCGCGGCGATGAACGCTTCCAGGTCCGCGACATCGACCCATACCGTATTGTTATTGTCTGCCATTATCTATCGAGCTTGAGTTTGCAAATCGGGGTTGCGACGGACTTTGCGATTACCCTATTGCTCGGCGCGCTTGGGCATCTTTGGGCGCCCAGGCGCGGCGATGCTATGGTTACGCATTGCCGGTGAGTCTAGTTACGGCCACACCGCGCGTCCAATACCCAATTTTTCCGCTGGCATATCATTCTGCTATGCACGGACAACCGGGATCGTATTAGTGAATCTGCGTAACCTGAAGTATTTCGTCGCCATCGTGGATGCCGGCAGCCTGACGGCGGCAGCCGAAGCCATCGCAATCGCCCAGCCGGCGCTAAGCCGGCAGATGCGGGAACTCGAGAGCGATCTGGGCGTGCAATTGCTGCATCGCACGACACGGGGCGTGCGCCTGACACCCGCAGGCGCCACGCTCTACGAATCGGCGCACCGCATATTGGGCGAAGCGCAACGCGTGCGTGAACAACTGACGGGGCAGCGCCACGCCGGACGCTCGAGCGTGACGCTAGGCGCCTCGCCTACGCTGGCGCGCCTGCTGGTGCCCGGGGTATTCACGCGTTGCCGCCACGCGTCGAGCGACGTAGCGCTGACGGTGCGCGAAGCGTTCACGCCCGTCCTGCTCGATTGGCTGGAGCGCGGCAAGATCGACATGGCGGTGGTCACCAACCCCGAACCGGGACGGCCGTTCACGATGCATGCATTGTTGGGGGAGCCGATCGCGCTGATCTGCCCGGCCAGCAGCCGCCATGGTCCGGCGGTTTCCATCAGCCAGTTGGCGCGGATTCCGGTCCTGATGACCACGCTGCACCGCGGCATTGTCGAGCGTCAGCTCGCACCGCTGGGCGGCCACTTGAACCTGCACGCGGAAATCGATTCCATCGATTCGATACGCGAACTCGTCTTGCAGGGAGAGGGGTCCACGCTGATGCCGGTATCGGTATTCAAGGATGCCCGGGCGCTGAACCGGGTGACGATGTCGGAAGTCTCGGGCGTTCAGCTAAACCGTCAGCTGGTCATGGCGACGCGCATCGAGCGCGAGGATAATTCCGCACTGTCGGTGCTCAAGGATCTCGTCACCACCGAACTGCGCGAGCTCACGCAGGCCGGCATGTTCAATTTCGGGTCCACCCGCAAGCGTACTGCCGCTCGCGGCAAACCTGCCGCTCAGCCATGACCTGATGCGCGGGGCCGCCAAACACCATCGGCATGGGTATAGCGCCTCAGCTCGCCACCCGCGGGGTTTTCGACGCAAGCAAGCCGATCAACAGATCGAGCTCCACCGGCTTGGTCAGGTGGTAGTCGAAGCCGGCTTCGGCCGACCGGATTCTGTCTTCGGGTTGCCCATAGCCGGTCAGCGCAATCAAAATGGTGCGGGCGATGCCCTCGGTACTGCGTATCTCCTTGGCCACGTCATAGCCGCTCATTCCCGGCAGCCCGATATCCAACAAAACAATATCGGGCTTGAAACTCGACATGAAGTCGATGCCCTGCCGGCCGTCGGCCCGGGTCGCGATTTCGTGCCCCTCGCTGCTGAGCAGGATGGACAACGCTTCGCTCGCATCGGCGTTATCGTCAATGATGAGTATGCGCTTGGGATACGTTTCCAACACCACGTCCGCCGCCTCTTTCGCCACACCCGGCGGTATGACATCGATAGGCAGATCGACGACAAATTCGCTCCCGCTGCTGCCGTCGCTCGAGGCCTTGACGGTTCCGCCATGCAATTCGACGAGCCGCTTCACCACGGAAAGCCCCACACCCAGGCCGCTGTTCGGCAAGTCGTCGGAAACGGGGCCCTGAATGAACAGATCGAACAGCGTATCGAGCATCAAAGGCGCGATGCCGCGGCCGTTATCCCTAATCCGTAACGAAACGCGAGCGCCTATCTTTTGCGCGTCCAGGCTGATCTCCCCCCCTGGGTCCGTGTATTTGGCCGCATTGATCAAGATGTTCTCCACGGCCTGCGAAAGACGCGTGGCATCGACGTATAACCACACCGTTTCATCGGGCATCGATACGAACAACCGGTGCTTGCGCTCATCGATGATCGGCTGGCATACCTCGATCGCGCTCTCGATAATGGTCTTCAGCTCGGCCGGCTGACGATGCAACTCGATACTGCCGCGCGTGATGCGCGTGAGATCGAGCATATCGTTGACCAGGCGCGTCATGGCGCGACATTGTCGTTGAATGATGCCGACCGCCCAGGCTTTTTGGGCGGCCAGAGCCGCCTCCGAGGCGAGCACATCGGCCGAAGCGCTCAATGCCGCGAGCGGATTGCGCAGCTCATGGCCGAGCATCGCCAGAAACTCGTTCTTGCGCTCGTCGGCTAACGTGAGGCGCGCTGCCCGTTCACGCAGTTGAGCATTGTTGCGGCTGCGGTCGGCGAGATCGCGCTCCGTCGAGGCGACGGCAGTCGGATTGCCGAATTCGTCGGAGAGCAGCGACAACGTGATCCACATATCCATCAGTTGGCCATCTTTGGCGACGCGTCGTGTTTCGTACGAATGCAAGGCCTTATCGCGCGAGCCGTGCCGGATAAAATCGAGATGATCTTGTCGCGCACCTGGGGGCAGCAAGTCGAGCACGTTCATGTGCATGGCCTCCGCCTCGCTATACCCATACGTCGCGGTCGCGGTCCGATTCCATGCGATGAAGCGGCCCTGCAGATCGAATACCGTGACCGCATCGTTCGAGTCCCGCACGACAGCGGCCAGCCGACGCGATTGTTCGTCGGCGCGCCTGACGCCGGTAACGTCGATCAACGTCACGACCACTCCGGTCGATGTCCCATCGTCAGCACGACAAGGCATCACGCGGCGCACGTACCATTCGCCCGTGGCAGTGCCGATTTCCTTTTCGGTTTGCTCGGCGGAGTTGGAAGCTACCTGCAGCACGTCGGCAAGCAACGAGCTGCCGAGCGGGTTCCATGGAATATCGACTATCGTGCGTCCGATATCCGACTGGCCCAAACCCAAAATTCGGGCGACACTCGGGGTAAAACGCTTGATCACGCCGTTTTCGTCGAGCAGCAAGGTGGCGATTTGCGTACTGGCCAGCAGGTTCGAGATGTCGGCGCTCATGACCTCGAGTTCGCGAACCTTTCTGCCGAGCTCCGAATTGACGGCGACGACCTCCTCGTTGACCGACTGGAGTTCCTCTTTGGAGGTTTCAAGCTCTTCGTTGGACGATCGCAATTCCTCGTTGATCGAGAGAATTTCCTCATTCGACGCACGCAAATCGCTGTTGCTGTTTTCGAGTTCCTCGACCGCGCCACCGAACTCGACCTGGGTGGTGCGCAGTTCGTACTCGAGGTGACGAATGTCCGATGCCTCGCCCGACACGACAACGTCGTCCGAGCGCTCGATTTCCGCCAATCGGGAAAAGACGACGAGCAGCCCCCGATCCAGGCTCATGGAATCCGGTGGCTGCATCACGGTGATTTTTACTGCCGGCTCTCCTGCCCCGCGTACCACTTCGCTCACGCTGACCGCGGTCTTTTCCTCAGACGCCCGGCGCACCGCCACGCGCAATTTGAGGCGCAACTCCTCGCGGGCGATCTCGAGCAGGTTCATCGTCGGCTCACCCGCCGGCTGCCTCAGGTATTCATCGGCGGCACCGCTGACATAGAGCACCTGGCGCGCGTGGTTGATCAATACCGATGCGGCGTGCTCGTGGCCGAGCAGGATTTCGTTGACCAGTTCTGCATGCCCCTTGCCGCGTGCACCGGCATGATGGCCGAGAGGAAAACCCTGGCGGCGAGCCACCTTGATCGGAAACGGGTAGCGGGCTTCCACGGGAACGACGGACGCACTACGTTGATAGATGCGCCATTCTTTCGAGATTTCTTGAAAGTGGTGAGATCTCGGATCCGTGCTTTCCGAGCGACCCAAGAACAGGTATTTCTTCAGGTTCAGCGCAAAGTGAAATAAATCGAAAACCCGCTGCTGCACCTCCGGCTCGAGATAAATCAGCAGATTTCGGCAACTGACCAGATCGATGCGTGAGAACGGCGGATCGGCGATCAAATTCTGTGGCGCAAACAATATGGTTGCGCGCAGTCCCTGCCGGATCTGGAATCCGTCGCGGTGCACATTGAAAAAACGCGCCAGACGCGTCCCTCCAAGCGACGATGCCACGTTCGGCGAATAGATACCGAGTCGCGCTCGACTCAGGGCCAACCGGTTCATATCGGTTGCGAGTATCAAAAACGGTCGCTTGACGCCCCGCTTCTCGATCTGCTCGGTCATTAATATGGCCATCGAATACGCTTCTTCACCGGTGGCGCATCCCGGCACCCAGATTCGCACCGGTTGGGCGCTATCGGGTTCAGCGAGCAACGGGCTCAGTACATGTTCCGCTAACGCATCCCACGCTTCGGGATCGCGAAAGAACTGCGTGACGCCTATCATCATGTCTAGACCCAATGCGTCGACCTCCGCAGGCGTGGTTTTCAGTATTTCGCAATAGGCATCGAGGTCATCGACGTGATTGACCGTCATGCGGCGGGCGACGCGCCTTTGCAGCGTGCCGCGCTTGTAGCCTCGGAAATCACATCCCGCGGCTAGAAGCGTGTCGATTACGGGCTCCAGATCGTCGAGATCTTCCACGTGTGCCCCGTTGGGAGCCGCGGCGGCTGCAATGGCACCTACCCCCGCGAAACGATCGAGGTAATCAAGAAGCGCTGCGGGCATTTCTGCAACTGGCAACGTGTAATCGACGAGCCCCGTCGCGATGGTGCGTTTTGGCATCTCATCGAATTCGGCACTGTCCGGGGTTTGCGCCATGACCATGCCACCCCGAGCTTTAATGGCTTTCACCCCGGCCGAACCGTCGGCATTCGCCCCCGTCAAAACAATGGCTATTGCACGTTCGCCCCGGTCCTTCGCCAACGATTGGAACAGAAGATCGATCGGCATCGGAATCTCCGGCCGCTCGACGGCCGGGCGCGCTACGAACGCTCCATCGACAATTTCAACCCGCGTTCCCGGTGCAATGACGTAGATGTGCCTGGCTCGTAACCGCGCGCCATTCTCGATGATCGATACCGCGAGTGCAGTATCCATGCCCAACAGCTCGGGAAAGTTGCTGTGCGAGTCGGGAGGCAAGTGAACCACCACCACGAAGGCAAACTCATGCTGGAAAGCACCGAACGCGCGAAAAAACTCTTTCAATACGGGAAGTGCGCCCGCCGAGCTACCTATCGCGACGATATCGGGTATAGCAGGCTCGAGTGACTCGGAGTGCCCGGAGTGCGTCGGAAGCGACGCTGGGATGGGAAGCATGAACGCTACGCGCCGAAAGGAGTAGGCAACTAGTATGCGCGCACTCCTACGATCAGCGACCGGAAATAGCAGTAAATCGGACCCCGGATTCACGATTTCGCTGAAAATCGTCAAAACTCCCTCCCCGGAGCCTGGCCATTGCGCCAAATCCGGCGTGCTTGATCTATGTCAACCCCTCCAAGCCGCGAACATCGACCATGTAAAGCTAGTGTCGACGTCACTGTCGGCTTTTAACATATGGTCTGGCACATGGTCTGAATTCGCCGGACCCAGGGAGCGTCCTTGATTGAATCGTCAATGGGTTTAACCACAGCGCAGGCACGCGACGGACTTGTGCAAGGCGGCGCGAATGCGATTGTCGACGTCACCGAGCATCCGGTATACCTGGCCTTGAAAAAATTATGGGCGCCGGTGCCGTGGATGCTCGAGGCCGCGATTGTGCTCCAACTCGCACTCGGAGATTATGTCCAGGCTGGCGTGGTCGCCCTGCTGCTCGTATTCAACGCAGCCCTGGGGCTTTTCCAGGAGAGTCGGGCGCAAGCGACGCTCGACGCGCTCAAATCGCGCCTGGCGCTGGTCGCGGCTGTAAAGCGTGACGGCAAGTGGACGACGGTACAGGCCGCCGATCTGGTGCCCGGAGATATCGTCAAGCTGTCGTTGGGTTCCATCGTGGCGGCGGACGTGCGCGTGATCGACGGATCGGTGCTGCTCGATCAATCGATGCTGACGGGCGAATCAATGCCAATCGAAGCGGGTTCGGGGGCCCAGGCCTACGCGGGTGCGCTCGTGCGGCGCGGCGAAGCCGTAGCGCGCGTGAACGCCACCGGTGAGCGTACGAAATTCGGGCGCACGGCCGAGCTGGTGCGCACGGCCAAGGTCGAGAGCTCGCAACAGAAGACCGTGTTGCGCGTGGTGCGCAACCTCGCGCTGTTCAACGGCGCGGTAACCATCCTGCTGGCGGTCTACGCGACAGCGCTCGGTATGCCGATTCAGGAGCTCGTCCCCCTCTTGCTCGTGGCGATACTGTCGTCGATTCCCGTGGCGCTGCCGTCCATGTTCACCCTGGCCGCCGCGGTCGGCGCGCGTGCGCTGGCGGCCCAAGGCGTCTTGCCGACGCGCCTGTCGGCGGTGGACGAGGCGGCCGGTATCGACATCCTGTGTTCGGACAAGACTGGCACGCTCACGCGCAACGAACTCGCGGTGATGTCGGTGCGCACCATGCCCGGCTTCGATGAAGCGCACGTCCTGGCACTGGCGGCGCTGGCGAGTTCGGACGGCGGACAGGATCCGGTCGATGCCGCCATTCGCCGGGCCGCATCGAGTGCGCCGCCCGCGGATGCCCCGACGCTGGTGGCGTTCGTCCCGTTCGATCCCACCGTCAAGCGGGCAGAAGCCACGGTGCGGCAGGCAAACGGCGTCGCGAATCGGGTCGTCAAGGGCGCATTCGTCACGATCGCCGGCCTCTCGCGTGCGGCCCCGGCCGCAGCGCCCATCGTGGACGAACTGCAGGCCCAGGGCTTCAGGGTGCTTGCCGTTGCCGTGGGGCCGGCCGACGACTTGACGATGGCCGGCTTTGTCGCACTCAGCGACCCGCCCCGCGAAGATTCGGCGGCGCTCATTACCCAGCTCGCGCAATTGGGCGTGCGCACGGTCATGGTAACCGGCGACGCGCCAGCCACGGCGGAAGTCGTCGCAGCGGCAGTCGGCATTTCAGGACCCGTCTGGGCCAAGACACCATTGCCCGACGATCTGCAGGCGGGGACCTATTCGATTTTCGCCGGCGTGCTTCCAGAAGATAAATATCGTCTCGTCAAGGCGCTGCAAAAGAGCGGGCATATCGTCGGCATGTGCGGCGACGGCGCCAACGATGCGCCGGCGCTGCGTCAGGCACAAATGGGCATCGCCGTGTCCACCGCAACCGATGTCGCGAAATCGGCGGCCGGCGTCGTGTTGACGCAACCGGGCCTGGCCGGCATCGTCACCTTGCTCAAGGAAGGACGCACGACATTCCAGCGCATCCTCACTTACACGCTGCGATCCATCATCCATAAGGTGGTGCAGGTGCTCTTTCTGGCCGCAGGCCTGATCATGACCGGTCACGCCATCCTGACGCCAACGCTCATGGTGCTGATGATGGTGACCGGGGATTTCCTAGCCATGTCGTCGTCGACCGATAACGTACGCCCGTCCCCCAAACCGAACATCTGGCGGATTCGCAACCTGACGGCCGCCGGCGTCATCATGGGGGTGGTCGATCTGGTATTTTGCGTGGCCTGCCTGGCGACCGGCAAATTCGCGCTCGGCCTCGACACCGATACCTTGCGTACGCTGGCTGTCGTGACACTGGTGTTTAGCGGTCAGGCGGTGTTTTACGTCGCGCGCGAACGGCAGCATATCTGGAGCTCCCGTCCGGGCCGATGGCTCGTGCTGTGTTCGATTACCGACCTGACTATCGTCGGCGTGCTGGCCACTCGTGGCATTCTGATGACGGCGCTGCCGATCGGCATCGTGGCCGCGCTGCTGCTTGCCGCGCTCGTCTTCGCCTTTATCCTCGACGCCGTAAAGGGCATCTTGTTCGAGCGTCTCGCGGTCGCATGATGCAAGGCGATTCGCTCGCGTGCTGCGCCGCTCGACGATCATCGACGTCTCCTTGCGCTAGATCAAGTTGCGCCGCGACCGGCCTGAGATGATGAGCAAGCGTACTTTCACGCCCAGACAGGAGCAACTCCCATGATCAGCGACACAGCACTTCGCACCGACGTCGAACGAGCACTCGACTTCGAACCCAGTATCAATGCGGCCGGTATCGGTGTCGCCGTCAAGGATGGCGTCGTCACCCTGACCGGACACGTCGCGTCCTACACCGAGAAGGTCGCGGCCGAACGCATCGTCGGCCGCGTGAAACACGTGCGGGCCGTCGCCGAGGATATCGAAGTCCGTCTGCCGTTCGACATGAAACATGAAGACGACGAGATCGCGCGCCGTGCCGCGGACGTCATCGCATGGAGCATCTATCTGCCGGCCGACAGCGTTCGTGTGCAAGTCGAAAAAGGCTGGGTGACGCTCACCGGCACCGTCCAGTGGCAATATCAGAAACAAGCCGTGGAAAACGCCGTACACGGCCTCGGCGGCGTCATCTTCGTGAGCAATCACATCAAGATCCAGCCGAAAGTAACAATCGCGGACGTGCACGCTCGCATCACCCAAGCTTATCAGCGCAATGCCGCATTCGAGTCGTCGGGCATCAAGGTCACGGTCGAGGGCGGTAAGGTCACGCTCGACGGCCAGGTCGCTGCATGGCACGAACGCCGTACCGCGGAAGACGCGGCATGGGCAGTCCCCGGCGTCACTGAGGTCATCGACAATTTGTCCGTGTCCTGAGTTCGCGTAGAACGCACCGTTTTTGGCTACGCGCGTAAATATTTTATCGGCGCCGAGCGTCTGAGCCGATCAACTCCAGGGGTGTCGCATGTCCTATAAAACCATACTTGTCCAGGTGGATGAATCGGCTCACGTCGACGAGCAAATCGAAATCGCCGCGCGCATGGCGATTCAATACGACGCGCATTTGATCGGCCTGGCCGCGACCGGTGTATCGGCGCAGTTTTCTTTTCCCGGTGCGATGGGCGAAGGTACATTCAACTTGACCTCGATTCTTGAGCCGCTGCGAGAGCGCGCGGATAGTGTGCTCGCGAAATTCGAAGCCATCGCACAGAAGTTCGACGTCAGGTCGTACGAGAGACGCGTCATCGACGACGATGCGGGGGCCGGCTTGAGTCTGCAAGCGCGCTATGCGGATTTGGTCGTGATCGGACAAATCGATCCCAACGCGCCCACCCTTTTCCTGGGTTCGGACTTCCCCCAATATGTACTCGTGAATTCCGGCCGCCCGGTGTTGATGGTTCCGTATATCGGCCACTTTGCGCACGTCGGAAAACGCGTACTCGTTGCGTGGGACGCGAGCATGAGCGCGACGCGTGCGGTCACCGCGGCGATCCCGATACTGAAGCATGCAGACTTCGTTCAGGTGGTGGTCTTCAACGCCGAGAAGCAATCGTGGGTTCACGGCGAACAGCCGGGTACGGACATCGCGCTTTATTTGGCTCGGCACGGCATCCAGATCGAGGTCTCGCAACAAACGACGGCTTCCGATCTGGACGTGGGCAACGCGCTGCTATCGCACGCGCTCGATTGCAACGCCGATCTGCTCGTGATGGGCGGATATGCTCATTCGCGGTTCAGGGAGGTCGTGCTCGGGGGCGCCACGCGCACGATCCTGTCCTCGATGACGATCCCGGTGCTGATGTCGCACTAAGGCGGGCCGTGCTTAATTAAGGCGGGGGCCGTGTTTAATTAGGCAGGCCTGCGCTTATCCTCGAAATGTGTACACTGTATCCACACCACAAATAGGGAGGAGAGGATGCACATTATCAAGCGCGCATGGCTGGCTTTCAGTTGGATTGCACTGGCGCTCGCCGGGTCGACAGCGCCGGGCGTGGTTCACGCGGCCGGCTACCCGGACAAGACGATCAGAATGATCGTCGCATTTCCGCCAGGCGGCATCTCCGACATCACGGCACGCATAGTGGCACCCAAGCTCACGGAAATCCTGGGCCAGTCGGTGGTCATAGAAAACCGCGGTGGCGCAGGCGGCAACGTCGGCGCGCACGCCGCAGCCATCACCGCACCCGATGGCTACACGTTCCTCGTCACCACCACTTCGTTTGCCGTCAACCCCGCGCTGTGGGGCAAGGACGCGGGCTACAATGCGGAGGACGACTTCGTCCCGGTGTCGATCATCAGTTCACAGCCTAACGTGATTGTGGTGAACGATGCGGTGCCGGCCAAGACGCTCGCCGACTTGAAGGTCCTGGCGACCCAGCGCCCGCTTGGGTATGCAACCCCAGGCGCCGGCACCACCCCTGCACTCTCCGCCGACTACCTGTTTCAGGTCGTCTGGAAATCGAACATGACGAGCGTCCCCTATCGTGGCGCGGGGCCGGCCGCGGTAGCGGTGCTGGGCGGCGAAACGCCTGTGGCTTCGGTGGCCCTCGCGTCGGTCCTGCCGTATATCAAGACCGGCAAGGTCCGGGCCTTGGCGGTGTCCAGCAGGGAGCGCGTTGCAAGCCTGCCCAATGTGCCCACGCTTTATGAACTGGGTTACAAGGATATCCAGGATTACAACTGGACCGCGGTGCTCGCGCCTAAGGGCACGCCGCCCGCAAACATCAAGATCATGAGCGATGCGATCGACAAGGCGCTGAAGACGCCGGGCGTCAAGACCTTGTTCGATTCCCAGGCATTGACGCCGGTCGGCGGAACGCCCGAGTATTTCAAGGACTACCTGCATGCAGAGATCGTGCGCTGGGCGAATGTCGTCAAGGTGACGGGCGCAAAACGGGAATAAAAGCGCAGGGTCGATAAAGTGTGGGCGCGTCGCGCAGTTACGTCGCTCAGTTACATCGCTCAGTTACGCCACTCACTTGCGTCGATTCTGCTGGCGCTGCCTATGCTGGCTCCACGCCGCCGTCCGGTCTCGAATGAAATCGCTGAGCTCCGACGTGGACGTCAGCACCGGAGCTGCCTCCTGGTAATGCCCTTTCTCATTGCGCAGAGGCAGCGCCGCGACGCGAGCCGCGTGGATCTTGTCGAGCTTGGATGGCATGGCGGCGTTCGGATGAGCAACACCCGACACGGGTACCGCGACGCCCTTGAGCGGGTCGTCATCGTCAGCGCGAGGCTTGTGCAGGGTAAGGACATCGGCAAGCGACGCCGCCGCCCGATCGCGTTGCGTAAGCGCTTCGGTTCCCCAGCGTTCCTGGATCGTCT
>Ga0265338_10002342_pt1 | contig 28637 bp, 26 predicted proteins | sample 42126metaG_FD_193579 | JGI IMG/M metagenome (GOLD analysis project Ga0265338, IMG submission 193579) | Rhizosphere microbial communities from Carex aquatilis grown in University of Washington, Seatle, WA, United States - 4-21-26 metaG | ecosystem: Host-associated > Plants > Roots > Rhizosphere...
ATAGCTGAAATATTACCTTTGACTACGGGCAGACTCTCCGATTAAGATCTTGATGGATGGGCCCGAAGAGGAAGCAAATAGCCCTGCTCCGCCCAAGAAGCACCATTGCACAAAGAAAAATAAAATCAGGAATTTACTTAGTAATTAGAAGACATTTACCAACCAATAGTGAAAAAAGCACGAAGCAAGATCCATACATAATAGGAAGTATGAAAATCATAGCATATCAGCATTGAAATTCACCCAAGTAAGTCACACATAAAAATCTCTACCCATCTTTCAACTAGGTGTAAGGCAAGGAACTTAAACTTAGTACATAGTCTAAAATAAGCGGAGAGGCAATTTCAGTTATAGCACTAGGAATCGGCTTAGTCTAAGCTAAAAGAGAGTGTCTTTTCTTTTGTAATATAAGTACCATTATCAAATAAAGGCTTAAAGCTTAGTTTGAGCTTCTTTGCTTCAGTTTATTTATGCTTTTTTGCTCGTTCATTAGACTGATCTTTTCTTTTTCACTTTTGACTTGACTTAGACCTTGATTTGTGGGTGGAAAGCGTTCTCGAGCGGGAGCACTTTAAACAAACAAATTTAGTGAATCAAAACCGAAATAACTTATCTTATAGTCAGCCCTTATAAACTACTTCTTTTGAGACTCCAAATCTTTCTTTGCCTACTTTGAAACTACACCTCAAAGTACTAATATAGTTACGTGGGGGAGCATAAGTTTCAATTATTGTGGATAGCTGATAAAAACATATTTTGAGCAGAACTGAAATAAAAGGCATTTCTCAAGAACAATAGCGTTGGCACTTGGATCTTGAATTTACATGCCGATGCTCAGAAAGCTTTTTCCCATATAAATAAGTTTGAGTTTTCTCTCTGGGCTGGTATTAACTTGTGATGAAAGGTGCCTACTACTAGGAGAGGAAGGTAGGGCAGATTGGGTCTTCGTCTTATTACTTACTTTTCAAGGTAAACTTAGCCTGCCTGGCTGCATCATTCCTTTTTTAATCACAGTTTGAGGTGGCAGGGCCATGTCTCGAATAGGAGGGCTATTGCTCTATTTGCTCTCCCGCTACACTCGAAAGAGGCTAAACCACTTGCCTAAGTCAACTACTGAAAAAAGTACTTTGCCAAGAAGAAAGCAGAATAAAGTTATTACTCATAGGCTCCAAATCAAGGGCGCTAAGCCTTACGTTACGAGACTAAGCAATCAAACTACTATTTACTTGGGATTGAACGTTTAGGAAAAACTGCTTAGAACAAAAGAACTTGCTTATATATTCTAACATGCCTTTTCTTGCAACAAGCTCAACAAGGGAAGGGATTGATTCTAGTTGCACAAGACTTTGTCGTAACTAACAAGCTAAGTATAAAGAATTGTGAAACTACGGCACTTTCCTATTTAGTATATGAGAAAGAAAGGTATTGCTTGGATTATGGTAGCGGAAGGAAGGGCAGGCCTTCTTCCTTTATTCTTTTCTTCTATACTAGTTGATTAATTCTTCTTGTCAATTTATTCAGTGCAACTACGGATTTTCTGCCTGGGTACACCATAAATTGCACTTTCCCTGGCCTTGCTTTCCTGTCATAAAGCTACTCCCTTACCTGTCCTGGAGAAAAGGAAATAACTACTCACTTAGCTTGGAAGTCAAAAGTATTAAATATATGAAATTGTGTGCTTCTGCTTTATACACTGAATCTTTCTTTTCTGTCAACTCAAAGTAAGCGAGGGATGGAAACTAATAAATAGGCAAGCAACGGATGGAAACGTTGAAGCAAGGCATATTATGTTATGTAAGTAATCTGATCTTCTTTTGGTTTTCTTCTTTAACGTACACTACTAGAGTAACTACTATAGAAAGAAAGTACTTCCTCCACTTTATCTTATTCTGGCCAGGAAATCAGATTTGGGCCAAGGAAAATGCAGAAGCCTGACGTAGATTTCCTATCATCAACACTGCCAGCCCAGTAAGCGTCACTGTACGCATGGAGAGTGAGAGAAGGAAAGTGTAAGGCCGTGAGTCAAAGTGCCAAACCGTCAAATCCTCTTGACAGCAATCCAGTGAGAGGAGGTGGGAGAATGCATAAACTGGGATACCTTATTCACAGCAAAGGCAATATCTGGTCTTGTGATGGTTGCATATTGAAGCGCGCCAACGACACTACGATAAAGTTTAGGATCTTCAAAGGGGTCCCCGTCATGAATTGATAAGGAGGCGGTTGCAGCCATTGGAGTAGAGCACGGTTTGGCCTGGAGCATGTTGGTGCGCGAGAGAAGGTATCGAATATACTTTGTTTGGGACAGATGAAGCTGACCAGAGGAGGAGTTAACTTAAATACCCAAAAAGTAGTGTAGAGGACCTAGATCTTGAAGTGCAACCCGTGTGTGAAGATGTTGGATACAAGTATTGAGCAAGGTAGTGTCGCTGGCTGTGATAAGAATATCATCAACATAGACCATGATTATGATGGTGGCACCTTGAATGTGAGCAACAAAGAGAGAAGGGTCGTAGCTTGAGGCGCAAAAACCGAAATCAAGCAAGGCGGCACTGAGTTTGTGAAACCAGGCTCGGGGGGGTGGCAATGATTTAGGCTCCCTAAATACATCTCTATACTTCTTGATGCTTCCAATTCTTTTGAGACTCTTTGGCCCTTGTCTTCACTAGGACATCACTTGTGCCAAAATGATTTCACTGCCCGGTCAACGACACATTTGAACTTGTGCCACCTCATTTGCCATTTGACAGGATTCCCTTCCTTTGAAAAGGAGATCCACTTCTTGTTCCAATCCACTTGCATAGGCCTATACTGGGTTAACCAGTCTATACCCAAGATCATATCATACCCTTGTCTAGAATTCTGAGGTTGTCTTTGAACTGGTAACCTTGTTGTGAGTAATTCAAACCTTCGCACTGAACATCAGTTACCATTTTCTGACCTTTAGCCATCATGACTACGGGAACGAATTGGAAATCAACCATTTCAGTCCCCTGATGAAACTTTGTGTGCTCCCACTGTCCAACAAGGCGCACACTGCTTTATTGCCTCCCTCTCAAACATGTGGATTAGAAGATATTGCACACATTGTGACATTTGTTTCCTTCCTCTTCTTCTTTAATTTTTTAATTCACTTCAATTTCTTGCAGAACCTGCAACGAACGCGCCCTCCTCCTCTGCATTACCTAGCTGCATATTCAATTTGACCCACTCCCCACATTGAAAACAAAGGCCTAATGCTCTTCTTTGTTCTATGAGTGCATTTCTGTTGCCAGGATTCCCATTCCCTGGTTTCTGTTCAAACCCTCTTGTTTTAGCCACTGCTGTGGACTGTCATTTTGCATTTTCAACCCCATCTTACTCTTTCTACTTTGCTAATCAATAGCTATTTCCATATGCTTTGCTAATCCAAAGGCACCCAGTATGAAGAGAGGTTTCTTGGCTAACACTAGATGCTTAACATCCTCCTTCAATCCACTAATGAAAGCTTTAGTGAAATTCGAGAAGATTTCCTTTTCAAATGCATATATTCTTTAACACTTGTAGTTTGATAAAGCCTTTGAAACTCCTCTAGAGCCCTCATATTGCCAGAATAAGCAAACCTTCTTTTCGCTAGATCCACCAATTCAGGCCAAGAAGGATGGTCATGGCTCAAATGATAACCCCTATGAACTTGCCATTCCGTGGAAATTAAATACAGCTAACACTGTCTTCTGATCTTCGGGTGTTTGAAACAAGGTCAAATAATAGTAACACTTTGCCAGTCATCTAGGTTATCACCATCAAAGGAGGGAAAGTCTTGTTTAGGTCCTTGTATTTTAACTTCCCTTCTTCTCTTTCTGTCTTCTACTGTGTAATTATTTCTTCATTGGCTGGTATTTGGCCTTTCTGGTCCAATTGCAGAGACCAACAAAGGAGGTTTTGTTGTATTAATTATCATACCACTGACAGTTGGTGTTTGCTCAAGGAGAAATTCTTTGCCTTTGATCAGGACGAAGCTTCAGCCCTTTTGCCTTTGTAGAAATTCTTCTGATGTAAGAGGTCTCTTTATACAATGGCCATGAGCATGCTTGCATTTTCCAATTCTCTATCTAATATCACCGAGCTAACTGATTCACTCAAGCGCTTCACATCTTCCAATGTAAGCCCCCCGCCCCAAAAGAAAAACACACACTCACTATGATAATGCAAAGAGCAGAGCAGAAATCTATTGCAGTTGAACGAAATGCATTGTATTGTTAACAGATTGACCCGGCGAGGTTTTGCTACTGTATGTGAGGCTCCAATCAGATCTAAACAACTTTGGCTCAGAAATTGATCATGACATGGCTAGAAGCACACTCAATGACTTGGGAGATGCCAGTCTTTCTGACCAGCAACTACTAGACATCATAGCGCAAGCACTCTCAAACTGAAGCAATGTGGTACAGACGTTGAAAGCAATTCTTTTCTTATTATTTGGTTGTCTCAGTTGAAGAAGGATGCATTGTGTTGGCTTCAACGCGTTGTGCCTTAGGATGTTCCTTTCTTTGGGTCAGGTACAGTCCTTGACTGGGTCAAGGCCCATGCCTTCTCTGAGGAATAACTCTCTTGAGATAACGGTTTAACGGCTTAACCTTAATTTGCAGTAGCTTTTTCTTTGTGTTTTGAAATGTTGTACTTCGCTTACTTGCTCAACTGATATATACGTATCAACTAGAGCATTTTACTTCTTTTTTGTCTGACAAATAGGATTGTTCAAGGACCTCGTCAGTGGATGGTGGAATAGCCAATGAATCACCGGCCACGTTCTTCTCGAGCTTAGTCCCCAAGATAAGACCTCAGCCATCTCTTCCCCATGTAATGAGTGTGGGTAAGTTGCTTGAGTAGGTATGTGATGCTCTCTTTGCAATTCCAAGGATCGTGAAAGATGTTTCACTAGAAATATTATTGTTATTGCTTCAACTCATATTCCCCGAAAAGTGGGTCCCAAATCCATCCGGTGTTCCACGTGTCACAGCTCAAGGAGAGGATTGGACGTAATGTGGGAATTGCTCCTTCCCTTCCGTTAGTGGGTCCAGATGGGAAGCTGCGCGTATCGCCCGCCATTAGAGATACTGGATCGCCGCTTGATTAAGCGAAACAAAGAAGGTGTGATGCAATTACTAATTAAATGGTCCAATTCGGCAGATTCGGATGCGGGAGGATTACGAGCAAATCAAGTCGAAATTTCCAGAATTATTCCTTGAGGACAAGGAATTGGCGAAGGAAGGGGGAATGTCAGGCGCTGGAAGGGATAAACGCGTGAAAATAGCCGTTGGAGGCAATAGAAGATCTGGTAGCCGTTCCGTTAGAGGAAGCACTGACAGCTGGGACCTTATTAAGGCACTGGGTTTATAAAATATACCGCAACTGGTGTAATAAAAATATGAACTGGAGAGGATAGCTTATGTTGCTGAGGCGTTCTTTTTATTTTCCGTGGTATTCTGTTAAAGGGAGGATATATAATAGAGCTATGTACTGTAAGAAAATAAATGAAATAAAATTGAATTCTTTTCTTTCTCTTCTATTCTCTCTTTTCCTCTCCTTCTCTCTTTCTCTCATTTGTGATCTTGTCTTATAAGTGAAATGGTGGATTATTACTTTTGCCCATGCCCATATAGTGATCCTACTTTTAGTAACTAGAAGTCTCCCGAGGGAAATGAGAAGTAGGGCTTCGGTCTTTCCTACTTTTTTGATCTGGTGTAATAGGTTTGTGGAGGGGAAATTGACTTGACAACTTTGACACATAGATAGGTCAATCAAATCCTACCTAGTCTGTGATGCTCCTATTTGAATAGGCAACTCTTCTTTTTGCTTATAGTTGATGACTAGCCCCGCTCCAACAGCTCCAATCAAATGTTCCTTTCGAGGATTCCTTCCAACTACATCTTGATTCGCAGACACCCCCCATCACAGATTTGGAAAATGCTCCCACTCCACACAAAGGAGACAAACTTCCAAAGAAGCCCCTTCTTCGATGCAAATGATGTCCTTGTCGAGTGCGTCGACTCTCAACCATTTTATCGCCCAGTTGCTCGTAAGTACGAATATCCTGGACGTCCAGAGCACACCATAGAAGAAATTTACAAGTGGGTTCGATCAAACATGAACCAAGATGGCATTGCATTCCGCCAAAATGATGTTTTTGTCAGCACCGAAGAAGCTAAGATGCTTCTTTGGGGTTCTGATCTACCAGATCAAGTGAGTTCTCCATTTACAATTTTTCTACTTCATTGTAAAATTCCTTACTGTGATAGTAAATGATACATGAATAAATTCCTAATGCTCTTCCTACTCTGCAGGGTGTTAATGCACTGATGTTATTTCTACTCCAAGGAAAAGGTAAGGACAATGGTGATTGTCAGTATGTACCTCCACATCTAATGGTTTGTGCTATTATTACATATACTTTCATCAATTGAAGGCAAGCAAATGAATGGTACTATCTTCGTGATTATTATTAAATACTATGCAGCATGTAATACCTTTCTACCGGCCAACACAAGGTGCAGCAAGTTCAAGTGGACCCCCCCGATCGGTTCTGTCGCTTACGATGGTTGTTCATTCCACTTAGACTTAATGTCTGGTGGGTACTCATTGCATTCGATATGTCTGATTCAACTATCACAATGTATCATCCTTACCTCTCCGACGACCATACCTTACAGCATGCTGAGAATCTAATTTTACGTTCATATCAGAGATATCAGGACGGAGAGAAATAGTTGGCTCAGCTCTCAAGTATGGGCAATGCACTCAATACTTTGCACGAGACCAATCCGGCATAATGGTTGTTAAGTATGCCGAGCTTATAAGTTTAAATAAAGGAAAGTTTACTTTTCGATGCTCCACGCTTGATGGCAAAGTATAGGGCTGTTGCTCCGCACAATCTTCTTAATTGTCCCCGGTATGATAGGCTGCCTATTTAGTTCACAACCCTTACTATTAATTATCTTTTGTACCGACTAAACTATTATGAAAAAGAACTACTTATGTTTGAAATATTTTGCCAAAAACCTTGATGTGAACTCAACTTGTGATGGTCTGTATGCCATCTTAAGCTGCTTAATGTATTATTTCCTGCAGTACTTGATGTGAAGTAACCACGTTCATTTTCCACTTTGCTGTTTCAGTTACATTTCAATTTTGCAAACATCACACCGCATTGCACGGATTGCACTTATTAGTTTTTCGCTGTTTTCCGGAAACTCTTATTAAAAAAAAGCTATATTTGTCAGAACTTATTTCTAGGCTAGATGGGGTAGAAGGGTATACTCGTTGATGAAATATATCTCATTGCTACTCCTCATCTACAGCTCGCTCAAATCATGATCATGGTCAAGTCGGTGCTCAACATAAGTCAAGTATCTTATACCAGGTTTCAGGTCTTATGGAACCCGTCCTTAATTATCGTCCACATCTATCTTACGGTTGTTACTGACTAGGAAAGCTAATAGAAAAGGCTTTTTTGAGGAGAAGTTGGTAAGGCCGAGCTGATCACCTCATGAAGTTATTCTGGCAGCAGTACATTCCGAAGAAGCTCCTTCGTCTAACACTAAATATTAATCAATAAAAAAAGAAAGCAAAAGAAAAATAGCACTCTAAGTAAAAAGAAATCCCTCCACACGCTAGTTCTAGATGATGTGAACAGCATAGAAAAGCAGCAATACCAAAGGGGGCAAGTAAGACAAGCAATTAGATTTATCTATATGTTAAGAAAGTACTTACACTCTTTTCAGGCAAAGATTTCGTAGAAGAGTAGGGTAAGTAGATAGACAGGTCTACTCACAACATAAACAGAAAAATAAGTCGAATGCGCGCGGACGAAATAGAACGTACCGTTTGTGTTTTTGCGCCTTTCTTGTACGTGGTCGCCCAAGTAGGTATCTTTCTTGTCTATCTATCGGTCGTGAGGGATCTGTTGCTAGGCGATTTTCTGCTGTCCCACCTAATATAAAAAGAGCAATTCCCGTCATTTACCCATTCTACACTTTCCTTTCTGTAGTGAGGAGTATTCAGTTTAATCTTCTCTATCCAGCGAGTGAAACTACAGTGGAACGAGCGAGCGGAAGCAAATTACATTCTACTTCTCGTCTAGCTTTCTTTTGGCTTTTTACTCTCTATCCGACGATCCCCATTCCCGAAAAAGCTTTTTTCTTGTCCCTTGATAGCTTTTTGTGGCACATACTAAATATAGAATTATTATAGTAAGATTTACACCTTGGCTAGGCGCTTAGATAGCAGCATGGGCCTACTGATGAGTATAGTACTTATGGATACGGATTGCTTTTCTTTCACTGAATAGAAAGGATTGCTCACTCGCTTGAGAACTTATTTTCCCTCCAAGAAATTATGGATTTTAGCTAGAAAGAGGGACTGTGGATACCGGAACTACTGGAACTTTCTCGCAAGCAAAAATAGTGCTAAAGTCAAACATTTTCTTATAAAAAAGAAAGAGGCCTTGTACGAGATTCTCTTTCTCTAATGAGATAATCATCCGCTTATTGAAAGAGGGGAAAGATACCGCCCGCAGACCTCACTTAACACTTTGGAGATATATATACCACATTAGAAGCTGCATGCTCTCGTAGAAAGAGCTCTAAGAGGTTCACATTTACTCCACATCTAAGATCTCTGCAATTAATAAAAGATGATTCTCTTCAATACTATATATATATGTGTACTTTCTAAGAAGAAGCAATAAAGAATTTCTACTCAGCAGCCTTTTTCCGATAAGAGTTTGTTGTTCTAGAATTTTTCAAGAAGAACTGAGAGTGATTGACCTCTCACTCACGTAACACATGCTCTATGTGTGATGCCAACACCTAAGAGACTTTGAATCCTCCAGCCGTCCAACTACGATATCTTCAACTCAATCCCAACTCTCCAGTCCACATCTATATATATATGAAACTTTATTAGTGTACTCTTTTTTTCTTCTGGACCTTTTCTCTTTTCTTATCTTACTTTATGCAATTCTCTTTGTTGACTTCTTGCTTAGGAGGGCTTGTCTTTGGTGAGGCGCCGCGTTGGTCAGGTGCTTCAGGCAAGGATTGAGAGAGAGTCTGAAAAAAGGTATAAAGGATAACCGGTGAAGAAAATAAAAGAAGTGAGGTCAGGGTAGAAGATTGGGCTCTACGTAGCAGATCCACTAGACTAGGAAGTAGGCATTGCTTACTTACTTTTTGATCCGTCTTCCTACTAGTAAGAAAGTGGCGAGTGGGGCGGTAAGGAGACGTCAGTAATGAACTGCCATTCATCAAGCTCTTCGGTCAGTGATTCTTTTAGTTCTTATTCTAAACGAATCTGCTCTTACTGTTAGCTCTCCTGTGGTAGTGAAGTAAGCAGGTCACAAGTAAATCGGATTCCAATCAAAGTGAGTCAAGCGGGTACCACTCGTAGTATCTTTGATGTCGAGCGGAATATCTTTCCATATGCTTTGAATAGAACTAGAAAAAGGGACATTTCCACTCCATGCTTTTCATAGTATCGATGTGCCTGTGTTCTTTCCCTTCTGAGATGTAGGTCCTGTCAAAAAGTGCTTTTGAATAAGAGTTGTGACCCAGTCGACTGCTTTCCTTCTTTTTCCCCAGCAACGAAGTGAAGTTCCTTTCTCCTGTCCTCGCCCTAACCTATTGAACAAAACCTAGTGCTCCACCTTAGTCCTAGTAAAATATTGCACTCACTCCCTTTATGACCAAGATAAGGAGCTATTCATAGAGCGGTGAGGTCCACTCTTCCATCCTGATATAATAGGCAAAAGCCTCAGCTTCACTCCAGGTCAAACTATATTGCTTTCGGATCGTTGCCTAGCTATAAGTGACCTCCATAGATAGGTCTTGCCGGTACCACCGTGTCCATATAAAAAGAATGTATGGCCTGGTAGACGGAATGTAGGAAAGATTTGATATATAAATACACACACACATATAATTGTTCAGAATTAAGACCTGCATAGAGCTGTGCAGCTTATAGAGAAAGGCCAGGTTATTGGTTTATATTGAAACTAGGATTAATCTCTTCTTGTTTTCGGTGTACAGATCGCCGCTGTCTGGTAAAGGTCAAGATAGTATTCTTTCATGTTTTTCAAGTTCTTGTTGTTTTTCGTTTCAAATGAATTATTGGTTTCCACCATTGCCTGTACGGTCAATATTGGTTTAGAAAAGGTCACCGAGTAGTGTCGGGTATCGAAGAATCCTTTTGACAAAAAGCCAATGTGTCGGGGTTGTGCACCAATTTAGCCCATTAAAAAAGGGATATCCGCTCTTGTGATAGTGAAAAGAAACTCTACTACGATAAAGATGAGGTGGGGTACTACCACACTTGGAAAGTGGAGTACCAGCAGGCATAGGAGTAGCACAAGGGTTGGCACCATCCATCTTAGCTCGTTTCAGAAGATCAAGTATGTAGGGGCTACAATAGAGCAGCGTCATAACGGATGCATGAGCCTCCATTCCCAAGAAGTAATTTATATGACCAAGATCTTTGGGTAGCATGATGTAGATGAGGTGAGGCTTTTTCAAGGAGTATGGAATGCAGAAGAGGAGAGTAAAAAGGGGAATTAAGTGATAATGGCACATCTGTTCAGAGCTTCAGCTTCAGAGAGAAATGATGAGTTGGTGCATAACTAGAGAAAGTACTTCACCAGTACCAAGACCTAGCCAAAAACAGACCTCCGAGCCATTGATGAAAAAATTCCTTGACTACCCAACTCCATGTCAACCAAAGACCATATGGATATTCATACTTTGAAAAGCTTTACATTGAGAAAAGAATTGAGGAAGAGTTGAACAACTCACTGATCCTCCCCTCCACCAGCCCCCCTTTCTTTGCCTCTCTAGTTCTCTTAGTTCAAAAAGAAGGATGGAACATGGCAGATGTGTATCGACTATAGACAATTGAACTCTCTCACAGTGGTCAAAAATGCCAATTATTGACGACTTCCTTGCATGATGCAAAGTTTTGATCAAATATCGATCATAAATCTGGATACCAGAATGCATGAAGCTTACATTCCAAAAACCGCATTTAGAACACATTCGTGTGTGTCATTACGAATTGAAAGTAATGCCCACAAAGGCACCAGCCACTTTTGACGGAATGATATTTGAAAGCTCCAATAGTCGCTAGTTGTACTTCCGCTCTTTCGCTAACAACTATTTCCGACGACTCGAAACGAAAAAACAAATGAATGTCGCTGGCCCCACCAGGAGAGAAGTAAAGAAAGAGAAGGCTTATAATTCTAGTTATTTTTCTTCGTTCTTCGGCTTCCTGGCTCGTAACGTTAGTAGTTACTCGCTGGGTATTCTTTTTTTAATTACTTTGTTCTTTCGACCTTGGTCAGAATTCTTGTGTAGGTAGTCGGGTGGAATAGTAGAGGTAGAAGATAGTTCACTATATGGCACCAAAAGTTTACGAGCTGGTCATCTTTCATATCGAGCCTTTGAAGCAGCGCGTCGCGCTATAATTGTATCCGGTTGCTGCTGCTTTACCCATTTGTTCTCAATTGGATTTTGGGCGTGGGGGGAGAAAGAATCTCGGGAATACTGACCTCTTACGAGAACTATACTCGGTTTGGTTACGGCGGTGATTTGCAATCCCCTATGGCACTTATTCTCATCTCTCTTCCACTGATCCAATTCCCTAGAGCTATGGAAAGAAAGCTTATGTGTATGTAAACTTATGCAAGGGTAGACGCAACGTCAATATATGCCTTACCTGATTCAATGGTTCATGCCGCTAGCCGAGGAATAGGTTAGAGCCCCAGATAGATATCCGGATAGCCTTTGTGGCAAAGAGTTGGCAGCATGAATGGTAGAGGTCGATTTATCGTTCATTCGTATCCGGCCGAATCATCTTCTCCAGCCAATGATGGTGAAACTCCAATGTGCTGTAAGGTCCACACTACTACAGGTATGAAGAGACCGGTCTAGTCCTACTTGAGAACAAACTACAAGTGACCTAATAAAACAAATGCCAAAACCAAAGCGATGGCATACCAATAAGAAATAACCAACAGAATCCTTTCTACTTCCAACAAAAAGATCAGATATGTTAAATAAATTAGAGGAAAGAAAAACTTCACATTACCTCGGGCTCGTCAGAGATGCAAGCCGCAACAGATGCCCAACAAATGTAAGCTTTTCATAGTCTCTCCCGAACTCTCCGGGGTATGGTATAGATAGGGCTCAAGATGTCTTTGTTGACCTGGCCGAGTTCTCTTAAGCAAAAGTGGAGAGTTCTCTGACTTCTCTAGATGGAACAAAGATCAAATCTTCCTAAGCCTAAACTTGCGGAATAAATCCCTACTTTATTTAAGGTTAAGGAGGGGCATATCTTTCTCGGAAAGCAGTAAACGAGGACAATTTCATTTTATTTTGAAGATTTTATTGTGTTTTCCCTCTTCCTAGAAGTTGCCTTCCCCTATGAGATTATGGCCCGATCTCTCCATAACACATAGACCTGCGACTTCTCATACCACCTATACCACTCTAAAGCTTACCCTTGCAAATGGAAGAAAGTAAACATCGATCCTACCCTTCACGGTACGTCTTTGTCCTTATTCCACTTTACTTTACATTGGAATCACTGCTTTCAGCTATCACATTCAGAAAGACTACTGGCGGGATTTCACTCAATTCAATAACATATACCCGTACTCCCACACAGCTGTTAAAAAGTTGAATGTCATCCTTGACTCTATCCCTGACTGGGTCTTTGATTGCATGCCCTTGTGGGCATCTGATTGGTTAATTTAAGCCTGGCTCGCATGGACTTCCGGGGGTTCTGAGTTGGCAACTGCATTTTAATTTGAAGTTCTCTAGTTAATCCTGCACGAGCCTCATCTAGTTAGGTTGACTTTATCTTGAAAAAGACCCCGGCTCTCTTCTACATCGGCTAAGCAGCCTCGAAACCTGTTCTCAGTCCTCCCAACTATACGTAATTGCGCCTGCTCCAACTCCATTTAGTCCCACAAGTTGATACGGAACAAAGGCAGAATTTTGTTGTGGCTCAACTGAATATGACAAGAGAGGAGTAAGTACCAATCCATGCATTCGAAGAGTAGAGTTTTGCTGTACTCCCGCTAATCGGTCAATGACCTAGCTTCTTTATTCCGCAAAGACAGATGATAGATAGTAGATCCCTAGTAAACTCCCCTAGTACTCCTCATTCCCTATACTCATACACCTAGTCTTTTGCTTAGTCACAAGAAAATCATTAAAGAACTACTCTTTACTATTAAACTAGTGCTACTCTTTGCCTATACCCAATCCTTAGAACATCGGATCCGGATTTCTAACTTGAAAGTCGCTTCTCACACAAGGCTTCTTTTCCTTTGCAACCGCTATGGGTACTAATGGAACACTCATCCTAATGCCAATACCTAGGCCCTAAAAAACACATATCTAGTAGAGAAAAACTAGTTTGGTTACCATCCCCTTTCTAAGAGAGTAATCCTGAGAAAACGAATACACCTACTTGATCTAGTCACAAGCTGAAACTCCAACTACCCATAAGAAAGAAGCAATGACTTATCCCAAGACCTATGTCAAAAGACAAGAATTCAAAAAAGAATTAACCTCCCTATTCGTGAGAAGAAAGCAAAGAAAGTGCTTTAATCCAGTACTTTGAATCCAGTACTCCAGTAAAGAGATAAGCTTCCAATCCATGAACATAAACACCTACCTAAGCTTAAAGAAAGAATACCGGAAACTACGTCAGAAGAAAGAAAAGAAAGAAAGGAATAGATAGTAGAAATAAACTCCTCATACAAATAATACATCCGGAGGCCATATTCTATCTAGTTTGCTTAGACTTTGCCTATCCACAAGACATGATTCTTATATACGAAAATATTCATCGACTGTCCAAACACCGGTAACCATTTCCTCATATATAGTTTCGTGACCTAAGTGACCTCCTTGCCGCTCTACTACTGGGATTGGATTTGAACCTTCCCTCCCGCCAGATCTAGGCAAGCACTCTTATCTCTCAAGCCTCAAGGTCAATGACAACATGTTGACCGGTGAATTACCAGAAGGTCTCTGTACCAATGGTCACCTCAGTGTAATTTCCGTGTCTAATAAGAACCTCACTGGAAAGTTACCAGATTAACTCGGTAATTGCAAGACTCTACAAGGTATAAAATTTGACGGGAACGGTTTCTCAGGTGAAGTGCCTACTGGGTTGTGGGCGGCAAATCTTTCAAAAGTTATAATGAGTCAAAATAACCTTACCGGTACACTGCCCGATCAAGTTCCATTTAATATTACCATACTTGACCTCCATAAAAATCAATTTTATGGTGAAATACCTGAAGATATTGGTTCACTCCCAAGCCTTCAGTCGTTAATTCTCTCTGAAAATTGCTTATCGGGTTGGATCCCGGATACAGTTTCGGGCTTGAAAGCACTTACCACATTAAATCTTAGCTACAATCAGATTAGTGGAGAGATACCAGTAAGTATCGGTAAAATATCAACCCTTCAGAGTCTTTCTTTTGCTGGAAACCAGATATCGGGTTGGATCCCGGATTCCTTATTGGGTTTGCAATCTCTAATCACACTTGACCTTAGCCAAAATTGAATCACTGGAACTATACCGGCAGCAATCGGTATAATGCAAGCGCTAACCTCACTCGATCTTTCAATGAACAGACTATCTGTCGATATTCCATCTGTAATTGGAAACTCCTAAACTCATAGAGATTATAAGCTGCTTTACCGCACTTGACTAGCCCTAAGCTTATTTCTTCATTTCCCTACTCCGTCACAAGAGAAGACAAAACAAAGCCGTGTTCAGGTAAACTTGACCTACTCCCAACTACTAGTCATATCTATTCAAATGAAGTCAGATGATAGTGGTGACCTAGTATAGTTAGAACGACTTTGCCTATGCCATTCGTTGACAAGTAAAGAGAGGAGAAGATAGTAGCTTACCTAAGTCATAGAAAAGTAAGAAGGAATAGAACTCATAGAACAGTCGAAAGCCATATCTATTATAGCATAAGAGAAGAGAAGAGTAGCTTCCTCATATACCTTCCAAGAGTTAGACTGAGGTAGTTTGCTTAGAAGAAGAGATTCATTGCCTGGCGGGAGTAGGTGAGCATAGAAGTCATATCTATTTGAAGTCATAGAACAAGAGTAAGAACAATTACATCTTATAATGCAGAAGAGAATCGGTATGGGAATATTACTTTATATTGCTTTTGAGAATCGGGAGTAAGCAGAAGAGAAGAGAAGAGATAACAAGCGAAGAGAAGACATAACTCATATCTATTCTTCCCTTTCTCGCCTATGCCAGGTATTCAACTTAGTCCTAATGCCTACTGTAATAGCTCTTATTGGGTATCTTTCCTATTGGTGGAGAAAACACATATGGACGTATAGTTAGCTGTATTGCGTACAGTCCTTCTCTCCTAGATTCGTAAGAAGTCATCTATATATGATTGGAGTAGAGTTTTCTTCATACCTATCTGGCCTATGCCCGTTAATGCTCTAGATACATATTCTGACTCTTTCTTTGTTCCATATCTCTCCTCATTCTTTCTTCACTTCTTTTTTTCCTCTCTCTTTTCCATAAATCAACTCATCTCTCAAGTCTCTCCTATTAAAGTGGTGCTCCCTTCCAATGCACTACTCTACCTAGCTGCAAGAGTGTATGCTGCATAGCAAATATTCATGGAGTTGATGAAGAGTCTTTCTCTTATTATGATGCTTACTTTATTTCATTTTCCAAATCATCAACCGCTCGCTGGAGGACGATAAGTGTACATCGTTCTCAACTCATCACTTAGTTAGTAAGAAGAAGTTGACATGTGCATTAACAACCTTCGACCGGACATGGTGATATATCTACAAGGTGCATATTATATAGTGACGTAGTTTGGTCTATCTGCGTATTTCTTTGTGTGTGTTTCTTTAGTACATCAACTCATATATATAGTTCTTTAATTGCTTCCATTTCCTTTAATTATTTCATTTCCAAATCAACCAATAATATTCTATTTGATCGAAGGGAGGATGCAATACCGACAAAGCGAAGAGTGCAGTGCGAAGGATTAGATAGAGGAGGGACGATAATAGAGAGCGGCGACAGGCCAGAATGAGACTGGAGACACACATACTCCATTTTACACACTAGAAAACTCTACTCAAAAAAATAAGAAAGAACTGAATACCAAAGGGCAAGCCAAAGGGAACACACTACCCAACATAGAAAAGGGATAAATTCCACCACGAGGAGATAGACAACAAAAGCTAAGCACAGACTTCCCAAATTCATGCACACAACCAACTGAGCTATATTCGTCATCTTCACTATGAGGATACATCTGATTCGAATCAAGATCTCTCATTAAGATCTCTAAGCTCTCCACAATGGTTTGATACACATCTCCCGACCTCTCCGCAACACTCGCTATGTACTCAATATCTTCTTCTCCAATTGGCTCGCTCACTCCACTATCTTCACTAAATTAACTCTCTTCACTATCTTCACTACCTTCATCATCATCCCAATCAGCAATTTGGATTGAACCAAGATCTCTTATTAACATATCTAAATAATCCTGGTAGATACCATCCAAAATGTCTGACCGCTTAGCAAGGCACCGACAATAGTTCACGCAACAGTACACCGCACTTCTTCTCAAAGCGGGTGCATTCGGGCTGGGTCAACCCGCAAAGAAAACCTATTGCCCCTGTTCGCCTCTTTTGTTCACCTCTGCATTATAAAGTGGCTAGGTATCTATAGTACATTCTTTCGGTGAAGTACAGCTAACATGTGGCTACACAACATCCCCACGTACTCATACCATTGGCACTCACATGAACCGATATTAGTGTTCACATCTAGAGTCACGAGAAACCCCTCACCCTCATTCATGCTAAACGGGTTTATAACCTCATACTTGCGACCCGACCCATTTTTATCAACCCGCCTCGTAATCCAGCGGGTGCTGGCTATGAGCTCGTCTTGGAACATTCTAAACATGGTCGGAGTGTATACCAAAAAAGCATGTCCTTCTAAAAACGAATGAAAAAGAAATTCCGCCTCTTTACTAGAGTTGGAATCATCTCTTCTTTCAGCTCTGTACAGGTCCATCGTCTCTCTTTCACACTTGGTCACTAGCCGGTACAATGTGGCTTCATGCAACATCCAAAAGGAATCTCAAAAGTAGGCGAGACTATCCTTGATATAAGTGGAATGCAACCCAGCAGCAAAAGCAGTACGGTTGTATGCCGGCACCCATGAAACCCTGGTTTGGTACAGCTCCCGCACCCATTCAAACTCACCTAAACCATAATCTTGTACCATTTTCTCCCAATCTCTCTCAAACCTTTACACCATAACTGAATTAGTAACACGCCTCTGGAACTCCTCCTTTATAATTTGCTTGTCTTTCAATTCTAAAAACTCCCGGCGCCTTGAACTTTCTCTTCATGTGCCAAATGGACAACCTATGGCGGGTGTTGGGAAAAACTGTTTTAATAGCATTGATTACAACCAAGTTGGGATCTGTTATGACCGTAACAGGCTGTTTGCTGTGCATCGCCCGGAGCCAGGAAACAAAAAGCCACACAAACGACTCTTCTGCCAGCGGGTCAAGTAACAATGCCCAGCCGAGAATGATGAACCGGCCGTGGTGATTTCTCCCCGCGTGAGTGTCACTGATTTATTGTACTTAAACAAGCCATTGGTCGAGTCAAAGACGATGACATCACTAAAGTAGTCGTACCAGAGACGCGATTTGCCATTGACCCAGAGGAAATTGACCATACGACCCTCGGGGCTGACTTTCACATCATAATAGAAATAGGGGTTTTGTGTGTGCCTTTTCTCGAGGTATGTAAGGATTGCACTGAGATCATTCTCCATTTTGAAAACAAAGACAACACAAACTATATATATTTTTGATTCAAAAATAAATAACGAGAAGATCAACATGACCCGAGCCCAAGCGAAAACTTTGTGATGCAAATTTATTTGTCGAAAATATGGAGATAGAAGGAAATTCTTCCGATTTCCCACAGAATGAGCTTTTTTATTTTAGTAGTAGCGTGCTTCTAAGGCAAAGAAATACAATTCTATGGAACGAGAGGAGAGTTCTAAAAAGCTACTTTCTTCCTAGCTTGCCGGATTGATTGCCCATAGTATGATAATGCAATGGAAAGAAGTCACTCTCTGAGGAACCAACTGTAACCAATCCATAAAGCACTCTCGGAATGGGACTGGATTTCCAAAATTCCAAAATGAAATCCTCCTCAAACAATGACTCTTTGCAAGATATAACTATATAATATAGATATTCCACTTATTTATTGGACACAAAGATGAAAGATCCTAACCTATCTTTGAGCAGCTTCCTGGCAGGCAAGAAGTTATTCATGCATCTCCAAATAAATCATTTGTTTGTTCTGGAATCTTTAGACTCAAAAACTTCTTCCAAAAGATTTGTATAGCTTCTGCATGTTCTTTATCCCAAGCCTCTAAAGTACTAATTAAAGCAGTCGGTCTTCTATCTCTTATTTCTGCAGAAAGAAAGATTCTGACCAACAGAATAACCTTATTTAACATTGTAAGAACCATATCTACTAAATCTCCGCACTAATTCATCGTTTTGGTACTCGGAAAATAAATGAAAAGGCTACGGGTGCCTGCGTAAGAGAGAGGACTATAATATGTGAACAAACTTTGAATATTACTTCATAACTCCAAATCCAAACGAGAAGCTTTGCGGGAGTACACATTACCAGATAAGGTCGTTCAGTCTTCCTTTTTCTACCAGGCTACGGGTGGTATTGCTGTGGGTCTTATTTAATAGTAGGAACTCAAACTTCTGTCAAGTAGTTGTCCAACCGTTGAATAAGTTGAAGAAGTAACCGTACTAACTGTCAATCTCGCATTCCTATACTTCTACCAACGCTTTGCTTAGCCCATCCTTTCCGTAAGCAGCAAGAGACGGCTTTTTGAGGGTTGGTTTGGCGGAAAGACGAGTTACCATAATAAGAGTTAAAAAGCCAATACGCGGCTACTCTTATTCCCGGGCCTAGCGGGAAAGATTAAGCAAGCAGCAACCATTTCTTATTGGGGAGATTCCTTTCCAAACATAGTGACTTTGATCAATTCATTCTCTTTCGTTGATAGCCTCACACGCACCTTTTGTTTACTTGTCTTTTGAAGTGGTAATAGCAATAGAAATAGGAAAAGGAAGACGATCATCATTGGTGGTGGTATTCCCTCCTCACCGTGGCTTTCGGGGGAGGAGCGTCGCTTGAGAAGGGATGGGAGCCTACGTTGATCTATGAGACCTCGTTCCAAAGTGTTTTCCAAAAGAGCAATCACTTCCTAGTTCAAACTTCCATCTTTGAGCAAGGTGAGTAGGTCCATTACCGGTGGATGCGGCATATCAAGGACTTTTTTTCCAAAATAAAAGCAGGCGCGGAGCGAAGCGGCCTTCTCTTCCGAAAGAGGTTCTTCCTTATGGGCATCTTCGATGAGAAGTCTAAAAGGCTAAGGAGCTCATCCCGAGTCTTGTTACTTGCCTAAAGCTACTGCTTGCAAGGAACCGAACTGTTTACTTTTCTTTCTTTCCAGGGCCCGGATTGATGCTTAGCGCCCTTGCTTGAAGCTTGCATTCAGTAAAGCATTTCTACTAGCACTCCAAAAAGCTCCGGTCTTTCTAAAATTCCAGTTCAATCGAGACAAGGCAGTTCGACGATCCGAGCTGAAGGAAAAAGCTAGTTGGCAAGAAGACTTCAATGAGCTGGCTGAAAGCAGTACCAAACCAAGGAAGGACTCAGAGTAAAGAAGATCAGCAGCAGTTTCTTAGGCAGACGGGAGAAGGCAGGGGACACAACCGGTTTCCACTCAACAGCTTAAAGTCTCTCATAGAGATAGAGCTTACTACTAGCTACTGGGATTAGATGGTTTTCTTTCCAACCAATGGCTTTGAACTTCTTCCCTACTTCATTTCTCACTTACTTACCTTTTTGCCTGCCAAACTAGAAAAAATAGGACCTACTAACTGATGAAAGGAAAGAAAATCATCCCTCCACTCCCCCAGTTCTCAGTGAATCTTCACATCTCCTTCAAAGAGCTCGTCTCAAACTCAATAAGTATTCCGATCAATATAGGATGTCGGTTTTTTCCAACTTGAATAGTTCTTTTTTTGACAGTTTGACCTCAGCTATGGAAGCACCGATGAGTATAGGGAAGGTGGATATAACAACTAATGCCAACCGCCAACTAAAGAAGAAGGATATGGCAAATGCGGCGCAAAGTTAGTTACATGTTTTGTACAATTGTCGACATTCTCTCTATCTAAAAGATAGGTTTCACCCTGGCTCGGGATACTTAGACTTAGGGGCTCCGCTACTTCCCAGAGGAAAGAATTGTGTTGTGAACCCATTCACTCAAGTTCAGCCGAACCCGGGGGGCAGCCCACCAATTAGTTGAAACAAGGCCTGAATCGTGCACTCCAGTTCAAGAATTTCTCTAAATCAAAAGGAGATATTTTGAGTTGGGCATCAGTGGTGAATATCCAGATCTAGATTGCTTCCTATACCGAATCCTTCTCTTTCACCTGGCGACCCCCGAAGGGCGACATCCCTAAAAGGCGCCATTATCCAATCACTCCTATCGGAGGCTAATAATCTGGCCTATGGGAAGAAAAAGTAGGAGAGGAATTGAAAGAAGCATGTGACCTATCGATCGGCTGGATGACTAAACAGGGTCCTCCTGATCCATTTATCTAGTGGAGAGGAAGGCAGACTAAAAGACAAGTAAGCAAATTCGTCCATTACACAATACGAATATGGATAAGGATGAGCTTTATATACGATAGAAAGAAAGCCAAGATCTACGGAATCCTAAGTTCGAAGGATCTGAATTTCAAGAAGATGAAAGCCGGTACCACATGCGGATTCTCATTATGGATGACCTAGTCTGCTTTGTTTGAAGAAAGCCTGTGTCTGTTTGCCCTTTCCTTGGGCTTTGACTAGTTTGGATTCTTCCCCCTTGCTTTCAGGTAGTCTCGATTTACTCACCATGACTTAATAAAGGGAGATTAATGGACCCTAGCCTGGGTGGGGGGTGTATAAGTCAAAGTTGGTGATTTGAACGCAGCATAAACATAAAGTAGCTAGAAAGTGGGATACTGAACACCTCCTATATCTTCTCTTTTCTAGTATCAAAGGAATCCATATAAATATAGAAGGGGGTAGCCCTTTCGGCCGGCGTATACAATCAAGGGAGCACCCTCTGTCTCCAATGTCGCGAAGCAATCCATCTGACCTTTGAGTAGATCAGAGTCTTTTATGTGATATTCGTTCCCATGGTTTGTCAAAAACCTGCTAATTGGCATAAGAAGGGCGCTCTGGCAGATCCAGCCATGATGTAGACTTTAGCTTGATCATACATAGGTGTGGCTACCTATCTCACCCTGCCCTTCTGAATAAAGACTACTATCGTCACGGGGACTTGTTGGCGCAAAAGAGGGCGTATCCTTTTCGGTATCTATCTCTCGAATTGACATTCCTAAAGTGGTTTAGTTAGACTTCTCTGAGAGAAAAAAGAGGATTTTTTCTACGGGATGGCTTGACTAAACCAATGGGCGAGTAGAAGTTACCTTTCTTTTATGAATGCCGTTATCAAGCGAAGCGCTTTCTCCGGTATAGATATAAAAGATGGGCCTCACTAGATTCAGATAGACTAGTAACAAGCATACTCTTCGACCTCAAAGTCAGTCTGTCAGCAGCAAGGAATGTGCTCTCTGCTTTCTGCTTACCGCAGCACGACTTCTTTGAGCTTCTCAATCCAATTCCTCCTTTTCAAAATCAGGAAAGCACCATGGTGGGCCCATCCCCTTGCTCGAGCAATCGACCAATTAGTTTAGTAGACTCTCTTCCTCGCCCTATGATTAACCCAGAAGGCATTGAGCTGGTAACCGGTCTATTTTCAGACGAACACCCCGGCTTGTCCACATTTTCTAGTATAGCATGGAGAAGCTTATTTTCCGTATCTTTAGCTTATTCTAAGCTTGAAATGACCTCAGCCTTGAACGAAACTCATCACGATGAAGTAAACGCTTAACAAATTGGATGAGGAGGCAAAGTGACTCATCTTGCTACGCTGCTTTTCTGCTTCAGCGTTCATATGTTTGTACTCGAACTCATCAATTACATCATCAGCAACATAACCCGCATCCTTGATCTTCTGGAGCAGCACCCATGGGGCCGCGTCCTTCACCTTGTTTGTGCCTTTCGGCCGCCTTCACCACAGCGTGAAGCTGCGTGGACCCCACCTTCTCGAGACAGCTTTCGATATTGGAATCGCATTTGTACGGGCCCACTAAAAATTTATTGACCCTTGAAATTACCGTGCTGATGATAGGAGATAGAAACCCTCCGAGTGCGGGGGCCTCGGGTATTCCAGCCATCCATGGAAAAGAGCTAGGTCACGTACAATGGAAAGAAAGACTTCATATCTCGAATGGATCCGATGGTGGGAAACCAATTGAGGTATCACAACCACCTAGATGATGTGGAAGAATAAACCGACGGCCTCGCTGACATGGCCTACCCATCGTTCCTTCTCCTCAGGTCTGGCCTGCACAAGCCAACTGCGGTTTCGTATGTAAACAAGTTTCACGCCGCACTTCTTGTATGCTCAGATCAAATTCGATGGCAGCTCGGTCTCATCCCCACCTACGATCTTCCACAAGCCCTGGCCTTGCAAATACGACTTCATGCCAGTGGGCCAGTCTCTCGAGTTGTAATTCTTCAGGTTCAAAATATAGCTGTTCATACCGCGCAGGTCTGACATCACGACAGTTCGGATCACGACACACGCGACTGGTCCAACCTGCCTATGGATATCTGTAACCTGATTGTTGATAAAATTACCTTTCTTCCCCATCTCCATAAGTTTGCCTCAGCATGCCCAGTGCCACGTTGCAAAGGAAGTCCTTGAAACGTTCAATCAAAAACCTTATTTTAGAGTACCAAATGGAACTGTTCTATCCTGGCCAGGAAGTGAGGTAGGGTAGGTGAACTTGTACTTCCCAATCAGTTGATTCTCTACGAGCAGGGAATCAGGAAACCCATCCTGTTCTATAAATTGATGAATTCAAGCCGTGATTTCTTTTATTGGTTCGCATGCCGGGTTAAAGTGAAGGTCAAAGTAGGTAGGATTCCGGCCCTCCTCAAGTAGTTATGTTAGCCCTCTCGGGCAAGCTGCTCGTTATAGTCTCGGTCAATCAGTTCATAGAAGAAAGATCGAATTCTTTATATCTATTTGGGTAAGCGGGAACTTCTATAGGCAGGGCACTTCATAGAGTTTCATTTCATTAGGCTGGAGTTCTTGAAAATCGATTCTTTCGATAACTTAACTTGTCGTGGCGGAACCACTCTGACAACACAACTATGACCGATAGAGGGAAGTCTTTTATAGACTCTTCTCTAAAATAAAGAACGAACTCTCGAGGGGAATAGAAAACGAAGAACCACGAGCTGCAGTGACGGAAGACAGTAGATACTCGTAGCGATCTTCCAGGCCAGCTATTCTTATAGATTAGTTTGACTTCAGCCGTCAAAAGGTAGACTCCATTTTCATGTATTCGTTGGATCATTGCAGTTGAATGAGGCAGGATAGACGGATGCGATTCTTGTTATTGGTTTTGCTCCGCCGTACTACACTTCCGCAACCTGCAACCTACATGCAGTGGACAATTAGCCGCCAACAAAACCCCGACAGCTGCTTAGTTACACAGTTAGGAACACTTACTTTATCTACTAGAGTTTTTTCGTGAAATCCGCTTGTCAATTGGCTTCATCGTACCTACTCACTGAAAAAACGAACTTTACCAAGCGGGCAGCTAACCACCTCCCCAGCTCGCCTAAGGATTCGATTTCGTCCTTGCTCGTGAACAAAGAAAGAATGAATTCCGTCTGGGCCCCAGTCCCTTACTTAGCTTGCTTAATATTTCCTCAACTTGTGAAACAATAGACATGTCGTCAATAATTCTTTTTTCTCAGGGAAGACGCCGCCCACTCTCCCCTCGCATTTCCACCCCACTCCTCAAAAAAAATCTATCTGAAATCAAAGGTCATTGAAAAACTGAGAAAAGAGAAATCTCTAGTTAGCCAGTCGAGTCTTATGTACTTTACTAAACATCTTTAATGCCGATACTTTCTTCCCTTTTCACAAACATCAAAAAAAAGCATTTCCTATTTCTTTGTCCTCAGGACTAGACAGAAACTCTTGCCAAACAAAAATCAGACCCGGAAATCCAAAGCATCTTCTACTATTGAGTCGACCATAGCTGGGTTCGCCAGTAGTTGATCGCGGAATTCCGCAAGAAATTCCATATCGCGCCCTCCCAACTCAAGAGAGTCAAAAGCGTCACGGGCGGCGGTACGAAACTTATAATTCGCGTCGCCTGAAAAAAGGAGACCGAACCGCTGGAACCAGTCAAACCGTCCGTCCCGACGAAGTTGTCGTCTTACGCGGCGTTCAAGCAGATTGAGGATTTGGCCTTCGACGATCTCCCTTTCCCCTTGATCGGGGTCGTTTTCGGGCTGTTGGGCAGGGTCTTCGGCTTGTTCCGCCTGGGGATGCAAAGGCGGCTCAAAATTAGGTACGAGGGGCGCCGCCCCCTCGGGGCTCGGTGGGTGAGCCGGTACTATAGCACCTGCTTCGGGCGAAGGAGGGGCCTCATTGAGATCTGGAATAAAGGCTGAGATCTCCACCCCGCCCAGTGACCCCAAAAAATTGAGTAATCTTAGCAAAAAGATGACTTTTTTGATATATGTGATGACTGTTGTTAACGAAATTGGATTCTCAAAAAAACTGAATACTGGTCCAAAAAACTCTTTCGTCTTATGTTCTCGTGCCGCCATATTCAGCTATGTATTTCCTTTTCCCCCCTTTGCCCTAATCACTAGTTCTGACTCCCGAAGTACCTGCAAAAACCTTCTCATATGATACGAGAACATTTAATTTAGATCAAAGAATACACAAATTGGCGAGGCCCACACTCCCGCTCCTCGCCCGCCTACCGCCTAGAGAGTTTTTCTTTTCCATCCAAGTCGTTCGTTGTTTTAATCTTGACCGGGTCCGAGCTTCCCAAGCTCTATGCTTTTTGGGAACTCCGCAAGGGTTTTCCTACCTTTTTGATTAACTATATTTAAGTCTTTGGGGTACTTTGGGATTATATGACGCGCCGAAGATTTGTGCTTGTGGGCTAGGGTGAATATAGCGGACCAGCGGATCTGGTAGTCGACAATCGTTCGGACTTGGTAAAGGTTGTCGCAGCACCTGTAGTAGGAAAAAAGACTTATCGCGATGCCCGCGTACCGATTTACAATGTCTCCGTCGCTTACGTTGGTCAAAGAGGCCACGTGGATTGGCCTGGGTCTTTTTCGGCTAATGATACCTCGATCGCGAAGCCTTCGGAGTATCTTTTTGATAGGCGCCTCTATCTGTATGGTGAATTCGCTGCTGAAAGATCCCGCCAAGTGTCCCCTTCCTTTCTCCGCCGCCTTCCGGCCCGCGGGAGTCTCCATTTCTTTTAGAAAGACACTCATAGCCTTCAACTGCCTTTTGTCCGATGGCACCTTGCTTCGACCTGAGCTATGCAACAACGAGATCGCCTTTGCTCCTTGCCGGATGTGCTTGACGGTTCCCCAAAATACGCTCACTTGGGCACTTCTGAGTCCTTCTTTTCCAAGAGTATCCGCTAGTTGAACCGCATCCAGTAAACGACCTCTTCCGCTCATCCCCTTCGTAAGCTCTTTGATCGGGATACTAGTTCCTAGGTCCCTAAACTTGGAATGGATGGCGGAGCGTAAGTGGCAAGCAGTTATACGGATACGGTGCTTTACCCGTAGACGCTTCTCCAGCTCTCGCAAGAATTTGATGGCAGTCGTCCTCGGAGGGACTTCCCGAATGACCGTACCGAGGAATTCTACCTTACTCCGCGCAGCTATGGTTGTTGATCCTGCGGAGCCCACCCAAAGGTTCAGGCCGGATTGTAGGAAGTGGGTTATACGTTTTTGTATTTCTATGAGCAAAAATACGGCACCCACGATTCCTAGTAGTAAGTCGTCGGCATATCGCGCGTAAAAAATCCTTATAAAGAAGGAATGGCTTTGAAAGGGGGCCGGCTTACGGACCTGGCCTGACCTTATAACTAGTATCGCCTCCCCGCCCAGCTCTATCAGCAGGCCCCTTCTTTTGCAATACTGCATAAGGTCTCTCATGGCCAAATTATGAGTTAAGCCACCTTTTCTACCATAGAATTTGGCCTTCGGGGTCAACCCAGCGGCTTCTATGAGGAAGGCGGTGCAAAGGAGGCTCGAGGGCTTGTTCAGGAAGGCGGCAAGGGACGCTGAAGAGGGTAAAAAGGAAGGCATTTTCTGGTCTCCCCTTCGCCGGAGGGGGCTTGTGGGGGGGGTGTGCCACGACGATCCAAGGGAATGAAAGGTGGGTTTGCGTTGGATGCTCTTGACCCTCCCCACAATGATGGCTCTGTTGTCTTGTGGAGCATAGAAGCTTGCTTCTTCTCCAGACTTTTCTTGGTCATCCATACGACGACCTTTCCTTAAGAGAACCGATCTGATTCTCTGAACAAGAGGGATTTCGTGCTTCTGTCGGATCCTCCCTATCTCCTGATCGAGCTTGTGTAGATAGATATTGCCTAGTAGGGCCGAGAGTAGTACACTGTGTGGGACGGAGTAAGGGCCCCCCCCACCTCTTACGAGTCGTCCGGAATCAAAAAGTTTCTGAGTGGAGTAAAAGAACTTGGAATCGTCGATCTCTTCCTTCAAGATGGAGATGAATCGGTCTTGGTCGATGGTGTGAAAACACTTCCTGATGTCGAATTCCAAAAACCAGCGAGAGGTCCCCCACTCTTCTTTTATCCGTCTGAGGGCCGAGTGGCAACCTCGACCCGAGCGGAAGTGCGATGTGTCTGGAAACTCGGGATCGTAAATGAATTCGAGTACCATTCTGATCGCCTCTTTCATGATCTTTTCTATGGGTAGAACTACTGTGAGCGGTCTAAACTTCGAACCTTCTTTCTTCATTTGCGGGGAGCAAAGCCAGTTTTTTGCTCCCAGATCAGGGACCCGGGTTAAATTCTTGAACTCGCGAGCCTGAACGAAAGGCTCTTTCAGGAAGGATTCCCATCACCCTCGGGCCCGGCACCAACCAACAGGAGGCGGGGCTCTCTCCAACCATTCCAAAGAGCCGAGATCTCGTAAAGGAAAAAGGAGCTAGCTCATTAGAGCCGAAATACCCCTTGCTTCTATCTACTACCTTCAATTAAGCAGGCGCTCTTTACCTTATGTGATTTGTCGCTTCGAACCAGGTCTTGAATCACTTGCTTGCTTCTCAAGGTTTAAGCATCCCAGAGTGCACGCTACGCCAGTTCTAGTTATTTGACTACTCCTCCTAGTTTGCTTGAACATAATAAATATGGGAATTTCCATTCATTCTTGGGAGCTCTGAGCTTCTTTTTGTGCGTATTCATCTTCTTATGGTCTTGGCAATATCTTTCGTAAGTGGGTCAGTCATCCTCCTTCATTATAGCTCTCCTAGAATCCAAGGCATTTCGTCGGAATATATCCTGCCTTTGAACCCTTGTAGTCCTATGCATAGTCAGTACTATAGCCCCAATCATCGCTACTAATAAAATCAGACTAGGAACCAAAAACCAGACGAAATAGTGGGTATAAAGTAAATTGCCCAATGTTTCCAAATTAGTCCAACTTTGTACCTTTTCGGCATAAACCATATATCTCAGAGAGGTTGTATTTCTGTGGGTTGGTAGTAATGGAATGCTTTCATTATCTAAAATGAAGAACATTTCCCACCAAAAGATCAGTCCAATAATACCACTCACTGGTAAATAGCGCAAGACTTCTTCGTGAATCTCCGCTATTTGAATATTGAACATCATAACCACGAAGAGGAATAAAACAGCAATAGCTCCTATATAAACTACTAGGAATATCATAGCGAAGAAGTCGAGACCTAACAAAATAAGTAAACCAGAAGTGTTGCAAAAGACTAGGATGAAAAACAAAACGGAATGTACCGGATTTTTAGCACGTACAACCATCAAACCAGAGACCAAAGCAAAGCTCGACAAAACAGAAAGTATCATGGTACGTTGTTTTTCCTTGAAATCAAACTTGGATGCGTCTTCTTGCTCCAGCATTCAAGTCGATCTATTACAACCAGCGCGGGCGGTTGTTCTTATTTCATTTTTTCTTCCAAGCCAAGCCCTTCTTATAAAAGAAAGCACTCACTGAATTACTTACTCTATCTCGTTCAATCCATAAACACGTGCGTGCAATCCCATCTCCAACTGAGACTACACGCCCGATCACAGAACCCGTTGACAGCTGCATAAATAAATAACTACAATTTCAGCGAAGGAGTCTGCTCTTTTTTATGAGAATGAATCGCAGATGTGCTCGGGAATTACTTTTTAGTTACTTTTGGTTGTTCGGGTTTTTACTCTTCTTTTTTCTCGATCGAACCTCATTCGTATCGTCCAGCCCTCCTCACGAACTTGTATAATCAATGCCACAAAGATAGCAAGCTCTATG
>Ga0265338_10002344_pt1 | contig 28618 bp, 22 predicted proteins | sample 42126metaG_FD_193579 | JGI IMG/M metagenome (GOLD analysis project Ga0265338, IMG submission 193579) | Rhizosphere microbial communities from Carex aquatilis grown in University of Washington, Seatle, WA, United States - 4-21-26 metaG | ecosystem: Host-associated > Plants > Roots > Rhizosphere...
TTGAACACCGTGCCAGAATCTTTGAGAAAACGGACGAGGTGAAAGTCGCGTCGATCCATAGTGCTCCTTTGGACTTGTGGGAGCGATTTAATGACCGGTCTTCGGCTCAGGTGAAAACCCCCCCCCTCTTCCTGATTAATAACTTCTCCTCAACGGACAGGGTGGAGGTTGGCTACTGTGATTGAAGAAGTAGTGAAATGATCCTTCGAAGCGTTCGCTCCGCTCAATTACCCAGGATGATCGTACCATGTTCACCCTGTCCCCGAGGGATCCATTGGGTAAGGAATCCCGTTCAACTGCAGCGGAACGGGAGCGTCTGGCGATGCCATCCCTTCTGGAGAATGGCAGAATATCGAATCTAGCGCACTACCGACTGTTTGCATTTCTGTCTACAGAAGATTATTTTTGTGCATTCTACGCATCTCAGAACGAACCTTCCATAACCTGGGACAAAACAACGAAAGGCCGCCATTGAAAACTACAGTGTTGGTATTATTCAATCTTAGTGTTCTATTGCTCGTGTTGAGCGATTGGGCTTCTGGTCAGCAGGTCGTGCCGCTTTACGCCGGCGCCGTCCCGAATTCCATCAGCACCAAATCAGGCGAAATTGTCGCGATCAACGGTGGAATAAAATTTGTAAGAAATATCAGCATCCCTTCGATGACCGCATATTTTCCGGACAGCGTGCTATCGGCCGGGTCGGCGGTCATCATTTTTCCCGGCGGAGGCTATTATCTCGAGGCATACGAGATTGAAGGCACCTGGATCGCAGAGACCTTTGTGAAGCACGGCGTCGCCGCGTTTGTCGTGAAATACAGGCTTCCAACCGACTCGACGATGGTCGACAAAACAATCGGTTCTTTGCAGGACGCTCAACAGGCAATAAAGATTGTCCGGGAGAAAGCGGTAATGTGGCGAATCGATACCGGCAAGATCGGCATTATGGGCTTTTCTGCTGGCGGTCATTTGGCATCGACAGCCGGAACTCATTTTGACCGGGCATTCATTTCCGACAAAGAGAGCATCAGCCTGCGCCCCGACTTCATGATTCTCGGTTACCCAGTCATAAGCATGACTGATAAACTCGGTCACGCAGGGTCCAAAAAGTTCCTTCTCGGCGAGCACCCTGCCGATTCGGTCAGTGATTTCTTTTCCGGCGAGAAGAACGTTACCGAAAAAACTCCTCCCACATTTTTGATCCATGCTGAAGACGACAAAGTGGTTGATCCGGACAACAGCATTCAGTTCCTTGAGGCGCTTCGGCGCCATGGAGTACCCGCAGAATTGTTGATCGTTCCGCACGGCGGGCATGGATTCGCTGCAAGTGTTCCGATGGAGAAGTGGGGGAAACCGTTGTTTGATTGGATGAGAGATAACGGCTGGATGAAATAACGCTGCGGGAGGAGATTACCGCGAGTGTCTGAGGAGCAGCTATAATTCGCCGCGCAGTTCTACCTTGGGCCCAATAGAACGAAGTATGATCTTGTGCCCCTCGTCCGCTTCGACCATTCCCCAATGAAGCGCGAATTGTTCGAAAAGATATTCTGCGGGGAAAGCCGCAGGAGTACCGAAGACGACTTCCTGCGCTCCCAGTTGAGCTGCCGTATGCGCGACTGCATACGACACGTTGTTCGTTGGGACAACGATCGGCAAAACAGTTTTCCCCTCCTTTTCCGCCATTTTCACGACCGCAGAAAAAAGTTCTTCACCGTGAGAGCTCATCGATTCATCGACGTCTAAATTCTCCTGTCCCGTCAGAACGCGGGCTGTCATCACGATGATGTCGGTTGTATCAGGGTCCGATTCATCGAGAATCTTCTTTAGTTGGTCGAGACGCCCGGGGTTCCTGACTGTCACCAGTTTACGCAGCGTATGCGTGCAGCCGATCGCCTCGGCGGTCAGTTTGCTTTGGGCAAGAATGTTGAATTTTTCAAGGGTGTGATCCTTATGGATCGCCCCCCGCTTATTGAGATGCTCCGAAATACCGAATACGATATAAAGGAGGATCGTAAAAGCGATCCCGCCTTTTGTCGCCGTCGGTTTTGTGAACAGGTTGACAATGCCGAGCATCAGCAGGACGAGAAATACCACGCCCAGGCCGATCGGAATCTCGATTCCTCTTATGGTGATATTCGGCGGGACTTTCCATTCGCGGGGTGATTTGTTCTTGTACCGAAGCACGATCATGGAATACGCTTTCATGATAAAGCTCCAGACGACGCCGAAGGCATAGGCTTCTCCGAGAAGAAAAACGTCTCCCCGGCTCGCGATAATGATGATCGTCTGAAGAATGCACAGCGTGTTGAGTGTGCGGTACGAAGTGCCGAATTTAGGATGCGGTTTTCTGAACCAATCGTGAAGAACGCCGTCTTCCGCAACGCGGTTCAGAACGCTATTCGCCCCGATGATCGCAGTGTTCACCGCCCCGGCGAGAATGAGAAACCCAGTAAATACGACGAACGCCTGCAGGCCCAGCAAGACGCTCTTTGATCCCACAAGATGCATAGCAAGCCCGCTCAATGCATTTTCATTGTATTCTCCCACTAACTCTCCCTGGGGCACGATCATCGAAGCGAAGAGCGAATTCAATCCGGTGAAGAGAAGAGCGAACAGGAAAATGATCATTCCGACCCGCTTCAGGTTTTTCAGCTTTGGGGCTTCCAGTTCACGGTAGACCTGAGCCAGAGTCTCTTCACCGCTGACGGCGAGAATTGCGTGCCCCATACCGACAAGTACGCCGACAGCCCCGATTGTCTTCAGCCACTCGACATGTTTCAGCCATCCAAGAGATTCGTCGGAAAGATGGATCGAGAATGGGGGGAGATGAAAGCCGCGAACGAAGAGCGTGACAAGGGACCAAACGAAGAGCATGCCCGCGAGCACCGAAGTCACCTGGAATATTCTGAGCGCCTTTTCGCTTGATTCTTCAATACCGATGATGTTCTTGCGCCAAAAATAGAACTGGATCATCAGGGCTGTTCCGACGGAGACATACTCAACGGGCAGGACAATCGGGATCCCGCCGGTCCGCAAAAGTGCATTCAGCAATCCGGCGATGTACTGGCCGGCGGAGACAGCGCTTATGGGAGCGGTGATCAAATAATCAAAGATCAACGCAGAGACCGAAAACTTTGCTGCTGTTTCGCCGAGGGCCTCGTGTACGACTCGATACACTCCGCCGCGAACAAACATTCCTGACGACTCTATATAAACGGCCCGTATCCCATACGCGAAGAGCATGACAAACATGATGAACCAGGGGGCCGAGGGGCCGACCGCTTTCTCCGCGATACCAAGAGCATAATAAGCGCTGGAAGCCAGGTCCGCCAGAATAATTGCAGATGCGCGCCAGTACGAAATAAACGATAACATCACCGTTGTGATTATAACAACGCGTATCCGTTTAGAGTCCGACGAATCAGAGGAATCGGGGGCTTTAATAAATGTTTGCTTCATTCGTTGGAGTGAAACAGGAGGGAGGAGCTGCCAGTTGGCGTCTGAGAGAATCTGGTCACGCGATTCAATTGGAAAAGCCGAATCACGCTTATCGTTATGAAGGAGATCGCTGTAGTGCCCTCAAATGACATACATTGCTGCGTCTTAATGGTCCAATTTTTGGATTGCTCGTGCGAAAATCACTCACCAAGATAAGAAAATATTGCCATTTTACCACTACAAATATTAAATAGTCAGAGGAGATCTCCAGCGGCTCAATTCGGGCCCGATTAACCTTGCTGCCTGCGCAATAAGCCGTTGCGCATCAATGGGTTGTCAATGCTCCTCATGTTCAGTGTCGGTAGAATGTCAATTGTGGAATGAGTGAGAGAAGCTATCGCGGAGATCAAAAACTCCATCCAAGCGACAGGTTGAATACGGTCGGCAATTGATACACGACATTCCCGGTGACATTGTTTATGTAAAACACATTCTTTGCGTCGAGAACATTGATCAAAGATCCCTGAACGTTGAAATGAGCCCAATCCATGTTCAGGTCGTACGACGCGCTGAGGTCAAGGCTCTCATAACCCGGAAGCCTGGCTGTATTGACTTTGCCAAAAAGTGCCTGGGAGTACAATTGCTGGCTCGAATATCCGGCGAGGTTAGCGGGATCAAATTGAATCGAACCGAAGTACCCGTTGATGGGAGTGTACGGCAGGCCGCTCGTCAGCTTTAATCTTCCCCTGAGCCAAAGATCTTTTGTTAACTCAAACCCGGATGAAATATTTACCTGATTTCGCACATCGTACCGTGGATAGTATGTAATGCCGTCGAAGGATCGCGTTGTCCGGCTGTACGAGTATCCTACCTGCACATAATATGCTTCACCCGCGTCGTATTTAAAACTGACATCCGCGCCGTACGCGTTTCCCGTTCCGAAGATATAGTCGCTCTCCGAGTCATAAACTTTTTCAAGGTTGACCGCGGCAAGATTATGGAGCCCTTTGTAATAGATCTCGACCTTCGATGAAGTGAGGTTGTCCGGCTCCAGCTTGCATCCGAGGACATATTGAGTCGATTCCTCATCTCCGCTTCCTTCTGGAAGCGGAGCGATTACATCGAACGGAGTGAACACAAGGTTTTCATCGTTCAAGTCCATCACGTTCTGATGATAAATCCCGGAATTAACGTACAGCGAAACGATCTCGGCGGGCTTGAAGGAGACAGTGAGCCTTGGTTCCGGAGCGTAGCCCCCCGGCGTGCTGGAAAGCCATTGAAACGTCCTCTGGAGATCGGCCCTCAGTCCGATTTCGAAAGAGAACATTCCACGGGGGTTGAACATGTATTTTGTCCAGACCTGAGGTTCGATGGTCGTCGAGGTCTCCTCGATCGTGCTGCCGTACTTATTCGTAAAAGTGTAGTTATAGTCCGGAAAAGTGAAGAGGAGACCCATATCGAATTGGTCTCCGGACGACGTGTATGAATTCACATCGCTGTAAAATGCAGGAGTAGATATCTGATCCAGTTGATATCCGAGATATCCCGCTTGCTTCGGGAGCTGCTCTGCACGGTACGAAGAATACGAAATTGAAAACTTCAGATCGAACTGATCGCCGACAATGAAACTCCCCGAGACCGCACCGGAATTATTGCTCCAGGTGAAATCCGGGTCGGTCAGGCTCTGCTGCCGGATGCGGTCGGCGCTCGTCAGGAATTCCGCACTGACGAACCCCTCACCCGGGATATCGATGGTGGCTTTCGCAAAACCATCATCGTAATCGAACGGAAGGCCGAGCGAATAGAATTTCTGAAGCGCATTTTGAAACAGCGGCCTCCGATAGAAGGCAACGAAACTGCTGTTCCCATCGGAGAAAAGCGGTCCCGTGACGAGCGCATCCGTCGAAATCAGATCGAAATTTCCCTTCGCCCTGAATCCGTTCTTATCGCCGTCGACTGTCTGGATGTCAAAGACCGACGAGAGCCTGCCCCCGTATTCTGCCTGGAAACCGCCGACGCTGAAATCGGCAACCTTCACGATCATCGGGTCGACAAAACTTAGGAGCCCGAACGCGTGAGAGAGGTTGTAAATCTGCATTTGATCGACCAGAACAAGATTCTCATCCGGACCCCCGCCTCTCACGTAGTATTGGCTTGAAATTCCGCTCACTGTTACGACTCCCGGAAGCTGGGTCACGTATTGCACAACGTCATTTTTGAAGATTCCGACGCTGTTCTGAAGCTGGGTGGGAGTAATAATGGTGCTGCCTGCGATTGCCGGAAGGGATTTTCCTATGACCTCGACCGTTGCCAACGTCATCGGCGATTCTGGAATCTTCAGGTTCATGACCAGACTTGGCCCCTCGTTGCCGACGACTCGAAATTCTTTGGCTTGGTACCCGACGGCTGAAACGCGGAGTCGTGCATCGTGCGGCGTGACATTCCGCAGAATAAAATATCCGTTTACGTCGGCAACGGTGCCGGCGAGTGTACCGGCTACGGAAACGGACGCGTACGGGATGCGCTCGCCGCTTGCGCTGTCTGCGACGGAACCGGTAACGGTGATTGTGCGATCCTGGCCGAAGAGAACGAATGGGGGAAAGAGCAGGATGAGGAAGGTGAGAGTTTTCAAAACAAAAAGATCCTCGTTGTGTCGATCGATGCTCCCGCGACGATCCCGGTTCCGGCGCCGCCAAAAATATTGGAGAAAATAATTTTGTCTGTCCTCATCAGCAGCGGATTTGCCGTGCGGGTGGAGGTGATGAAATACCTGTACAAATTGTCGTCAATTTGGGTCACGATGATATCGACATAGAAATGTGTATGTGGAAGATTTGCACCGTACAGCCGCGCTGTTTTGAACGCGTTCTTGTACAGCGAGATGTTGACGCCGACGGGGAGTGTGGTGATCCCGTTGATTTCAGTGAACGGGTTCAGTGAATCCACGGGAATGACTTCAAAGGAAGCCGATTTGAAGTTGCCGGCGCTGTCAAGCCCCCGGCATTCGACAAACATTTGTATGAATTCGGCGCTCGACAGTCCGGAGAAGCTTAATTTCAGCTGGATGTCGCTCGCCGCATCTTTTGGATTCTGGAGAACCGAGTAGGCATTCTGGCTTGGTACGGTCGCATACCCGAACGGAACGACCGCGCTTGCAATAGCCGTTGGATATCCCTTCTGAATTACGGAAATGGAATATGTGCGTCCAGGGGCAATATTGACCGGCGCATAGTAAAAGGACGACAAGACTCCGTTGACAAGCGCCGTCGTATCGGTCAACAAAGTGACCGGAACGGATTTGTCGTTCGCATCAGCGCCGGCCAGGATCACAGAGGCGCCGTGGATCGCCTGAGTGACGTCGGAGGGGGATTGCACAACCGGTGTCACTCTTACGTACACGGCATTCGCCTTTGCAAATAGGACCGAATAGACATTTAGCTTCGCTGCGTACTGCACTTCGGGCTCAAACGGCTTGCTGCAATTCAGACTTATAAGAGACAACAGAAATACATATGCTGCAACGATGGTTTTTCGCGCAGCGATCTCCAAGAGCAGAGTAAAGGATCTGATGCTCATTTAATTAACATCATTTTCTTCGTGTCCGCATAGCTTCCTGCATGAAGCCGGTAAAAATAAACGCCGCTTGGCAGGCTGCTCGCATTGAATGCCACAGAGTGAGAGCCCGCGGCTTGTTGTTGTTCTATCAGCGTATTCACAAGTCTTCCTAGAACATCGTAGACTTTCAATGTGACCGCATTGTTCACCGGTAATTGATAACTGATGACTGTAGAGGGGTTGAATGGATTGGGATAATTCTGAAATAGGGAATATGACGAAGGGACATCGTTGATCCGATCGATGCGGTTGGTTACTCCAGTACTTGTATACATCCCTTTGCTTGTTCCCGCATGCAGCGTTCCGTTGTTATCGAAGGCGAACGACAGAATGCTGGAATCTGCGAGACCGGAATTCGCAGAATGCCAGTCCAATCCCCGGTCTGTTGAAACGAAAACGCCGCGGTCCGATGTGCCGGCGAAGTACAGTGAAGGATCGTTCAGCGCAAAACATGTGATGCTCTTCCCCGTGATAGATGGAATGCGTGTCCAATTTGTTCCCTGGTCACTCGACATGAATGCACCCGACGTATCGGTTCCACCAAAAATCCTCCCGTCATTATCGACTCCAAGCGTTTTCACAGAGTAAAAAATAAGCGGGGAGTAGACGCCCGACTGTGTCCAAAATGTTCCACCATCCGTGCTCGTGAAAATGCCGTTGAGCGACGTCCCAGCATAGACATTATTCTGTTGATCAAGCACGAGGGCATAGATGTTCGTACCGGGAAGACCGATCGTTTGTACAAAAGCCCAGATATCGGTCCCGGCCATCTCCTTAAGAATTCCTCCGCTTGTTCCCGAGTATTTATTTCCGTCAGGTGACTCTGTTATGCCGTAAGTCTCTTGCTGGAGGAGAATGCTCCAGTAGTTTCCTTCATCGGGGAGATAGAATAAGCCGGCGGACGTTGATGCATAAAGCCTTTTGTCGCTTGTTGAATAATGGAGCTGAGAGACGGTTGCGTGACCCAGGCCGTCGCTTACCCTCAACCAGCCGCCGGCCGCTGGATCGCGCACATAAACGGCGTCCTCTGTCCCTGCGAATGGACGATTTGATTTGTCAAACCAAAGAGAGGTAACGGGCCGTGAATCGATGCCACATTGCACCCAGGAGGACGTTTGGTTTCTCATGGAAAAGACGCCGTTATCATCTGTTCCGGCATACGTGTTTCCATTCGGATTGTAGTATCCGGATGTGATGGATGTTAGCGATACAGCGGGAGCAACATTTATCCAGGTTGCAAAGGAATCACGGTAGGCGAAAATGCCTATGTTAGTAATGGCAACCGCTCCACCGGCGTTGTCAGTGGTAAGCGACATGATGCTGGCCCCATTAATTTGGATTCCTGCATCATCCTCAACCCACATGCTGTCTTTCGGGGCTGCGGAATATATTGCGGCTCCCACCAGGATGAAGACTTTATTTGCCTTGCTGACGATTATTGATTGAATCGAGGTATCCATGCCATACGACCTCCAAGTTTTGCCGCTATCGGAAGATACATAGATGCCTCCTCCGAATGGGATGTCTGGTGGCCTTGGTACGTATCTTTTAAGTCCGGCATAGATATTTCCAGCGAAATCTTCGGCTAGCGATAATACTGCAACTCTTGTATCGGAGATAACCGGAGATGATGTCCATGACTTTCCGTGGTCGCCGGAGATTGAGACTGTCTGCCGACCGCCTACGCAGATCCTGTCTCCTGAAATGGCCGCAGCAGATTGGACTTCGCCGGTGAGATTTGTTTTCGACCACGAGTTCCCCTTATCGGCCGACATGTACAGGCCGGAGGAGATATTGCCGGTATAGAGATTGTTGGAGGAGTCCGTAAGAAGAATTGATTCATACTGCAGTCCCAAGCTACTCGCGGCTTGCCAGCTTCCGCCCCCGTCTGTGGAGCGATAAATACCAAAGGAATTGGTTGCAGCAAATATGTCTCCGGCAACGTCCACGGTAAGAAGGGCTATCGCACCTGAATACGGTCCTTCGTTCTTCGACCACGAAATCGTCTGTGAATCTGCCTGGGCCCACCAAACGCTTGATACGAAGAAGAAAAGTCTAAAGAAAAAAGAATTGACCAACGGTATAAGTCTCAACGTCGTTCTCTGTGGTCCATCGAATGTAATGCTTGATTGAAACACTTCAACCATCAACAATATTGCGAATCACGATTAGAGTAGCAAGAAACTTCATCAGCAGATAGCGAAGCGGCAGGATGAGAGCGAGCGGCTAACGCTGCCTTTCCCGGAGATTTGTGCTGAGCCTAAGCCGCCAAGGGGCCAAGCACGCCGATGGCTTATGACCGAGAAGAAAAGGTTCTTGGTGTCCTTTGCGTCTTGGCGGTTAAAAGAGCAATTTCGCTTAAAGAATGCTAATGTGCGACAAGTTCTTTCTTATAGCATCTTCTTCTCTTATGCTGGCGGTGTTCAAAAAATTTCCATTGTGCCTGAACTCTTGAATTCGCTTCCAATTCTCTGTTGGTTTCTACTTTCTCTATTTTATTTTTCACGAATGCTATGTTCGATTCGTGGATGAGGATGGCGTTGACTCCTTTATTCTGGAGATCGGGGCGGACAGCGGTAAGATAAAGGTCGACTTTATTGTTGTGCTTCAGCGCCCGCAGCACGTGGAGGAATCCGAACGGAAAGAGTCGGCCGTTGCATTTTTGAAACGCCGAAGACAATGAAGGCATGGCAATGCCGAAAGCAGCAACTTTCCCCTGCGCATCGAGGACGACCGGAACGTACTCCGGAAGGATATATCCGAAATATTGCTTCACGTACATATCGATTTGTTTATCCGACAATTCAACAAATCCGTAGAGGTCTTTGTACGCGGCATTGAGTACCTGGAAGATCTCCTTTGCATACGGAAGCATCTCTTTCGCCTTTTTCACTCTTAAAACTTCGAGATGGTTTCTATGCAATGCAACCTCGGCGATTCTGCGGATCTGGTCTATAACCTCTCCATGCATCGTCACTTCATATTCGATCCAGTCGCAGTCTTTCAAATACCCGGCTTTTTCGATGTGCGCGCCGTAGTACGGATAATTATAGATGGCGCCCAAGGTACTGACCTCTTCAAAACCTTCAACAAGAGTCCCCTCGCCGTCCATGTCCGTAAACCCGAGTGGACCGTGAATACTCGACATATTCTTCGCAGCTCCCCATTCTTCAACCGCGTGGAGAAGGGATGCGGAGACCTCATTGTCATCGACGAAGTCGAACCATCCGAAACGGACAGTCTTCTTATTCCATCGTTCATTGTATCTTTTGTTGATGATCCCCGCAATGCGGCCGACGATCTTGTTGTTCCTGGTCGCGACCCAGTACTTTGTATCACAGAAATCGAACGCCGGATTCTTCTCCTTCCTCAATGAAAGCAATTCTTCGGATCGAAGCGGAGGGACCCAAAACCTGTTTCCATTATAGAGATCGTACTGAAAAGATACAAATTGTTTCAGTTCATGCAGTGTATTAATTTCCTTCAAACACAATTCCATCTTGTTCCCTTTCATTTCACGATATTCAAATGTTAATTAAGATCAGAACATCATAGTTGTATCGTACGAACGCCTTCCGAGATGACCTCCCATGGTAAAAATATCTTATAATATACTATAACCGGAGCAAAAAAGGGTAGTATTACAGTTTCACGTTCGGCCATCTTGATGCAATGTTCCTCTCGTTCCCAATCTCCGTTTGCGAACCGAGCGAGTCTAGTGTTGGATGTCTTCAGATGATTAGACGATTTGCGCAAGTCTCTCCGAAACTGAGTTTGGAAGGGAGAGTGAAAATTCTCAAACTGGAACACTACATACCAAGATCAGAGCATGCTTCGGTTAAAGTCTTCAGCATGACGGGGCGAAAAATAGAGACCCTCTTCGAAGGCGTTGTCCCGGCGGGCGGGCATTACTTGAATTGGAAAGCAACGGGATTGGCGAGCGGCAATTATCTCTGCCGCATGCAGGCGGCGGATTATTCCGGAATGAGAAAGATGGTCTGCGAAAAATAAAAAAGCCCGGCGTTGGGGGGGAACACCGGGCCTGACCCTTTCGAGGTGCGAGAACCAGGGAGGGGTTGTCGCACAGGTCAAGAGCAATTTAAAGAAATAGAATTCCTCTGTCAAGTACAGCCCGCTTCCACAACTGTTATGATCTCACCTGCCGAGCATTTACTGCAAACATTTTCTCTTATCCAATCCGCAAATGGGAACGAAGTGCGATTAGTTCTCGATATCTCAAGCTGAAATTCGGACTCTGCACATGGCGGCCAAATTGCGTTTGGGAGCGGCTGGGGCAACTCTCAATCTGAGATGTTGGCGGTTTTTTATTTGCATTCCGATCTGGAAATCTTTATGATTAACGGTAGGTCTATCAAAAACTCGACGAGCTGTTCATTTACAGATAATCTACTGCCGGCCGCTGCAGCCAATTCGCCAAATAACAATACCGAAGAAGGACATATGGATAATTTTCAAGCCATTGCAGAACAAATGATAGCCGAAATGGAGAAGCACGCAAAAGAACTTGGTGTGAGGGGGGTGATGCTGGTCGCCAGCATGGACGAGAACGGTTTTTCCTGGGTCTCACACATGAAGGCCGTTGACGCAATCGCGGTTGCAGCGGAAGGTCCCGGTCCCCATGAGTATCCGGGACACAATTTTATCGCGATCGCCTACTCGAAGGCGGCTGAAATGGCCGACACGAAATTGACCAGCGGCAGCAAGGTCCGGCCGGCATATAAAGGAGAATTTGGATTTCAAGGCGGCGAGATTATAAAAACTACGATGGGATATGTCCTAGCGGTGTTTAGCGGTGCAACCGGGGAGCAGGATTTTGAAATTTCCCAGGCCGGGATCAAGGCCTATGAAGCCGGCCGATAGATCACGCACTTCAGCCGAAGGAGATCTGTCGTGATCTCTATTTCAATATTGTGTCCTTATTCGTCTTCCGCTCGACGCAGGATGACATGTGGTTATGGGAATAAGTACTTTGTTTATTGAGACCACCGAAGTTTGCGACGCCACTGTGACTTTGAATAATTTTGATTACAACATTTGATAAACTAAACGAGAGGAAATATAATGGAACCAAATTCACCGAAATCTGAGGGCGCTGCAAAGAATGCGGAACCTGATTTATTCCAGCCGAGCATATTTTCGGCGTCGCTCACTGTAAAGGACCTTTCCAAGAGCATCGCATGGTACCAGGACGTGGTGGGATTCGTCGTCGACCGGAAGATCGAACGCGAAGGGAAACTCCGAGGCGTCGCGCTGAAAGCCGGCAATGTGCGGCTGTCGATCAATCAGGACGACGGAGCGAAAGGGTGGGACCGGATCAAGGGGGAGGGATTCTCATTTCTTTTCACGACCGACCAGAACATCGATGCGATCGCAAACCGCATCAAGGCGCATGGATGGAAGCTCGAGACGGAGCCTGCCGACATGCCATGGGGGTCGCGCGCGTTCCGTTTAAAGGACCCTGACGGGTATAAGTTCTCTATCTCGTCGCCGAGACGGGCTTGAGAGGGGCGACAATAGTTCTTAATTGTAAATTGGATGTTGTTGGAGGGAAGAGTATTGAAGGCGGGAGACAGGGAACGGGAGGCGGTGGACCATCCCGAAGGGATCGCTTCGCGACCTTCGGGAGAATCGTTCTTGCGCATGGCTTCATCTCCCGCTACAAAGCGGCGGGATTGGAATGACGTGTTGTTCTCGATGACATTAATGTTGTCGAGTACTCCGGCTCGATCATTGCCATTCTGAACGGAGCGGGGTTCGTTCCGGAGAATTGTTCTTGCAGTACACACCTTTCGGTAAGGTTGAAATGTATATTCAGTGTTCAAAGTATTTAGTCAAAAAATGGTATCCAGCAATGGCTCACAAAACTCGTGCATATATTCCGTCTTGTTGCCATCTATTCGCATCCCTACATGCGTTAGCGGTGCTGCTCTGTACAATCACTTCACTCTCTTTCTGCGCTCCCGTGGATGACTGGGTTGGAACCTGGAGCACGGCACCGCAGCTGGTTGAACCGAACAATAAGCCTCCGGAACCCGGATTGAGCCGCAGCACACTCAGGCAGGTCGTACGAGTATCCATCGGCGGAGAGAACCTGCGCGTGCGATTCTCCAACGAGTTCAGTACGAGTCCCGTAACATTGGCCGCTGTGCATGTTGCCCTCTCAACAGGCGGGAGCGCAATTGATACGACTACCGATACCGCTTTGAGATTCAACGGAGAACAGCAGGTCACGATGAAGCCGGGCGGTGCTGTTGAGTCGGACCCTTTCCGGTTCGCATTGAAGCCGCGAACGGATCTGGCGATCACGATCTACTTCGGCGACACGTCGCCGGATGTGACAGGCCATCCGGGATCGCGCACGACATCATATCTTCTTTCCGGCAACAAAGCCACCGCCGCGGATTTCGCCGGCGCCGTCCAAACAGATCACTGGTATATCATTAACTCCATCGATGTGATGGGAGCGGATTCCGCAGCTGCCGTTGTCGTTCTGGGCAACTCTATCACCGATGGGCGAGGCTCGGGGACGAACAAGCAAGATCGCTGGCCGGATGAACTCGCTCGCCGACTTCAGGAAAACTCTGCTACATGTTGCGTGGCTGTCCTTAATGAAGGCATCGGCGGAAATTGCGTTTTGCGCGATTGTCTCGGCCCGTCCGCTCTCAGCCGCTTTCATCACGACGTCATCAACCAAACCAAGGTCCGCTGGCTGATCATTCTGGAGGGAATTAACGACATCGGTCACGTGCAAGGTGCAAGAGACGCGGACGGAGTCGTACACGATCTCATTGCTGCCTATGAACAGATGATCGACAGCGCCCGCGCGCGAGGTATTCGTGTGTATGGAGCTACGCTGCTTCCGTTTGCCGGTTCGTTTTACGAGACGCCCGATCGTCAGTCGGCATGGAAGAGGGTCAACGATTGGATCCGGACAAGCGCCCGCTTTGACGCCGTCATCGACCTCGATGCGGCCCTGCGCGATCCGGCGAATCCGCTTCACCTGCTCCCCGCGGCCGATTCCGGAGATCATCTCCATCCGAGCGAAACGGGCCATCGGATGATGGGGGAGGCGGTCGATCTGAGGCTTTTTAAATAATGTTGACAAGACCATTTTACAAAGGTCTTGCATGAAACGAATACGCCTTTCTCTCTTCTGTATATTGATTGCCTAGTCCTCAACGGAGGCGCAGTTCGATCCGAAACGAGTGAACAGCATCACAATTGCGACCAACCAAGATCGCCGAGAAATGCGGGCGCAGCTTAAGATCGGTTCGTTACGACCGGAGCCCCTACGGCAACCCGCACTCGGCAAATGCTGCTACTAATAATGAAGCAAAAGCATCGCCGTCTGCCTCTCTACGCATATATTAACATCTCAACATCTTTCCCGCCGGCGCTTATTTCCGTCGACCCCATTCTTGCTTTTTTCCTTGTCTTCGTTGATATTGTGCGCACAAGGGAGTCATCTGCTCGGTGACTACTCGCCGCATCGCTGAGACATCAGTTCTTGCATTTTGCTCTAACCGCTCCGGCGTGCTTTACCCACCTTCCTTTAGTGGGAGATCCAATCCGTCAGCCGATTATCAAAAGGAATATAACATGCACATTCGAGTTCATTCATTGATCGTCATAAGTTTCATCTTCCTTCTCGCTGCATGCCGTCATTCAAAACATGAGTATCAGCCGCCGGAACAATCTTCATCCCCGGTCTTAACAGTATCATACGACACTGCTTCACTTCCTTGCTATTTTGGACCTCTGGATAGTTTGCACGTTGAGAACCTGCCGTCTTGGATGAGAGGTGGAAGATCCGGTCCTGTCAGGCAGATCGCATTCATCAAAGACGGAAAATATGTCGTTACACGCGCCGAGGACATATCCACCTTTGTGCAAAGCGTGATCCGCGTTCACGAGTTTGTAAGCGGCAAGTTAGTTCAAACGATCCGATTTAATGGTTCAAGCAGCGCCGTATCGCACGACGGGGATTTGCTTGCTTCGGAAGAATATCATACTGACCATTATTGGTATGATATCCACCTTTGGAATATTCAACACGGCGTGGAGCTCAGAAAATTTATCGCGCCAAGCGGCGTCAACGAGATGGTCTTTTCGTCGAATGATAAAACGATCGCGACCTGCGGCAATAAAGGGTTTGTCTGTTTATGGGATGTCGAGACGGGTAAATTGCTGCAGTCCTATCAAGGGTTCAAAGAAGACGTGTGGAACATTATGTTCTCATCGGACGACAGCCTTCTTATCGCAAGAGGAGGAAGTCAATACGAATGCGCAATGAAAATATGGAACACCAAGACGGGAGAGCTGAAATTATCCAAGGCAACTAAGGATCTCGACGCAGGAACAATTGCCCTTTCCCCAAACGGGGATCTTCTCGCGTTCAATGAAGCGTCGGATAGTCTCTGTTTGTTGCAGCTTCGTACAGGACAAACCTCGACCCGATTCACCGCACAGGACAGGTTTCCTCAGACGCTAAGTATTTCACCCGACAGCAAAATGCTTTTGCTAGGAAGCGACGGTTTCCATGATATGCACATGGGAGACGATTATGCTAAGACTCTTCTCTTATGGAAAATGGCCGACACCGCATCGCCGTTGGAATTGACCGGTCATGATTCCGATGTCAAGACATCCACATTTAGTCCGGATGGCTCCATGATCCTTTGCGGTCTCGAAAATGGAAGTGTTCCGCTTTGGGATGCAAGAACTGGGATGTTAATACGAAAAGATGTCAACAGGACTTCTCACATAAGAGCAGCTTCGTTTTCTACGGATGGTGAAACTGTGGTGACGATCGACGCGGAAGGAGTCGTATGTCATTGGAATTCCGCGCATGGCCATTTATTATCTGTCAGTGCCTTTGAGGGACCGATCGGATCGGCAGAAGCTATTCATGCCAGCGATGGTCTTATCGCTGTCAGTGAATCATACACGGGAGTTATTAGGGTCATCTCGGCCAATACCGGGCAAATCATAAAAAGCATGTCGATCGCAGAAGAGAAGAAACCGTCGGCAGATGAGAAAGATTCCGATGACGAAACAGAGAATCCAGCTCCGGAAGTCGATGTCCGTCAGCTGGCATTCTCGAGCAATGCGAAATTTATACTAGCAGGCGCACAAGAAGAAATATCTCTGATGGACGCCACGACCGGAACATTATTAAAACGATATCCAGCAGATTCCGAATCATATACCTTTGTCATGTTTTCCGAGGATGATAGACAATTTGCCGCATCAATAAATAATGCAGGGACGGTGCTTATTTGGAAAACAAATTCAAATGATTCCCCTGTTAAGCTCCTGGTCTCAGATCATACGTATCCGCATAAGATGGCATTCTCAAATGACGGATTGTCTCTCGCCGTTGCGTATCATTACGGACCTATGAGGATCTGGAATATTCTTGATAAGAAAATCGAGAAAGTCCTCGAGCCTGAAGCGAGCAGTCTTGCGTACTCGGCTGACGGCACCTATCTAGCAGCTTCGGATATTCATGGAAGCATAAATATTTGGGATGCAAAGACTTACTCCCTGGTCGCGAAATTAAGCACGCCTTTTGCGGCAGGATATGAGATGCTGCAGTGGTCTGCCAGCGGAAAATATCTTCTCGGACTGACGAGGGAAGGTGCTATCGCGCTCTGGAATATTCCAGGACTGCGCAAATGAGAAATCGATGAACCAGCAATTTTTAACTCTTCTTGGCTGGAAATACGGTCGTTCGTTTTTCACACCGTCTTAGGTATTCCCCGGAATGAATCATAGAATTGAATATCTTGACGGACATCGTGGCCTCGCGATCGTGCTTGTCATTTTTTTCCATGCATACACACGGTGGGCGGAGGTGGTTCCATACGGAAGCGCGTACGCTGAATTCCCGCCGTTCAAGTATGGATGGCTCGGCGTGCAATTGTTCTTTTTGATATCCGGTTTTGTTATCCTCATGACGCTTGAAAAATACTCCAGCGCCAGAGAATTCCTCTATCGGAGATGGCTGAGACTTTTTCCAGCAATGCTCGTCTGCTCGCTCGTGATATTCCAGACGGCACGATATTTCTCCGAGCGTCCTGGGGGAATACCAACACTGGGCAGCCTGCTGCCGGGACTGACCTTTATCGAACCAGCATGGTGGAATAAGCTCGTTGGTTTTCCAACAACGCAGTTGGAAGGCTCCTTCTGGTCTATCTTTGTCGAAGTAAAATTTTATCTCTTTGCTGCCCTGATGTATTACTGGCGGGGCAGGAACTTCCTGATTGGCGCTCTGATCGCAGCGTTCGGCATAGCTGTTCTTAGCCAGGCAGCAGGAGGGTATGCCGAAGCCGCTTCATTCTCAATTCTAAACAAGATTTGCGCCAAATGTTCGTTCGAGTATTTCGGGTGGTTTGCTGCGGGAGCGGCCTTTTATGTTTACTCAAGAGTCAAAACTCTTACAGCGTTCCTCGGTGCGAGTTCGATAGCAATTGTCAGTTCAGTGAGCGGCGCCGGCACTTTTTCAGGAACATGTGCAGCGGCTCTCGCGATCTCGCTGTTATTTGCCGGTTCCATGGTCAGTCCAACGATCCAGCGGATCTTGAACATCCGGATCCTTCAGTTCTTTGGATTCATCAGTTACCCCTTTTACCTGATTCATCAGAACATGATGATCGCGATAATTATAAAAATGAATCATGCGATTGGCAATGTCCCGTCATTCTGGTTTCCCCTTGTTCCTGTTATCTTGTTATCGGGCGCTGCATACCTCATCGCGGGATACATTGAGCCGTATCTTAAGAACCTAATTATTGCTATTTTACCGACAGGGGGGAGAAAACCGAAACGTAACCATTCACGTCCCGCCGACCTCTAGCGATATCTCGGGTCAGTTAGAAGGCAAGAACAGCCGAGCAGGCCTCATAGCTTTCTGGTCCATATCAAAAAACTAGTTCAAAGACTATGATTGATCGATATATTAGTAGACTTAAAAAAGACAAAGCTCGTTGGGAGAAAGTTCGACCTCTGTTTCAGGATACAGAAATTTCACCAAAAACGATCTTGTTGAAGGAGGGTGACATATCCGAGCATGTGTACTTCATAAAAAAAGGCTGTTTACGAATGTGGTTCAATAAGGATGGAAAAGATATCACCTATCAGTTCTTTTTTGAAGGTCAGCCCGTTGCTTCCATTGATAGTTTTATGAGCCGCCAACCCAGCCTTTATACGCTTGAGAGTCTCGAACCCTCAACCATCCTTTCAATTAGCAAAGCCAACTTTGAACAGCTTTGCCGGATTTACCCTGAAGCACATTCCGAGTTTCAGGATCTGATGTACGGCAGATTTAGAAATTATGCCCAGCTCTTTCTTTCCCGGATCCGAGATACGCCCAGAGAACGTTATGAGGATCTAATTAAGAATCATCCGGAGATCATACAACGAGTTCCGCAGCACTATATCGCCTCCTATTTAGGTATTACTCCAATTTCATTAAGCCGGATTAGAAATCGAAAATAGTTTTCATTTCTTAACAATTGTTATCGTGAAGATGTTTTTCAATCAACATCTTGCTAAAAACGATAACAACATGAAACCAAGACTTTTTAATCGCGAACCCGCCAGGACAAAATACGTTGAGCTTGATACAAAAAAATGTCAGGCATGTTGGAAATGCCAGGGGAAGTGTTCAAACCACGTTATCGGCAGAGTGAATCTGCCATGGCATAAGCATGCGGTTATTGTTAACGGAGGCAGTTGCACGGGCTGCCTGAAATGTGTGAGAGTCTGCGATTCGAGTGCTTTTGCCAAAATCCTGACCAGAACAGATCAAACAGAAAGCAGCTGAAGGAATTTCGGCGGATGGCGCGGTGCAGAGAAGGTTTAGCCAACCGCCATGTAGGATTTTTCCCATAGACATGAGATTATCCTGTCGCAAAATGCGCCTTTTTTCCCTTGCTTTTTGTAGGATTGAATGGTAAGCTAATTCAGATATTTCTTGTTATCTATTCGATATTTAGTCCAATCCCATCTGGTTCACTCCCCGATGGTAATGTGGATCGCACGGCATAAGGTCTTCACTCTCATAACTTCTGTCTATCATGCAGTGTTCACTTCGTTCGACTGATATCTTCGTTACCGGCGATGGAATCTCAATCGCCAAGCTGCAGTATGAGGCTCTCTCTTTTGTGCTATCGACAGGCATGCATGACATGACAGTGGATGAAATTGGTGCACGAGATGTCCGATGTTTTTGCGAAATGACTCAAACAGGAGAAGGTTGTTGATGGTATTAGGGGCAACGCTTCATTAATTAAATTTAGGAGACTTTAGCACCATGGCAACTCAATCATTAAAAATAGTTATCACGGCTCCGTATTTCGGCTCACTGTTTCAAATAGCAATACTTGAACATTTTCAGAAATTAATAAAGCCTGAAGATATGACGTTTCGGTCGTCCACTGGCGAAACGGAGAAACAAACTGAAATACTGAAGAAAATTCTGGATATGAATAAACCGACTGTTCTGATAGCCATCTCGATGTTCCCAAGCAGCGACATGATCGCCCTGTACAGAGCCAACAATGTCCCGATCATCCTGGTGGATGAAGAGGCGCCGGGGGCATCGACGATCGCGACAGATAATTATGCCGGCGGACTCATGGCGACGAAACATCTTATTTCGATCGGTAAAAAGAAAATAGCGATCATCTCGGGAAGAACTAAGTCGACCGAGAAGTATGCCGGAAATTACAATGCGCGATTGCGGCTCGCAGGATACAAGGACGCATTGGGGCAAGCGAGGCTCTCGACCCCGCAGGCAGGAGCTGTCGAAGTGCCGAACTATTCCAGGGAAGACGGCGTCGAAGAAATGCCGAAGTTGATAGCAGCAGGCGTCGATGCCATTTTCTGTGCGGCAGCGGACAACACTGCAGTGGGACTTCTCTCAGTGGCCAAGCAAAAAGGAGTTCGGGTGCCGGAGGATATTGCCATCGTCGGTTTTGACGATCTGCCGATCGCGCAGCATTCAAACCCGGGGCTTACGACCATCAAACAGCCTATGAAGGAGATCGTTGAGGCTGCATATGAAATGGCAACCACACACAGATCTGAAATCCTGAACAACCCGCAAAAAGCGCTGTTCAAACCCGAGTTGATATTACGTCAGTCTGCGTAAGAGATTGTTTTTTGGTTAGAAGTGTGCCAGAGATAAATGATGCCATGACTTTTGTTTACGTCATGGCATCACTCAGCATCCGCAAGTATCTTCCGGTACTGTTTTTCACCCTCGCCTACCATGCTACGCTATAATTTCTTATATTTGTAAGGAACAAACCAATATGTTTTTCTGCTTCCGACAGAACGAGTCGTGCGGGAAGTTGCCGGTCTGTCACTTCACATCGAGATCTCATAAATTCTTTGCTCTTCATATCGCTTGGAGGATTTGGAATCGGGGCAATCATCGGATTGCTTCTATGCCTTCGCGTTAAAGGCCTTAATTCTCAAAAGCTTCTGGCGGCCGGAAAGAATATCGCATTCGGAATCGCCTTCCTCTCTTCGGCCGCTGCTTTTGTTCTTGGACTCAGGATAATTCTGTCCAGGCAAGAGTTATCCGTAAAACTTCTCCAAACACCGCTCTGGGGGAGCTTCTCGCTCCGCATCGATTTCCTTTCGGCATTTTTCCTCCTCGTCGTTTCGCTTCTCGGCTGCGCTGTGTCGCTGTACTCGATCGGGTATACGAAGCAGTTTACTCACCGGGGCAAAACCGGGATTTTCCTCTTCCTCTATAGTGCGCTCCTGCTTTCCCTTGTCGGCGTTGTGACCGCCGGAAACGCTGTCCTCTTTCTGATCATGTGGGAAGTGATGGCCCTCGCGAATTATTTTTTAATAGAGTACGAACACGAGAGCGTTTCCACCCGGAAAGCCGGATTCTTATACATCACCATGACGCATATCGGCACTGCGATTTTGGTGATCATGTTCATGATCCTGCATTCTTACGCGCATTCATTCGAATTCACAGCGATGGGGGCCGTCATGGGGACGATACCGCCCCTCGTTCGATCGATTGTCTTCCTTTGCGCGCTCATTGGTTTCGGTGTGAAGGCAGGGCTCATGCCCCTGCACATATGGCTTCCGGAGGCCCATCCCGCGGCGCCGAGCAACGTTTCCGCTATCATGTCCGGCGTGGTCATCAAAACCGGAATCTACGGTATCGTCCGAGTTTCTTTCGACCTCCTCGGTGCAAATCCGCTGGAATGGTGGGGGATCCTTGTCCTCGGTATCGCCGTCGTCTCTGCCGTGCTGGGGGTTCTCTACGCGCTGATGGAACACGATCTCAAGCGGCTTCTTGCATACCACAGCGTGGAAAATATCGGGATCATCCTGATGGGAGTCGGAGGTGCGCTTTGCTTTTCGTCGCTGGGGCATCCGACGCTGGCGGCGCTTGCACTGACTGCGGGGCTATTCCACGTGCTGAATCATGCGCTCTTTAAAGGACTCCTCTTTCTTGGAGCCGGGTCCGTCAACCAGGCGACGCATACAAGAAACATCGAAGAGCTGGGAGGATTGATCGGGCATCTCCCATGGACTGCAATGTTCTTCCTTGTGGGCGCCGCAGCGATCTCGGCGCTTCCGCCGCTGAATGGGTTCGCAAGCGAATGGTTGACATTCCAAGCATTGCTGTTCGGGTTCAACGTATCGGACTTTGCTCTGAAGCTGGCCATTCCGCTCACGATCGCGCTGCTTGCATTGACCGGCGCATTGGCTGCTGCTTGTTTTGTCAAGGCATTCGGAATCACGTTTCTTGGAGGCGCGCGCTCTCATCACGCAGAAAATGCTATAGAGTCCCCGATGACAATGATCGTCGCGATGGGGGCTCTTGCTGCATTGTGCATCGTCATCGGTATTCTGCCGGGGAGTGTACTCACTCTGCTTGATCCGGTCACAAATGCATTCTTTGCCGTTCATATTGGTTCAGCGGCGCAGCTGAATCCCGGCACATTGTTGATCCAACAAGGAGGAGGCACAAGTTCTTCGCCGCTCTTCATTGCGCTGCTGCTGGCCGGATTGCTGTTGGTTCCCATCGTCATCGCCGTTGCGGTCGGCGGAAGGATCCGGAAACGGATCGCCATGACGTGGGCGTGTGGCCTTGAGAGGATCGAGCCTCAGATGCAGTACACGGCAACAGGGTTCAGCAAGCCGATTCGCATGATCTTCTCGAACATCGTTCGAGCCCGTCACGAGATAGAGATCGAAAATGAGATCTCGCCGTACTTCCGGTCGACGATTCGGTACGAGTTGAAGACAGAGTCAATTTTCCACAAATATCTCTATCGTCCGTTGAACCGCGCCGTGCTGAACAGCGCGCACATGCTCCGCAATCTCCAGACGGGTCACCTTCAAACGTACCTGGCATATATTTTCATTACGCTGATCCTCTTATTGATTTTTGCACGCTGATGAGCGACACTCTTTTAATTATTGCTTCCGCGTTAGTTCAACTGTGCATCGTCCTCATTGGTGCGCCGCTGATCGCCGGAATCATTAAGAAAGTGAAGGCCAGGATGCAGAACAGGAAGGGCGCACCTGTTCTCCAGCCGTATTCCGACTTGAATAAATTATTAAAGAAAGAGGTCATCCTCTCCTCCTCCTCATCGTGGGTTTTTCGTGCGACGCCGTATATCGTTTTCACATCGATCCTGTTGATCGCACTGCTCATCCCGACTCTTATCGTGCCCGTTTCGCTTCACTGGATCGGCGACATCATCACCGTCGTTTATCTCCTTGCCCTCGGCAGATTCTTCACTGCGTTAGCCGGTCTCGATACGGCCAGCGCCTTCGGCGGACTCGGCTCGAGCCGCGAGATGTCGATCGCGTCCATCATTGAACCGGCGATGATGCTCGCGATCGTGGCAAGTGCTGTGACCGCCGGCTCGACTGATCTCAGCGTCATTGTCTCCTCGCTCGTGTCGTCGCCGGTTTCGCTTATTCATCCCGCACACATGCTGGCGTTCATCGGCCTTTTCATCGTGACAATCGCAGAGACAGGGCGGATCCCCGTCGACAACCCCGAAACGCATCTAGAACTGACGATGATCCACGAGGCAATGATCCTTGAATACTCCGGCCGCTACCTTGCGTTCATCGAATGGGCGTCGCAGATGAAGCTCTTTCTCTTCCTCGCTCTTCTCTCGAATATGTTCTTTCCCGTCGGCATTGCGACCTCCGTAACGGCGGCGGCATTGATCGTTGGGGCGGTTTCGCTGCTGGCAAAGGTGGTAGTACTGGCAGTCGTTGTGGCGGTGATCGAGTCCACGAACGCAAAACTGCGGCTGTTCCGAGTTCCGGAGCTTCTCATGGTTGCGTTCATCCTCTCGCTCCTTGCACTCATTCTTTATTTCATCATTGGCGGATAGGTCATGGTCGACGCGAACACTGCTTCTCATTTGATCGATATCTTTGCCGCAACGATCCTGGTGACGGCGTTCCTTATTGTCTCGAGCCGGAGTCTTCTCTTCTACGTGCGGTTGTTCGCGCTGCAATCTTTGTTATTGGGTATGGTGGCGCTCCTTGTCGTCGTGGGATACGGCGAGTCGCACATCCTTATCGCCGCAGTACTGACGATCCTTATCAAGGCGATCGCGATCCCGGTCGCGCTGAACAGGATCATCAAGAAGATCGAGGTCCAGAAAGAGATCGCGCTTTCGATCAATATCCCTTTGTCGCTTCTCATTTGCGGCGCGCTGATGATCGTCGCCAGTTCGGTCGCCGAGCCGATCCTTGCCGCTCAGCACCAGACGACGCAGACCGTCTCAAGGGTCCTCCCGTCATCCATCGCAATGATGCTCATCGGCTTGTTCATCATGATGACGCGGAAAAAAGGGGTGACCCAGATCATCGGACTTCTCACGATGGAGAACGGCCTTTTTCTCTCCGGTCTCGCCATCACATACGGAATGCCCCTGATCGTCGAGGTTGGAATATTTTTCGACATCATGGTTGCCGCAATGATCCTGGGTGTTTTTGTTTTTCGGATCAATCAGACTTTTGAAACCATCAACATCGATGAACTGAGGAGTCTCCGGCATTGAACCTCGCGATCTTTTTCTTAGTGCTCGGGATACCTCTTACCGCCACCATTTGTTGCATCTTCATCCAGCGGCGGTGGGTGTTCCAGGCGACGACAATCACGGCCACTGCTCTGACGGCGATCGCGGCGTGCATCCTGGCTGTGATGGTTTTTGTGAACACAAGCGTCAGCGCACAGGGAGGATTCTTCTACGCAGACGCGCTGTCGGCCTACGTCATTCTGATCGTGACGGGAAGCGCTCTGGTCGTCGCCATCTACTCGGTCGGCTACCTGGACCGCCAGGTGTCTGACGGAAAGATCGATCCGAAAATTCTGCGGCTCTACTTTGTGCTGCTGAACCTCTTTCATTCCACGATGCTCCTCGTGCTGCTCTCGAACAATCTCGGCATCATGTGGATCGGCATCGAGTCGACGACGCTGGCGACTGCGTTCCTGGTCGCATTCTACGACCGTGAAAGTTCGCTTGAGGCGGCATGGAAGTATGTGATCATTAGCTCCGTTGGGATTACCCTTGCACTGTTCGGCATCATCCTCACGTACTACTCCGGACTCAATGCCGTTCATACCAGTGCTGACGCGCTCAACTGGACGACGCTCATGTCGGTGGCGCAGAAGCTCGACCCGTCTATTCTGAAACTCGCCTTTGTTTTTGTCCTGATCGGTTTCGGAACAAAAGCCGGGCTCGCGCCGATGCACACGTGGAAGCCGGATGCCTACGCGGAAGCCCCTGCGCCGGTCACAGCGCTGATGGCGGCCGGGCTCGTGAATGTTGCCCTGTATGCGATCATCCGGTTTTACATCCTCGTAAACAAATCGGTCGGCACCACGTTCGCCCCGACGCTGCTTATCACCTTCGGACTGCTCTCAATGGCAGTTGCACTGCCGTTCATTCTCGTGCAAAAAGACGTAAAGCGGCTCCTGGCGTACTCAAGCGTCGAACATGTCGGGATCATTGCCTTCGCGCTCGGTTTGGGAACGCCGCTCGGATATTTCGGTGCATTGCTTCACATGCTGAACAATGCTATCGTGAAACTCGTGATGTTTCTTGCCGTCGGGAACATCCGCATCGCGTACAATTCGAAAATTATCCGGCGCATTACCGGGGCGATCAAGATCGTGCCGGCATCGGCAACATTGCTTTTCATCGGCATGTTCGCGCTGACCGGATGGCCGCCGTTCGGATTGTTCGTAAGCGAATTGACCATCGCAACGGCGGGATTCGGTTCCGGAAACATCTTCCCTACAGTACTCTTTCTCTTTCTTGTCGCGGCGGTGTTTGTCGGATTGATCTCGTATGTCTCGGAAATGGTCTTCGGCGAGCCGCCTGCGAACGCAAGAGCTGGTGAGCCAAGCGTCGTCAGTATCATCGTGCTCACCGGGCTTCTTCTCATCTCGGTTGTGCTGGGAACGGCGATGCCGGGAACGCTGTTCGAGTTTCTTCAAAAAATTGTGATGGTGTTGAAAGGGTAGGGTCTATGGACAGCAGAGAGAAAATCAAGGCCGCGATCCAGGAAGGCTACGGCCAGCGCGTGACGTTCCGCGACGGGAGTGCGAAGAATGAACTTTATATCATCCTGAAGGATAAGTATCTTTCGAACTTGCCCGAGATCTGTTCCAACCTTTCAAAAACGTTCAAAGCTTTTTTTGTCACGCTCATTCCCAACGATGAGCGGGAGATCAATGGGAAGTTCTGGGTGTATTACGTTTTTTCTATTCCTAAAGAAGATCTCTTTCTGATTCTCTCCGTTCCCGTCGACCCCCGCCAGCGAGAAATTCCGTCTATCAGCACCGTCATCGATGCCGCGGCATGGTTTGAACGGGAGATGAAGGAATGGTACGGCATCGTTGCCTTTCCGAACGTCAGGAACCACGCAACACATCCCGACTGGCCTGAAGACATTTACCCAATGCTGAAGGATTTCGATGCATCCGGATTTGTTCCCCGCGTGAAGGGGGCCTTCGACTTCCGAAAAGTAGAAGGGGAGGGGGTCTTCGAGATTCCGGTCGGCCCGGTGCACGCCGGCATCATCGAGCCCGGACATTTCCGGTTCACGGTTGCCGGAGAACCGATCATCAATCTCGATATCAAGTTGTTCTACACGCACAAGGGAACCGAAAAGATCGCCGAAGGGACGACGCCCGGCCGCACCGTCTTTTTGGCGGAGCGAATATCCGGCGATTCATCCTTCGCTCATGCATTGGCCTTTTGCCATGCCGTCGAACGACTGAGCGGAATAGAAATTTCGAAGCGGGCTCTCGTGATCAGAACACTCCTTCTTGAGCTTGAGCGTCTGTACAATCACATTGGCGATACCGGGGCGCTGCTGCTCGATGTCGGATTTGCCTCTGGTGCGCAATGGGCTTTTCGCCTTAAAGAGCGGATGCTTCAACTCAACGAGGTGCTGACGGGAAGCAGGCTGATACGAGGGATGGCGGCTATCGGCGGTGTGCGCCGGCCGATCGAGGATACCGTGCACAAGCATGAAATGCTTCATCAGACGATCAGCGATGTGAGCAAGGAGTACGAGCGGCTCGCAGACCTTGTGATGTCGACGGCTTCCGTGCTCGATCGATTTGAAACGACCGGGAAATTGAAACTGAAGAATGCCGCGCGTTTGGGGATGGTAGGGTTTGCAGCCCGGGCTTCCGGCGTTAACCGCGACCTTCGCCGGGACCATCCGCATTGCGCATATCCGTATCTGAAGTTGAACGTGCCTGTCCATTCGGAAGGCGATGTCCTGGCACGATTCAATATCCGGGGAGAAGAAGTACGAGAGTCGTTCAAACTGATCGCTCAGCTCCACCACCAGCACGTGAACGAGGAAATCATGACTGCCATTGACCCGATACCTCCATCTAGTCAGGCTCTCGGTTATGTGGAAGGATGGAGGGGTGAAATTGTACACTGGGTGATGACGGATAAAGAGGGGAATATCTATCGCTGGAAGATCACAGATCCGTCATTCCATAATTGGAGAGCACTAAAGGTAGCCGTGATGAACAATATCGTACCGGATTTTCCGGTGATCAACAAGAGCTTCAATCTGTCGTATTCGGGGAATGATCGTTGAACAATGAGCAATCAACAATGATCAATGAACAATAATCAGTTAGTGAGCTTACATAGATGCTGAAAATCATTAAACAATCATTCTCGGCGAGAGTGGTGACGAATTCATTTCCGGCTGTGGTTGCTGAGCCTCCTGATGGATTCAGGGGGAAGCCGGTCATTGACTTTGCTCGATGTACTTCGGTCGACAAGTGTGCGGCAGTCTGTCCGACCGACGCGATCAGGGTCAGGAATTCTCAGGACGATCCATCGATTCCGGCGAATGACAAAGAGCTTTCCATTTCCTACGGCGACTGTATTTTCTGCGGCGAGTGCGCCGCTGCCTGTCCCGAAAGTATCAGCATAACAAAAGAATTCTTTCTCGCAACGGCAAAGAAAGAATCGTTAACCCTCCGGGGCCGTTACCGGTCGGGGCCGGACGGCGACCGGTTCGTTGAAATGATGGATCCGCCTCCGGCCGCATCGAACGAAACGGAAAAACTTGGGAGCGAGCTGATCGAAAGAATACGGAAGATCTTTGGGCGGTCGCTCAACATCCGGGAGGTCGATGCAGGTTCGTGCAACGGATGCGAATTTGAGATCAGCGCGTTGAACAATGCGATCTATGACATCGAGCGATTCGGCATTCATTTTGTTGCGTCGCCGCGCCATGCCGACATGCTGCTTGTGACGGGGCCCGTCACACGGAACATGGAAAATGCTTTGAAACAGACGTACGAGGCCACGCCGGGTCCGAAGCTTGTTGTAGCGGTAGGAGCGTGTGCTATCGGCGGGGGGATCTTCGGGAAGAGTTATGCGTCATGCGGCGGAGCCGATACGGTTGTTCCTGTCGATGTCTTTATTCCCGGATGTCCACCGAGACCGGAAGCATTACTGCAAGGGATCTTGCTGGCGATCAAAAAGATGGAATCCAAAATGACAGCAGAGCCGCGCATGGATGGATGAGTGGGGGATCGGTTTGCCGGAAAATTCACGGGGCGCACCAAGATCTCTTCTACCGTTTGCATTTGGGGAAAGAATCGTGTAGTTTTGCACAAGTGATGTCAAGCGAGGGGGCGTTCATGAACCTACCGGACATTCCCTCCACAACCAACAATTCTGCGGGGAGCAGTAGAGCATACCAATACTCATTACATACCTGGGTCACGAAGTATAATATATTACAATACAACACATTCTTGGCACATGCAATCTAATCATAGTTAGGCGGCAAAGAAAACTTAGGTTGGCTAAGAAACAAATATTGTTGGTTATTCAACTCTCGTTTTTCGATCTGAGCTTCTAAGAGCATGAATCTATAAGCAGTTAGGCTATCTAATTGCAATATCTGCAAGAAAGTAGTATCATCTTCTACGGGAACTTACCGAGCAATCATAGTTGGGAGCTATGTCTACAACCAAAATGAA
>Ga0265338_10002345_pt1 | contig 28610 bp, 37 predicted proteins | sample 42126metaG_FD_193579 | JGI IMG/M metagenome (GOLD analysis project Ga0265338, IMG submission 193579) | Rhizosphere microbial communities from Carex aquatilis grown in University of Washington, Seatle, WA, United States - 4-21-26 metaG | ecosystem: Host-associated > Plants > Roots > Rhizosphere...
CACCACCCCCCCCCCCCCCCCTGACTTTATAGTTCATGCAATTTTATTATGAAAATTATTTCCAACACATACGATACTATCATATCTCTGGCAAATATCTACGAAGCGTGGCGCGAATTCGTCTCTGATAAGAGATATAAAAATGATGTAGCAGAATATGCTCTTTCTCTTTCACATAACATCACAAATTTACATGAAGATTTAAAAACAAAGAGATATGTTCATTCTCGGTATGAAGCTTTTGCTATCAATGATCCAAAACCAAGAAGTATTCATAAGGCAACTGTTAGAGATAGACTTTTGCACCATGCAATTTATAAGGTTCTCTATCCATATTTTGATAAAAAGTTTATCTACGATTCATACTCATGCAGAAATGAAAAAGGAACACATAAAGCATGTAGTCGATTCGAATATTTTGCAAGAAAAGTTTCCAAAAATCACACAAAAACTTGTTGGGTTTTGAAATGCGACATAAGGAAATTCTTTGCGTCTATAGATCATGAGATTTTATTAGATATTTTAAATAGACATATTATTGATACTGATACCATATGGCTTTTAGATAAAGTAATAGAAAGTTTCCAAAGTACCCAAAAAGGAAAAGGACTACCTCTTGGTAATCTTACATCACAGCTCCTTGTGAACATTTATATGAATGAATTTGATCAATATATAAAACATAATTTGAAAATAAAATACTATGTCCGTTATGCAGATGACTTTTTGATACTCAATAACAAAAAGAAAGAATTGGAATCACTACTTATTTTAATAGACAAATTTCTCAAAGAAAAACTTGCTTTGTCTTTGCATCCTAACAAAGTATATATAAAAACATTTGCCTCGGGAGTAGACTTTCTTGGATGGGTTCACTTTCCACATCATAAAGTGTTGAGAACAGCTACAAAGAAAAGAATGTTTCGAAAATTAAAAGAAACAACAAAGGAACAGACGGTAAAATCATATTTAGGGATGTTAAGTCACGGAGATACTTTCAAGTTGAGGAGAAAAGTCCACAATTTTCTCTTGAAAGAGACTGTCGATAACTCGACTTCGCAAACCCCTTGACCTAAGCTAAGATGCTTTTATGGTAGCTTTTTATATGCTATCATTTAGTCACAATTGAATAAGTAAAAGTAATCTAAACCAGTGAGTAATTGCTGGCATGATGAAAGTAAGTCCGATAAAGCATAAAAAACCCAACATAGGGTAGCTTTATCGGCCATATCGGGAAACCGGTATGAGAGATTTCGGTCTCTACCTGTGTTGGGCTTTTTGTTTTTACTCTTCACAGGAATTATTCAAAAACATAATTAAAAAATTATGAATAATAATGTTCAGTCTCCTGAGGTTAAGACAAAAAATATCACTCTCGGTTTTGTAGTCAGTTGGATTCTAGCGGTTGTCATTGGGGTAGCAGGGTTAGCAACAATTTCAAGTAACTTTTTTGAAGCTGTTATTTTATTAATCACAGCTCTTGTTCTTTTGCCACCATTCAATACTTTTGTTCACAATAAAATGAATATGAAATATCTGGAGCACTCAAATTTGTTCTTGTTGTTATTTTAATTATCATTGCAGTTGTTGTATCAACACCAGCAAACAAAAGTACTAGTGTTTCAAATACAAACCCTTCGAATACCCAAGTTCAACCAACACAACCTGTTATGACTGTATCTGCTATTCAATTAAATGCAGACTATCAAGCTAATCAGATTTCAGCTGATGCCAAATACAAAGGTAAGTTAATTGATGTAACTGGGACTATAAATACAATTGGAAAAGATGTTTTGAACGATCCATATGTTACATTAAATACTAGCCAATACTCAGCTTTCGAAGTTCAATGCATGTTCTCCCAAGTAGATAAATCAAAACTTGCTTCACTATCAAGTGGACAAATTATTACCCTCCAAGGAATCGTCAACGGCCAGACGCTCACCAATGTCATTATTGATGGTTGCTCCATAGTTAAGTAAACTGGATTAATTAATTTACTTATATAAGTCCTAACTCCCTCCACTCGAAGGTGCAACAACAATTTTTTCAGAACTGTTCGGTGGACCATTAAATCCCATGTTTTTATTTATTTCTTTCAAATATTTATCTCGTTCTATATCAGCCTGTTCTTGTGTGAGGAATTTGTGCGTATGAATTAATTCAAAACTATTTATTTCTCTTGGCTTCTCCACCTCCGAATGACTTGCTGGCTTGCGCGGTCTTACATATCGTTTGGAATTACTCTCTAGCCAATATTGGATCGCCCACTTCTCTCCTTTACGCATCGCAGAAATCAATTGTCCCTCAGCAATATCGGTGACATTAAATCTTCCTACTTCTTCAGCATCTTGAACCTTTTCATTAAAGACACTATCTTTCATCCAGCGATAGAAAGTGGATTTTGCAATTCCAGTACGTTTACAAACTACCGATACAATAGGTATTTCTTTGAGCTCTTCAATAAATTTATTTTTCTCATTTTGAGTTCTCATAAATCTTTACTGCTTTTTTACCAGTCTCAAGTTCCCATCGTCGTCTTATAACTTCAGCGTAGACAGGAGATTTTTCCATAAGATAACATCGACGTTTCATCTTAATTGATCCTATCAATGTTGATCCACTACCACCGAAGGGTTCCAGAATCAAATCATCTCTTTTGGTAAGAACTTTAATGTAAGGAATGAGAAGCTCAATTGGTTTGGTGCCAAAGATAATATCTTGTCCAGATGATTTCTTGTCAGCCGCGATATGCGAGATGAAATCAGTTGGACAAATTTTCTTTCCTTTCTCATATCCTTCCCATGTTGGTTTACCAAGTGTTGCATAGATTGCATTTTCATATTCGTTTTGTAATAAAGATTCCTCATCTTCAAGGTTAAGATCAACTTCTCCTTCTGTGCCAACAAGAGCAATATCAGTTTTATTGAAGAACTTATATTTAGCAGAAAATCCTTGCATTCTGTTTGGAACATGCCAAGTAATAGTGTTTCGATACTTCCAATGTTTCTCGAGTGCGTTCCAAATTGTTCTCAAGTTCTTTGGATTTTCAAAGATGATGATAGAAAAGTTTGGTTTCTGAAAGAGAGCTACATTTTCCATCCATAAATCAGTGAAGTTATCAGGTAGAGTTTCTGTTTCTAAGTATCGACGATTCTTCTTTGCACCAAACCCTACAGTTACTCCGTCTTTCTGTTTGGTTTTACCTTTTAAATAATTAAGAATATATGGAGGGTCGGTAAAGCACATATCTGCTCTCGCATCGCCCATGAGTCTTTCCATATCTTCTTTGATTGTTGAGTCGCCACAACAGAGTCGTGAGCCATCTATTTCCCAAACATCACCTTTCTTGATTTCAATGTTATTGATATCAAGTTTTTTCAGTTCATCTTCAAGATTGAATGACTCGGGAGTATCTTCAACTGGGAATATGTCATCAACTTCTTCTGAGGTGAACCCAATATCTTTTAGGAATGAATCATCGAACTCAGCCAATAGTTCTAAATCAAACTCTCCAGTATTTTTATTCAACCTGATATTCAATTCCTTTTCTTTTTCCAAGTCAGGAATATTTACATACACCACTGGCATTTCTGTATAACCTAATTCTTTCGCCATCTCTAAACGGAAATGTCCTCCTATTACAACTTGTTCTCTTCCAACTGCTTTGTTGCAGATGATTGGGTCTACTAAACCAAAACGCTTAATTGATTCCTTTAACTGATCTGCCTGCTCCTTCGAATGTTTACGAGGGTTGTATTCTGATACTTTGAGTAGATTGATATCAATGTACTCAACTTTAATATTTTCTTTATTCATATATATTTGTTAACTAATAAAAAACGCCCAAACATGGGTCCGTGTTTTCACACAGGCCAATGTCTGGGCGTTCCAGACTCTGCTCGATTAAATTATACTCACACCTAAGAAACTAATGTAGAAATTTTTTCGTTTATACCGATTGATTCTATTATGTTTACAAAAATGTGACCGAAACCACATTCGTTGCAAGTTATTGTGTACTGTCCATCAAATTTCACAGACATATTTACTTTTTTGCCATTATAAAATTTTATCAGCTCTACTGAATTCCTACTGACTCTTCTTGCAAGCGGTACTTGCGGGTCACAACCACCACAATAAATAATGTCACCGATATTAAACACTTTATTTTTTTTAATTTAAACTAATAATAGAGAAATAAATATTTTCGACTTAATATAATCATCTCTGTATCTATTTTACTCCTAAACATATGCCGATGTCTTCCACACTTGTATTAGAGGGGATTAAAATCTCTTGTTTGTAAAGCACCATCGTACAAAATCCTTTATTTTTCAACATTATTGCTGTAAATAAAAAAACTTTTTGATGGAAATGATATTTTCATCAATTTTTTGTCATTTTTAGCTACTTATTCTGCAGGTGCAATATAATTATGGAAATATTTTTTATTATTTGTATAATTATTATATGGAATTATCTCATGAAAGAATTCAAGAGATGAAAGATCTCCTTGGGAAAGAAAAGGGTAGAGAATTTACTTGGGAAGAAGCATCAGAGGCAGCTTATGGCTTAGCTGGCTATGCTCAGATTGTATATGGCTTCGTTATGGAAGATGGACGTAGAAAAAAGAAGTTAGAAGAATTTCCAGATGGATATAAACTTGATGGGATTGGTTACACTTGTTCTATTTGTAAAAATGGAACCCATCAAAATGAAAACTGGTATGATAAATGGGGTATCAAATGTACTCTTTGTCAGAAAGCAATTGATAGAAAAGAAATTCCTGCTTCACTTGCAAAAAATGAAGACGATTGGTATTCGGATTATGATATTAAAAGTTCTTTCAATGTTGATCGACATGTATTAAAACGCTGGGTCAAAGAAGGAGTTTTGAAAGCACGAACGGTTTCTAATGACGGGAAGGGAATTCACGTTCAATTATTTTTAATTAAAGATAATAAAGATACTTTGCCACCAAAGAAAATGTTGAAGTCACAAATGGTAAAAGAAACTAAAGATGGCAAGGATTCGTATCATCTTGAACCATGGTATAAGTTCGTTGATCCAGTTAAGCACTTGAAAGGATACAAAATTATGAATCATCTCAAAGTAACTCATGGCGAACAAAAGGTGTAGCGTGTCCCATTTGTCCTATTCTTGGAAATCTAACTATATCTGTAGCCCCCACCATTTTTGGTTCTAGACCGTCATTTAGACCTAATTTATTATGGAACTTTTTCCTAAAAACATCTAAAAGTTTCTGAACTGTTCTTATGGTGCTTGATGGAATCAGTCTATTCTTAGAGATGAAGAAGTAAAAGAAGGCTACTACACTAATGAACACCTCTTACTTTTTTTGATAGTGACCGAGACGCCTATTTTTGATATGATGAAAATAGCTAAAGGGTCCTTACGGTTATTGATACTAGGTTAATCAGGACTCGTACGGTACCCCAATCGGGTTGTGATTTTCTTAATTAATATCTTATTCGGATAATTTTTACGTTTCAAAAATGCTCGCAAAACAAAAACAGCTTTTTATATTTGGATCTACCGGTGATCTCGTTAAAAGGAAGGTTATTCCAGCGCTTTCTCGTTTGAAAGACCTTGATCTAAAAGTAATCACATTGGGGCGAAAAAATCTTGATTCAGAATCATACAGATCACTTGTTTGTGGAGACAATTGTTCAGAAGATTTTATCAAAAAACATGTTTACAGCGTAATAAATTTTGAAGATAAAGAGATATGTCGGGATTGTAATATTTATTTAGATAAAGACAACGTTAATTACTTTTATTCTGCTTTGCCACCTAAAAATATTGGTGATGTTATTCGATATGTCGGGAGGCTTAAATATGAAGGATATCCGATATCTCTTCTCATTGAAAAACCTTTTGGATCAAGTCTTAAGGAAGCAATTTCATTAAAAAAACTTATTGATGAGGAGAAATTATCTGAAAATGTATTGATCTCTGATCATTATCTTTTTAAAAAAGAAGTTATGAATCTTCCCCTTATTCCGTTTAAAAAAATAAAAATTGTTTCTCTAGAAAAAGTTGGACTTGAGAATAGGATTAGTTATTATGATGGAGTCGGTGCTTTGAAAGATATGATACAGAGCCATTTTTTAAATATTTTTTTAAAATTGTTAAAAAACTCAAAAGAGATTTTGCATACATTTGAAATTATTTCTTATGAAAGAGCGCAATATGGAAACGGTATTGATGAAGGTTATGTAAAAGATCTTGGAAAGTCGTCAGATACCGAGACTTTTGTAAAAGTAAACGGAAAAGTCGGAGATATTAATTTCGAATTTGTTACGGGAAAGAAATTTGATGAAAAAATCAGTTATATCTCTATTGATGATGATAAAATCATATTGAATGATTTGGAAAATCCATATATAAGATTATTTGAGGATTTTCTTTCTGATAAAAGAGAAGGTTTTCTTGATATGGAAACTTCAATGCTCGGTTGGGAATTAACTGAACTTATACAGTTAAAAGAGTCCAGATTATCTTTTTATAAAGAGGGAAGTAATTATTTGGATTTGGGATTTGAATAAGTTAATGCATTCATATTCTAAAAGATGGAATATAAATTATTGTATTATTTCTCCTTTCAAACATAGTTCTGATATCATTTATAACATCCACTCAGGCAAAATCCCTATAAGTTATCCCGTATTTATAACATATGGTATTTTCAAGCTAACTGACCATTATAATAAAATGGATAAGCGTGTTACTATTGCATGTAGTAAATGTATTTTATAAACGTGATAAATAAAAACTATGTCTAAAATTTTAATTGTTGAAGATGATGCGCTTATTTTGAGAATGTATCAAGAAGCGTTTACATCTGAAGGGTTTGAAGTACTATTTGCAAGTGACGGACAAGCTGGACTAGAAATGGCAAGAGCGAATAAGCCAACCATTATTCTTTTGGATATCATGATGCCAAAATTAAATGGAATGCAGATGCTTGAACAACTGAAAGCAGATCCTGCAATCAGCACTATTCCCGTTATTGTACTCACCAATTTGTCTAGCACAATGGATGCTGAAAAAGCGTTGAAACTCGGGGCAGTTAAGTATGTGGTAAAGAGCGAATACAAGCCTAGAGAAGTAATAAAGATAGTAAAAGATATTCTTGCAGGGTATACAAGAGGGGATGGCATTCCTGTTCCGAAAGTATAAAATGCACGGAGTAATTTTTATTAACCCCCTAAAATTAAAGTGTAAATTGCGAATGGAAGCGGTATATTTCGTGCAAATTAAAAAATGAACTCAATTAAAAAATTAATTAGAAAATTGCCAATACGAATATTGAATGCACTTTTAATTTTCTTAATTGTGGCGATATTTTTGATACTTACTTTTGTTTCTTATAATTCAATATTTAAAATTGTAGATAACAATTTTTGGGAAAATCACACCTATCAAGTCATTATAGCCAATGATACGGTGATTTCTGATTTAGAAAACGCCGAAACTGGACAGCGCGGATATGTTTTAACTGGACTTGAAAGCTTTCTCGCACCGTACAACACCGCTCTTCAGAATATTGATACCGACTTTCAAAATCTGAAAGTTTTGACAAAAGATAATCCAGCGCAACAAGAGCGATTGTTTAGAATGCGCCCACTTATTGACCAAAAACTGGCGGAACTAAAAAGTAGCATTGCCTTGAGAAAAGATAAAGGTATTGCTATAGCGATTACCGATATCTCCCTCGGGGAAGGCAAACAAACAATGGATTCTATACGCTCAATTGTTGCAGAGATGAATACAGATGAGCTAGGTTTATTACAAGTACGTACCGATGATACTACAAAAACAACAAACACTGCAAAAAATACCCTTCTCTGGGGCGGTATCATTGGGCTGCTATTTTTCTTTTTAGTAAATTATATTATAGATAAATTTATCATAGAAGATCTTGTAAAAAAGCCGATTTTTGAAAGAGAAAAACAAATTTTAGAAAGTATTGGGGACGGTGTAATAGCTGTTGATCGTTCCTTTAAAATTACATTGTTTAACAATACTGCCACAATTCTTTCTGGTCGGTCTGCTGAAGAAGCAATCGGAAAACCATTCAGAGACGTAATTAAATTTATAGAAAAAGATACAAGAAAAGAAAATATAGTTTTCATTCAGGAAGCAATGCTCTCTGGTGAAAAAAAAGAAATGGGAAGCAATATTTTGTTGATCAATACAGATGGTCATGAAATACCAGTCGCTGATTCTGCTGCGCCAGTAAAAAATGCTCTAGGTGAAATCATTGGATGCGTGATCGTGTTTCGCGATATAAGTGTAGAACAAGAAGTAATGAAAATGAAGGATGAGTTTCTTTCATTGGCTTCGCATGAATTACGTACTCCTATGACCGCCATCGCCGGCTTTATAGATATGATGCTCGAAGGGCGTTATGGACAGCTTACAAAAGAATTGCGAGAACATTTAGGATATGTTGCAGAAAGCACAGACCGTCTTATCCGACTTGTGAATGATTTATTAAATGTTTCGCGTATTGAGGCGGGACGAATGACATTTAAATTGGGATCAATTGACCTTAATGAAACAGTTTTTAAAGTTGTTGCGGGGCTTCAACCGATAGCTCTTCGGAGAAACATTCAACTTATATTTGATAATAAAGAATCAGTACGGGTACAGGGAGATATAGAAAAAGTGGAACAAATTTTGAATAATCTGATAGGCAATGCATTAAAGTTTACTGATACAGGGGGTATATCAATAACATTAAAAAAGAGTGGTGATCTCGGCATAGTAGAGATTGCTGATACAGGAGTCGGCATTCCAATGGAAGGACGAAACAGATTATTTGGTAAATTTGAGCAAATAAATACTGATCCAGCTGGACGTCCACCAGGAACAGGTTTGGGTCTCTATTTATCACGTCAAATGGCTCAAAAAATGGGAGGAGATATAACATTGATCTCATCAACTCTTGGTAAGGGTTCAACTTTTGGGTTTAGCTTGCCCGTGGCCGGCTCAGTTTTGTCTAAGCGGGTACTGACTGAAATCAAAGGATCAGTTTTGAATAAAGAATAAAAATAGATAATTCCGCCTTTGGTGGTTTTGTTTTAATTGAAGCTATAAAATCAACTTAAACTCTGATATACTTTTTTCATGAACGTACAAAAATCTCTCGAGGAAATAGAAACAGAATTTAGGACATCTATTGAGATACCCAAAGATATTCCCAAAAAACAATTTTTCTTTTGCCCCGTCGGTCTTGTTGGAGCTGGGAAAACTACCGTGACAAAGCCAATTTCTGAGAGACTTGGCCTTGTTCGTATATCAAGCGATGAACTCAGGAAAATCTTGAAAGAGAATGATCACGATTATAGCTCTCTTAAGAAGATCGGTCTTACCATAGCGCGTGAGTTTGCAGAAAAAGGTTTTAGCATTGCTTTGGACATGGACTGTGGCAATCCGGAAGTTAAAAAATACGTGGAAGATTTTGCAGAAAAATTACATGCAAAAGTTGTTTGGGTGCATATAAACACTCCCGAGGAATATATTTTTGAGAAATTCAAAAACCATCCGCCTTCCTGGCTTGCTAATAGTCCGCAGACAATGATCAATAATTATCATGCCCAAAAAGAAAAGAGAATAAAGGAAAATACACATTTTGATTTTCTGTATACTTTTGATACTTCAAAGCAAAACGTAAGTGAACAGATCGGCGAGTGTATTGAGAAGATAAACGATTTTGTCATTGCTTGACATTTTATCTATTTTAGTCCACAATTTAGGTAGGAAGTCAAACCTTTTAAAAAGGTTTGATAAATGACAGCCCTGGGAGGGACAGAGATGAAGAAGTTTCTCGCATTCGTGACTGTGATGTTCTTTTTAATCATGGGAATCACCAAAGTTATGGCAAATCCCTACCTCAAATGTATCTCTTTCAGTCACAAGATCCTCATTGGCCCGACGAGCGGCGACGGCAAGGAAACTTTTGCCCAAGCCAGAGGTGTTTTTGGGAACATCAATTCTGATGATCAATGGTGGCTCAATTTTTCGACCACGCCGACCATCGGAGTGGAAGTTAAGGTCTGTGAAGTGGTCAGGGACGCCACGTTTAACCAACTTTTCTCCAGTTTGGGGGATCTGGATCGTCTTTCGTTCACTAACGATCAATTCGTGGAGTTTTGCGGAGAAAACCGTGAATGGCTTGCTTCAGGAAAGAGCTCCGGCACCATTTTTTTGGTGAAAGACAGTGAAGGGAAACCTTTTGTCGCGGTGGCCAGCCGATACAGTCTCCCATGGAAGTATAAACTTGAGAATGATCATGTCTTGCATGCCAAACTGAGACATCGACTGGTTATTCCCGGACAGTAGCTCTCTCGGAGGAGAGAATCACAAAAGCCTCGCTGTAACGCGAGGCTTTATTTTTTTTAAATATGTTTAATCTTTATTTGTTATAATAGAAAAATGATGACAAAAAATAATACTTTATCTCGTTATATACATCCTGTTTTTTCATTTCTCAAAAAAATACCAAAAGGGAAGGCGGTAACGTATAAAATTGTTGCAAAACATTGCGGCATAAAAAATCCAAGAAATGTCGGGTGGATCTTGCAGCAGAATACTGAGCCAGAAAAGACCCCTTGCTATAAAGTGGTGCTTTCAAGTGGAAAATTGTCAAAAGGATACAAATTTGGCGGTATGGAGAAACAAAAGAAACTACTTCTGGCTGACGGAGTGAAATTTAATAAAAATGGGAAAATAAGATCAGATACTTTTTAAAGATAACTTGCTATAATACAGGCAGTCAATTTAATAAACCTAAAATAAAAATATGTCTAAAAAAGGTATGAATATGGGTCAGGAATACGCTCGAAATGAGAATAAGATGTATCGAGCACCAAGACTTTCAGGAGTTGTAAAAAATAGAGGAACCAAGAACGTCAGAAAACCAAAGAAGGGTTAATCCTACAAATACTCTTTGCCATATCTATCCATGGCATCAAAGATGGTGGTAAGTTTTTGGCCTTTTTTTGTCAATTCATAATTTAGAGCGCTTTTTTTCACGAGAGCCTCCTTTACAAGCTTATTTAATTTCAGTGTCAGCGTTCGTGTGCTTATTCCAATGAGGCTATTTTCAAGTTCGCAAAATCTTTTTTCGGAAGATATGAGATCTCGTATGATAAGAATGGTCCAAGTATCAGAAAGCATCTCAGCCGTCTTTTGTATCGGGCAGATGTGCTTCTCGTGCGATATTTTTGAACCTTTTTTCATAGACAGATAGTATCAGTTGTGCTTTATTATGTAAAGTACTTTACATTGTAAAGTAAAAGATATATCATACTCAGTACATTATTATTAATAGTAAATTTATATACCTATGTCATTTATAAAAAATCTCGAGTGGCGATATGCCACCAAAAAGTTTGATGCGACAAAGAAAGTTGCCGACGGCGACAAAAAGAAAATTATGGAAGCGATCCGCATGGCGCCGACATCATTTGGCTTCCAGCCTTTTCACGTGCAGATAGTCGAGTCAAAAGATATTCGCGAAGAATTGAAAAAAAATGCATGGAATCAATCTCAGGTCACTGATGCTCCACTTTTCTTTGTCTTTTCAGTGCGAATGGATCTGGTAAAAAGAATTGATGAATTTATGGATCTTATGTCAGGAGGCGATGCAAAAAAGAAGGAAGCCCTCAAACAATATGAAGGAATGATGAAAGGTGCCGTTTCCGGACTCGATGAAACAAAAGCAAAAGCATGGGCGGCAAAACAGACCTATATCGCGCTTGGTTTCGGCTTGGCAGCAGTGGCAGAGCTCGGACTCGATTCATGTCCAATGGAAGGATTTGATACGGAAGCATTCAAAAAGATATTAAAACTTCCAGATAATCTCTATCCTGCGGTATTACTAACAGTTGGGTATAGATCATCTGAGGATGTTTTGAAGCCAAAAGTGCGTTTTTCAGAAAAGGAATTATTTGAAACAGTCTAAAAAATAGTTAAAGATTTTCCGAGGAGAGACCTTAATACAATTCTCAAGGTCGCACCTCCAAAAATCTTAATTAACCCCGAGGTGGAGCCTCGGGGTTAGTTTATTTCAAATTTCGCTTCCAATTATCTAAAATGACGGCGGTAGCAATCGCAACATTGAGTGATTCAGCTTTTCCATAGGATGGAATCGTGATTTTTTTTGTGATGGATCTTTTGATCTCTTTACTTATGCCGTTTGACTCATTTCCCATGACGAGCATTCCGCCGAGAGGGAACTTTGTTTCATGGACATTCTCGCCATCGAGGAGAGCACCAAGAACCGGCAATTTTATATTTTCCAAGAATTCTTTCAAATCGGTATAAAAAATATGGACTCGAGCAAAGGAACCTTTTGTTGCCGTGATGACCTTTGGATTATAAAAATCCACGGTATTTTTTGAAGCGACAATGCTTTTTATTCCATACCAGTCTGCTATGCGGATGATCGTTCCGAGATTTCCCGGGTCCTTCACCTCATCAAGCACTAAAGTTATCTTGGTATCTTTTGTTTCAGACAGGATGTTTGCTTTTTGTTTCACAACAGCGAGTGCAGAATCGTTTGTTTCGAGCGTGCCGACTTTTTCTATCTCATCGGCTTTCACTATTTCGTAAGTGTTTGATCTGTCTCGTATTTTTTCTCCACATGTATCAAAGAATTCTAAAGTGGTGAGTATCAAATCTATTTCAAAATCCGATTCAAGAAGCTCTGTTACGCTCTTTGCTCCTTCTACGAGAAAAAGTCCCGTTTCAATGCGGTTTTTCTTGTCGCTGAGTGATTTCACGAGCTTTGCCTGGTTTTTGGTAAACATAAGGAGATTCTAGCATAAATCTGTTATACTTTCTCATATGCGATTTATTTTTATTTCAGTGGGAAAACAGAACGATTCTGATATAGCGGACGCTGTAGCGGATTACACAAAGCGTATTGAAAGATATACCAAAACCGAATGGAAAATTATTCCGACATCTGAAAAGGAAAAAGAGGGGGTGACTATTTTAAAATCCATCGAAGCAAGTGATTTCGTCATCACTCTCGATGAAAAAGGAAAGGAATTGAATACTATTGAGCTTTCAGAACTTATAGAAAAAAGAATGATCGCAGGAGATAAAAGAGTTGTTTTTGTAATTGGCGGAGCGTATGGGATGGATGAACCAGTGCTTAAACGGGCAAATCTCAAGTGGTCACTGTCAAAGCTCACTTTTCCGCATCAGATAGTTAGACTTATTCTTGCTGAGACTCTATACAGGGCTTTTTCGGTCCTGAAAAAAGAGCCGTATCATCATGTTTAACGGATAATTTGCTTACCCGTTGTTTTTATTGGCTCAAACTGTTTATGCTTCCAACATAATTATTCAAGAATGACGGAATAGCGAATGCGAGGCCGATTGCGGGAAGTACCACGATTATGATCGTAATGACCATTGTCCAGAAGAAGTATTTTCTTGTTTTTTCCACCGATATGTAGATCTTATTTATCTTTTCTTCCTGCTCGGCAAGTTTTTTGATGATCTCTTGTTCCATGTTCACATTGTATCATGGAAAATAAAAATGGTTTATAATAGATACATGTCTATAAAACCATTTTGTGATATGTGCAAAAAAGAGCTTAAGGATTTTGGAGGTATCTTATTTAGCCCTCCGAAAGGAAAGATCGTCAAAAAATTCCATATATGCAAACCGTGCTATGTAAAAATGGAGAAAAAATTATCAAAATAATATATAAAATATCATGACTAAACCATTTGTGACGAATATTGAAAAAGAAACATTGGAAAATGACAATTTCAGGAAAGTCCTCTACACCTCCATCAACACCCAAGTCGTGCTCATGAGCCTGTTGCCGAAAGAAGAGATTGGTATGGAGGTACACGATATCAGCGATCAATTTTTCCGCATTGATACTGGAGAGGGAAAAGTGATCATTGATGGCAATGAATTTGCCGTATCGGACGGTTTTGCTTTTGTCGTTCCTGCAGGTTCAAAACATAATGTTATAAACACATCGGCCGATAAGCCGATGAAATTCTATACGCTCTATACTCCTCCGCATCATAAAGATGGCGTTATTCACAAAACAAAAGCTGATGGGGAAGCAGATATTGCCGACCATATGTAATTTTTAAAGATGCTTGAGAAGACAATAATTTTTTCTGACGGTTCATCACGCGGTAACCCTGGCCCTGGCGGTTGGGGAGCTGTTATCTCTGAAAATGGAAATGTTATTGAGCTTGGTGGCGGTGAAAAACATACGACGAACAATAAGATGGAACTTCTCGGAGCCATCAATGCTTTACAAAAAATAAAAGACGATACAAAGGAAATTATTGTATATACAGATTCCTCATATGTGATACATGGCATAACGAAATGGGTCTATGGCTGGCAGAAAAATAATTGGATGACTTCCCAGAAGGAATCTGTATCAAACCAAGATCTATGGAAGCTTTTGATTAAAGCCTCAAAAGGCAAAAAAATAACATGGGCTCATGTCGCGGGCCATGCCGGAGTGGAAGGAAATGAAAGATGCGATGTCATTGCCACTTCATACGCAGACGGAGAAAAAATCAATCTTTTTAAAGGTAAACTTTCGGACTACGAATATGATCTGTCTGATACGGTCGGAAACAGTGTAAAAGTTTTAAAAAAGTCTAAAAACAAATCTTTAGCGTATTCGTATCTGAGTTTGGTAAATGGAAAGTTTACTATTGATAAAACTTGGGCAGAATGCGAGAAAAGAGTGAAAGGGGTCAAAGGACATGTGAAATTCAAGAAAGCAATAAGCCCTGAAGATGAAAATGAAATAATGAAAGAATGGGGAATAAAATAAAACTAAAAAGAAGAATCAGTTTTTATTGGTAAAAAGTTTTTTGGATGTTAAAATGGCTCGGTGAAAAATAATTCTGTCCTTTTTGTGATGATCACCGGGTTTATTTCGGCGATCTTTATGAGCTCTTTTTTTAAATTTGGTTTTTCTTTCGCGATGTGTTTATTGTTTATATCCGTCGCGCTTTTTATATTTCAAAAAATATTTGTCCATGAAGATTCAGAAAAAATAAAAATATTTTTATTATCGCTCTCCACGCTTCTTTTTGCACTCGGCATCATTCGGTATGAGATCAGGGATTATGTTCCTCTCGATCCGATCTTGGAGCGTTCAGTCGGCAAAACAGTTTCTTTGACGGGTATTATTTCAGATGAACCGCAGAAGAAAGAATCGGGAACGACGCTTATCATTGATCTCAAAAGCCTTACGGATTCAAGTTCAAGTGCTCAAGTATCCGGGAAAACCCTTTTAAATATGGGCCTATATCCTGAGTTTCAATACGGAGACATGATAAACATCCGTGGCAAACTTGAAAAGCCTAAAAACTTTTCTTCACTGTCTAATGCAGATGCATCAAGTTCTCCAGCAAGCAAGGATTTTGATTATATTTCATATCTTGCAAAGGATGATATTTTTTACACGATTAGTTTTGCACAAGTCTCACTGATCTCAAGCGGGCACGGCAACAGCATCAAAACAATTTTATTAAAAATAAAGAATGCATTCACTCAAAATATCAATCATACGATCCCTGAGCCCGAAGCCTCGCTTTTTGCTGGCATAGAGCTTGGTGCAAAAAGCTCCATGGACAAAGAGACTGCGAACACGTTTCGTGTTGCCGGACTGTCGCATATCATTGCACTTTCGGGATACAATATTACGATCGTTGCTGAAGCGATCATGCAAGCACTTTCTTTTTTGCCGAAAATGGTCGGGCTTTCGACCGGAGTCGTTGGAATTATATTATTTGTCGTTATGTCAGGATCTTCTTCTACTGCAGTGCGCGCCGGTATTATGTCACTCATCGTAATTTTAGCGGCAATGACCCGCAGAGATTATCGAGCTGGACGAGCACTCGCTATAGCTGCACTGCTTATGATCATGGCAAATCCCAAAATACTTGTTTTTGATATCTCGTTTCAGTTAAGTTTTGTTGCAACGATCGCTATTATTTATGTTGCACCGATTGTGAAACATCGATTTGCATGGATAACTGAAAAATACGGCTTGCGTGACATCATCGCTTCCACTATTTCTGCACAGATCTTGGTATTGCCACTTATTCTTTCAAAAATGGGCATGCTCTCATTTTTTGCACTACCCGCAAATATTCTTGTGCTTGCATTCATACCAACAACAATGTTCTTTGGTTTTTGTGCCGGAATGCTCGGTTTTATCTGGACGCCATTATCCCTGCCATTTTCTTGGATCACTTTTATTTTTCTTTTCTATATAATCCATGTTACTCAATTTTTTGCCAACTTGCCGTTTTCTTCAGTCTTTATCGGATGGTTTTCACCACTTTGCATGGCCATCTCCTACATTTTCATAGGAATGTGGATCCTGTATGAGAGAAAAAGAATGCCGGATAATAAAAAACAAGTATTATGAATTTCAAAAAATATGGACCGAGAATTATTTTGGGATTTTTACTTATCACGGCACTGATCTTTTATGTTGTATACAACGAGAATGATGATCTCTTAAAGGTCACTTTTCTGAATGTTGGAGATGGTCACGCAATATTTATCAGATCGCCAAACGGAAATCAATTTTTAATAAATGCCGGAAGCGACACATCGATCCTGCGGGCGCTTGGCAGGGTCATACCATTCTATGACAGGACCATCGATGCCGTTTTTCTGACTGATGGTGACCAAGCATCTATCGGCGGAATGCCGGAAGTTTTGAAAAATTACACGATCAAAACGTATATTGAAAGTGCGGCTTCAGGTCATGGGGTGGCATACCATGAAATGGAAAATGAGATTACGAAGAAGAATATCAAAACAGATTTCATACGATCAGGAAGCATTGTCGATCTTGGCGGCAATGCATATCTTCGGATTCTTTTTATAAACGATGATACAAAGGCCGGTGAGTCCATGGTCGCGCAAATTGTCTATGGTGACTCAACTTTTTTAATTATGCCAAACAATATCTCAACGACCATTGAAAATTATCTCGCGGGTATTTTTCAGAGCAAACTTAAAAGTACCGTATTTGAAGCTCCACATTCAGGCGCAAAAAATTATCTTTCCGATACATTCCTTTCTGCGGTTGCACCTGAATTTTCTATCATTTCTGTAAATAAAAATAATAAAAATGGGTATCCGGTGCAAGAAACGCTGGACGCACTTCTTAGTGTTAAAAGCATAATACTTGAAACATATAATGGCGATATCTCATTTGTTTCAAACGGTCAAAATACTGGTCTTTCAAACTAGGCCTTTATTTCAATATATATGGCAAGTAATCAACAATCTGTATTGTTTACTTTTACAATTTTTTGTATAATAGACTCACTAAGCTCCTCGGGGCTAATTATTATTAGTTTAATTATTCGCTCAGGTTTTAAAGACTGGAGCAATCAAAACAAATGGAAAATGAAGTAAAGAAAGGCGGCAGTTCAGTTTTTGTTGGACTTGTTATCGGAGTCATCATCGGTGTTGGAGGTTTGTGGACATGGAATCATTATTCCACAAAGACCCCACAGGACATGGTAAGCCAGGCGAACCAAGCTCAGGTTAAGGACCTTATCGCAAAAGTTGGCAAGCTCGTTATCCTTCCTACAGGAGAAGATCCAGTCGTTGCAACAATTAACGATGCAGGATCCCTTATCAAACAGCAAGCTTTCTATTCAGGTTCAGTGAACGGTGATGTCGTGCTTGTATATCAGAAATCAGCAAAAGCGATCGTGTACTCTCCAAGCAGAAATATGATCGTCAATGTCGGTCCTGTCATCATGCAGAATCCAGCAACAACGACTACAACTACAACAACGAAGAAATAGTCATAGCGGTTGAAACAAATATAAAAGGCGGTTCGCGAAGCGAACCGCCTTTTATATTTGTTTCCATTTTTCTAGGATCTGGAAACTGTTCTTTTGTTAAATAAGTCCGGCTTTCTTTAAAGTAGCGAATGCACCGTTCTTTTGTATTGTTTTGAGGCCTCGTGTCGAGATCTTCAAGATGACGGTCTTTTTAAGTTCAGGAATATAGATCCTCTTTTTTTGGAGGTTCAAGTATTTTCTGACTTTTCCGGTAGGATTAAACTGGGTAGCACGAGTTGCGTTGCTGTATCCGCCTCCCATGATCGAAGTTCTTTTTGTGATTGGACAGGTTTTTGCCATAATTTTTCTGATTGCTATTTAAATTTAGAGTTTGTATGCTATCATAGAAATTATTCAAAGGCAAATCGAATATGCAAATCAACATTTTCTTCCAGCTTTTCATATTGATCTTCTCGGTCATGATCCACGAGATATCGCACGGCCTCATGGCACTATCATTTGGGGATAAGACCGCTGAATATGCAGGCAGATTGACTTTAAATCCGCTTAAGCATATTGATATGTTCGGATCAGTCATTTTGCCGTTCTTGCTTTTTATAACAAATGCCGGTTTTATGATCGGTTGGGCAAAACCAGTACCTTATAATGTGTATAATTTAAGAAATAGAAAGATCGCTGAGCCACTTGTGGCGCTTGCGGGTCCGCTTTCAAACATATTTGTCGCTCTCATTTTTGGGATCTTGATCAGGATATTCATATCAGCAGGCGCCCTTGAAAACCAGCTCGTTTCCATTTTTGGGCTTATTGTCATTGTGAATATCAGTCTCGCCGTCTTTAATATGATACCGATCCCGCCACTCGATGGTTCAAAAGTCCTCTTTTCCATCATTCCTATCGGTAGCAGATTCGTTTTTTCGTCATTTGCCGAAAGATATGGTCTTTTGCTCATTATTTTTGTCGTGATGTTTTTGCCAGGCTTGATAACACCGATCATATCTGGTTTATTCTCTCTGATAACGGGGATACATATATAGAAGGGTAATTTCTTGCTATTTTTACAGAACTGTATTAGTATTGCCCCAACCAAGCTACTTGGCTGTACGCGAAAGTTGCCTGCTTTTTTACGAGAGCAGATTGAGTTGAATATGTAAAACGAGTTGCGGGGATGAACCAAAAGGGTGATATTCTCTGTAACTTTTTGTGTTTATTAGTTTAATTTGAATCAATATTGTGTCTACTATAAATCAATTAATAAAGAAAAATAGAAAAAATGCCAAGCGAAAAGTAAAAGCTGTTGCTCTTACAAGAGGTTTTAATACGCTCGAAAATCGCCCAACACACTTGAACTCGCCGTTCAAGAGAGGCGTTTGTATCAAAGTGACGACAAAAACACCAAAGAAACCAAACTCTGCCATCAGAAAGATCGCAAGAGTGAGACTTTCAAATGGTATGGAAGTCACCGCATATATTCCAGGAATGGGACATACGCTTCAGGAACACTCAGTGGTATTGCTCAGAGGAGGACGTGTCAAAGATCTCGGTCTTCGCTACACGATCGTTCGAGGTGTGCTTGATGCCACCGCTCCAGAAGGAAGAAGAAAGGGTCGTAGCCAATACGGTGCAAAAAAACCGAAGGCAGGAGGTAAATAATTTCTAAAATATCATGAGAAGAAAATTAAAGACAAAAAAACCGTTAAAGCCAGATTATAAGTACAACTCAGAAAAAGTCACCAAGCTTATAAACTATATTATGTATGATGGCAAAAAAAGTACAGCCGAAAGAGCGATCTACACAATGCTCGAACTCATCAAAGAAAAAGCAAAGGTAAAAAATCCAGTTGAGATCTTTGAACTTGCGCTCTCAAATACCGCTCCAAATATGGAAATCCGATCAAAAAGAGTCGGAGGCGCAAACTATCAGGTGCCCGTTGAAGTACGACCTTCCAGAAGATCAGCTCTCTCTATGAAATGGATTGTAGAAGCTGCACGAACAAAGAAAGGCGCTCCAATTTCTGAAAAATTGGCAAATGAAATCATTGCCGCTTCAAAGAATGAAGGTGATGCGGTGAGAAAGAAGGAAAATACGCATAAAATGGCAGAAGCAAACAAAGCTTTTGCTCACTTTGCTTGGTAATTTTCATTATAATTTAGCGACTTACTTCGTTGGTTAGTAAAATTTTTTCATGCGCAGTACGTTTAGTACAGCTTACTCAAAAATTTTACTACCGCCTCGTAATTCATCTAAATTATAAAGAAAATATAAACCTCAGGTAAGTTAATCTTATTTAATTATTAATAATTTACGATTCAATCATTATGAAAAATATAAAACATATCTCAGCGATTTTTTTTATAATAGCTACAGCCGTATTATCTGTAGTCTCTATATTGGGAGTTTGGAAAATTTTTGGCAATGATGTTATCTGGAAGTCGTTTGAGACACTTAGTCTGCTCGCTGTCCTTTCCGCAGTGACAATGATCGCCGGAAACTTTATTGAATCAAAAAACCAGTCTGTAGAAGTGATTCCTGAAGCTCCTCATCCAGTTTTCAAAATGATCAGACGCTCCACTCTCGCGATCTTGATCGTTTCTGTCTCAGTCCTCGCTTTTCTCGGGGTTCTTGCTATTTGGGACGTTACACCGAAAGATGTTCTCTATAAATCACTCAGCTCAGTGTGTGTTCTTGCATTTAGTACGCTCATTATTGTTGCAACATGTCTTGAAATGGAAGGAGTCAATAAAAATATCGGTCAAAATGGCAAAAATGTTTCCTTTGGAAATATCGCAGGTGCGATCGTCTTGTTTTATATCTTGCTTATGATCTTCGGTCGATCCATCTTTGGTTTTTAAAAACAAAAACTTTATTCAATACTAATTAAAATTCAAGAATTAATTTATGAAACGAGATTATCCATTAGAAAAAGTACGAAACTTCGGTATCATCGCGCACATTGATGCGGGAAAAACTACTGTTTCCGAAAGAATCCTTTTTTACACCGGTTCTCAGCACAATATCGGTGAAGTTCACGAAGGTGAAACGACAACTGACTGGATGGAACAGGAAAGGGAAAGAGGTATTACGATCACGTCAGCTGCTATTACCTGTTTTTGGAATCCTTCATACATGCCAAAAGAGGACATAAGCAGAAAAGTGCGATTTAATATCATTGATACTCCTGGACACATCGATTTTACTGCAGAGGTGAAAAGATCTCTCAGAGTTCTTGACGGTGCTGTCGTCGTATTTGACGGAGTTGCCGGAGTTGAACCGCAGTCAGAGACAAACTGGAGATATGCCGATGAGGGAAATGTCCCAAGAATTTGTTTTATCAATAAACTTGATAGAACAGGAGGAAGTTTCGAACGATCATACCAGTCAATTTTGGAAAGACTTACAAAAAATGCTGTACGATTGCAGATCCCTATCGGTGCAGAATCAGATTTCAAAGGTATTGTTGATCTTCTTACCATGAAGGCGTTTTACTTTGACGGTGAAATGGGAGATAAGATACGAAAAGAGGAAATTCCTGCAGAGCTTCTCGAAGATGCAAAAAAATATCGATTGGAACTTGTTGAAAAGATCGCAGGTGAGGATGACAAGCTCATGAACGAATATCTCGAAGGAAAAGAAATTCCTATTGAAGAATTGAGAAGAGTTTTGAGAAAAGCTACGATCGCAAATACGATTGTACCCGTCATGACCGGTTCAGCTTTGAAAAATAAAGGTACTCAGCTTATGCTTGATGCCGTTGTTGATTTTCTACCAAGCCCACTTGATATTCCGCCAGTAAAGGGAATCAATCCAAAAACAGGGGAAGAGGTTTTGAGACATGCCTCAGACGAGGAACCTTTCTGTGCTTTGGCTTTCAAGCTTCAAAACGATCCGTTCGTCGGACAACTTACCTACTTTAGGGTGTATTCAGGATCAATTTCTGCAGGCACTTATATTTATAATTCTACGACAGGAGAAAAGGAACGACTTGGTAGAGTTGTGCGAATGCACGCAAACGATCGAGAAGATGTGGAAACGGTTTTTGCTGGAGAGATCGCGGCAGCGGTCGGTTTGAAGAGCGCAAAAACAAGCCATACATTCTGCGATGAAACAAATCAGATCATTTTAGACCAAATCGTGTTCCCAGAACCGGTTATTACCTTAAGAATTGAACCAAAGACAAAAGCCGACCAGGAAAAAATGGGATTTGCTTTGAAAAAACTTTCAGATGAAGATCCAACATTTAAAATTAAATCAGATTCAGAGACAGGTGAGACAGTCATGGCAGGTATGGGAGAACTCCATCTTGAAATTCTCGTAGATAGAATGAAAAGAGAATTCGGTGTTGAAGCAAATGTCGGAAAGCCACAGGTTGCGTATAAAGAAACCATTACCGGTGAAGCTGAAAAAGAAGAAAAATATATCAAGCAGTCTGGAGGAAAAGGTCAGTACGGACACGTGCTTATCAAGATCAAGCCGATGGAGAAGATCGAGGAAGGAGAAAAAATTCCAAAGAATGTCCATCGATCTGAGGATTTTGAATTCATCGATTCTATCAAAGGAGGTGTCATTCCTCAGGAATTCATTCCTGCAGTTGAAAAAGGGGTCAAGGAAGCAATGGAAAGAGGTATTCTTGCTGGTTACAGAGTAGTGAATGTCTCATGCGAGCTCACCTACGGATCGTATCATGATGTCGACTCATCAGAACTTGCATATAAAATTGCCGCTTCTATGGCATTCCAAGATGCAGCACGAAGAGCGCGACCTGTCATACTTGAACCAATGATGAAAGTTGAAGTCGTCACACCGGAAAAATTCATGGGAGACGTATCCGGTTCTATCAATTCCCGAAGAGGTCAAATAACAGAAATGTTTGACAGAGGAATGAACAAAGTCATCAGGGCAATGGTACCGCTCGCAGAAATGTTCGGATACGTTACGACACTCCGATCACTTTCAGAAGGAAGAGCGAGCGCAACGATGGAATTTGATCACTATGATATTGTTCCGCCAAATGTTGCGAAAACAATTATAGAAGCTAGAGGAACAGCAACTCAGAGAGTCTAAGGTTTGTAAAATTAAAACACAAAAGCGGGGCGCCTTCGGCGCCCCGCTTTTGTGTTTGCTATAAATCTAACTTTTGTTGGTAAAAACCATATGCTATAATTTCTCTTATGAAACAAAAAGGTTTTACTCTTATTGAACTTTTGACCGTAATATCAATCATCGCATTGCTTTCAAGTGTCGTATTATCAAGTCTCAATAATGCTCGAGACAGAGCACGCATTGCCGCAGGAGCAGAATTTGAGGCAACTATGTATCATTCCATTGGCGATCGACTTTCTGGACAATGGTTATTTGATCAGCCTCAAGTTGGAGCCACAACAACTGATACATCAGGATTCAATTATAACGGAGGTGTAAATGTTGGATCAGGCGGTCTCTCGTGGGTTTCAAATGGCGGTTATGATGGGAAAGGCGCATATCTTTTCAATGGCAATAGCAGCGGTTATATTTTGACTACTTTTCCGTTATCGATCCTGAACACAAATTCATGGACGATATCGTCATGGGTCACCGGAAGAGATCCTACTTATACATCAAGCTGGATTATAGGCAATACCAACGGAGTCGGTAACTTTTTATGGGGAAAGACGCAAGGATTGAATTCATTGCGTGTCGTTATTGGTAGCTGTGATTCGGCAAGTAATATATTGCCAGGAACGGCTATTTTTGATGGGAAATATCATAATGTCATTTTGGAAAATGCAAACGGCACACTTAAAATATATATTGATGGCGTATTTAAAACATCATTTGGGTCAAATTGTGTTCCAGCAAATCAATCAGCAATGGAAATTGGCGCACGAAATAGCGGAAATGAGCCATGGAACGGCTATATAGACAATGTTCGCATCTACTCAGCTTCTGTATCTTTGGCAGAAGTTCAAAAGCTTTATACTGAGGGCAAGGCGTCTCATGCTGATTTAGCGGTAAAATAGGTATCTAAAAATCAAAATGAGGGGTTTTGCGAAGCAAAACCCCTCATTTTGATTTTTAGATACTACCAACCGCGTAACCAACACCTACTCAGTTGACTCTTTGTTTTTCTTTTGCTACTATTCACGCTACGCACTGTGCGCTTTTTTGTTGATGCAAATCAGCATTCATTTATCGCACGGAGTTGCAAGTCGTAATTTATAAGTTTCCCAGTTCGCCCTGTGCGAATGATGGGAATTAATCATTTAAGTTGGTTTTTTGAATAGAGAGAGCGTTCTCGCGCAATCTATTTAGAAAATCAGCACAAAAATATGGCAGAACAAGCCCAGTTCGATAGATCGAAACCACACGTAAACGTTGGTACAATCGGTCACATTGACCACGGAAAGACAACTCTTACCGCGGCTATTACTCACGTTCAAGCATTGAAAGGCTTGGCAAATGATATTGCATACGATTCAGTTGCAAAAGCATCAGAATCAGCAGGTAGAAGAGATGCAACAAAAATCATTACCATTGCTATTTCTCACGTTGAATATTCATCAGATAAGAGACACTATGCACACGTAGATTGTCCAGGACACGCTGATTATGTCAAAAACATGATCACCGGTGCTGCTCAAATGGATGGTGCTATCCTTGTTGTTTCTGCTGTTGATGGTCCTATGCCTCAGACAAAAGAGCATATTCTTTTGGCTTACCAAGTTGGAGTTCCAAAGGTTGTAGTATTTTTGAACAAGTGCGATCTCGTACAAGACAATGATCTTTTGGATCTTGTTGAATCAGAGATCAGAGAACTTTTGACCAAATATAAGTATGATGGTGCAAATGCTCCTATCATAAGAGGTTCAGCTAGCAAGGCTCTTGCAGTAAAATCTGCAGATGATCCAGATGCAAAATGTATTACAGACCTTATGAATGCTCTTGATACATACATTCCGCTTCCAGAAAGAGATATTGATAAGCCATTTCTTATGCCTATCGAAGATATATTCTCAATTGAAGGTAGAGGAACTGTTGTTACCGGAAGAATTGAAAGAGGACAGATCAAAGTTGGTGATGAAGTTGAAATTGTCGGTATAAAACCAACAACAAAAACAACGATTACTGGTATTGAAATGTTCAACAAACAGCTCCAGTCAGGAATGGCAGGAGATAATGCAGGACTTCTTCTCAGAGGTACAAAGAAAGAAGATGTACACCGAGGACAGGTTTTGGCAAAAACAGGAAGCGTTCTTCCACACACAGAATTCGAAGCTGAAGTTTACGTTTTGAAGAAGGAAGAAGGAGGAAGACACACACCATTCTTCTCAGGCTACAAACCACAGTTCTACATGAGAACAACAGACGTTACCGGAGATGTTACTTTGAACCCAGGAGTTGAAATGGTCATGCCAGGAGACACTGTTACATTCAAAGTAAAGCTCGTTGCCCCAGTCGCTCTCGAAGATAAAATGAGATTTGCTTTCAGAGAAGGAGGAAAGACTGTCGGTTCAGGAGTTATCACAAAAGTTATTGCGTAAAAATAGCTCGCAGCTTGTTGCGGCTGCAAATTTTCCTTCGGAAAATTTGCAGCCTACGCAATAAGCTACCAGCTACTTCCTACAATTAAAATTAAATGGAAAAAACAGCAATAAAAAAGAATATAAAGACGGCAGTTCCATCAAAAGTGAAAATGCCAAAAATTCCGGCAAAAACTGAAAGTTCTTCGATATTAAGAATACGAGTCAGGGCTTACGATAGTAAGATCCTTGACGCTTCAGTGAAGCAGATCATTGAGACGGCACTCAGACATGACGCAACAGTCGTCGGTCCTGTGCCATTACCTACGGAGATCAAGAAATATACGGTCAACCGTGCATCATTCGTCTACAAAAATGCGCGAGAACAATTTGAGATGAGAATACACAGAAGATTGATAGATATTGTAAATCCGTCAGCGAAGGTCATCGAAGCTTTGACAAACATGAGCTTGCCTTCAGGTGTGAACATTGATGTGAAGATGAACTAAATATATAAACAAGAGGGCATGATCCCGCATACGAGCTTTTTTCTATTGCTTGTGCGCGGGATCCTCTGCCTATAATCAAAACAGCATGAAATTTATACTCGGTACAAAACAGAATATGACCCAGATTTTCGACGAGAGCGGAAAAGTGCACCCGGTGACAGTTTTGTCAGCAGGTCCTTTGACCGTTACTCAGTTAAAAACGTTGGAAAACGATGGTTATAACGCTGTGCAAGTCGGATTCGGACAGAAAAAAGAAAAGAACATCACGCAACCCTTGAAAGGTCACTTGAAAGGCGTGCATGCACGATTCATAAAGGAATTCAGGATCGAAGACCCTGCAAAATTCAAAGTTGGCGAGATCATAGATCTTTCCGGATTTACTATCGGAGATGTGATCGAAGTCTCAGCCATATCAAAAGGAAAAGGATATCAGAGCGTCATCAAAAGACACGGGTTTCATGGTCAGCCACGATCGCACGGTCAGAAACACTCTGAAAATGCGCCAGGTTCCATCAGCGGAGGTTTGAGAAATATGGTTCCAAAAGGCATGAGAATGGCCGGAAGAATGGGTGCAGACCGAGTCACGGTGAAAAATTTGAAAGTTCTTGGAGTCGACAAGGAAAACAATCAGCTTTTAATAGGCGGCGCAGTTCCTGGAAGAAGAGGAACGCTTGTTGAAATTCGCGGATAATATTTATCATACACTACTATGGAAAAAACTATAAAGAAAACAGTGAAAAAAGTTACAAAAAAGACGCCAGCAAGCGCCGATGCGAATGTTGCTCCAAAAAAGGAAGTAAAAACATCTGCAGAACTTTCATCAAAAGTTTATAACCAGAAAGGCAAAGAAGTCGGTGAAGTAAAATTGCCGGCAAATGTATTCGGTCTTTCATGGAATGCCGACCTTGTGCACCAAGTCGTCTTCTCAATGCTTGCAGACAGACGAGTCATCCATGCGCATACAAAAGGCAGAGGACAGGTAAGCGGAGGAGGAAAGAAACCATGGAAACAGAAGGGTACTGGTCGCGCACGACACGGGTCAAGCAGATCACCGATCTGGGTTGGCGGAGGCGTTGCTCACGGTCCAAACGGTTTGAAGAACTACTCAAAGAAGATCAACAAAAAGATGAAGATCAAGGCTCTCTACACTATCCTTTCAAGAAAAATGAAGGAAGGGGAGATCGTTTTCATTGATAAATTTGAAATTGCAAAACCAAAAACAGCGGAAGCAGTGGAGATCTTGAAATCAATGAGCTCAATAAAAAATTGCCCGGATATTTTCACTAAGAGAAAGAATAGTGCTCTTTTGTCTACATCGACCAAGAAGATCGCTTTTGAAAAAAGCTTTTCAAATATCGGAAATGTATCCGTCGATGAGCTCAGAAACATCAATCCAGTCGATCTCATGAACATGAAATATCTTGTCATAGAAAATCCAGCCGAGTCGATCAAATTTATTGAGAATAAGATGGCCAAAGCCAAATAACTGCCATGAATAACATAAATCACAACATTGCATCGGTCATCAAAAAACCAAAGATCACCGAAAAGGCAGGGATTGCGGCTGAGTCAAGAAACGTCTACACATTTGAAGTCACAAAAGCCGCTACAAAAAAGACCGTAGCTGAAGCCGTAAAACAGCTCTATAAGGTTACGCCAATAAAAGTAAACATGATCTCTTTGCCGGCAAAAAATATCACGAGACGAGGAAAAGCGGGCAAAAGAGGAGCGATCAAGAAAGCACTTGTCTTTTTGAAGAAGGGCGATAAGATAGCTTTTATCTAACTAACATAAAATACTATCATGAAATTTTATAGACCAACATCACCATCAAGAAGAAACATGTCCACGGTTACGTACCGAGGAGTGTTGACCGCGTCAAAGCCTTTGAAAGCTCTTACAAAAGGCAGAAAAGAAAATGCCGGCAGAAACAACAGAGGCAGGATCACCATGAGACATCATGGCTCAGGAAACAAAAAAGTTTTCAGACATATAGATTTTATCTATAACAAAAAAGATATTCCTGCAAAGATCATGACCGTCGAGTATGATCCATTCAGAACCGGATTTATCGGATTGGTAAATTATTCCGATGGAGAAAAAAGATACGTTCTTTTGCCAAAGGGAATGAAAGTCGGCGATACGTTCCTTGTTTCAGAAAAAGCAGAAATGAAACCGGGCAATAGAATGCCACTCAAAAATATTCCCGTCGGTACATTTGTATACAACGTTGAGATCAAAGTCGGAGGCGGAGCAAAACTTGTCCGATCAGCCGGAAACTTCGGTCAGATCGTTGCAAATGATGCTGGATATGTTCATATCAAGCTTCCATCAACCGAGATCAGAAAAGTTCCTGAGCTCGCATGGGCTTCTATCGGCAACGTTTCAAATGACGAAAACTGGCTCGTGAATATCGGAAAAGCAGGACGATCACGACATCTCGGCATTAGACCGACCGTCAGAGGTTCTGTCATGAATCCTATGGATCACCCATACGGAGGCGGAGAAGGAAAGCAAGGCAGAGGTACACGATTTGCAAAGACCAAGTGGGGTAAGCACGTCGGAAAAGGCCAAAAATCACGAACACCAAAGAAATATTCAAACTATCTCATTGTTTCAAGACGAAAGGTTGGAAAAGCGAAGGGAGAAAAATAATTAAGAAAAAGAGTACAAATAATACGAGCGGGCGCCGAAGGCGCCCGCTCGTATTATTTGTACTTAGATCTTGCTTCT
>Ga0265338_10002346_pt1 | contig 28586 bp, 27 predicted proteins | sample 42126metaG_FD_193579 | JGI IMG/M metagenome (GOLD analysis project Ga0265338, IMG submission 193579) | Rhizosphere microbial communities from Carex aquatilis grown in University of Washington, Seatle, WA, United States - 4-21-26 metaG | ecosystem: Host-associated > Plants > Roots > Rhizosphere...
GTAGGCTGCTGCGTTGGCTGCGTGGGGGGATGCTGCGGATGCTGCGTTGGCTGCTGCGTTGACTGCGTTGGCTGCGTAGGCTGCGTAGACTGTGTTGACTGCGTTGGCTGCTGCGTTGGCTGCGTCATCAACCTCTTTTAGGGTTATCTTGCCATCGAGAAACAATCCAGCGGCCTCAATTGCTGTTCGCGGTCGCTTATCGTCTGGATACTGCTTTTCAAAATAAGGCAAGCATTCCAGAGCAAAGTCAATGGCCATGCGCTGCGCATACCGCTTCCCGTCTACAGTGGTGGCTCCCAACGCCCATATTGCGTGCTGCAAACCGTTGGACTTGAGGATGTGCGCCAGCGAGATATTCTTATCCTCGCTCTGCGTCTTCGGCAGACTGGCCGTCAGTGTGGCAAGTCCCGCATTGCAAGCGTCCGCTTTGCGGAGTAGAGCTAGTGTCGTGTAGAGCATGGCTTACCTACCTTATCGACGGCTCCGTCGGCGGTTGTGGTGCGTTAGGATGCTATACGGCACGCACAACTGCCGTGCGGATATTGCTTATCTGCTCTCCGGTTATGACAAATTGAACGCGCTGCGCAACGCCTCTGCCGCGCTATGGAACAGGCGAACGTCTTGTGAATCGTCACGGCCCTCAGCTGCTTCTGCCGCGGCCTCCAAAGCTTCACGTGCCTGTTTGATTGCTTCCGTCTGCTGTTCATAAGGTGTCATTCTGTTTCCTTTCCTCATTTGGTGCTTCGTGAGTCCAGACATGGAGGGTCTAGAGCTATACGGGATCGGTTGCAAACTGGTTGAAGTCGTAACCGCTTCCGTCGTCATACATGGGCACATCGAGCAGACCGGCGAGGATGCGGGTTGCCTCATCGTGCGCTGGCCTATTGCGGCAACAGTCACAGCCCTCAGAACGCATGTAATCGGCTACCGCTTGTCTGATTCTCTCGTCCTTTTTCATTTGATTGCCTCTCTGTGCTACTCCGTTAGGCTGCTACTGCGATGGGCCGGGGAACCGCCGTCTCTTGGTCGGGAAACATGGCGAAAAGCTGGAAGGTGCTGATCGTGGATTTGCTCACTTTTCATCCCTGCTCTTTCGGGTTGATTTCGGGGAGAAACGAGCCGACTATCTCACGAAGGTCGGCGGGAACTTTGGGGTCGTTATAAGCAACGCGCAGGAGGTCAAGGTGCACCTTGTGCTGGTTCTGGCGAGGGCGTCCGCTATCAGTGAATCCGGAAGCTGCAACGTCTTCCGCCATGTTGCGCCGAGTGGCTGCTACACGGCTGTTGAATCCGCGAATCGTCAAGAGGGCGCGGCGTCCGGCGCTGTCCAATTGATCGTCAGTGAACCGCTTTGCACCACTCACGAAGGGGTGCATGGTTACGGTTCTGATGGCTGTGTGATTGCTGGCTGTGGTGGTCGCTGTCTTCATTTTGCCGTCTCCGGGAGGCTGGTTGCCTCTGATCTGTATGTAGATTAGTAGCAACCTTGTGCAATGTCAAACAATATCGTACTATATGGCACAATAACATGCTACGTTGTCTAAGTTACCGATAACACTAGTGAGCATCTATGCCGTTGATACTAAGTCCAGACCTAGACTTGCGCTTAGGGTACAATTCAGCAATGGCAAAAGTTGGCAGACCGAGCAGCTACGCCCCAGAGAGAGCAGAGATTGTCCTCCAGCGGATGTATACGGGCGAGAGCATACGCTCCATTTGCCGCTCACCTGGGATGCCTGAGTACGAGACTATCTCAACATGGCGTATCCGCAATCCTGATTTTGCCACACAGTACGCGCACGCGAGACGGGCACAAGTTGAGGCAAGGATTGAGGATGCAACGGAAATGCTGCTCAAGACTCCGATGTGCAGCGTGCCTGATCCTGACGGCGGGGTGAGTGAGCGCGTAGACGGGGCGGCAGTGCAACTACTGCGTACTCGCGTTGACCTGGCCAAGTGGGAGGCAAGCAAGCTGCTGCGTGGGCTGCATACTGTTGACAACAAACCCGCACCGCTGGATTACGGTGACAAGGTACAGACAGAGATCAGCGGGCCGGACGGTGGGCCTCTTGAGGTTAGTTTGGCTGCCAGCATCTCGCAGGCCCGGAAGCGTGTGGGGATTGAGTGAGTGTACTATTAGTGCATGAGCGTACTAATGGTGCAAGCGTGGCGATGTGACCGATGTGGGCACGTATGGCTCGCAGACTCCAAACCCAAGCGATGCGCCAAGTGCAAGAAGATCACGTGGGACAAGGATGGGGCGGTATCTCAGATGGCAGAGCCGTCGGTTGTGGTTGCGAAAGCCGATGAGAGGGTTGGTTCGAGTCCGGCCCGCTCCACTAAACCTAATCACGGCATCAACTGCCGGTGCTGGCAATGCAAATGAGCGAGCAACTTCTCAGGACGGACATAGGGCGGTTCTGCCGCGATCCTTTAGGTTATGCGATGTATGCTTTCCCTTGGCAAGAGCAGGGGGAGCTTTCCGACTCATCCGGCCCGCGCCAGTGGCAGCGTGACGTGCTGGCGGAGATTGGCGCACACCTTCAGTCTGATACGTGGGCAACCCCGCTACAGCTTGCGATTGCATCTGGGCACGGCATCGGCAAGACTGCGCTGATTGCGATGGCGTGCAAGTGGGCAGTTGATACCTGCGAGGATTGCCGCGTGGTGGTTACGGCAAACACAGAGAGTCAGCTACAGACCAAGACCTGGCCGGAGGTTTGCAAGTGGTTTGGGATGTCGATAACAACTCACTGGTTCAACGTGGGCGCGACGACAATCAGCGTCAAGGACAAAGAGCATGAGCGGCTGTGGCGCATCGACCGCATTGCGTGGTCTGAGAACAACACAGAGGCATTCGCTGGGCTGCACAACAGGGGCAAGCGCATCCTGGTCGTGTACGATGAGGCTTCGGCAATCTCTGACAAGATTTGGGAGGTCACAGAGGGCGCACTGACTGACGAGAACACTGAAATCATTTGGCTGGCGTTCGGCAACCCTACTAAGAACACGGGGCGATTTAGGGAATGCTTTGGACGGTACAAGCATCGCTGGACAACGCGGCACATCGACTCGCGTGGCATCGAAGGCACGAACAAAGAGCAGTTAGACAAGTGGGTTGCAGACTATGGAGAAGACTCCGATTTTGTTAGGGTTAGGGTCAAGGGAGAGTTCCCCCGCGCTGGGGGGAATCAGTTTATCCCAGCTGATATTGTGTCTGCGGCCCGCAAACGCATGTTGCCGATTGAGACTTATGAGCGGATGCCAAAGATCATCTCGTGCGATGTAGCGCGGTTTGGTGACGACAGAACGATCATCGGACTGCGCCAGGGGTTGCGATGGCAGACTCTAGCAAAGCTGCGCGGCCAGGATGCAGTCAACGTGGCTGGTCACATCCAAGAGCAGATCGTGTTGCACAAAGCTCGCATGGTCGTGATAGACGGAGACGGCAACGGTGGGCCGGTCGTGGACATTCTGAGAAAGAACATGGTCGCATGGGTCAAGCAACCCGAACACCGGCTAGTGGAGTTTCATGGTGGCGCAAGACCTGCCGATCCTGATATGTATTTCAACCGGAGGGCTGAGGTTTGGGGGTTGATGAAGGGATGGCTGAATGGTGGGGGCGACATTCCCGACGATCCAGAACTTGAGATGGATTTGACCACGCCGGAGTACGGATTCAGCGGCAAGAACCAGATTCAGCTTGAGAAGAAGGACGACATGAAGAAGCGGGGGATGTCGTCGCCGGACGATGGAGACTGTTTGGCAATGTCGTTTGCGTTCAATGCGCCAGCGAAGACGCACCGTGAAAAAGTGGAGGAGGAATTGGCGGCGACCCCTGATCCGATAGCGAACTACCTGATACAATTGCGGGAGCACGCAAGGCAGGAGAAGCAGGCTGACGGGGGAGAGTGGTGGACGTGACCAAGAACTTTCCGATGAGCGATAACGAGTTGTCAATCCTTCAGGAACTGTTTTATGCCGAGCGCGAGGAAAGCAGACTGGAAGGGGATGCTATGGCCTTGTTTCGCAGGGTTTTGATTGCCCGTGGGATGAGTGCAGAAAAAGCGGAGGCGATGCCAGGATGATCTTCTACGTTGGGTTGGGGGCTGGACTGCTCATCGGGTACCTTGTGGCATACTTCACTCACCGCCCACATCGTGATGCGCGGGGAAGGTTCAAATGATCCAGCGATGGAAGGCTGCACTTCGCATGTGGCTGGTCGATTTGGTACGCGATGCCGTGCGCATTGAGTTGCTGGAATACACCTACATCAGAACCAATCCGCCTGTAGCCGTGAAGCCAAAACCTCCAGTTGTGCCAGCCGTGACCGAGCCATCGTTTGAACAGATGCAGGCGCAGGCAATTGAAGCACAAACGAAGTTCTACGCGCCAAAAGAATAGCGTGGTACGATAATCCCGATGGCCACTGAATCAACAGACGAGACGGAAGAAGTAGGCGAAGCGGTTGAACTCAAGCCGATGGATACGTCCAAACTTGAGCTAGGGCTGTACGCGCCGTTTGAGATGTCGCCAGAGGATATGTATGGCCCCGATGAACTGGGCGTCGATACTGTCACGGCGATACGCGAGATGATCGACGGCGCAGGGAAGTATGAGGATGCTGCCCGTATCTGGGAAGTGATACAAGCGGCTGAGGCGCGGCTATTTGATCGTGGATACCAGTGGCTTACGAACGCGAAGTCTGGCGGATCGTGGGTGATTGCCGGGACGGGTGGCAATGCAGGACTGGGTGCAGGGGCAGTCACACAGCAAGATCGTGGGCGCATGTGGTCAATCAACATTTATGGCGCACGAAAGGACAAGATTGTCTCGGCTTTGACGGTGAAAGACCCGGAGCCTGAGTTCTTCCCGAAGCTGCCAGAGTCGGCGATTGACCAGCAATACTCGGAAGAGGCAGACCAGTATAAGCATCTGTGGAAGCAGGCGACGAACGTCCGCAAACTATGCGTGAAGGTTGGCGGGCTGTTCTATACCGATGATCGCGTAGCATTGATTACCGAGACGATTGCCGATGCGCAGCGGTTCGACATGGACGGCAAGACGCCGGGGATGCAGGAAGTCACACGGGCATCCGGGAAGCTGGAGTTCCGAGTTCCGATGTCGATTGACGAGGATGAACCGCTACCGTGGTGCTGCCGGGAGCGGGAGATTGATCTGGCAACGTCGAAAGAGAAGTATTCGTGGATTGCCAGTAAGATTTCAAGTGGTTCGGGCAATCATGGACAGATTTCGCGCACTTGCCGGTTGACGGTCAGGAATGCCGTCCAGAACCAGACGGGATTCACGTCGAATGCGACTGATCGTGCGGTAACAGAGGTTACATGGTGGATTCGTCCATCGCAATACAACGACGTTGCCGATACTGAAGCCCACACGCTGAGGAATCAGCTACGCCAGATGTTCCCCGATGGAATGAGGATCGTTTTCTGTGGCGGGGAGTTTGCCTATTGCCGCAATGAGAAGATGGACGACTGCGTGATTATCCTGTACTCGCGCGAGGGAACTGGGCAGAACCGGCGAGCGATTGGGACGAACAATCTGACGACGCAGAAGGTTTTGAATTACGATTTCAACCTGTTCAATCGCTACATGACGGCTTGTGTTCCGCGCAAGATGCACGACGTTGAGAAGATCAGTTCCGAGGCTATTCAGCAGCAGCGCAATGACCCCGCGTATTCGATGCCAGTCACACGCGACGCCGGGGAAGAAATCTCAAGCTATACGGGGACTGAGAACGTCCCGCAACCACCCGCGCAACTCATGGACTTCATTCAGCAGATGATTGATGGTCTACCAGAGGCTTTGGACGGCGCTAGTTCGTCTATGTTTGGGCAGTCCGAGGGGGTTCCGGGTGCAATTCCGGTTGGGACTATTACAATCCAGCGTGACCAGGCATTGCAGGTGTTTGGTACTCCCTACAATGCAATGACGTGGGGAATCGCAATCTCCTGCGGAAACGCAGCGAAGTGGGCTGGCAAGAACCGCCAAGGGAAAGCGTCGGGCATGGTTCCGGGTGTTGGGCGCATCTCGGTTGACTTCTCGAAGATGGCCAGCGGCGATGCTTACTGTTTCCCAGAGGCGGACAGTGGATTCCCTGAGTCTGAGGCCGAGAAAGAATCTCGGTTGATGGATGCGGTAGAGAACTCAGCGAATGTTCCTGTTCTGGCACAGAGCTTGAACGACCCGATGAACTTCGAGGCATTGAATCGCGTAACGAAGCGGTTCGGAATCCTGATTTCTGGAACTGACTCGGTGCGAAAGCAGCAGGAAGAGTTTGAGTTGATTCTGAAACAGGCTCCAATCCCAAATCCCGCACTTGCGCAAGCGCAGATGGCTCTACAGCAGTCTCAGAACCACGCGGCGACCGATCCGCAAGCCCAGGCAGAGTCGCAGTCACCTGAAGGCCAGAACGCGATGCAGCAGGTACAGCAGGCCGTGGGTCAGATTCCCCCAACGGTTTGCTCTGTTCCGGTTGAGCAGGATGCCAGTGTTAACCATGCAATCGAAGCTGCAACCTGCTTCAACAAGATCAATTCGCCGGAAGGCCAGAAACTCAAGCGCGAGAAGCCTCCCATCTTCCAGAACCTGATGATGCACTGGCAGGGGCATACGCAGATGGCCCAGAAGTTGTCCGCGCCGCCTCCGATGCCAGAAGTGAAGCCGGGTGTGACGATGGCCGTTGACAAGCTCGGCCCGGTTGCTCAGGTTGCAGTGCTGGCAAAGGAATACGGCATCACAGTAGCGCCAGAGGACGTGCAGCCTACGCCAGATGTGCATGAGATCGTGCAGGAGAAGGAAGGCGTTGACGGGCAGGGCGTTCCAACGAAACAGAAACTTTCATACTCAGGAAAGGCATTGGAATGAGCGCAATGAATAGCAAGAGCGTAGGCGGAGTGGTAGCGGATGCGATGACGAAGAAGCCCAAGACGAAGACAGTCAATTTGGGCGCAAAAGGATCGTTTACTGAGCATCCCGGAGCATTGCATCGTGCGTTGGGTGTTCCGCAAGGCGAGAAGATACCTGCGAAGGACTTGCAGGGACATCACAGCGGACGGCTGGGCAGAATGATCGCCAGCGCAAAGGGTTTTGCCGGGATGAACCACAGCAAATAGACCACGGAGAATTGACCAATGGCAGATGAAGCCGCAGTAATCGACCAAACGACCGAAAGCGACCAGGAATTATCCACCGCTGCTGAAACGCAAGAACTCGACCAAGCGGAAACTCAGGGCGAGAACCAAGAGAGTACACAGCAGACCGAAGCTGACAAGGTTGATGGTCGGCGGTTCAATCCTGAGTGGTCTAAGGCTCTCAAGGAACTCCGCGAACTCTACCCCGACAAAGCCGACATGCTTACGAAGATGCGGGACAACTACGCCCGATATCAGGCATTGCAGGAGGTCGCGCCGAAGGGTTTGGAGGATGTACGGGCATGGAAGTCAACCATGGACGCTCTGGGCGGCTCTGAGGCCGCTGCTGACCTCATGCAACGTGCGGCTGACGTTGAGCAGGTTGACGCGAAGATCATTGCTGGGGATTTCTCTGTTGTCAGTGAGTTGCCGGAAGACATGCAGAAGGGTTTTTTCCAGATGTTGCCCGATGCGCTGGCGGAACTCAGTACGAAAGACCCGCAAGCGTTCGCGGCGGCCGTGATGCCCCACTTTGCAGCTGCATTGCAAGGGACGGGGATGGAGGCGCACCTCCAGAAGATGTACGCTGCGGCTGAGGGCAATGAACCACTGAAGGAACTCATAAAGCAGCAATATGACTGGTATCAGGCCCAGGTGCAGGGCAAAGGTACGATGCCGGGTGGGACGAAGACGGCCAGCCCAGAAGTGCAGAGGCTTCAGGCGGAATTGAACTCGCTCCGGGAGGCTGACGATCAGTCATTCATCGGCGGGATAACCGAGAAGACCAACCAGTACGTCACGGAATCATTCGCCAAGAACGCGGAAGTGTACCTGAAGCAACTCAACCTTACCGATGCGCAGAAGTCCGACCTTGCGGAATCGTTCAACGTGAAAATGGTCGATAAGCTCGCTTCGGACACGGCGTTTCAGAAGCAGCTTGCAGCGTACAAGTCCCTGAAGAATCGCAATCCTGAGACGGTGAACTCCTACATCCGGTCGAAGATTGACGAGAGCGCGAAGGCGATCATCGACGGACTTGTGACGGCACGGTATGGCGGGATGCGAAAGGCGAAGCCGGTTGTCGCGGCTGGCACGTCCACGACGGACGCTGGCGTGGTGCGCGTGGCGAAGACCCCCGATCAGTCCGAATGGGACATGGCGAAAATGGACGCGGTTGGGTACGAGCAGACGGCCAAGATTGGCAAGTTCTTTTTGAAGGGCAACCGGACGGTGCAAGTCGTTCGGGCGTAGTGTGCTATATTGTTTGCAGTATCCGAGTGCCTCCTGAAGCAAAACGGATTGACCCCCGAATTGCCAGCGGTGTGAAATATAACGCCTCTCGGTTGAATGATGTGTTGACCCGCATCCCGCGTTGCGATAAGCGCGAAATTCAATCAAGAGGAAAAATATCATGGGCGCTCTTTCGGAAACAGCGGTAGAAGGCGTAGAGGTCGAAGTCTGGGCCGATAACGAGTTGAAGAATTACCAGCCCTTCTTCAACGGTCTGTACAACAAGCTCATCAAGAACGGTGCCAAGAAAGTTCCAGTGGGGTTCAATACCTCTTCTGGGACGATCACTCGCGGCGCGTTCCGTGCGGGATTCCGTGCGCAGGGCGGCGGCAACTTCACCGCAATGGCGCTTTCAACTCCGGGCAGTGTGCCCCCGATTCCGCGTGGCTCTGCATCGGCTTACGATTCGTTCGTCGCAACCCCCTTCCAGTACCTCGGAGTGACCGAAATCGCGTCGGATGCGATTGCGGCTGTGGCTGGTGGGCGCGGCAAGATCAAACTGCCTTCGAGCGAGATGGAGTATTCGTCCGACTCGTTTATGAACGACATGGAAGGGCTGATCTACGGCGATGCGTCAGGCACTATCGACACCATCCCATCGACCGGCACGGTCAACAGCGCGACGGGCGGCGGTACGATTGGCACCGCAACGTATTCCAGCATCGTCGGCATCAACGCTGCGCTGTTCACTGACCAGATGGTTGTGCAGGTCTTCCCGGCAGTCGGCGGGGGTGCGCGTGGTTCATTCACCATCAGCTTCACCGACCCGGTTGCTGGCATCATCTACTCGACTGCTGCCCTTCCGGGGGGAACCACCACAGGCGACATTCTGGTTGTCCAGGGTGGCACCGGCGCGGCTGGTTCTGCGGTCTATGGGCTGAAGTACTGGTATCGCAACGGAAACTCAGGGACGCTGGCTGGAATCACGAAGGCCAACTACCCTGGTCGCCTATCGACCCCAACACTCAACGCGAATGGGCAATCTCTGCCGCCTTCCCTGGCTGCGAAGATCGAAGCTATCCGCATGAGGGCACAGGGCGACAAGAACTACCTCCAGAACGACAAGGGGGCATTCTGGTACGTCAACCCGGCTCAGGGAGCGCAGTTCGCCTCTGACTTCTACAACAAGTACACGCCAACGTATGACCTGAGCGGTAAGGGCGCAGTGCCCGATCTGGCGAAGGGAATGCAGAAGACGTTTCTTGGCGAAGACTGTCTCTGGTCTACCACTTGCGACATGACCCGCGCCGACCGCGTTCGACCGAAGGATTTCATCATCGGCGAGGCGTTCCCGATGCGACTCAAGGACTTCGGTGAGGGCATGACCATCGTTCCGGTTCCGGCGCAAGCTGGCGGATACGGCACGGGTTGGACTTACCTCAACTCCAAGATGTTCGCATGGGAGCAGGCGTTGAACTTGATCTGCACCGATCCGAAGGGTGGATTCTATCTGTCCAGCCTCCCGACCGTCTCTCTCACCTCCGTCTAAATAACTGGCCCGGCGGGAGCCATAATCCCGCCGATTCATAAGGAGTGACCGTCCTTTGAAAGTCAGCGCAGAAGTAGAAAAAGCCCTCACGCAATCCGGTGGCAAGAATCTTTACGGCAAGCCAAACTATCGCTTCGCATGGAGCGGCCAAGAAACCCAACTCATCTCCAACGGGAAAAGTTACGAGCATTTCCGTGTCTGTGCAGAGGATTGCTGGCTGCTGATGAAGTGGGAAGGCCCGGAGTTCTGGGGGAGCGAAGAAGAGTGGAACGCGAACAATCTTGAACTCCCCAGCGGCTTGTATACGGCAGGCCCGTATCCGCGTCAAGGCCGTTATCGAGTGGTGCGGACGCTGAAGAAGGCGGTTATCAAGGGTGATGTGATGGAGTTTGAGTATCCCGCTCCCGACCTTGCTTTCGTGCGTGAAGTGTTCCCTTTGATACGCGACTTTCTAGACTTGACGATAGAGGAGAAATCCAAACTTCTATTTACGCGAGAAGAAGAAGCAAAAGCAAAGCTCGCGCATGACTTTGGGGCAAGCCGTGAGAACTATCGCGGGATTGCCACGGCAAAACAGGTTCAAGACAGGATGGAAGCAATCGAACGCTTCTTACATGATCCGGTACGAGTAAAACAAGCCTTAGAATTGACCAAAAGGAGACCAATCTAATGTCGTCACCCTCTGTTTACCATTCGGATATTTCGATGGGAATGTCTCGCGGCAACAACGTAGGCGAGTACGCTTTTGACCGCAACATGAGCCGAAACCCTGAGAACGTCATCACGATCTTCACTGTCAACACCCGCGAGCAGTTTTCGGTGAGTGGCGGAGTCAAGTTCGCAGGACGCGACCCGAAAGAGCGGTTCCGCAAGGTTGCCAGCTTCAATGACCCGAAATACTACACCGACAATCTGGCCGTGGAAGGGTCGAAAGACCAACGCAGGACGACGGCGGACGATGGCAAGTGGGTTGCGATGGACTGGCTGAACCCGCAGAATACGTTTTCTCTGGATCAGGATTACGTTGTCCCGAACATGATGGAAGACGGGACAAATCTCTTGTCAAGAGGTTTATTTTTCATCGTTCGCCCATTCGATGCCAAGAATGGGAATGTCCATGACCAGCCAACCGAAGTGGAGATTGCACCGGCAGAGAAGCGGCTGCGTGATCGCTACACGGCCCTTGTGAGGCTCTACCAGACGACCAGTTCGGCGAGTCCAGCAAAGTTGCCGCTCATCCTGAACGAAGAGATGATCGACGCTCTCAACTATGCGGGGTTGAAGACTCCATACAACACTGCACTGACCGAGATGAAGACCTGCGAAACATGCGGCGAGTCGATTCCCGCTGGCGCAAAGTTCCACAAGTCCGAGACGCTGGGAGTTATCTGCATCAACCCAAGCGTTGAAGGGTGGAAAGCGGCGGTCAATGCTGGGATCAAGAGCCGCGATGAAGTCCCTGAAGGTTTCCGCTGGGCTGGAAGATCGCCTAGCAACTAAGCTTCGTGCTGGAGGTGCGGGGATGGATGCCTGGTCAGCGGAAGTTTCAGCACCTCTGGTACGTCGAATGATAGGATGGCAGTATGGCGAACGTAGTTGGCAATGACGGGCTGGAGGGAGCACCGAGTTTGCAATCTATTTGCGACCTCTACCGCTCCATCGTCAATGACACTTTCGACGGCGGAGCGGGGCAGATCAATACAGATACGGCTCCGTGGATGTTGCCCTTTCTCAACTCTGCGATTCGTGACCTTTACTCTGACCTGCGAATCGTTGGTGACATGCGGGTGATCGTGGACAATGCGATTATCTCAGGGCTTCCTCCAATTCCAGCAGCCAATCCGACTGTCCAAGTTGCTCTTGCGTATCAGGGTTACTTCAATGGTTCGACATGGAACGCCTCTTATCTTTTGCCTCCAGATTTGATGTGGCTTATGAAGGTGTGGCAGCGTCCGTCGAATGTTGGCGCGACGTTCTTCCCAATGACTCCGGCCCCGGCTGGGCTTTCTGGCGTGTATCAGGGATACGGCCTCGGCCAATATGAGATGCGCGGGAACAATGAGTTGTGGTTCAATGGGGCTTTGCTGGCGACTGACATCCGCTTGCGCTACATGGCCGCTTACCCTGACATTACGGGCGATGACATCGACTTTAGCAACACTTACGTTCCGATTCAGGACAGCACGAACGCGATAGCGCACAAGATGGTGGCAAACTACGCGCAGCGGCTCAGTCCAGATCAGTATCAGCTTGCCGACAGTCGTCAGGCTGGATTTGTAAAGAAGTTAGTCACAGAATCCGTACTCAACTCTCAAACCAAGCAATTTGCGCGTCAGCCGTTCGGTTCGCAAGATTGCCCATAAGGAGAACAACATGGCAGCAGTTACCGCACCACCCACGTTCACCCTCGCCAACCGTCCCGCTGGATACGATCAGACCCAAAAGAAGTTCACGCTGAGTGGGTTGCTCGGTCTGGCCGCATACTATACCGCCAGCACGGGCATCCCCATCAACTTCGCGTCCATCTACAATGCCTCCGGGGTCAAGGTGAACATCCCTCCGACTTACACGGGCGCGAATGGCCCCGGTCAGTCAATTCCGCTGAGTATGGCAGGCGGTGCGGCGGGGTATACACTGTACTACGACACCACCAATCACTCCATCCGTATTTGGAATGGAACCACGGAAGCCTCAACTGCCGCCGTCCCTACTGCGCTTTTGGCAACCACTATTGCCATCAACGTAGCGGGCACCGGATACGCGGCAGATGACACTTTCTCGGTAGCTGGAGAGCCGGGGATGGTCGGAAAAGTTATTACCGTTTCGTCTACCATCCCTACGGCAATCCAGATCACTACGCAGGGCGCGACGGCGGCAGCTACTGCGGCTGTGACGACCAACATCGTAGGCTCTGGTTCTGGTCTGACGGTAGACATTACCGTTGCGGCAGGTATCCCGGCAATATTCACATTCCTGCGAGGGTAACTTGCACAATCTCAGTGGCAAGTCTTCCCTCAATCTAACCACATTTGGGGGACTCGTGACATACGCGGGGCCGGACAGTCTACCGTCCGGCGTCTCGCCGCGTGTGCATGATATGGACTTTTCTGTTGGGAGTGTTGTGTCTCGCAAGGGTACTCGCGGGGTCTATTCATCGTCGGGAAACTCGGTCACAGAACCGGGAAGCCATGCAGTAAGTTCGGCATGGTCGAACCCGGCGAATGCCTACAGCACAAGTCTCTACGCTTCGGCGTCGGGGCTTTCTGTAGGAACTATCGACGTAACTCAGTTTGCATTCAGCGTGACTCAGCCGAGAACGGGGATCACAGTCAGTCTGAAGGGTAACTGCAACACTCCGGGAAACATCACCGCGCAACTCATCGTTGGCGGTGTTCCGGTTGGGTCGCCGAAGATTGCAACGTGCCCGGTTACATCGTTCGGGGGGCCACTGGATTTATGGGGCACGACGGGGCTGAACATCAATGACACGACATTCGGGGTGAGGTTTGCGGCAAACAGTTCATTTGCGCTGGCGGCATTCTTGCTCAACAGTGTTGCGATCACGGTTTCGGTTTCTGGGGCATCGGCAAACTTCCAGTACATCAAGAGCTTCCCTGCATCGAATGGAAGCCTCAAGACGCTCGCTATCGACGCAGAGGGGGAATGGTGGGTTGAAGACGTTACAAACGCGCCAGGGGTGCTTACGCCGCTGCTGAGTGGCCTTCCCGTGAACGGTTATGCCAAGTCGGTGACGGCAGATGACCGCGAGTATGTCTGCTTCAACGATCTATCGACCGGAAACGACATTCCACGGCAATATACGGGGCAGTGGATCGACCGTATTACGCAGGTTGGGCCTGGTGCGCCTCCATCGTTCACTCCGCAAGTCAATACCGGGAACAGCTACGCGATCAGCACAATTACACAGCCGACGGCGCACAGCAACGGGTACAGTTATTTCCTGCAATCGTCGGGGCCGGGATCATCGACAGCCGGGAACATCGTCACGTTCTATTATCTCGATTCCACGGTATCCGGGCCGGACACGGATTTAGTGAATGCACTCAACAGCGGCTTCCCTGTGTACGCCTACGCCTCTTTCGTAGGCACCCCAACGCCGTTCCCCGCAACCGTGGTGCAAATCCTGACAACGGGTTTAGGTTCGCCTCCAGGCCAACCGAGACAGTTTTACTATCTGACATTTAGCGTTCCAACGGTTGCCTATACTTACTACTCGGGGAGCGGCCACGCTGGGTATACGGCCAATTATCAGCGCAGTATTGCGTCGATGACGACGGCTGTGCCTGTTCCGGGTCTTCAGGTTGGAAGCCGCGCCACAATCACCGGATCAAGCGTCTCAAACTACGATTCGACATGGCTAATTTCTGAGACGTTGAACTCTGGCGCGATGGTCATAACGCAGACCTCGGTAACGTCCGGCGTGGCGACTTTTTCCTACAGCCTTTCGTCTGGCGTAGCTCCGATTGCTGCTGAATTGGTTACGATCACAGGTACAACCAACGCAAACGGGGTTTTGAACGTCACGAATGCAGCGATTGCAACAGCTTCAGGAGGATCAACCGGAACATTTACGGTCAACGTAGCGGCTCCCGACACGGCGGCGGCGGCTGAATCTGGGCAAGCGACCACGGCAGGGACGAAGTTCGACTTTGACCCCGGATTTCCTCTTCTGGGAAGCTCTACCACCCCGATTTATGGAGCGGCTACAGGTGGAAATGTAGTATTTGCAGGGACGGCGCAATATATCAGCCCCGGAACACGTCAGGGAGTCGTTTTCTTCGGTACGCGCAATGATGCCGAGACTTTCCCTAGCAACCCCGTGATTTTCACTATCCCAACGAACACTTCCACGCTGATTTCATCGCAAATTCCCCTTGGCCCCCCCGATTGCGCCTATCGGCAAATTGCGATCACCGAACCGGGGCAAAATGGAGTGCCAGGTGGCGACTTCTACACGATTGACGACCCAGTTACCTACATAGTCAATGGCATAACGTATACATCTACGTCTTTCCGTATCCCGAACAACACGGACACGACGATTTCTCTGACTTTCCGAGATTCCGACCTGTTGGCGGCACGGAGAATCGACGTGCAGGGCGAAGACTTGTTCAATCAGGTTGAGATTGGCAACCCGGCATGGGACGTTGCTTATGCGGGCCGCATGTTCTATGGGCTGACACAGCAAAAGGTTCAGAACTTCCTCAACCTCAGCTTCGATGGAGGCTATCTCCCGTCCACAACGCAACAGCCGCTCGGCTGGTCGATTGCAGGTACGGGCGGCTCGCTCATCGCATCCCCGATCTTTGGTGATTCGTACTATGTCCAGAACACGACGGGATCACTTGCGGCCACGCTGGGGCTTATCACGCAATCGGCGTATCAGGACTACTACGATGCAGCGATCATCAATCCAAATATCCCCTATTCTGTGAGGGTTACTGCTCGGATACCCTCTGGCAACACGGGCGGCAATCTCGTCATTGACCTGTTTTCTGCTGGGGGAAGCGTTGGATCGTTTACTATCCCATTTGCGAGCATGACGACCACGATGCAAACATTCTCTGGCGTCTTGACAACAGGACTTGCGCAAGTTCCGTCTGACCTGACCTACCGCATCTACGGAACAAACATGGCGAATGGTGCGGACTATGAAATCGACCGATCTGAAGTCTTCACGACACGCCAGCCAGTCAACAGTACACTCTTGCTGGTGAGCTACGTTGGCAACCCGGAAGGCGTAGACGGAGTATCGGGCGCACTGAACACAAATAGCGAAAACACACAACCCTGCTATGGCGGAGTAGTGATGAAAGACTTGCTCTATCTGCTAAAGAGCGGGTCGCTGTATTACACGCAGGACTCAAGCGGTGACGAACCCGCAGACTGGGGAGTGCATGAGGTTAGCAATAAGGCGGGGGCGTGTGGTGTTAATGCTTACGATTCCGGCGAAGAGTGGATACTCATGGCGAACCGCAATGGGGTGTATCTATTTGACGGCGGCGAGCCTCAGAAAGTTTCACAAGAGATTCAGCAAGTTTGGGACGCGCTGAACTGGGACGCTGGAAAGTCTATCTGGGTCAGAAACGATGTTGCAGCGCGGAGGTTTTATATCGGAGTTCCGTTGCCGACCCCGAATGAATGGCTTCCTGAAGCTCCCGTCAATGCGGCCCCGACGTACCCGAATGTTGAGTTGATGTGTTCGTACCAGGGATCGTCTACAGGCAGCGCGATCACAGATGCAGACCCCGTGCATAAGACTTTCTATGGCGACATTCTGGCGGAAGAGTTGGAGCGGAAGTGGAGCATCCAACAGATTCCTTGCCCCTACGCTGACTTCATCACGCAAGCGAACGGAATAGATGCGCCGCTGCTCTTCTGCAACGGGATCGGGAACTCGAAAATCTACATCCTCGACCAGACGAACGACGACGGCGCGGAGATTCCGTGGAAGTACACGACATACGGGTTCGGTTCTGATAAGGATGTTGAGAAGGCCCCTGCTCTCGGTAACGGTCGCAAACGCTGGTCATTGTGGCGGGCGAAGATGGTTGGTGCGGGTACAGCCATTATAAAAATGCTGGAAGACAACATTGACGCGGCGGTATCGAGTAGAAACACCTACGCAATCACTCTTGACCAGACCGGAGACTTGCGCGGATCGTCATGCAACGCGACCGGCAGTGTGGTCTACGTTGAAATCTCATCGGGTGGAATCGACAGCGCAATCGACCTGTCCATCTTCAAAATGGGTGGAACGAAGGACGTGTTCAACGCCGACTATGTGAGGGACTGATGAAACTCAGCGGCGGCAAAGAACTCGCAGCGCTCAATCGAATCAATCCCTCTCTTGGTGCGCTACTGTCCCGCCTGATTGATGCGCACAACCACGTTGCATCTCAGGCTGGGATTGACCCAGTGAGTCAAGCGGCTGCACCACCTCCGCCTCAAGCTGTGAATGCGACGGTGACGGGCGAGCAACTTCATTTGCGGGTGACAGACAACAATCCCACGAATCGGGCGCGGACGTACTTCAGCGAGATTCATACAGACCCGAACTTTACGTCTCCAAAGATGGTGATTCAGCACGGAGCAACGCGGGATGCTCAGGTGGTTCTCCCGACACTCAATTCCAGCGGAGCAATGCAGGATTACTATGTGCGGACGTACTCGCAGACCCCAGGATCACCGCCGTCAACCCCGATAGCGTATCCGACATACATCACAATGGACGTGGCGGGGACGACGCAGGGAGATTTGCCCCCCTCGGCGGGGAGTGGCACATCTCCGGCATCTGGAACCGTATCAGGGCAGGGGTTCGGGAGTTTCCAGACACGCAAGGCAACGGGCGTCAAGAGGTCGGTTTGATGCTGGTACGCCCCTACACTGAGGCTGATCTGGACGCATTCAAGCGCATCCATGCCGATTCCCGCATCGACTATAAATTTCCAAATCTAAGCAGCCCGCTCTTTATCGTCAGAACGGTTGTGGAGAGGGATGGGGTGCCCACCACGCTCTTGACGGGCAAGTTGGACTGCGAGACATACTTGCTTACCTCCGGCACGGCTGCGGAGCGTCTGGAGGACATAGCGGCGGCTCAAGAGAGATTCTTGGCTGACTTGTGGGAGAAGGGCATCGACAACTGCTATTGTGGGGTTCCCGCGTCAGTGAATCGGCACTTCGGGAAGCACATGGAACGGCTTGGCTGGGAGCGTGGCAGAGATGGTTGGTGCAACTGGTTCATAAATACTGTAAAATAGAAGCATCGTCGTGGAACGCTCTTAGAAAGCCTCCCGGCGCAAATCTCACTGGAGAGAGAACCGATGCCTAGACATTATAAACGAACTGTTCGCCCAATCATATTCGTCATCGGGCCTTCCATCGCGTATGTTGAACTGACTCAAGGGCTGTACAGTCTGATTGAATCTGAGGATGCCGCTAGAGTCGGAGAATCCAACTGGTGCGCTAGATTGAAAAAGCACTCTGGAAAATTCTACGCAATGCGCGAAACCCGTGATGACGATGGCAAGCCGTTTCTGCTACCACTGCACAGTTTTCTTGTTGGATCGATGGCAGATCACAAGAACTTGAAAACTCTCGACAATAGGCGTTCTGCCAATCTTCGCGCTGCTACATCCCAACAGAATAACTATAACAAAGGAAAGATGATAACCAATACTTCTGGATTTAAAGGAGTGAGTTGGCATAAAACAAAGAGAAAGTGGATCGCATCAATTTCTGTAAACTATAAGCGTATCTTTCTCGGATATTTCATCGACCCCGTAGATGCATCTATTGCGTATCAGAATGCAGCTCAACTTCATGCAGGAGAATTTGCACGCTCCGAATAAGCACCGTGCTATTATGTTTGCAGCAACATCTTGCGCTGACCCCGCCCGCTAAAACAGCAACCCGCCTCTCGGCGGCTCCTCATTCGAGGGTCAGATGGCGCGACAGCAACAGGCACAAGCAAATCAGACATTTGGAACGGCAACCAACAACTCCGCGAACTACGGCGGGGATGCTTCGACGATCAACGGTGCGCTAACCCCGTTCCTCATGCAGCGACTCACGAATCCCCAAGGCTACTCGCAGGGCGATATGGGCGCGATGCTGGCAAACGCGATGGGCGGAGCGGGCGGTGCGACTTCTGGCATCACTGGGCAGGCAAACTTGCAGGCCGGACGCTCGCGGAACGATGCTGGATTCGGTACGGCCCTTGACGCGGCTGCGCGATCTAGAACTGCGGCGGCGGCGGGTTCGGCGGAAGGCGTAGCTGCAAGCAACGCCAATCTGAAGCAGGATCAGACTAACAACGCGGCCAAGATGCTGCAAGGGCTGTATGGAACGGACGTGGGAGCGCAGAATGAGGCTCTCAACACGGCAAATCAGGCAACACAGACCGGAATCGAGGCTGGCAAGAGCGGCTGGCTACAGAATATGACCGGGATACTAAGCAGTCTTGGCGGAATCGGGCAACTTGGTACGGGCGCAGCCGCGCAAGGATTGAAAATTAGATGACAGACCTCCAGCCCCTACTTCCGCGCAAGATTCCTCCGATGACGGCGATTGGCGACGCTCCGGTGATGCCCGACCTATCGTCCATGAGCGGCAGCCCGATGCCCGTCCTCCCCCCGATTGTCGCCCCGAACGTGATTGGCAACCCGCGCATGGTGGCCAATTCGACCGATCCGCTTGTGAATCGCATGTCGGGCGATACCGCAGACCTGTACGACCGCACCCAACGCTCGCAGCTTTCCGGCCTGAATAAGCCTACGACGACGCTCGGCAAGATTGGGCACGTTGCGGCGAACATCGGGAACGTGCTGGGAGACATCTTCGCGCCGTCCACAATGGCACTCATCCCCGGAACTGGACTCAACAATCAGGTGATGGAGAACAAGGATCGCGCCGACATTGGGGCGGTTTCAGATTTGCAGACTGCGGAAGCTGGGCGCAAGCAGCAAGCGGCGCAGACGGCATATACAGCGGCACGCCCTGAAATTGAAACAGCAAAACTTCAGAGCAAGATGGACTTACAGCGCGTCCGTTCCGATCAGTTGGCGGCTAAGGTTGGGCAGAAGCCGGTAGAAGATGCGGATGGCAATGTCAGCTACGTTGACGATCCTGAGTCTGCTGCTTTTCAGTCTCGCAAGATTCACGATGATGTGATGACGGCCCAACAGCAACTTGCGCAGGCGAATGAGTCTGTAAAGGAAGCATCGCTCGATCCAAACAGTCCGGCGTACAAAATGGCTCTCGATAAGGCCGCTACAGCGAAGACTAACGCGGCGGCGGCGGTCGAACGCGCTCAGGCTTACTATGGCCGATACCTTCAGAGCGCATACAACGTGGGACTAGACAAGAAAATCCTTCCGGGCTCTACGCAGATTGAGAATCAGGCTGGGAACGTGACTACGGTTGGCACAGGCAACGCAGCGCAAGCGGCCAAATCTCAGACCAATGCGGCCATGTTCAATGACGTGCATGGTGCGCTCGATAACCTCGAAGCGAAGGCGACCGCGCTGGTCAACTCTGGCGGACGGCTCAACAGCCCTGGTGTTGTGTACGCGATGCAGCATTCTTCGGGTACGCCTTCACAGATCATTCAGAGTCTCGATAAGGCCAACCTCTCGCCAGAAGAGCGCGAGTATGTGATGTCGAATCTGGCCGCGCATGAGAATGTCCAGGCACTCCGCAAGTCGGCTGGCGGACTCGCTACCGACCAATCGGTTGAGAAGTTGGATGCCCTGTTGCCTACCGGCTCGACTCCCGACCTTGCTTACCTCAAGAATCAGACCAACCAGATTCGGATGACGGCTGAACGGCTCGGCAAGGGCGTTACGACTGCGCAAGGCGGACTTGGAGTGCGAGGGGAGAAGGCGAACAACGGCACGATTCGCGCGGTAGACCCTCAAGGTGTGCTGCATGAGGCTCCCGCTGGCACTGCTCTACCGAAGGGATGGAAGGCTCAATAATGGCTGGATGGACGGTAGTTCCTAACCCGGACACGTCGGCATGGAAGCCGGTAGCACCTGTAGTTGCCGGTGCTGGGCCTCTCGGTGTGCCAAGTCCAGCGGCGCATCCAGCCGTCAGTATGAACTCGTCTTCCCTGCCCGGTGCGGCTCTCACGCTTGGCGACCTCGGCAAAGGTGTTGCAAAGAGTGGTCTGCAACTCATATCAAGCGGTGACGATTGGGCGCGGCAGCATCTTCCTGCGTTTATGACAAACACTGGCATGGGATTTGGCAAGCCTGCCAACCTTCCCGCCGAACATGAGCTTGCAACCCCACATGGGACGGCACAGAAGATCGGGTATAGAACGGGCGAGGCTGCACAGTTTCTCCTTCCCGGTTTAGGCGAAGACGCGGCGGCTGGCAAGCTCGCAGAACTCGCACCACAGTTGGGACGCTATGCCGCTCCCCTCGCACGTCTCGGAGTACAGACACTGGGGTCTGGCGCAATCAACAAGTCTCAGGGTGGGTCATTCGGTACGGGGGCTGCGGCTGGAGGTTTGGGTGCAGGTATTGGCGAAGGGTTGAAGATGGCCGCGCCCACTCTCACGGGAATTGCACAGGGGCTGAAGTCTCCGTTTCAGAAGACAGGAACGGCGATTCTGGATGAGACGAGCGGTGTCATGCCGTCTTCTATCCGATCCTCTGCGCGGGGGGTGGTAAACGACTTGACCCCGCAACTAAATGAGGCCGCTGAAAACTCTACATCGCCTATCTCCCTTGCGTCTTCGCGGAATGCTGCGCAGTCACAGGTCGATGCTGCGAAGGGTCTGAATCAACAGACACTCATCAACGGAACGAAAAAGATGCAGAATCAGCTTCTAAGCAGATTGGTGGAACCGGCTGCGGGGGCAGAAGGCCCGATGGGGAGAATTGCAATCCCAGATGAGGTTCCAGCGTCTCAGTTTCTTCAGTTGAAGCGTGGAATTGGCAAGGCTCTCCCCGCTGGCAGTTGGAGTCCAGAATCTTCCAACGCATTCAAGGGCGCACGAAACGCTGTTTATGGCGCGATGAATGATGAGTTTGAAAATGCTGTGCCAGAAGCCGCTCCGCTGAATAGCCGGATTAGCGCGTTGATCCCCGCGACCAAGAAAGCTGCAAACGTGTATTTCGGTCATGCGCTCGGCCCAGCTACGGGGGCGATTCTTGGTGGATTTGGGGGTGCTAGGCGCGGTCTAGGCCCGTCAGGTACCAACATTCCGGCTGCGCTTGGTGAAGGTGCGCTCGGTGCGCTTAGTGGTGGTCTGGTTGGAGCGGCAATACCAGCGGGGCTGAATGGCGTAGCTCGCATGGTGTGGAGTCCGGCGTTGCAGAAAATGGTTCCGATGGCTGTTGGTGGAGCATTGCAGTACGACAGGAGCAAGTGATGGCGCAACCACAGATACCGGAAGCGAAGATACAGGCCATGCTTGCCAGCCTGTACGCTTCCCGTGTGCCACAGCAGCAACAGGTTCAGCCGGTGAATCTTGGTCGTCCGCAGCCTCAGATTATTGCCCCACAACTGCGTCCTGTAAACTTAGGGCAACAGCAGGAACGAACCGATATGCAGGTTTCGCCGTACGGATCGCCGAATATGAGTAATCTTGTGATTGACGATACGCCAGAAATGAATGCACGAAGGAGACGATAATGCCTTTCTACCGCAACTCACCGCCCGAACACGCAATCCTGATTGAGCAGGGATGGCCTGTATACCTTTTCGGTTCGCGCCAGTCGATTGACGCCGAACTGCAAGTCACCTCTGTCTCCGTCGCTACCAACGTCGCCACGGTTGCCGTGACCTCGTGGAGCGGCCCTTTACCTGTTGTGGGATCGTTCGCCTCCATCACTGGAAGTCAGAACGGGGCGGGCGAGTTCAACGTCACCAATCTTGCGCTCACCGCAGTGACGCTCAACGCCTCACACACGGATATTGTGTCTGTCTCGTTCGCGCTGACCCATGCCGACCTTTCTGCTATTGCCGACGTTGGGACGATGCATGTCCGCTTTGCGCCGGTTGGAGAGGCTGTAACTTCGGCGGGGTGTGCTTCTATCGCCGGATCGGTCAACACCACGGAAGGACGGTACGGCAATGTTCTGACGGCTCAGGTCTACTTCCCGACCGCTCCCTCAGCAGCTACGGTTTCGCTGCAAGGTGCGAATCGGGATAATGACGCGGACTATGTTGACATCGTATCCATCCCCATCGTAGCCGGTCGAGGGTTCGCTCCGAACGTCGAAACCAATTTTGAGTTTGTCAGATTCAACATCACTGCGGTCACTGGATCGGGAACTGTAGTGGCGAGCATCAACGCATAAAGGAGACCTATGAGCAACAGCGTTCTTACAAGTACGGTTATCACAGACGGAGATGGGCAGACTTGGAACAATGGAATCTGGGCTGCTACCCTCATCTCACCAAATGGCTCTCCAACTGTCTCAGGAACTCCCGTCGCGGTTACTTCTTACCACGGGGCTATGAGTTCAGTTGGAGCAATCACGGCCACAGTCACGGATACCAGCAGCATCGACCAGGCTGGGGCGAAGTGGATGTTTACGCTCATCCCGAATGCGTCTGTCTCTCCGGTGCAAGTCTTGACGGCGGTTACAGGGGCAACGCCGAATCTCTCAACTACGCTCTCCGCTGGGTTGCTTCCACGGTTTTTTGCAGGCGAGTCGGCATTTGGGTATCGTGACGCCGAAGTGATTGCCCCGGTTCTGGGAGCAAGCTATTTCAATGTCACTGACAACTGCATCCATAAACTCACAATCAACGGGTGGGATGCGGCTGCGGCTGGTACTGGATCGGTGACAACAGTTTCGGTCGTCACTGCGAATGGGGTATCCGGCTCGGTTGCTGGGGCTTCTACTACGCCAGCGATCACGTTGACGCTGGGCGCGATCACCCCCACATCAACCAACGGAGTCCCTGCGGCAACGATGGCTTACATGGATGCGACCAGTGGAGTCCAGGCGCAGTTGAACGGTAAGCAGGCGAGCGGTACTTATGTCACGCCGACAACTCTGAGCAATGGCACATTGCCGGTTACAGCGACGACTCTTGCTGCTGCACTGGCGACACCAGCCTCAGCAGTGGCAACCGGAGTGACAGGAACACTCGCATTCGATGCTGGATTCATCTACGTTTGCATCAATACGAACACATGGGTCAGGGTTGCGACTGCAACTTGGTCATAGGAGAGAGAAGATGAAAAGTCGCATTCTTATCGGGATTCTAACGATATTCGCTGCTAGTGCAGCCTATGGGCAAGCTCTTCCATCTGCCCCTGCGTTGCGATTGGGAGCCTGCTACAGCGCGGCACTCTCGGCGTGGATACCTATTCATGCCCAAGTCAGCACGGCTATTCCGTATCAACCATATCCCATCATTGGGCTTGCGGGACAGAATGGGACGAGTTACTACCCGATCCAATGCGACTCTAGCGGGAATATCACGCCGGGAGGCGCGGCGGGGGGAGTTCTCAGCGGAACCTACCCAAGCCCCGGACTATCGGCAAGCCCACAGGCAATCCCGAATAGATGGACAGCAACTACGCAATCGGCGGGAGACAACAGCACAAATCTGGCAACTACAGCCTACGCACAGAATCCCGGCGCGATCACGCCGTCCTCTGTCACAACCTCTGCGCTGACGGTCAACAGTGTTGCCAATGTGGGAACGCCTACAGGTGCGCCAAGCGGCACTGGCGGCACGGTCGTCGCATCGTCCACCAACTATCTCTACCTCTCCTGCGTTGACAATACGGGAACTCACACCACAGCAGCGGTCAACAAATCTGCCAATAACACTACCAGCGGTTCGACCAGCAGCATCGTGTGGTCATACACGCTCCCTACTGGCTGCACAACGCCCTATGCGTGGCCAGCGACCAGCGGAACACCGGCATACTATACAGCGCTCACTCCAGCATCGACTTCATGGACACAGACCCTACCCGCCAGTAGCTACACCGCAGCGGCCAGCTATCCGGCAGGGGGCGCGTTCCCGGCAAGCAATACAACAGGTATGGTTGGTATCGGGACGAGTCCGGCCGCAAGACTCGATATTGCCGATACGACTCTCGCTGGTTCGGGATCTCTCGCTGGTTCGATATTGAACTTGGCACAGACATGGAACACGACCGGCACACCGACAGCGATTAAATTGAATGTGACAAACACAGCTTCAACTGGCACACCTCTTTTGATGGATTTGCAAGTAGGGGGAACGAGTGTATTTAGCGTTGACAAAAACGGGTCGGCTACAACAGCTAGTTCTATTAACAATTATGGCAACTTAGCTTTCAAGGGCGGTTCTTCATCTATTACTGCCAGTTATTACAATCTCGCCGGAACTGGATTGGCTGTTCAATGGAGTTTGGCGCAGACCGTCAAATCGGGCCAAACAACACTGTTCGCAATAAGCCCGACTTACAATCAGACATCGGCGACAACTGCCAATACTGACTTCCAAATCCTGCGCACTGAAACAGCGGTAGGAAGCGGTACACAATATCTCATGGAAGCTGGAACTGCGGTTACTCCGAATATGTTTAGTGTCACGAATACAGGTCAAGGATATTTCGCAAACAGCGTACAGGTAGGCAACGGCTCGATCACTTTATACCTTTGCTCAGGTGGAACATTTAACGGACTTTTTGCCAGTTCATCCGGTGCTTGCACTGGAGGCTCAGGCACAGCAACGCGGTTATCTTTGCAGTAGTAGCTAATTACGACAGACGCTATCGGCTTATGTGGTAATCGCGCACACGCTGACAACGTGCCCAACAGACTAGGAGCACCATGAAGACACTCGCCGGGATTGGATTGACGGTGACGAGGTAGGATGATGAGTATTCTCAGGCGCGACGATACAGTACAGGACACGCTCGGCAATGCCATTGCTGGGGCGTCCGTGTACTACCTGACGCAGCCGACAAATCTCCCTGCGTTGACTCCTCTCGCCACTGTCTACAGCGATTCGTATGGGGATGCTGGGGCTAATCCGCAGATCACGGATGGCTATGGCCACGCCGTAGCGTATCTGAGCGACGGGCAACTCTACACCATCGTTTATCTGTACCCGAACGGGACGAAAGTGATCTATCCCGACCAGTTTGTGGGGTCAAGCTCCGGTGCGCCCACTCCATTCTCCGCAGTCCCATCGGGAACAATCGACGGCACAAATTGCGTCTTTACGATCAATCGAGTGCTGAACCAAGCAACCGTCTGGCTCAACTTTCCGCTCATTCCAGGTCTCGGATACACCATTGCGGCAGGAGGGCCGGGAATGATAATCACTTACGCGACCGCACCACAACCCGCAGCGGGAAGCGTTCCGGCTGACTCCATATTTGTGCAGGGATTCTAATGAAAAGACTAATGTTTGCCGTTCTCGCGCTTTGCTATCCGCTTGCTGCGCAGACGATCAATCCAAGCCAGATTCGCCCTAGCGCGACGAATGGGCAGGTCGTTACAACTGTTGACGGAAAGACTCAGTGGTCTGATTCGGCACTTCCTCCCGGAGCCGTCACGGCGGTCACGGCTACGTTGCCTATCGTGTCCAGCGGTGGCACGGCCCCGGTGATTTCGCTAACTACAGTACCAATCACCTTAGGTGGTACGGGCGCGACCACGGCAGCGGGGGCGGCAAATAATCTAGGTGTTATCATCAACGCCTCTAATTATGGAGTGTTGTGTGATGGTTCCGCAGATGTTGAGATCGCGCTACAATCTGCGCTCACCTATGCGCGCTCAGTTGGTGGGGGCATTGTGCAATTACCTCCGGGGAATGGAGACTGCAAGTTTTCTGGTGGACTTGTCATTTCCCCTAACACGAAACTGGATGCTGGCTCCCATCGCATGTTGCGTAATAATGCCGATGCGAGTTATACGCTGCCCAGCCTTATTAACTATTCAGCCGTGAACCCGGTACGGACACTGACCGATGTAACCTCTACGGTAAACAGCACTACGATTGGGTCAGCAGCAGGCTTTGTATCCGCCGATGTGGGCCGGTCGATTACCTGTGGGGGAATAGGCTACCAGTCTACCTATATTCAACCGTTGACGGCCCGCATTGTGTCGCAGAGCGGAACAACCGCTGTGTTGGATACTTCGGCTGGCAAGACCAGTTCTGGTGTTTCATGCAAGATTTTCAATGTAGACACCAACATTGAGATTGAAGGTGGAAACTGGGACTTGGCTTCAATTCCGGTGTGCAGCAGTGGCTATCTCTGCCAGCACAATATCGTTCTGCAATCGTGTGACCACTGCTCTATCCACGACGCAACCTTTTCCTCTGCCTTCGCTCACGGCTACGCGATGCTCTGGAGCGACACGCAATACGGGGATGTGCAAAACATCACGTCGAATCAGCAAAAGGATTTAGTGCATTTCGCTGGGCCGGGAAGTTACGGATATGTAAACAACCTCAAAGGGGCCGCTGGCGACGACGTGGTTGCATTGATCGGTATGTCGCAGGGAGGTGTGTACGACGCCAACCAAAACACATCTGGTTCATTTGCTCACATGAAGGTCAGCAACCTTACTATGACTTCAAATGTAAATAGTCACTCAAACCTTGTCGATATGCTGTGGGGAACCTTTTCAGATATTCAGATTTCTAAACTATCCAGCTACAAAACCCCAGGCACCTACTGTCAAGCCGATGGAGTCTCGACTATGGACAACACCGGCTATCCCCCTACTACGCTGACCGGAATTGTGGTGGATACGCTTTCTGGGTGCTTCCTTAACAATCCGATTTCCCTTGGCGCGTCTCAGGCAAACGACTTGACATTGATGAATCTGCACAAAGGCACAGGCGCGGGGAGTGGGCAAGCTGAAATCTTAGTGGAAAGCTGCATTACCGGAGGAACCATCTGCTCCGATGCGGCTACGGCTCACATCAATAATTTGAGTGTAGATGGCTGGACAAAGGATGCAGACGGCGTGCTCTTTGGAGGCTTGCTTCAAGTTGACGCTGCGGCAACGGTAGAAACATTCAGCATGTCAAATATAGCGCCCCAATTTGACGCTGCCGGGAGTTCGCCGATTATCTATAACGGGGACTATCTCGTTCACGGCTCGATCAATAGGATTATTGGGGAAAATATTGCTCCGTATTATGGGGCAGAAGAGGCCGCTGCGAACATCGTTGACAATGGTAGTAGCTCTTTTGTTCTTCCTGTCATTGAACTTTCCAACATCACTCCATCCTACGCGTCGTCGGCAACCGGGCCCACTGGACAAGGCGCATTGGTGCATGGGCCTTTTACGCTCCTAAAAGTCGCAAATTCACATTTCAATTTTCATGATACCGGAACTTCCACAGTCGTTGACAACTACGGGGCACCGACAAATCAGACAGTTCAGATCTCGAATACTTCAATAACGAATGGATTGGCCTTCTTTACTCTTCTCGGTGCGCAACCATTCACGTCGCAAGTATCCGGGTTCTCTTCGATCGGGACGCCTCGGTTCGTTCGATCTGAGGATACAAGCACGGTAGACTTCTCTCTCGACGGATTCACCGGAGATTTTAGCGCGGCTCCTTTCTATATCATCCCTGGGACTACTCCATCAGCAATCAACGTGCGGTGTGGGTCGTATAAGTCAGGCTTTGTAAGTGATAGCAATATAGAGCAGGCTTCTGGAACAGTTGCGAATGTTTACTGTCCTAACTTTCCAGAAGATACTACAACGCTGGCTTCCACTACGGGGGAGATGGCATACAATACCAATTCGCAGAGTGGCTATGTCCCGCTTGGGCCGAGCATCTATAACGGCTCAAGCTGGATGCCCCTTGGATTTTCGGTACCTGCTTTCCATGGAAATACGGGGAATGTCGATACACGTCGGAATGCCTTCACAAATGCTTCAATCAATCTGTCTCATACCGCTACTACAACCATCAACGTCTCCAATCTTGTCAACGGTGCTCATTTCTATTTAGAACTGGCTCAGGATTCTACAGGAGGCAACACGATAACGCTCGGTACCGGATGCCAGTGGAACGAACTCAGCGCAGCAGGATATGTGCTCGGACAGACAACTCCGACTCTGACGGCACCCGCGAGCAATACGAACACACTGGAAGCCGTATACGACGGAACTAACTGCTGGTACAACGTTGGG